>Ga0307406_10000689_pt1 | contig 19156 bp, 14 predicted proteins | sample 322Cmetagenome_3_FD_203706 | JGI IMG/M metagenome (GOLD analysis project Ga0307406, IMG submission 203706) | Maize rhizosphere microbial communities from greenhouse at UC Davis, California, United States - 322HYB-C-2 | ecosystem: Host-associated > Plants > Roots > Rhizosphere > Soil | place...
CTGGTACGGCGACAAGCAGCGCGGCGTCACCATCAACTCCGACAACTTCAGCGGCATGACCCACAAGGAGGCCGTGGCCGCCGTGGCGCATGCGCTCGCCCAGAAGGGCCTGGGCGAGATGCAGACCACCTGGCGCCTGCGCGACTGGGGCGTGAGCCGCCAGCGCTACTGGGGCACGCCGATCCCGATCATCCATTGCGACGAGCATGGCGCCGTGCCGGTCCCCGAGAAGGACCTGCCCGTGGTGCTGCCGACCGACTGCGTGCCCGACGGCTCGGGCAACCCGCTCGCCAAGCACGAAGGCTTCCACGCCGGCGTGGTCTGCCCCGTCTGCGGCAAGCCCGCGCGGCGCGAGACCGACACCATGGACACCTTCGTCGACAGCTCGTGGTACTTCATGCGCTACTGCGACCCGAAGAACGACCAGGCCATGGTCGCCGAGGGCGCCGACTACTGGATGCCGATGGACCAGTACATCGGCGGCATCGAGCATGCGATCCTTCACCTGCTGTATGCCCGCTTCTGGACCAAGGTGATGCGCGACCTGGGCCTGGTGAAGGTCGACGAGCCCTTCAGCAAGCTGCTCACGCAGGGCATGGTGCTCAACCACATCTACTACCACCGCGACGAGCGGGGCGGCAAGAACTACCACCCGCCGCTGGAGGTCACGCCCACGCTCGACGCGCAGGGCCGCATCGTCGGCGGCGTCGCCGCGGACGGCACCAAGGTCGAATACGGCGGCGTCGGCAAGATGGGCAAGAGCGAACGCAACGGCGTCGACCCGCAGGACCTGATCGAGAAGTACGGCGCCGACACCGCGCGCCTGTACACCATGTTCACCGCGCCGCCCGAAGCCACGCTCGAGTGGAACGACGCGGCCGTCGAAGGCAGCTACCGGTTCCTGCGCCGGGTCTGGAACTTCGGCGTGGCGCAGGCCGACGTGGCCCCGGTGGCGACCGGCGGCCAGGCTTTCGGCAAGGCCGCGCAGGCGCTGCGCCGCGAGGTGCACACCGTGCTGCGCCAGGTCGACTACGACTACCAGCGCATGCAATACAACACGGTGGTGTCGGGCGCGATGAAGCTCCTGAACGCGCTCGAAGGCTTCAAGCCCGATGGCAGCACTGGCGATGCCGCCGCGCTGCGCGAAGGCCTGGGCATCCTGCTGCGCTGCCTGTATCCGGCCACGCCGCACATCGCCTATCAACTCTGGCAGCAGCTCGGCTACGACAAGGAACTGGGCGACCTGCTCGACGCGCCCTGGCCCGTGGTGGACGTGGGCGCGCTGGAGCAGGACGAGATCGAGCTCATGCTGCAGGTCAACGGCAAGCTGCGCGGCGCGCTGCGCGTGCCGGCCGGCGCCTCCAAGGCCGAGATCGAAGCGCTCGCGCTCTCGTGCGACGATTTCGTCAAGTTCGCCGAAGGCGCGGTGGCCAAGCGCGTCATCGTGGTTCCCGGCCGGCTGGTCAACGTGGTCATCTGAACGAAACGAACGATAGAAGCATGAACAATCGCAACGCCCCGCTGCCGCGCCGCGGCTTTCTCATGGGCCTGGCCACGGCGGGTGCCAGCCTCGCGCTGGCCGGCTGCGGGTTCGAGCTGCGCAAGGCGCCGGTGTTCGCGTTCAAGACGCTGTCGGTGTCGGGCAATTCGGAACTGATCAACCGGCTGCGGCGCGAAATGCGCGCCGCCGGCACCGTGACGCTGGTGCCGCCCGAGCAGGCCCAGAGCGCCGACGCGGTCCTCGAGATCCTCGGCGAGAACCGCGACCGCATCGTGATCTCGACCAATTCGGCCGGCCTGCTGCGCGAGCTGCAGCTGCAATTGCGCGTTCGCTTCAGCCTGCGCACGCCGGGCGGCAAGATGCTGCTGGCGCCCACCGAGGTGTCGCAGACGCGCGACCTGAGCTTCAACGAAACCAACGCGCTCGCCAAGGAAGGCGAGGCCGAGCTGCTCTACCGCGACATGCAGGCCGACATCGCGCAGCAGCTGATGCGCCGCCTCGCGGCCGTCAAGGAACTCTAGGATTCCATGCAACTTGCCAGTGCCCAGCTGGGCACCCATCTGCAGAAGGGGCTGAAGTCCCTCTACACGATCCACGGCGACGAGCCGCTGCTCGCGCAGGAGGCGGCCGATGCCATCCGCGCCGCGGCGCGCGTGGCGGGCTATACGGAGCGCAGTTCCTACACCGTGGCCGGCGCGCACTTCGACTGGAGCGCGGTGCTTGCGGCGGGCGGCTCGCTCTCGCTGTTCGCCGACAAGCAGATCGTCGAGATCCGCATTCCCTCGGGCAAGCCCGGCAAGGACGGCAGCACCGCGCTGCAGCAGCTGGCCGAGGCCGCGCAGGGCAACGACAGCACGCTCACGCTGGTGATGCTGCCGCGGCTGGACAAGGCCACGCGCACCGGCGCCTGGTTCTCGGCGCTCGAGAACAACGGCGTGAGCCTGCAGGTCGATCCGATCGAGCGCAACGCGCTGCCGCAGTGGATCGCGCAGCGCCTGGGCCTGCAGGGCCAGCGCGTGATGCCGGGTGACGAAGGCCAGCGCACGCTGCAGTTCTTTGCCGACCGCGTCGAGGGCAACCTGCTCGCCGCGCACCAGGAAATCCAGAAGCTCGCCCTGCTGCACCCGGCCGGCGAACTGAGCTGGGAGCAGGTCGAAGGCGCGGTCAACAACGTGGCGCGCTACGACGTCTTCAAGCTCTCCGAGGCCGTGCTGGCCGGCAACCCGCAGCGCGTGGCGCGCATGCTCGACGGCCTGCAGGCCGAAGGCGAGGCCGAGGTGCTGGTGCACTACACGATCGCCGAGGACATCCGTGCGCTCAAGCGCGTGAAGGACGCCATGGCCGCGGGCCGGCCGCTGCCCATGGCGCTGCGCGAGAACCGCATCTGGGGCCCGCGCGAGCGCGCCTTCGAGCGCGTGCTGCCCCGGCTCGACGACCGCATGCTGGCCCGGCTGCTGCGAGCGGCCCATGTGGTGGACGGCATCTGCAAGGGGCTGAAGCAGCCCGACTGGCCTGCCAGCGGCTGGCAGGCCTTGCAGCGCCTGGCCCTGATGCTGTGCCGCGCCTGCAGCAGCGCGCCGGCTGCCGCGCGCCGTGCCTGATCCCTGACGGGAGCAGCCAAAAGGCCTGCGTCAGCCGTGCAGCAGGTCCGCGTGGGAAAATAACTGCATGAACGCGTTCAACGTCAGCGAGCACATGCAGACCCTTGGCCTGCAGGCAAAAACCGCCGCATTCCTCATGGCCCGTGCGGATGCAGCTACCAAAAACAGAGCATTGAAGGCCCTGGCCAAGCGCCTGCGCGAAGCCGGCCCGGCCCTGGCCGAGGCCAACCAGAAGGACCTCGCGCGCGCCACGGCCGCGGGCCTCTCGGCGCCGATGGTCGACCGCCTCAAGCTCACGCCCAAGGTCATCGAGACCGTGGCGCTGGGCTGCGAGCAGCTCGCCGGCATGGCCGACGTGATCGGCGAGATCATCGGCATGAAGCAGCAGCCCAGCGGCATCCGCGTGGGGCAGATGCGCGTGCCGATCGGCGTCTTCGGCATGATCTACGAGAGCCGCCCCAACGTGACCATCGAGGCCGCGAGCCTGGCCATCAAGAGCGGCAATGCCGCCATCCTGCGCGGCGGCTCGGAGGCGATCGAGTCGAACAAGGCGCTGGCGCTGCTGGTGTCCGGCGCGCTGGCCGAGGCCGGCCTGCCGGTCGATGCGGTGCAGCTGGTGCAGACCACCGACCGCGAAGCCGTGGGCCAGCTCATCGCGATGCCCGAGTTCGTCGACGTGATCATCCCGCGCGGCGGCAAGGGCCTGATCGAGCGCATCAGCCGCGATGCCAAGGTGCCGGTCATCAAGCACCTGGACGGCAATTGCCACGTCTACGTGGACGACACGGCCGAGTTCGAGATGGCGCTGCGCATCGTCGACAACGCCAAGACGCAGAAATACAGCCCCTGCAATGCGGCCGAAGGCCTGCTGGTGTCGGCGGCGGTGGCGGAAGACTTCCTGCCCCGGATCGCCGCCATCTTCGCGGCCAAGGGCGTCGAAATGCGCTGCGACCCGGCGGCGGCCCGCATCCTGCGCGCCGACGAGGCGCTGGCCGGCTCGGGCGCAAGAATCGTCGATGCGGCCCCGTCCGACTGGTCCGAGGAATACCTTGCCGCGGTGATCAGCATCAAGGTGGTCGAAGGGGTCGACGAGGCCATCGCGCACATCAACCGCTACTCGAGCCACCACACCGACGCGATCGTCACGCGCGACCACGTCCATGCGCAGCGTTTCCTGCGCGAGGTCGATTCGGCCAGCGTCATGGTCAATGCGAGCACACGCTTCGCGGACGGTTTCGAGTTTGGCCTGGGGGCGGAAATCGGCATCAGCACCGACAAGTTCCATGCGCGCGGACCGGTCGGCATCGAAGGGCTGACCTCGCTCAAGTACGTGGTGCTCGGGCAGGGCGAAGTGCGCAGCTGATGCACCGGAAGCGGGCGGACTGAACCAAGTCCGCTCTACGTAGTCTTGTCATTGGGGCGGCCATCCCCAAATCCTACAATTCCGCTCTACCTTTCAAGTACAAATCCAACAAGGCCGCCGCATGGTTCCGCATCTCGTCACCGCCCTGACCGGCCCGATCAACGAACTGGAACAGCGGGTACTCGACTCCACGCCCGCCATCGAGCGCTGGTTCCGGCTCGAATGGATGGAGCACACGCCGCCGTTCTACAGCGCCGTCGACATCCGCAACGCGGGCTTCAAGCTCGCGCCGGTCGACACCAATCTCTTTCCCGGCGGCTGGAACAATCTCACCAAGGAGATGCTGCCGCTGGCGGTGCAGGCCGCGCAGGCGGCCATCGAGAAGATCTGCCCGGAAGCGCGCAACCTGCTCGTCATTCCCGAGAACCACTCGAAGAACACTTTCTACCTCGCCAACGTCGCCCAGCTGGTGCGGATCTTCCACATGGCGGGACTCAACGTGCGCGTGGGGTCGATCGATCCGGCCATCAAGTCGCCCAAGAAGATCGAGCTGCCCAACGGCGAAACCGTGTGCCTGGAGCCCGTGGTGCGCAGCAAGCGCCGCCTCGGGCTCAAGAACTTCGATCCCTGCACCATCCTGCTCAACAACGAGCTGTCGGCCGGCACGCCGGGCATCCTGGAAGACCTGCACGAGCAATACCTGCTGCCGCCGCTGCACGCGGGCTGGTCGGTGCGGCGCAAGAGCAACCACCTGCACAGCTACGAAGAGCTGTCCAAGCGCTTCGGCAAGCTGCTGGGCATCGATCCCTGGCTGATCAACCCGATCTATGCGCGCGCCGACGGCGTCGATTTTTCCGAAGGCCGCGGCATCGACGTGCTGACCAGCCATGTGGACGCGGTGCTGACCAAGGTGCGCCGCAAGTACAAGGAATACGGCATCAACGAGAAGCCCTTCGTCGTCGTCAAGGGCCATGCCGGCGGCGACGGCCCGGGCGTGGTCACGGTGCGCGATGCGAAGGAAGTCGAGGGCCTGGTCGGCAAGCCGCGTGGGGCCTCGGCGGGCAGCAAGGCGGCCGCGGCCGCCAGGGAGCTGCGCGAGCCCCGCGAGGTGATCGTGCAGGAAGGCGTGCTGACCAACGAGCGCGTGCACAACGGCGTGGCCGAGCCGGTCGTCTACATGATGGACCGCTACGTGGTGGGCGGCTTCTACCGCGTGCATGCCGAGCGCGCCCCGGACGAGAACCTCAAGCTCCCGGGCGCGAGCTTCGTGCCGCTGGCGTTCTCCGAAAGCGCGCATCTGCCGCAGCCCGGCGCCAAGCCCGGCGCGAGTGCCCCGAACCGCTTCTACATGTATGGCGTGGTGGGCCGCCTGGCCATGGTGGCTGCGAGCTACGAAATGGAAGCCACCGATCCGGACGCCGAAATCTACGAATGATTTTCCGGGGCGGCTTGCGCGGGCCTCGGCCGGCGGCAAAATAGCGGCCCCACAGCAAAGGAAAGAAAAGGGCGGAGGGGTGCGCGCGGCGGCTGGAAATTCCACCGCGGCAGCATCTCGGTGCGTGTGACGTCTGGTTACGCGCGAGCAACCTCCCCTTTTCCCATCGACTTCGTGTCACCTCCCAAATCTTCTTCCGCCGCCGCCTTGATCATCGGCACCATCGGTGTCGTCTATGGCGACATCGGCACCAGCGTGCTGTATGCAGTCAAGGAAGTGTTCGGCCACGGCCACCTGCCTTTCACTGTCGAGAACGTCTACGGCATCCTGTCGATGTTCTTCTGGACGCTCACCGTCATCGTCTCGATCAAGTACGTGGTGCTGGTGCTGCGGGCCGACAACGAAGGCGAGGGCGGCCTGGTCGCCATGCTGGCGCTGGCCTCGCGCGCGGTGGCCGACAAGCCCAGGCTGCGCCACGTGCTGCTGCTGGTGGGCATCTTCGGCACCTCGCTCTTCTATGGCGACGGTGTCATCACGCCGGCCATCTCGGTGCTTTCTGCGGTCGAAGGCCTCGAAGTGGTGTCGCCCCACTTCAAGCACTATGTGCTGCCGGTCACGCTGGTGGTGCTGTTCGGCCTCTTCGTGGTGCAAAAGCGCGGCACGGCGGGCATCGGCAAGTTCTTCGGGCCGATCACGCTGACATGGTTCATCGCCATTGCGGTGCTCGGCGTGTCGCAGATCGTCCACCATCCCGAAATCCTCAAGTCGCTGAACCCCTGGTTCGCGCTGAAGTTCATGTGGGACAACCCGGGCACCAGCTTCATCCTGCTGGGCGCCACGGTGCTGTGCGTGACGGGCGCCGAGGCGCTCTACGCCGACCTGGGCCACTTCGGCAAGCGGCCGATCCGGGTGGCCTGGTTCACGGTCGTCATGCCGGCGCTCACGCTCAACTACTTCGGCCAGGGCGCGCTGCTGCTGGAGAACCCCGAGGCCGTGAAGAACCCGTTCTTCATGATGGCACCCGAATGGGCGCTCATTCCGCTGGTGCTGCTGGCCACGGCGGCCACGGTTATCGCGTCGCAGGCGCTCATCACGGGGGCCTTCAGCGTCACGCGCCAGGTCATCCAGCTGGGCTACCTGCCGCGCCTGAACATCGAGCACACCAGCGTGCGCACGGCGGGCCAGATCTACATTCCGCTGGTCAACTGGGGCCTGTTCGTGGCCATCGTGCTGGCGGTGGTCATGTTCCGTTCGTCGAGCAGCCTGGCCGCGGCCTACGGCATCGCCGTGACCACCGACATGCTGATCACCACGATCCTGACCTTCTTCGTGATCCGCTACGCATGGAAGCTGCCGCTGGCGCTGTGCATCGCGTCGACCGCGGTGTTCTTCGTGGTCGACTTCCTGTTCTTCGCGTCGAACCTGCTCAAGCTGTTCGAGGGCGGCTGGTTCCCGCTGGTGATCGGCGGCGCCGTGTTCACGCTGATGATCACCTGGAAGGAAGGCCGCCGCCTGATGGGCGAGGTTCAGCGCGCCGACGCGATCGAGCTGAAGGCCTTTCTCGATTCGGTGTTCGAGAGCCCGCCCGCGCGCGTGGACGGCACCGCGGTGTTCCTCACCGCCGAACCCGGCGTGGTGCCCAACGCGCTGCTGCACAACCTCAAGCACAACAAGGTGCTGCACGAGCAGAACATGTTCGTGACCGTGCGCAACCACGAAGTGCCCTGGATACCGATGGACAAGCGCATCGAGATCGAGGCGCTCGGCCACCATTGCTGGCAGGTCATCGTGCACTACGGCTTCAAGAACGACATCGACCTGCCACGCGCGCTCGACAACGCGCGCCTGCGCGGCTGCCAGCTCGAGCCCATGACGACGAGCTACTTCCTCTCGCGCGACGTCGTCATTCCCACGCTGGGCAGCGGCATGGCGCCATGGCGCGAGAAGCTGTTCGCGCAGATGCACCACAACGCGAGCGGCGCGGCAGCGTTCCTCGGGCTGCCGAACAATGCGGTGGTGGAGCTGGGCTCGAAGATCGAGATTTGAGACGCAGGCTGCCTGCGTGCGGCTGCAGCGTGGCGGCTCAGCCCAAGCCCAGCATCTGCCCCAGGCTGCGCTGCGAGGCCGGACGGTCGAGCGCGATGTTGCGCTCGAGCACCAGCAAGTGCTCTTCCATGAGCCGCACGGCGGTGTCGGCATCGCCCCGCGCAATCGCGTCGACCACCTCCGCATGCTCGCCGTGCTCGCAAGCGGCATTGCCGGGCGGCTCGTAGAGCGCCACGATCAGCGAGCAGCGCGACATCAGCTCCGTCAGGTAGCGTTCCAGGATCGGGTTGCGCGCGAGCCGCGCAACCCGCAGGTGGAACGAGCTCGCGAGCCGCGCCCACTCCGGCTGCGTGTAGCGGTGCATCGCCGCATGCTCTTCCTTCAGGTGGCGCCGCAGCTCGGCGATTTCGGCGCGCGTGGCGTTGCGCACCGCCATGCGTACCAGCGCGGCCTCGAGCGCGCGGCGCGCCTCGAAGATCTGCCGCGTTTCCTCGGGCGAGGGCATGGCCACGATGGCGCCGCGGTTCGGCCGCAGTTCCACGATGTGGTCGTGCGCAAGCCGCTGCAGCACCTTGCGCACCAGCGCGCGGCTCACGCCGAACAGCTCGCACAGCGACGCCTCGGGCAGCTTGGTGCCGGGCGCGAGACGCTGATGGGTCACGCCTTCAAATACCGAGCGGTAGATGCGCTCCTCGATGTCGCCGTCGCCAGGCACGGCGTCCGCGGCGGGCTGCCTTGCAGCGGTGGGTTTCGGCAAAGAAGGAGAGCGGGCCATGGGCGGGATGAGCAGGACGAAGTGCCGATTATCGAGTCCGCTTCAGTCGAACTCCCCGGGCCGCTCGACGGCGAGTTGCGCGACGTGCGCCGCAATCGCACCCGGCGTGGTGAACCAGATCTCGCCGCGGTCGCGCGCGCGTGCGAGGTGCGCGAGCGCCGTGCGCAGGTGCCGCAGCCGGTAAGGCTGGCCCACGATGTACGGATGCAGCGCGAGGCCCATCACCAGCGGCTGCGCGCGCGCCTGATCGCGCATCTCGTCGAAGTTGTCGATCACCATCGTGCTGAAGTCCTTCGCGTCCATCAGCCGGCCGACGATCATCGGAATGTCGTTGAGCTCCTGCGGATAGGGAACGGACCAGATCGCGCCGCCTGCGCGCGTGCGCATGCGCACGGGCTGGTCGTCGTGGCACCAGTTGAGGGTGTAGCCGTAGCCGGTTTCGGCCAGCAGGTCGGGCGTGAGCGCGCTTTCGGAGATCCACGGCGACAGCCATCCCGCGGGCGCCTGCCCGCTCTCGCGCAGCATGCGCTCGCGGCAGCGCACGAGCAATGCGCGTTCATGGACTTCGTCCAGTGCCCCCTGGCGCTCGGCATTGCTGTGGCCGTGGCCGATGAGCTCGTCGCCGCGCGCCACCAGGGCTCCCACAAGTTCCGGGCAGTGGTCGTAGAGCGCCGTGTTCACCAGGGCACCGGTGGGCAGCCCGAGCGCATCGAAGAGCTCCAGGCAGCGCCAGGCGCCCACGCGGTTGCCGTACTCGCGCCAGCCGTGGTTCAGCACGTCGGGCTGCGGCGAAGCCGGGCCGATGCAGGCACCGAGCCCGTCGCCGAACGCGAAGTGCTCGATGTTGAAGCCCAGGTACACCGCAAGCCGTGCGCCGTTGGGCCACACATAGTCGGGCCGGCGCGTGATCGGCCGGTAGTCGAAGCGCCCGTGCGAGGGCAGCAGCTCGGGCCAGCGCGTTGTCATGCGCCTTGCCTCACAGCACCGCCAGCCCGGCGCGCACCAGCAGCCACTCGGCGCTGTCGTTCCACACGTCCATCTGAACGATGAGCCCGTGGCTCACCACGTAGCGGTCGACGTAGCGGTTGCCCTCGAAGGCCGTGCCGTCCGGCCATGCGCCGTAGAGCGTACCCAGGCTGTAGACCACGGTTTCTTCGGGCGTGCCGCCGGCCACCACCTCGGTGCGCTCGATCTTCTTCTTGACCCACGCATAGCGCCTGGCGTTGAAGGCCGAGGTGTCGCCGGGTGCCCGCATCGGGCGGTTGCCCGTGAAGCGGATGCGAATGGCGGGCGCGGTGTAGCGCGAGGCCGACTCGGGGTCGGGGATCATCACCAGTCGAAGGAATTCGTCGACCACGGCGGCAGGGTCGGTGAGCGTGGGTGCAGCAGGTGTATCCATGGGGTTCTCCATTGATGGGCCATGGCGGTGCATGGCGAAAGGCTTGATGTTTCTGCAGCAATTCTTGTGCCGAATTGTCGACTTGTGAAGGCATGGATTGTCAACAATATCGTTGATTAATTGTTGACTTGGCATGGCGCTTGCATCCGGAGCGAGCCAGCCGCTTGCCGATGCACCTTGTTGGGTGCCGGCCGTTGTTGTCCCCTTCGACCAGGAGCCCGCCATGACCCGCACCATCCGCCTTCCCCGCCTGAGCCGCCGATCGCTTTGCCTGGCCGCCGCCGCGGCCGCAACCTGCCTCTCGGCGGGCACGGCATTCGCGGCGGAGCCGATCAAGATCGGCCTCGTCACCGCGCTCTCGGGCCAGTCGGCACTGGCCGGCGAGGCCATCACGCGCGGCCTCACCGTCGCCATCGACGAGATCAATGCCAAGGGCGGCCTGCTTGGCGGGCGCAAGCTCGAACTGGTGCGCCGCGACGACGAAGCCAATCCCGCCAAGGGCGTGGTCTCTGCGCGCGAACTGATCTTCAAGGAGAAGGTGGCGGTGCTGTTCGGCGGGCTGGACACACCCGTGTCGATGGCCATCGTGCCGATTGCCAACCAGGAGAAGACACCCTTCATGGGCCCCTGGGCCGCGGGCACGCCGATCACCAAGAACGGCGCCAATCCCAACTTCGCCTTCCGCGTCTCGGCAGTCGACGAGATCGTCAACGTCGGCATGCTCGACTACGCGCAGAAGACCTTCAAGTCGAGCAAGTTCGGCATGATCCTGGTGAACAACCCCTGGGGCGAATCGAACGAGAAAGGCCTGCACGCCGCGCTGGCGGCCAAGGGCCTGAAGGCCGTGGGCGTGGAGAAGTTCGACGGCAACGACGTCGACGTGGTGCCGCAGCTCACGCGCCTGAAGGCCGCGGGCGCGGACACGCTCTTCATGGTGGGCAACGTCGGTCCCTCGGCGCAGGTGGTGAAGTCGCTCGACCGCATGGGCTGGCAAGTGCCGATCGTCTCGCACTGGGGCCCGGCGGGCGGCCGCTTCACGGAGCTGGCAGGCCCGAACGGCAAGAACGTGCATTTCGTGCAGACCTACAGCTTCTTCGGCAAGCAGTTGCCGGTGGGTGAGAAGGTGATCGCGGCGCTCAAGGCAAAGTACCCGGCCATCAAGGGCCCGGACGACATCACTCCGGCCGTGGGCGTGGCCAATGCCTACGACGGCATGCAGCTCGCCGCGCTGGCCATCGCGGCCGCCGGCTCGACCGACGGCGACGCGGTGCGCCAGGGCTTCTACAGGATCGGCAGGTACGAAGGCCTGATCAAGACCTACGACAAGCCCTTCTCGCCCGGCGTGCACGACGCGGTGACCGCAAGCGACTACGTCTGGGCGCAGTTCATCGACAACCGCATCCTGCCGGTGGGCATGGCCGCGGCGAAATGATGCTGCTGTCCGCATGGATCAGCGGGCTGGGGCTCGGCAGCATGTACGGGCTGATCGCGCTCGGCTTCCACGTGACCTTCGCGGTCTCGGGCACCGTCAACTTCGCGCAGGGCAGCGCAATGATGCTGGGCGCCGTCTTCACCTTCTGGTTCGCACAGACGCTGGGCTGGCCGATGCCGCTTGCGGTGCTGCTGGCGCTCGCGCTCTGCGGCGCCTATGGTCTTCTGGTCGAGTTCGCGGCCGTTCGGCCGTTCGCGAGCCGTGGTTCCGAGGCCTGGCTGATGGCAACGGTCGCGCTCGGCATGGTGGTCGACAACCTGGTGATGTTCACCTTCGGCAAGGAGCCGCGCAGCCTGCCTTCGCCGCTCGCGGTTACGCCGCTGCAGGTGGGCGATGTGGGGCTCGGCGTGTATCCGCTGCAGTTGCTGATCCCGCTCGCCGGCCTTGCGCTTGCGGCAGTGCTGCACCTGGTGGCGCGCCGCACGCGCTGGGGCATCGGCATGCTGGCCGTGGTGCAGAACCCCGCGGCCGCGCGGCTCATGGGCATTCCGATCCGCCGCGCCGTGGCTGCGGCCTTTGCGCTGTCGGCGGTGCTTGCGGGCGTGGCGGGCGTGCTGATCGCACCGCTCTTCAACGTGCAGGCCGACATGGGCACGCTGTTCGGGCTCAAGGCCTTTGCGGTCGCGATCCTCGGCGGCATTACCAGTGCATGGGGCGTGATGGGCGCGGGCCTGCTGTTCGGCATGGCCGAGGCGCTGATCACTGCCACGCTCGGGTCGGGCTACACGCAGATATTGACCTTCGGCCTCGTGATCGCTGTGCTCGCGCTGCGGCCCCAAGGGCTCTTCGGCCGCGCGGCGGTAAAAAAGGTATGAGCGGCATCGGCATGCGCTGGCTCGCGCCGGCAGGGCTCGCGGCGGCCATGGCGGCGGGCGTGGCGCTCGCCGCCACGGTCAACGGCTACTACGTCTTCGTGCTCGCCAACGTCGCGCTGTTCGCCATCGTGGGCATCGGGCTCAACCTGCTGCTCGGCCTCACTGGGCAGATGTCCTTCGGCCATGTGGGCTTCTATGCCATCGGCGCCTACGCGGTCGCCATTCTCACGGGCAAGGCCGGCTGGAGCTTCTGGGCCGCCTGGCCTGCGGGCGCGCTGATTGCCGGCGCCATGGGCGCATTGCTCGCGCTGCCGGCGCTGCGCGCCAGGGGCCCTTACCTTGCGATGATCACCATCGCCTTTGGCTTCATCGTCGAGCATGCGATCGTCGAGGCGCGCGACCTCACGGGTGGGCAGAACGGCATCATGGGCATTGCGGGGCCGGTGCTCGGCGGCCTTGCGCAGGGCGAGCGCGCCGCCGCAATGCTCGCGGTGATCACGGCGGGCGTGGCGCTCGCGGCCTTCGCGATGCTCTCGCGCGGCGGCTGGGGCGCCGCGATGCGCGCGGTGCGCGACAGCGAAACCGCCGCCGAATCCATCGGCCTCGATCCGCTGCGCATCAAGACCGTGGCCTTTGCCGTCTCGGCGCTCTGCGCTGGCGCGGCCGGCGGGCTGTTCGCGCCGCTCTCGGGTTTCGTCACGCCGCACACCTTCGGTTTCGGCCAGTCGATCCTGTTCGTGCTCGTGGTGATGATCGGCGGGGCTGGGTCCGTCGCGGGCCCGCTGGTGGGCGCTCTCGTGGTGGGCCTGCTGCCGGAGCTGCTCGCGAGCTTCGAGGAATACCGGCTGCTGATCTTCGGCCTGCTCCTGCTGCTGGTGCTCTGGGTTGCGCCCGAGGGGGCGGCCGGGCTCTGGCGCCGCGTTGCAGCCCGCATGGGCAAGCAGCCCGCCGAAGCGCCGCTTGCGGCCACTGGAGATGCGGGCCTCGCGCCGCGTGCCACGGGCGCGCCGATCCGCACCGAGGGCCTCACGATGCAATTCGGCGGGGTGCGTGCGGTCGGCGACCTGGCCTTTGCCACCCAGCCTGGCGGCATCACCAGCCTGATCGGCCCCAACGGTGCGGGCAAGACCACCGTGCTGAACATGCTGAGCGGCTTCTATCGGCCCACCGGCGGCGGTTTCCGCCTGGGCGAGTCGGCCTTGCAAGGGCGGTGCGCCTACCGCATTGCACGCGCCGGCGTGGCGCGCACCTACCAGACCTCGCAGCTCTTCGGCAGCCTCAGCGTGGAAGACAACGTGGCGCTCGCGCTCGGCCGCGGCACGCTCGGGCCGCTGCTCGGTGCGCGGCGCTTTCGCTCCGCGACGGCGCGCGCCGAGGCGCGGCGGCTGCTCGCGTTCTGCGGCTATGCGGGGTCGGCGCAGGCGCGGGCCGCCGATCTCGCACATGTCGACCGGCGGCTGGTCGAGATCGCGCGCGCGCTGGCCACCGCGCCGCAAGCGCTCTTGCTCGACGAGCCCGCGGCCGGCCTCTCGCGCGAGGACAAGGTCCGCCTTGCCGCGCTGCTGCAGCGCATCGCCGCTGCGGGCATCGGCGTGCTGCTGGTCGAGCACGACATGGATCTGGTGATGGGCATCTCGGACCACATCGTGGTGCTCGACGCCGGCCGCAGGCTGGCCATGGGCGGCGTGGCCGCGATCCAGGCCGACCCCGCGGTGCGCAAGGCCTACCTCGGCGAAGCCCTCGCGGCGGACGATGCGCCGGCGGATGCCCGGGCGCTGCGACCGTCGCTGCCGGCCGATGCACCCGAGCTGCTCGGCGTCGGCGGCCTTGTCGCCGGCTACGGCGCGGAGCCGGTGCTGCACGGCATCGACCTGCGCGTGCGGCGCGGCGAACTGGTGGCACTGCTCGGCGCCAACGGCGCGGGCAAGTCGACGCTGATGCGTTCGCTCGCGGGCTTGCACCGTCCCGTGCAGGGTGGCATCCATATCGACGGCATCGAGCTCGCGGGCTTGGCGGCCGAGCACGTCGTGGCGCATGGCTTGGTGTTGGTGCCCGAAGGCCGGCAGGTGTTTCCCGAACTCAGCGTGCGGGACAACATCCGCCTGGGCGCCTTTCTCGACGGCCGCGACATCGAAGCGCGCACCGAGGCCATGCTCGGGCGCTTCCCGCGCCTGCGCGAGCGGCTGCACCAGCGTGCCGGCCTGCTCTCGGGAGGCGAGCAGCAGATGCTGGCGATCGCGCGCGGCCTGATGTCGAAGCCGCGCGTGCTGCTGCTCGACGAACCCTCGCTGGGCCTGGCGCCGAAGATCATCGCCGAGCTGTTCAAGGCGCTCGACGGGCTGCGGGCCGAAGGGCTGACCGTGGTGCTGGTCGACCAGATGGCGGCACTCGCGCTGGCGCTGTGCGACCGTGCCTACGTGATCGAGGGCGGGCGCATCGTGGCCGAAGGCAGTGCGGCCGAGATTGCGGCGGACGGGGCGCTCGCGCGGGCCTACCTCGGTTCGACCACCTGAAAGGCGGCCTCGCGCGATCGGACCGGCCAGCCGGCACAATCGCCGGATGTCGTTTTTCAAGGACCTCAGCCTCTCGGCCTTCACAGCGGGCTTCGTCGCCGTGCTCGTGGGCTTCACGAGTTCGGTGGCCATCGTGTTCCAGGCTGCGCAGGCCTTCGGCGCCACGCCCGAGCTTGCGGCCTCGTGGATGTGGGCGCTGGGCATCGGCATGGGCCTGCCGTCGGTCGTGCTGTCGCTGTGGTGGCGCAAGCCGGTGATGATTGCCTGGAGCACGCCGGGTGCGGCCGTGCTCGCCGTGGCGGCCGGCAGCTACGGCATGGGCGAGGCGGTCGGCGCCTTCATCGCCTGCGCCGCGCTGATCGTGCTGGCGGGTGCCACGGGCTGGTTCGAGCGGGTCATGAACAAGATTCCGATGGCCATTGCCTCGGCGCTGCTGGCCGGTGTGCTCGCGCGCTTCGGGCTCGATGCGTTCATTGCCGCCAGAACGTCGCTGCCGCTGGTGCTGCTGATGCTCGGCATCTATCTGGTTGCAAAGCGCCTGCTGCCGCGCTATGCAGTGCCGCTCACGCTGCTGGTGGCCATTGCGTTCGTGGCGGCGCGCGGCGAGATGAGCCTGTCCGCGGTGCAGTTCTCGCTCACCTGGCCGGTGTTCACCATGCCGGTGTTCAGTTGGCAGGCCATCGTGAGCCTGGCGCTGCCGCTGTTCATCGTCACCATGGCCTCGCAGAACCTGCCGGGCGTGGCCACCATCCGCGCCGCGGGCTACGGCGACCTGCCGATCAGCAAGCTCATCACGATCACCGGCTTGACAACGCTGGTGCTGGCGCCCTTCGGTGCCTTTGCCTTGAACCTGGGCGCGATCAGCGCCGCGATCTGCATGGGCCGCGAGGCACATGAAGACCCGGCACGGCGATACACGGCGGCCGCAAGCTGCGGCGCCATCTACGTGGTGATCGCCTTCTTCGGCGCGGCGGTCACCGGGCTGCTCGCGGCGTTTCCGAAAGAACTGGTGGCTGCCATCGCCGGACTCGCGCTGCTGGGCACCATCGGCAGCGGGCTGGCCGGCGCGGTGCGCGACGAGCCGCACCGCGAGGCCGCGGTCATCACCTTCCTGGTCACGCTCTCGGGCGTGGCCATCGCGGGCATCGGCTCGGCCTTCTGGGGCGTGGTGGCGGGCGCGCTCGCGCTCGCGGTGCAGCAGGCCGGGCGCGCAAAGGCCTCCGCCGGCAAGGGCATCGCGGCTTCCGGCAACATCGCGCCAGACAGCAGCAACATGGCGGCCACCCCCGGCGCCGGAAAGACTCCCAGATGAAAAACATCCTCTTCGTCGCCGATCCGCTCGATCATTTCAAGATCTACAAGGACACCACCTTCTCGATGATGCGCGAGGCCCAGCGACGCGGGCACCGCATCGCGGCCTGCCTGCCGGAAGACCTGCAGTGGGTGTCGGGCGGCCTGGTCACGGCCAACGTGCAGCAGATCACGCTCACCGGCGACGGCAAGGCCTGGTACCGCGAGGACATCCGCGAGTCGAAGGCGCTGAAGGACTTCGACGCGGTGCTCATGCGCAAGGACCCGCCCTTCGACGCCGAGTACATCTACGCCACCCACCTGCTCGAGCAGGCCGAGCGCGAAGGCGCGCGCGTGGTCAACAAGCCGCGCGCGCTGCGCGACCACCCCGAGAAGCTCGCGATCATGGAGTTTCCGCAGTTCACCACGCCCACGCTGGTCACGCGCAGCGCGCAGGCCGTGCGCGACTTCCATGCCGAGCACGGCGACATCATCCTCAAGCCGCTCGACGGCATGGGCGGCATGGGCATCTTCCGCGTCAGGCAGGACGCGCTGAACCTCGGCTCCATCGTCGAGACGCTCAACAAGAACGGCGCCGAGACCATCATGGTGCAGCGCTTCGTGCCCGACATCGTGCAGGGCGACAAGCGCATCCTGATCATCGCGGGCGAGCCGGCGCCCTTCGTGCTGGCGCGCATTCCGCAGGGCTCCGAAGTGCGCGGCAACCTGGCGGCCGGCGGCAAGGGCGTGGCGCAGCCGCTCACGCCGCGCAACCGCGAGATCGCCGAAACCGTGGGCCGCGCCCTCGCGCCGCGCGGGCTGCTCTTGATCGGGCTCGATGTGATCGGCGATTCGGTCACCGAGATCAACGTGACCAGCCCGACCTGCTTTCAGGAGATCACCGAGCAGACCGGCTTCGACGTGCCGAAGATGTTCATCGATGCGCTTGAAGCGCATCTGGCCGCATTGCGCTGAGTTCCTTCGGTGCCAGCTCGCGCTGGCGGCGCAGCTGCATCAGCCGCGCGCGCCGCTTGCGCCACCAGATCACGATGCCCGTGATCGAAAGGCCCGCCACCGCGAGCCCCATGAGCGACATCAGGATGCGCCCCGGCAGCCCCAGGATGCGGCCGCCGTGCAGCGGCAGCTGCAGCTGCGCGAACACGTCGGCCGCGGTGCCGTGCCAGGGCCGGTTGCTGCTGATGACGCGGCCGTCGCGGCCGTCCAGGTAGAGGTTCGACAGGCCCATGCCGTCGCTGCTGTCGTGCGTGGCATGGTCGAAGAACGACACGTTGTAGAAGCCGCCGCGCTGGTTGTAGAACACCCCGCCGAGCGGCGTGGTCCAGCCGCGCCGCCGCGCCTCGGCCTCGGCGTCGGCAACGATCTGGCGAAAGCCGATCGTGGGCTCGATGCGCGCGCCCAGCGGTGCGAGCGGCACCAGCGCCGAGGGGCCCGGCGTGGTCTTCGAGACCAGCGACAGCATCGGATGGAAGATCTCCTTGTAGAGATTCAGCGAGAACGAGGTGAAGGCGATGACGATGATCAGCGCCCACATCCACAGCCCGCCCGCGCGGTGCAGGTCGAAGTTGAGCCTGTAGCCGCCGGCCGCCCAGCGCACGGCCCAGGCCGGCTTCCAGCGTTTCCACCATTCGCGCGGGCCGCGGTGCTCGGGGTGCGCGGCACGGCGCTGGCGGCGCGGTGTCGTGAGATACAGCGCAACGCAGCTGTCGAGCAGCCACACCAGCGCCACGCCGCCCATGATCCAGTAGCCCAGCCGGTCGGTGCCCCAGACGGCCGGCACGTGCAGCATGTAGTGCAGCTTGCGCAGGAAGGGCATCAGCGTCTCGGGCTTGAGCGAGATGGCGCTCGAGTCGCGGCGGCCGCGCACCTCGGCCGTCACCGGATCGACGAACACCTGGTTGTAGCCGAGCCTGAAGGGCTTGCCCGTGGCGGGGTCGGTGCGCGGCTGCACGAAGTAGCGGGCGGTGTGGCCCTCTTCGAAACCCAGCGGCAGGTACGCGACCCGCGCGCGCGGGTCGTGGGCCTCGACCGCGGCCACCAGGTCGAAGGGATCGCGGAACGGCCCGCGCGAGGCGGTGTCGTAGAGCTTGCGGTTGAGCCAGCCGTCGATCTCGTGGTCCCACGAGATGACGGCGCCCGTCAGCCCCGAGACGACGAGGAACAGGGCCACCGCCAGTCCCGCCCAGCGGTGCACGGCGGTTGCAAAGGCGCGCATCAGAATTCGAGCGTGGCCGAGAGGTTGAACGTGCGCGGGGCGCCGAGCACCAGGTAGCCGGAGCCGGGATAGCCGCCGACCGAGGACCAGTAGTTGCGGTCGGCCAGGTTCTCGATGCGCGCGCGCAGGGTGAGCAGCTTGCCGCTCACTTCGGTCACGTAGCGCGCGCCGATGTCCATGCGGGTCCAGCCCGGCACGCGCAGCGTGTTGGCGGCATTGGCGTAGCTCGATCCGCTCGCCACCACGCGGCCGTCGAGCGAGAGGCCCGGCACGCCCGGCACGTCCCACTCGACGCCGATGCTGCCCTGCGCCTTGGGCACGCCGATCACGCGCTTGCCGTCCGTGACGCTGCTGCCCGTGTCCTTCTGCCTGGCGTCCAGCCAGGTCACGCCGCCCAGCAGCCGCAGGCCCTTGCTGACCTGGCCGAAGACGCTGAGCTCGGCGCCCTGGTGGCGGTCCTTGCCGTTCGCGGAGAAGTAGTTGCCCTGCACGAAGGCGCGCGGCTTCTCGGTGGAGAAGAAGGCGAGCGTGCCGCCGACCTGGCCGGCGTCGTACTTGATGCCGACCTCCTTCTGCTTGGAGACGTAGGGGCGCAGCTGCTGGCCGGCATTGAGCACCGGCTGGCCGCCGGACTGCGCGGGCGCGGTTTCGCCCTGCGCCAGCCCTTCGATGTAGTTCGCATAGACCGACAGC
>Ga0307406_10000690_pt1 | contig 19141 bp, 14 predicted proteins | sample 322Cmetagenome_3_FD_203706 | JGI IMG/M metagenome (GOLD analysis project Ga0307406, IMG submission 203706) | Maize rhizosphere microbial communities from greenhouse at UC Davis, California, United States - 322HYB-C-2 | ecosystem: Host-associated > Plants > Roots > Rhizosphere > Soil | place...
CCCAGTGTCCCGGTCATGATTGGTCTTCCAGCCTTGAGCGCCAGCCCTCACGCCGAGACCTTCGCGCGAATACTGATCCAAGAAGCGCGAAACCGATAATCATGCCTTCACGGGAGAGGATTGATCGAACCAAATCCGCACTACCACGCCGAAGTGAACGCACGCGCTGCACGCCGGGCCACATTATCGGGAGTGACTGATGATCAGCAATTCCTGATTAGTCGTTGAAAGTTTTTAAATTTTCCGTATATCCGGGCCATGACGGCGATTGGCCTCCTGTCCTTCCGCGACCTTCTGCCGACTTGGGTGCTGGCAGCTTGGCTCGGCATCGCCGTGCTCGCACCCCTGTTCCTGCTGCTGGTGGGGACGGTGCGGAGGCTGGGAACGGTGCGGAAGGCTGCCGAATTCTCGCCCCTGCCGCCCGCGATGCTTCCCGCGGATCTGGCCCGCTGCGGCCAGCCCTGGATCGGTCGCCTCGGCTTCCTGGGTCATCAGGTGACCCAGATCCTGCGCCCCGCGGGTGACGATGCGCCGGATACCGCCACCTGGGTGCTGCCGAATGCGAAGGAAGGAACCCTGGCGCTGCTGACCGGCACCCTCCCGCCCGATGGCAAACGGCCGGGCTTTGCCCTGCGGCTGATGACCTTCCTCGCCGATGGCCGGGTGATCGTGACCGCCGACCATCCCGTCACCCACCGCACGCCGAAGCATTGGGCACTGGTGCAGCGGAGCTTTTCGATGATCGATGAGCAGCTACAGGCTCACCGGACGCAGGCGGAAGCGATGGCCGGCGGAGTCACTGCCGTCTTGCCCGGGCTCACGATGATCACCGAGCGGATCGCTGCGGAAGACCTCGCCGTGAACGAGGCGCTGGTGAGCTCCGGTGACTATCGTACTTCCGGCGAGAAGGAAATCCGCCCCTCGCTCCTCCACTTACCGGCAATGGTGCTGCGGGATTTCTTCGCGAAGGTCGCGGGCTTCCGTGCCCTCTCCACCACGAAGAAGGATGTAGCGAGCGCACGCAAGGATGCGACGCCGGGCGAAGATGAACTCTCACCGAGCAGCGGTGGCTTGAAGGTCTCGCTCGAAGAGCAGGTAGCACAGGACATCCGCCGCTATCGCAAGCATGCCGATCAACCCGCCGACAAGAATTACAAGCGTCGCCGGTCGGCAACACTGATCATCACCCTGGTTGCCTTCACCGCCGCCTTCGGACGCGAGAATCCGGGGCTGACCGTGGGCATGCTATTCGGGCTGATCGCCGTGCATGAGTTCGGGCATTGGGTGATGATGAAGATCTTCGGCTACCAGCGCATCGGGCGTTTCTTCGTGCCCTTCGTGGGACCGCCCGTCGATCAGGGTAGGAAGCTGCATGCGCCGGCTTGGCAACAGCTCGCGGTGATCCTTGCCGGTCCCCTGCCCGGCCTGCTCTTCGGACTTGGCGTGACGATCGCTGGCTTCTTTCTAACAGACCTGCCGGTGTGGCTGCGCGATCTCGGCGGGCTCGCGCTTGCGCTGAATGCCTTCCAGCTTCTTCCCTTCCTGCCGCTCGATGGTGGCAGGGCAGTCGATCTGCTGATCTTCCGCGACCTGCCATTCCTCCGTCCCTTTTTCACGATCGTCTCCGGCCTCGCCACCATGGCCTCCGGCATCGTGCTGAAATCAAAGGCGCTGAAGATCCTCGCGCTCGGCATGTTCACCGGCCTCGCATGGGACTTCAAAATGATCAAGGTCGTCCGCGGCGGCCGTCGGCTCGGCTGGGCAGGCAAGGTCGATGACGAGAACGAAGCGCTGGAGAAAATCTTCCGCGGCGTGCGTGAGGAGAACAACGATAGCTTCTTACGCGGCGGCGATTGGCAGCGGCAGATGGACGTATTGATCGGCGAGGTGCTGCGCAAGCGCCCGGGCTTTCTCCTCCGGTTCTTCGGTGGTGCGTTCTATTGGTGGTCGCTCGCGATCCCGGCCTTGTTGATCGCGTTTCTGTTCGCCGGGAAATTCGTCGGCAGTGCGGGCCAACTGAATCAATTGGCGAAGGACGTGATCGAATTCCGCGAAGGCTTCCCCACGGATGAGCGGGCCGTCACTCAAGAGCAATACGATGCGGTGACCGGCTTGGTGGATCTCACCAAAGATGCCGTCGCCCAGGGAATGGGAACGCCGCGGGAATTGGCGACGCTGCTGCCCACCAGCGTGACATCGGGGCTCGACCGGCTCGACTGGACCGCCGCATCGATCACGTTTCATGGCGCCGAAATCGATCCCGCCACGCTTTCGATCTGGCTGGAGAGCCTGTGCGGGCGAATGGAAACCGCGGTGAAGGATGGCCAGCACGCCGAGGCACTGCGCCGCGCGGAGCTACTACTTCACGGCCTGAATGCATTGGAGCCAGCGGGCCTTCTCAGCGAGCGCGAACCCATGTGGGATGCCCAGCTCCGGACCCTTGCGGCAGTCGAGCAGCTCGCAGCCTCGGGCAAGCTCGATGCGGCGACGATCCAGCGGCTGGATGCGCGGATCAGTGCGCTGAACAAAGCTCCGGTGCCCGCCGTAGAAAACCGGCTGCTGGTGGACAGCTGGGGCCAGCGGCAGGCCGCGACCGCCATGGTCGCGCCGAAGCCGGTGGACGGACCCGAGCCGGCGTTCGATGCCCGCTTCTGGCGGCTCGCCACACCTCAATCGCGACGCTTTTTCGACAACATCAAGGACTTCGGTAATTCGACGCCCGCCACGGTGGTGCTTGCACGTTACTGGAAGAAGACTGGCAAGGTGGGCGAGCTCCCGCCCAAGTTGGATAACGGCGTGAAGGTTCACCCCGCGCCGGGCGAAGCCGAGTTCATCATGGCTTTCTGCGAGAACCACCGCCGCGTTGCATGGCGGCGTATCGTGACCCTCAGCGCATTGCGCCTGGAGGCCTTCCGATTGCAGAAAGGCGGCTTCCCGAAAACCTGGAAGCACAGCGTGCCGGGTGGTGCCACCTTGACCTTGGAGAACAACGGCAGCCCTTGCCTGAAGCTAGAAGACAAGAGCCAAGCCGTCACCAAGCTCCCCGATTGGATGGGCCCGCTGAAAAGCACCACGCCGATGGACTACGTGTGCCCGCTGAATCCATCGCAGGAGATTTCAAAGAAGTGAGAGCCCCAAAGGGGTGCCATGAAATAGCCTGGAGCACCGCCCGGGGTTAAGGGGGGATTCGGTTTGGGCCGCACCGTGGCACAAGGCCAGAGCCAAGGCACCAAAAACGAGCCTGCGAACAGCGGGGATTGCCGGGAGCATGCAACAACCGGGTGAAGAGGAGAACCAATGCAGCCGTCCTGACAGCGAGCCGGAGCCCTATAATCCGGACAGCAGGCATAGATTGTTAAGAAATCCTGATATTTTTAATAATTTTGTTTAACGGCAAATTGCCCTTAACTTCGCCCTTTCAACCCTAGGATAAACCCCCGTTTCATCGCAAAAATAAGCATTCCAGTGGGTTGGGCATCCAACAAATCGAGATTTCAAGAAATTTCCCAAATTAAATGAAACTTGATTTTAAAAATTACAACGACAATTTCTAGGGCCGAATGTTCGCCGCATTTTCAGGGATGTCCTTCGGCTTCGCCCTGCTCGCCCTCGTTTTCGCGACCGGGCTTCCGCTCTTCTGCGCATTCATCGCAGTGGCGAATGTGCGCCGCTACCGGGTGAAGGCTCACCTGATCGACTCTTATCAAGTGCCGCCGGACGTGCGGCGGCGGATGGCCCCGTGGCTGAACCGCCTGGGCCATTTCGGCTTCCGCCAGATGCAGCTCTCCCGGCTCGAAAGCGCAGGCTACGCCGAGGCTCATCGTTGGATCCTGCTCAATGAAGAGGAGCGGACCTACGCGACGCTGGAACGCACGGTGCCGGTGAGCGGCGCGGGCGCGAGCGTCTCGCTTACCCTTTTCACCGCGCTGCGCGATGGCACGCTGGTGGTGACGGCCGACCGCCGCATCACGCATCACCCGCCCTCGTGGTGGCAGGATGTGCAGCGGTTCTTCGGCACGGTCACTTCGCAGTGGAAGCTCCACTACTCCCGGGTGCGCGGGAACAAGGACCGCGTCCTTCCGCCGGTGGACAAGTTCGCCGGCATGCTGGAGGCGGACGAAGAAGCACGCCACGAAGCCCAGGTGAAGGGCGGCGAATTCGTCCCGACGAAGGATGATCCGGATATCCTGCGCCTGCGCTTTACTCGCCTGCCATCCCGCGTGCTTCCGCTCCTGGCGGACTTCTTCACCGGTCGCAGTTTCCGTTCGGCCACCCGTCGTGACGTGGCGGCTCCGGCCAGGGCGCGGATGGATGAAAGCGAGCGCGTGGGCGGTCCGGTCGGACTTTCCCTCAACCAAGCGGTGGAGCAGGACTTGGCCCGCTACCGCGCATTGATCTCGGTGCGCTCGAGCCCGCTCGATCACCTGCGCCGGATCGTGGTCCTGTTAGGCACGGTGGCATTCTTCATCGCGCTCTTCGGCCGCGACCAGCCACTGCAGACCGCGCTCACCGTGCTGGTCCTGGCGGCGCTGCATGAAGCCGGCCACTGGGTGCCAATGAAGCTCTTCCGCTACAAGGGCGTGCCGCCGGTCTTCATTCCCTTCACCGGAGCCACCGAGCGCGGACGCAAGCTTCACGCCCCGGCGTGGCAACAGCTGGTGGTTTTGTTAGGCGGTCCCCTCCCCGGCTTGATCGCTGGCCTGGCGATGCTCGCGCACGGATACTTCGAGCCGGATACGCCGGTGTGGCTGCTGGATGCGGCTGGCATGGCGGTGGCGCTGAATGCCCTGCACCTGCTGCCGGTGCTGCCGATGGATGGCGGCAAGGTGATCGACCTGCTCGTTTTCCGCGACCTGCCAATGCTGCGGCCGTTCTTCACGGTGACCGCCTCGCTCTCGGCTTTTGTCGCCGCGCTGATTTTGAAATCGCGGGTGCTGCGCTACATCGCGGCCGCCATGTTCGGCGGCGTGCTGTGGGACGTCCGCACCATCCAGGTGGTCCGCGGTGCCCGCAAGCTGCCGTGGGCTGGCGAGGTCAATGACGAGTCCGAGGCACTGCGCCGGATCTTCCGCGGCATGCGCGAGGAAGGCCAGGGCGCCTTCATCGGCACCGAAGGCTGGCATAAGAAGATCGAGGCGCTGCTGATGGAAGTGATGCGCAAGCGTCCGGCCTTCGTCACCCGCTTCGCCGGTGGCACCCTGCTGGCGATTTCCGGCGCGGTCCCTGCCATGCTGATGGTGGGCGTGCTGCTCGGCCCCGTGCTCGGCGATGCCGGCCGCGTGGTGCGGAATGCTGAACACGTCAACGAATTCCGCCGCTACTTCCCGAAGGAAAACCGCCAGCTCTCCGCCGAGGACAAGTCCACTCTGATCTCGCTCGCAACGGAAACTGAAACCGGCCCCGAGCAAACGGCCCGGCCGATGGTGGACAAGCCTCGCGAGAGTGCGCTGCATGTGCTGCCGGTGATCGCGAAGCGCCTCGACCATCTCGACTGGACCAAGGCTAACATCGCCGCGCGCAGCAACTTGTTCGGTGCCCGCGTGCTGCCGATCTGGGTGGAGGTGCAGTGCCTGCAGCTTGAGCGCAGCGCCTCCGCAGGCAATCGCGCCGAGACCCTTGAGCGCTCCGAAGAGATGCTTGGCGTCCTCGCCGCCGCCGAACCGGCAACGAGCTTGGAGCGCCGCGAACTGCTTTCCGCCATGGAGCTGCGCGTGCTTTCCGTGATCGAGCGCGAAGCCTGCGCGGGACGTCTGGCAGCCGCCGATATCGAGCGTCTCGATGCGCTGATTTCAGCACGCAATGTGGCTCCCGATCCCGAGGTGGAGAGCTTGCTTCTGGTGGCGGCATGGTCCGACGCCAGCCGTCTTTCGGCCACCGCCGATGCCGCCGCCCAGGCATCGCTTGATCCCCGTTTCTGGCGGGATCTCTATCCGCGCATCCGCGTCGTCCGCCGTCTGCTGGCGGAGCAAAACACGACCCTGGTGCCGGCCTCGGTGGCACTGGCCCGCCATTGGAGAAACAGCCGCCGCGTCGGTGACCTGCCTCCGCAGATCGGCCTGAAGGTCTCGGTGGATCCGGGTGAAGCCACGCTGATCCTGGGTTTCTGCGAGAACCATCGTCGCCTGATGTGGCGGCGGATCGTGACCCTCAGCGCGCTGCGCTTGGAAAGCTTCCGGCAACAGAAGGGCGGCTTCCCGAAGAACTGGAAGCACAGCGTCCCCGGCGGCGCCGAACTCCAGTTGGTGCTGGAATCGGAACCCTTCATCCGGCTGACCGACCGCCTCGACCAGATCCAGGGCACGGTCCCGCCGTGGCTCACGCCGCCAACCTTGCCCCTGCCCCGCACCGGCCCATCCCTTGACTACGATTGCCCGCTGTTCGGCTCCCCGCCGCTCCCGGAAGTGTCGTCGCATTGAGAACGCGCCGGGATGTCCGCGCTGCTTGATGGCCTGATTCGCGTCGCGAAGCGCCCACGATTCGGGTGACGCCCGGCCAAGTAACTCCTCTTCCGATGAAAACTTTCCTGCTCTTGATCGCCCTGGCTCTTCCATGTGCCCCATGTGCCGCGCAGTCCGCCTTCTCCGGTGGCACTCCGATTCACACGGGAAGCGGCGATGACCAGAAGTCGAACGCCTACGAATTCAAAGGCCCTTATGTTCTGCAATGGAGCCTGAAAGATCTGCCCCCGAGCAAGCGCGACAATCCCTATTGGCGAGCCACTACCGATAGCGGCTGGAAGCAAAAGTGGGTGATGATCAGCGTGCGTGACGCCGCGACGGGGGAGCTTGTCATCAAGGAGATGCTTTCCGGTCGCGAGAACCATTTCAATGTTCCATCAGGCGGGAAGCATTACATCATCGTCAATTCCTCTCCCTACATCTCATGGGATGTGAAAGCGAAGGAGGGCCGCATGGTCGTCACTGAAAAGGGCGAGACCATGGAAGCGCCGAAGCCTGGAGGATGGGCGGGCGCTCCCAAACCGAAGGAGCAACTGGCAGCGGACCTGGCAGCAAGCCAGCGGGCGCTTGCCGAGATGCGGAAGGACAAGAGTCCCAACACGACCACGAATGTGCCGCCCGCCCCGGAGGCGAAGCCTAGCAGCGTGCCAGGCCTGCCACCGGGTGTGGAGCCAACCAAGAAGGTTGAGACCGGATTGCCACCGGGGATGATGAAGCGCGAGAAGTGACGTCTGTCCCCTTGGACATCCACGCGGCAGCCACATGCCGACGCGCCCTCCCCCAACCAGAGCCCGCTCAGCCATTCCGCTTCAATGAGTAATGGGCGAGTTGCATGATTTCTAGGACCATCAGGCTATAGGGATTTTCCCTTGATCTGAACCTAACAATCATCTAGCAGGCGCGTGGCATCTCCTTGCCATCCCCTCAGATGAAAAAGCTACTCCTCCGCGCATTTGCGCTCATTGCTGCTGTACTCCCGTTGTCCGTTGCCCAAGCCGCCACTCCCAAGCCCCCGGCTATCTTCGGGGACTTTGCCCCCGGCAAGACCTTCACCTTCACGGTGACCACTGCTCAAACCGCCACAACTACCGGCTTTGGTGGCTCTCCCGTCCTCAGCCCTACCGCTCCCGCCGGCGTGCCGAACCTCACCGTCGGCCAACAGGTTACCTTCACCATCGGCAAGAAGGGCGAACTCATCGGCCCCGGCTTCAAGATCGGCTTCCTCTCGGGTGTCGTCGGCGCGAATGCCTACATCAACAAGCCCAAGAAGGGTGCCCAGCCAACCGTTTCGTCGGTTCACAAGAATACGACCACCAACGAACCGACCGCCGTGGACATGACCTTCTTCACCTTCAAGCTCTCGAAGCGCGTGCCAACGGTGACCATGACCACCTACGTGCTCCAGTAACCGTCAGCGGTTTTAGAACTAACGAATCTCACGAAGGAGGGCCCTGTGCCCTCCTTCACTGCGTACTGGGGTGGAAGGTGCCACCCTCCAGCAAGGCCTTCGCTTCACCGACGAGGAACAGCGAGCCCGCGACGAGGATGATTCCCTCCCCCGCCATCGCCGCAGCGAAGGCCGCCTCGAAGTTGGGATGGCAGACGTGAGGAGGCGAGCCGGCTGGCAACGCGGCGGCGAGTTCTTCCGGAGGGGCGGCGCGCGGGGTATCGACCGGGCAGATGTGAATGATCTCCGCCAAAGGGGCTAACAGCGCGAGGATGCCGGAGATGTCCTTCGCGGCCACCGCACTGAAGACGAGTGTGGCTTTCTTTGATCCGAACTGTTCTTTCCACGTATCGGCAAGCACCGCGGCTCCTTGAGGATTGTGCGCGCCATCGAGCACAACCTCGCGCCCGTTGTGAGCGATCTGCTCGAAGCGGCCCGGCCAGCGAACCTTCGACAGCCCGTGCAGGACGACCTCGTAGTCGAGGCGAAAGCCGGCAGCGTAGAGGCACTCGAGAGCGAGCGCGGCGTTCCAGCGTTGATGCGGTCCCGGCAAGGCGACGGGGTAGCCCTGGAGTGGCGCGTCGATGAACGAAAGCGGGCTGCGGCGCTCGTTCGCTTCTTTCTCTAACACCCGCTGCACGCCGGGCTCCTGTGGGGAGGAAATGGCGGGCGAGCCTTCGACGAAAATGCCCGCCTTTTCGGCGGCGATGGCTTCCACCGTATCGCCGAGCCACTGCATGTGATCCAGCCCCACGGGCGTGATTGCACAGACATCGGCAGGCACCGCGGTGGTGGCATCGAGGCGTCCGCCCATGCCGGTTTCGAGCACGATCAGCTCGCACTCACACTCGCGGAACCAGCGCATGGCGAGAGCCAAGGTGATCTCGAAAAAGGTCGGATGTGGATCCAGCGTTTCACACAACGCTCGCAGGTCCGTGAGCATCGCGGCGCACGAGTCCTCGGGAATCTCGACACCGGAGACGCGGATGCGTTCGCGGTAGTCAATGAGGTGCGGCGAGGTGAAGAGCCCGCAGCGATGACCACCCGCGCGGGCCACCGCGTCGATCATCGCGCAGGTGCTGCCCTTGCCGTTGGTGCCCGCGACGTGGATGACCTTCACGCCATGGGCGGGAAAGGCCAGATACTCCTTGAGCAAGCGCCGCGGCCCGTCGAGGCCCAGCTTGATGCCGAACATCTGGGTCGAGAACAGCCAGTCGATGGATTCGTTATAAGTCACGGCAGGGCCGCGACAGCATCGCTGCTGTCCGCCGCGGCCTCAATCGTTTCCGGGAGAAAATCACTTCTTCTCCAAGCGCTTGCGCAGGTCATCCTTCCACTCTTTCTCCAACTCTTCGACGGGCTTGCCGGTCCAGGTCTTCCACAGGTCCACCGAGTAGCCTTCGTGAATGGCGACGTGAACCTTGGCGATGAGGTCCTTCGTGTAGGTCCGCGTCACCCAGTCCATGAAGTTCGCGGTGGTGCGGTAGCTGTCGTCGTACTTCACGCGATCCGGATTGCGAATGACGGTGCCATTCCGCTCGGGCTCGAAGAGATACCAGCGGATGTAGTCGGTGGCGCCTTCGAAGAACCACGTCGGCACGCCGCGGGCCGCGCGCTTGCCGGAGCCGAATTGGACGATGTGGACCATCTCATGGATGAGGCAGCCGACCGCCTCGCCGTCCTTCTGGTCGCGCATGAACTTCGAACTGACCACGATCTCTTCGCCTTGCGCGAAGCCCGGAATGCCATCGCGCCCTGGAATGATCTGCCCTTCGCGGAGTTCGATGCGGAAGGTCTTCGGCGCGGCCGGCGTCTTGCCCGGGATGGCGATGAGCTCGGCCACCTTCGGATACCACTTCTGCATCGCAGGAAGGGCGGCCTCCTTGAACCAAGGCAGCAGATCCGGGCTGGCCGTGGAGTCGAGGATGATCTTGAAGTCGCCACCCTCGGTCTCGAAGGTCGTCAGCATCTTTTCCGGCGGCTTGTGGCGCGTCAGGTCCGGGCCGCCAGCTTCGATCACATCGATCTCGCTGAAGAAGGTGTTTCCAAAGCCACGCGCGTCTTCATTCGGCGCGATGTCGAAGAGCAGATGACGGTACTTGCCGAGCGCGCCTTCTTTCTTCGCGGAAATGAGCACCCCGTGCTGCCCGGCGCGGCGCGCGGGAGTCTCCACGCTGGCAATCTCCACCCAGCCCTTGGTCGCGGGATCCACGCCTTCGCCCGGTGCGACGTCGAGGTCCTTGGCGTCCGCGGCGGCGGCATAGAGCTTGTAGTGCTGCGCGGACCGTCCGCCATTGTGCCACGAGTAGGTGGCCACGGATTCGAGATTGGTGTCTTTCTCCAGATCGACTGTCAGGCGTCCGCCTTTGCCTGAGAAGAAGAAGTTGCTCCGCGGCTCATCGTCGCCGCCCGGGATCTTGCCGTCATTCAAGACGGCCACGCCGCCCGAGTTCGGGTCCATGGTGCCGGAAACCACCGCGAATTTCGCCTTCGTCGCGGCGTCGTTGCTGGCGGGCGGCAGGATCGCTTCGAACTTGAATCCGGCATCCGATCGCGAATGGCCGGTTTCGACCTTGGCTTCAGGGACGTCTGCAAGCACCGGAGCAGCCAAGGAGAGAAAGAGCGGAAGAGAGAACTTCATGAATGGATGAAGTAGTCACGGTTCCGGACGCGCCGAAGGTTTAGCGCGATGAGGATTCAATGCGGCATCGGGCATCATCGTGCAGCAGGTCATTCCAACGAAGGGACCTTTCTTCAGCGCCAAAGGCGCGTTCCATACCAGCCTAGGCCGCAGGCCTAGGAATGGCCTCCAAAAATATTTCGAGGGCCAAAGGCCCGTCCCATTCGGAATGGTTCCCGGCGGCCACGCACCACATGACGCGTCCATGATGGATCGGACCTTTGGTCCTCCATGATCGTGAATCCATCTTACCTAGGCCTGCGGCCTAGGCTGGTATCGAACGCGCCGTTGGCGCTACTCCCTCAAGCCACCGGCATCATGAACGCCAGCAGCTGCGCGAGCTTCTCGCGCAGCTTCGCGCGCGGGACGATCGCGTCCACCAGCCCGTGATCGAGCATGAACTCCGCCGTCTGGAAACCCGGCGGCAGGTTCTGGTGCGTCGTTTCCTTCACCACGCGCGGACCGGCGAAGCCGATCATGCACTTCGGCTCGGCGAGATTGATGTCGCCGATGGTGGCGAAGGAGGCCGTGACGCCGCCGGTGGTCGGGTGGGTCATCACGGAAATGTAGGGCAGATGAGCTTCAGACAAACGCGCGAGCGCGCCGCAGGTCTTCGCCATCTGCATCAGTGAGAGCATGCCCTCCTGCATACGGGCACCGGAGGAAGCGGAGACGACGATGACGCCGCGCTTCTCAGCGATGGCCAACTCGACCGCACGGGCGATCTTTTCACCGACCACCGAGCCCATGGAGCCGGCGAAGAACCTGAAATCCATGACCGCGATCACCGCGGGCTGGCCACCGATCTTGAGGCGACCGGTGACGACCGCGTCATTGAGGCCGGTCTTGGCACGCATGCCCTCGATCTTCTCGCGGTAGTTCGTGAAGCCGAGTGGGTTCGCCGAAACCAGCTCCTTCTCCGTTTCCTCAAAGCTATCAGGATCAGCCAGCAGCGCGATCCGGTCGTGCGCATCCATCAGGAAATGATGGTCGCAGTGGTGGCAGGTCTGCTGGTGCTGCTTGAGTTCCAACGTGTGCAGCATGGCCCCGCAATCGGGACACTTGGTCCAAAGGCCCTCCGGCATGTTATCGCGGCTGCGACCGCCGCGGAGAGGTGGCTTATTGAAGATGCCCATGGGTTCGTTCGTTCGATCGTGCTCGGTGGAGGCGCGAGGCTAGCCGCGCATCACGGTGACGACAACCACCTTTTGAACACCGGCCTTTCGCAGCACCCGGGCGCACTCGGCGGTGGTGGCTCCGGTGGTGAAAACGTCATCCACGATCACCGCTCCGGCCGGTTTTCCCGCGGCGAAACGCCTCCCCTTTCGCGAAAGTTCGAAGGCACCCCGCAAGTTTTTCAGCCGTTCGGCGCGACTCAGGCTGGTCTGGGTGCCGGTGCCGCGCGTCCGCACCAGCGCTTGGCACAGAGGGAGTCCCGTCTGCCGCGAAAGAGGCAGGGCAATTTCCTCGGCCTGATTGAAATGCCGCCAAAGCCGCCGGCTGCGATGGAGCGGCACCGGCACGAGCGGCCAGCCGTCCGCCAGCGCGGGGGCCAGCCGGGCATCGTCCTCGAAGGCCCTGGCGGCGAGCCGGGCGAGTTCCCCGCCGAGCTCGATCCGCCGCGCGTATTTCAGCTCGTGGATCATTTCTAGCAGCGAGGGATGAAGCGGCAGCGCCGGCCGGGCGAAATCGAAGGAGAACGTTTGCCCGCGGCAATTGATGCACTGGAAGGCCGCCTCGATGTGGCCTTCGTGCTCCTCACCGCATTGCGCACAGAAAGGCTCGCTGAGACCTGGCAGCTCGGCGGCACAGCCGTCGCACAAGGCGCGACCCGCTTCCAAGCCGGTCCGGCAACGGCGGCACTTCCCCGGATAAACGAGGTCGAACATTTTCTTCCAAATGCCCCGCCTGCCATTTCTGCCGGTAAAGGTGTCGCCCATGGCCGATCGCGTCTAACTGCGATAGCTCGCCGCCGGCTCCGGCACGCGGGTCATGACGTGAACCAGCATCCCGGTGACAACCACCACCGATAGCGGCAGCAGCCCCTCCAACAGACTCGGCCCCACCAGCCAGCTCGCGGCCTTCGGCAGGCCCGCGACCGCCCAGGTGGCGCCCTTGAATACCAGCACGCCAAACACCCAGCCGATGTGAATGCCGCACGGCAGCCACAGGGAGGCGGTGCGGTAGCGGGCGTAGGCCAGCACCACGCCAACCGCGGCGAGGATGGCGAAGCGCGAGATCAGATTCAGCGGGTCCGCGAAGCGGCCGAAGATCTGGCCGAGCAGGATGAAACCGGCATTTGTCGCCTCGGGATCCGGCACCTTCGCAAATGGCGGTGGCTCCAGGAAATGGACGAAGGCGAACAGGAAGGAAAGCAGCGCGATCGCAGGCGCGGGACGCATGGCCCGCAGGAAGATCCCTAGCAAGACGCCGCGGAACAGCAGCTCCTCCACCAGCGAAACGACGACGGCGGTCGGCACGGCCTTCCGCATCACCTTGGCCCACTGGATCGCTTCCGGGACCCGGTTCAACGTGCCGCGCGTGGACTCGGCGGCATCCCGCCACATGAAGCAGCCAGCCTGGAGCATCAGCCAGCCGGACAGCAGCAGCAGCCCGGCGGCGAGGATGAAGCCGGTGCCGAATTGCAGCGGGCCCTGCGGGTTCTTGCGAAGCGGCTGGCCGCGATCCACGACCACCACATTGTCCGGCAGGCGCAGCGACCACGGGGTATCGCGATAGCTGCCCGGCGTGCGGCCGAGCTTCAGCCACGCCGTGAGCGGGAACAGCAGCACCAGCGCGGAGAGCATCAGCGCGCGGTCGAAGAACTTCGGGAAATCCGCGCGGCCCGCCGCCTCGGCGAGGTAGCGGATCACGCCATTCGTCTGCTTGTCCGCGGTGACCTCCGCCAGCCCCTTGCCGAACTGATAGAGCCACGGCGAAATCACCGCGGCGAGAACGAGCGCGGCTGCCACATAGGCGAAGATCTTCAAGACATCACTCTGGAGGCCGTGGCGCACGGACTGGAGGGTGATAGCGGCGGCGGAAACTTCCAAGTGCCAAGTGAGGCGGTGCCACATGGATCCTCAAACCGCCCCGAGGCCATCGAGCAAGGCGCTGGCCGAGCCATCGTGACGGCCGGCCAGTCGATGCTTGCATCCGTCCCCGCCCGATGACTAATGCCCCGACGTGAGCCCTCATATCTCATTTCTTGCAGTGACCCTTCTCGCCTTCACAGGGGGTGCCCATGCCGGCACGGGTATCTTCAACTGGGAGATCCCTCAGAGTTGTAGCGCGGTGTGGGAGCAGGACGGCATGATGGTGACCAATGCCCGGGGCACGATCTGCCCTACTTCCGGTAGCGGCATGAATTCCCTCTCCAGCGGCTCGACCTTCGCCAACGATGTGGAGGGCCTGATATTCGTGATGTCCGGCAGCAAGCCCTTCACGCCCGTAACGATGGACGTGGGCGAATACAGCCTCTCCACCAGCATCAGCACCCCGGTGACCTTCATCGGCACCAAGGCCGGCGGCGAGCAGGTCAGCCACAGCGTGATACTGGATGGCGTGCGAGACGGTCCCGGAGGGGAGCCGGACTTCCAGCAGGTGACCTTTCCCGCTACCTTCCAGGACCTGGTGCGACTGGAGGTGCCGACGCGCCTGTGGAGCTGCGACAACTTCGCCTTCTCCGCGATCATTCCGCTCCCGCTACCAACGGATCAGAAACTGGAGCCAGCCTTCCAGCAGGGGCAGACTATCCTTGTGAAGCCGGCGACCGACAAGATCTACATGGTGGGACCGGACTTCCACTACGCCGCCGGCTTCTATCCGCCGGACCGGACGCAGTTCATGACCGAGACGGATTCCTCCAACCGGCTGACACCTCAGATGTATCTGGATCCCGACTCGCGGTATCTCTACTACGTTTCTAGTAACGTGATCCGGTGCTATCGCGACGACGAGATCACGGACCTCGTCAGCCTCTCCCAACTACCGGCGGAATACGGTGTCACCGCCCTCGCCAAGCCGCGGGGCTCAGGCGATGACCTCTATTTTACCGGCTGGAATTTCCAAGGGTCCGACTCCTACGTGATCTTCAAGCTGGTGGAAGGCGAAGCGGTGCCGGTAGTGACCCCATCGACGATGCTCCCCGGCAAGTCAGGAGCGGGGCTGCCCTATTATTTCCCGGACTGGCTGGCGGTGCGTGACGGGAACTTCGCCTTCGACACCTCACTCGTCGGAAGCAGCGACAAGACCCGGGTCTTCGCCAGTTGGCAGGGCGGCCCGCTGCGCGAGGTAGTCGCCGAAGGTGATCTGACTCCGGCGGGCGTGGTCCCGTCGATCGATGGATTGGAGTTTGACGATCAGGGCCGCTTGCAGGTGCAGATCGGCAATGAACTCCTCATCTGTGAGGAGAATGGGGCGATCCAATCGGCCGTCCCCACGCCCATCCGCCCGGTCAACGCGGGAAAACAGGTCTATGGCAAAGTTCTCCGCGAGACGGACGGCGCCACCTTTCTCGAAACGGACCAAGAGATCTACCGGAAGCACGGCAGTGACTTCTACCGGGTGATCGGACAGGGGGATAAGATCAATGGGGATTCGATCATCTATGTGCGCTATCTCGACCGTCCGATGACCGCACCCCTGCGCATCATCGTGGAAGTGCGATTGGAATCCGCGCCTTACACCGATGTGCACGTGGAACTAATCCTTCCCGAGACACCGACCGAACTGCCACCGAGAATCGGCCAAGTGCGGCTGCATCCGGAAAGCGGCGAGCTGTTCCTTCCGCTGAGCCATCTCACCTCGGGACGGGATTACTGGTTGCGGAAATCCACGGACCTGTCGAATTGGGAAGACCTGTGGAAGGTCGAAACCATCGAGCCACTGCAGCACGTTCGTATTCCTCCGGAGCTGTTGCAGGGTCGGGTGTTTTTCCGTGTCGATGAGCGACCGCCCACGCAGCCTTGAGAAAATCGTCCATGACAAACACGCCCCGCCCTTGGTATCGCTCGCCAGCGCTTTGGTTTTTTCTTCCGGGGCTGGTCTTCCTCGTTTGGGGATGGGTGTTCTCCATGCAGCGCGTCGTCAACTTGGACTTCGAGGCCGGTGGATACTCGGTGCGCGTGCAAAACGATAGATCCGCCATCGGCGCAGGTTGGCAAGAAACGCGCGTCCCGCTGCCAAGTAGCTTTCGATCGAAGGGATTCCACCTCAAAGTGATCCCTCGTCCGTCCTGGGCATCCACCGGATGGTTCCCCCTGCCCTCCTACGCAGTGAATCGCCTCTGGAGCCTCCATTTCCACAATCTGGTGATCCCCTACTGGCTTCTGCTGCTGGTCTACGCCGGCCTTTGGCAGCTTCCATGGCTCGCGAGATATCACCGTCAGCGGCGGATCGAACGATCCCTGGCAATGGCTCCGGCGGATCCGTGAAGGCTGCGGAGGGTTCTTGTCTTGATTGAGGACAAGGGCTGGCTTTCCCGATCGGATAACCCCCTGTCGTTCGAGAAGCCGAAGGTAACGCAGTAGACTCGGCCGCGATCAGGTCTAGTCCACCATCTGCACCACGCGAAAGGCGATCACGTTGCTTTGGGCGACACGCGCCGCCATTTGGGGATACCAGTCGGGGAGGTAGGGAAGGTTCAACTTGTACATGGGCCCCTCGGGAAACGAGATGAACTTCCATGCGCCGACCGTCGACTCGCCGGCGAAGGAGTAAACCTCCAGCGGGCCATCCTGCTCCTTGGGCGCTTTCAGCTTGGCCTCGAAGGTGAGCGAGCGGTTCTCGCGCAGCGTGACGATGCCATCCAGAGTCGCGGTACTATTTTCATCGTAGTTCGGCTCAGCCATGCGCTTGAGCTCGCCGACTGAGGACTGGCTGAAGAAGGGCTCGCCGGAGTGGCAGTGCAGGCTATAGACCTTCCACTCGTTGTAGCCGTTCATGAATTGCTCGAGGGTCAATTGCGCGAGCTTGGGAGGATGTCCCACCGCCAGCTCGACCACTTGCTTCGCCAGCGTGCCGATGACGACATCGATCCGGTAGTTTCCCTTCACATCCACGGGGCCGTTGGCCGGAGCTTCGGCCGGTGGCTGGGATGGATCCGGAAAGGGATCATCGCGGCTCTCCATGAATTGCCAGAGCATGACGATGCGGTTGCCGTGGGCCCATGTGGCGACCTCCTGCCAATGATTGAACTTCAGCGGCACGCGCTGGTCGCCCGTGGCGAAGCGATGATAGCCGCCGTTCTTGGTCAGCAGCAGCACCGAGGCATCGTAGCGGAATTCCATCCCGCGCTCGCCGCGCATCTTCTGCACGGTGAGGGTGATGCCGGGCTCATTCGGGCCACGCTCCGCGGGCGATGCTCCTTTACCACCCTTCCCCATGTCCACGCGCGTCTTTTCCAGCACGGAGGCATGGCCGCGAAAGATCAGATCGCGCGGGTGCCCATTCGTGGAGAAGAGCTCGGGGTTCTCGCCTGCGATGGGAATGCTGGAGAGGCGCACTTCCTCGCGAACCAGCATCAATTCACCCCGCGGGACATCGACGACGATGCAATGCAGGTCACCATGCGACGCGATGGCTTCGGCAGGCGGCAGTGCGAGGATGAGCAGCAGGAGGATGGGCTTCATGCGTTGAGACAAAGACACCTGTTTGTTAGAAAATCATTGCCGCCCCGGTCCCGTGATTCGCATGGCCATCACATTCACGCGCGGGTCCGAGCCGCCCCTGACGCCAAGCCCGTGCATGCGCGGACCTTCATCATTGACGATGCGGTGGAGCTTCCACTCCCCTTCCTTCAGATTGCCCGAAAACGGGATCAGCTTGGCGTGCTCGTAGGAGTGGTCCTTGTATCTCGGCAGAGCCGTGTGAAGCGCGCACTTCAGTGTGATCTCCGGGCCGCCGGCACCAATCTCGCCGATCAAGCGGGCGAGCCGGTCATCATGATATTTCCTATTGGCGACTCTCCTGACCTCGCCCGCGCCGAATGCAATTGCGAAGGACTTTCCAGGCAAGCAGGCCACGGTATGGGTGGACCATTTCCACATCTCCTTTACCGCGAGCCTCGTGTGCTCGCGCGTGAAGAGGTGGGCCTTGTCCAACGCGGCATCCGGCAAATAGCCGTAGTTCACATCCAGCAGATACATCCCGCCGCCATCGACTTGGGCAGCGCCATCCTGGGCACCCGAGGGCAAAGGCGGAGCAGGAGGCAGCCCGGGAACCTCCAGATAGCACCACACGGTGGCCCCGTCCGCACCGTCGTCGTAGAGCAGCTCCGTGCTCAGGATCTGCTGCCAGCAATTCGGACGGAGCGCGATCTCCATCTCGGCGACCTCCCGATCGGTAGGCGTCGGCTCTACAATTTGCGGATCCGCGGTTCGCACGCGGCAGTAGGTCGGCGATGGTCCCTGTTTCAGGGAATCCACGTCGATGATGACGTGCCGGATGCCATCGCTCCCGCTGCCTCCGCCGGGCGACTTCGCACCCATGGTAAAGCCCAACTGGGAGAGATTCTTCCGGCGACTTCTTTGCCATGTATAGCCAGCCCATTCCCCTCGTTTTCCAGCCACCATCGGAATGCTCCGATAGTAGCGGGGATCCTCCTTGGCACCCCACGACCACAGGACGCTCTGGTATTCATCGGTCGCGGAAATCCGCAATGTGCCTCTCAAGCGCTTCATGTCTTCCCGAAGCAGCTCGGAGTTCATCCCGCTCCGAATATGCAGGATCTCCTGCGCACGAGCCGGGCCGCCACTGACCGCGAGCGAAAAGAGCAGGGCATGGACTTGGAGAAAGGGTCTCATCGCGGGTGACGGATTCTTTCCACCGTCAGGGCCATGGTGACACCACATGAAGCCACTCGTGTCAAAAGCATGTCAAAGCGGCCCAACAGCCGGATGAGCCCCACGTGCCCGGGGGACCAGGGATTCACTCAAACCCCTAGCCCCCCGGGCGTCATGTGCAGGAAATCCTTTTCAAACTTCGATCCAACGAACCGGAGCGCAACATCCATCATGCCACGGCGCGGCGGGCACTTGTGTCAAAAGAAGGTAAAAAGTTGGCAGCGAGCTCTTGAACCTTGAAAAAGCGGGAAGGCTCGCCCAGAAAGGATAAGCCGGATTCCGATTCCCTGTGCAGAACTGTTCCGAACTCAAGCAGACCGATGGAGGCAGCGATGATGTGCGGTCGCTGGCTCATCGCCGGTGGTTTGGCATCGGGTTGTGCGTCCTCTCGATGGCGGTCGGAGCTTTGACCTTCTCGCTGGGTTTTCCGCAGAGCGGTCCTTCGCAGAGTGCCCATGTGGTGAGTCACATTTTCATGGGACCGTTTTGCCACGCCGCTTACTTCCCCTGGTTTGCCGCGGTGCCGCGGGTGCTGATCCCGTGGGGCTCGGTGCTGCTCCTGCTATCTCATCCGGTATTCCCGCGGCCGTTCACCGTGGTCACGACTCTCATTGGAGGAGGGCTGTGGTGGCTCATGGGATGGTATTGCATCGCGGCGGTGATTTGAGAGCCCGGCACCAGCAGCTTCAGCGCTCCTCGATCTTCTTGAAGA
>Ga0307406_10000691_pt1 | contig 19088 bp, 13 predicted proteins | sample 322Cmetagenome_3_FD_203706 | JGI IMG/M metagenome (GOLD analysis project Ga0307406, IMG submission 203706) | Maize rhizosphere microbial communities from greenhouse at UC Davis, California, United States - 322HYB-C-2 | ecosystem: Host-associated > Plants > Roots > Rhizosphere > Soil | place...
CAGGACGCGCAGATCAATCTGCTGCGCAACGATCCGCGCGGCTTCTTCGCCCTGTCCGCCGACACCCTGGCCCTGGAGGAAGCGCTGCGGCCGATCAACGTGCGCCGCCTGCTGATCCTGCTGCGGCGCATGGCGCTGCGCCACGGCACTCGCTACGTGTTCGAGCCCAATGGGCCGGTGCTGTGGCGTTCGGTGCAGCGCGGCTTCGATTTGCTGCTGACCGATCTGTTCCAATGCGGCGCCTTCGCCGGCGCCACCGCCGCGCAGTCCTTCCGCGTGGTCACCGACGAGGGCGTCAACACGCCGCAGTCGGTCGACTCCGGCCGCTTCGTGGTCGAACTGCGGGTGGCGCCGTCGCTGCCGATGCGCTTCATCGCCGTGCGCCTGGCCCAGAACGGCGAGCGCCTGGCCGTGATCGAGGAGCTCTGAGCATGGCCGCCCAGCCCTACCCGTTCACCAATTTCAACTTCGCCGTCGAGATCAACCGCGGCGACGACGCCAAGCCGCTGGTCAATGCCGCGTTCGCCGAATGCGACGGCCTGGAAATGAACATGGAAGTGAAGACCATCCGCGAAGGCGGCGCCAACGACCGCCAGATCCGCCTCAACGGCATGGTCAGTTACGGCCAGCTCACCCTCAAGCGCGGCATGACCGAAAACTTCGACCTGTGGCGCTGGTTCAAGGACAGCATCGCCAACCCGCGTTTGCGCGCCAATGCCGAGGTGGTGTTGTTCGCCGCCGACGGCAGCACCGTGCGCGCGCGCTTCCAGCTCTCGCGCTGCGTCCCGGTCAAGCTCAAGGCGCCGGCGCTGAACGCGCGCGACGGCCAGGTGGCGATCGAAGAACTGCAGGTGGCCTACGAGACCCTGGCCCTGAAGGAGCTCGACGCATGAAACGCGCGGAGGCCACGTCATGAGCCTGGAAAAAGCCCAGCTGATCGAACTCGACCAGAGCTTCGCCAACGAGAAGTCCGGCGGGCGCAAGGTCGCGGTGCAGTTCAATCCAGAAACCCTGAAGGTCACCTTCGCCAACCAGATCGTGCAACCGCAGGGCGGCGACCAAGCCGCCGGCAACGCTGGCCGCCAGTTCGTCGGTGCCGGCACCACCAAGCTCGCGCTGCAGCTGTGGTTCGACGTCACCGCGATGGAGAAGGACGCGGTCGACGACGTCCGCCGCCTGACCCAGGACGTGGTCTATTTCATGACCCCGCAGAAGTCCGAGGAAGACCCGAAGAAACTCTCGCCGCCGGGACTCCGCTTCCACTGGGGCACGTTCCTGTTCGACGGCATGGTCGAGGGCATGGAAGAGACCCTGGAGTTCTTCTCGCCCGACGGAAAACCGCTGCGCTCCAGCATCACCATGACCCTGTCGCAGCAGAAGATCCTCGAAGCCAAGTTCGAGGGCGAAGGCAAGGTGCCCAACCAGCCCGGCCAGGCGCCGTTGAAGAGCGCCAACGAGGGCGACTCGCTGCAGTCGATGGCCGGCAAGAGCGGCAAGCCGGACTGGCAGGGCATCGCCTCGGCCAACGGCATCGAAGACCCGCTGCGCATGTCGCCGGGTCAGTTGGTCGATCTCAATCTTTCCGCCGGCGCTTCGATCGGCGTCGGTGTCGGCATAGGCGTCGACGCGGGCATCGGCGGCAGCGCCTCGGTCGGCGCCGGTTTCGGCGGCGGCATCGGTGGCAGCGTCGGCATCGACGCCGGTGCCAGCGCCAGTGTCGGCCTCAACGCATCCCTCGGCGGCAGCGCCGGCGGCTCGATCTCGTTCGGATAAGGAACCCGGCCATGGCGGTAGTCATCAACGAATTCGAAGTGTTGGCCGAGCCGCGTCCGGCGGCGAAGCCGGACGCGAACGCCGGCGCCAAGTCCGAGGGCGAGGCGCCGGAGAAGCTCGAACCGCGCGACGTGCAGATGGCCTTACGCCACATCGACCAGCAATCCCTGCGCGTCTGGGCGCATTGACGGAGCCATAGCCAGCCCATGGGCGATACCGCGACATTGCCGATCAAAGCTTCGCGTCCGTCGGTGGAAATCGACGGCAAGCGCGAGGCCACGCTGACCAGCTCGCTGATGTCGCTCGACATCGTCGAGTCGGAGGCCGGCCTGGCCCGCTGCGAGCTGGTGTTCGGCAACTGGGGCGGCCCGGACAAGGGCGGCTTCCAGCACTTCGGCCGCGACCTGCTCGAATTCGGCAAGCCGCTCACCATCAAGCTCGGCGACGGCAAGTTGTTCGAGGGCCGGATCAGCGCGCTGTCGGCGAAGTTCCCCGACGGCGGCACGCCGCAGATCGGCGTCTGCGCCGAAGATCGTTTGCAGGACCTGCGCATGACCCGGCGCACCCGCGCCTTCGCCGACGCCAGCCTCGCCGACATCCTGCGCAGCATCGCCGGCGACCATGGCCTGCAGGCGCAGGTCGACGTGCAAGGCGAAACCTACAAGTTGCTGGCCCAGGTCAACCAGAGCGACCTGGCCTTCCTGCGCGACCTGGCCCGGCGCGAAGACGCGCAGATCTGGGTCGAGGGCAGCCAGCTCAAAGCGGCGCAACGCGCGCAGCGCAACGGCCAGTCGCTGGAGCTGTCCTGGGCCGGGCCCTTGCGCGAGTTCGAGGTCTGCGCCGACCTCGCCCATCAGCGCACGCGCCTGGTCGGCGCCGGCTGGAGCGTCGCCGACAAGCGCGTCGCCAAGCACGAGGCCGACGAAGCCGCAATCCGCGCCGAACTCAACGGCGGTCCCAGCGGCGCCGAGACCCTGCAGCAGGCCTTCGGCGCACGCGTCGACGCGCTCGCCCACGGCCTGCCGAGTTCCGACGGCGAAGCGCGCGCCCTGGCCGAAGCCAGCTTCCGCCACATGGCGCGGCGCTTCATCACCGGCCACGGCGTGGCCGAAACCAAGGACGCCCTGCGGGTCGGCACCAAGCTGAGCATCAAGGGCGTGGGGCCGCTGTTCGAAGGCGACTACACCGTGACCGAAGTGCAGATCCGCTTCGATCCCAAACTGGGCGTGCGCACCGAGTTCTGGTGCGACCGGCCCGCGATCGGACGGGGCTGAGCCATGCGCATCGTCGAGCTGCCGCCGTTCGAACAACTGCTGAGCGAACGCCTGCCGAGCGGCTGGGGCGGACGCTGGTACGGCGTGCTGGTGGCGCTGGTCACCGACATCAAGGACCCCGACAACCAGGGCCGCGTGCAGATCACCCTGCCCTGGTCGCCCGACGCCAGCGGCCAGCGCTACGAAGGCTGGGCGCGGCTGGCGACGATGTTCGGCGGCAACAACCGCGGCAGTTGGTTCGTGCCCGATGTCGATGATGAAGTGCTGGTCTGTTTCGAACACGGCGACCCGCGCCGCCCTTACGTGATCGGCGGCCTGTGGAACGGCCGCGACCAGCCGCCCGAGTCGATGGACGGCGCCGGCAACAACTACAAGAAGGTGCTGCGCTCGCGCAACGGCGTGAAGATCACCCTCGACGACCAGGACGGCCGCGAACAGCTGTTGCTGGAAACGCCGGGCGGCCAGAGCTTCACCCTCAAGGACGGCCCCGGCGCGGTCGAGATCGAAGACAGCAACGGCAACTCGGTCAAGCTGGAAATGTCCGGCATCACCGTCACCGCCGCGGCCAAGGTCACCGTCAACGCCAGCCAGGTCGCGGTCAGCGCCGGCATGGTCACGGTCGACTCGGCGATGTCGCGCTTCTCCGGCGTCGTGCAAGCCGACACGGTGATCTGCAACAGCATCATCAGCGCCTCTTACACCCCCGGCGCGGGGAACATCTGGTGAAGCCGATGACCGCCACGCGCCGAGATCGCCCGCCACGCCCGCGGAGGACGCCATGAACGCCCATCCCTTGCGCTGGCAGGCGCCGCAACCGCTGTGGTCGCGCTTCGGCGACGCCGCCGGCGCCGCGGCCACGCCCGAACAGGCGCGCCCGGCGATCCTGCGTTTCGCCAGCGACGACTTCATGGAACAGTTGCTCGGCACCCTGGCGCGCGACCCGACCCGCATCGACAAGCTGGTCGCGCGCCACGAGACCTGGCGCAAGCCGATGGTCGACCCGCCCGACCTGGTCGAACGCGCGCCGATGCCGCAATTGGTGCAGGCCTCCAGCCGCAGCGCGGCAGCCAGGCTGCCGAAGCCGCGGCTGGCCCCGGCCGACGCGGATGCGCCGCCGTTGAAGCTGTATCAGCCCGCGCATCAGCGCCATTACGTGGCCACCGCGAGCCTGGTCTGCGGCATCCAGGGCCTGCCCGAGCACGCGCTGGTACGCGGCGGCGGCGAAGAAGTCGGCATGGTGCTGCGGCGCCTGATGCCGGTGCCCGGCGACGCCAGCGGAACGCTGCACGAATTCGCTTATCTGAAGGACCTGCAGGGGGCGCGTTGGCAGCGTTGCAACGACAACGCCGACTTCGTGCCCGGCGAGGACCGCCTGCCAGCGTTCGCCTTGAGTTTTCTCGACGACGGCCAGCATCGCCGTGCGCTGTGGGCCGGCAGCGTCCCCGTCGGCCGGCGCGAGGAATACCTCGGCTGCCGCGTCGATACCGCGCCGTCGCCGGCGTACGCGGCCGCCCAGCGCGAGCAACTGTCGCCGAGCGTTCCGGCACCGGCGAACTCCAAGCTCGCGCGTACCGCGCAGTTCCAGATCGACGTCAGCGAGCCGTGGAAGACCATGATCCGCTCGGCCTTCAAGCTCGCCGCCGCGCCGGCCTCGACGCCGACCATCGGCGACGAGGCCGAACCGCCCGGCGATCGCGTCACCCGTGCGTTCAATTTCAACCTGCAACAACAGAGCGCGTCGTGGCTGGTGCTGCTGGATTGCGCCGACCACCTGCAGAGCTATCTGCCCGATGTCTGGAACGCCATCGACAACAACGGCGCCGGCTACGCCGCGCTGTCGAGCAACCGCCGCGCCCTGTACGACTGGCTCGGCACGGTGGTCATGAGCGCGCCCTTGATCGCCGCACTGCAACCGACCGCGCAATACCCGGTCGCCGCCTCGATGCGCGCCGCGCTCAAGGCGATCCGCGCCCCCGGCGTGCGCGAAAAGCTCGAAGCGAGCACGGCGACCTTCGCCGCCGCGCCCGACACCCGCGGCCTGCCGGACTGGCCGCGCTTCAGCTTCTGCCTGGCCGGGGTCGAGCAAAGCCTGGCCGCGAACGGGCCGTACAGCGCGCTCGACAGCCTCGGCGACGATGCCTCGATCGATCCCGACCCGGTCGCCGGCAACGTGCCGGGCCAGGACGTGGCGCGCAAGGTCGACCGGTTCACCGCGCTGTACGCGCGCGCACTCGAAGCCACCACCGAAACCGACGCGCCGCCGGTGCCGTTCGCGTTGCAGGTCAAGAACGCGCTCGGCAACAACCTCGGCGCCAACCTCGGCGACGGCGGCTGGTTCGTGCTGCGCTTCGTCCACGGCCGCCGCGACTGCGGCCCGCTGCATCCGCCGCTGTTGTCGGCGCCGACCGAACGCTTCCGCCTGGCGAGCTTCTTCGATTCCGATGCGCCGGCGCGGCCGATCCGCATCTCGCTGCCGGCCGACACCAGCCCCGCCGGCCTGCGCAAGTATCAAAAGAACACCGCCTTCGTGCTCTCGGACATGCTGTGCGGTCAGGTCCAACGCGCCAAGGGCATGGGCCTGGTCGACCTGGTGCTGTCGGTGCTGCCTTGGCCGTTCCACAAGGACCTGCCCGCCGGCGACGGCGCGCCGTGCCAGAGCGGCGGCATCAACATCGGCATGATCTGCTCGCTGTCGATTCCGATCATCACCATCTGCGCGCTGATCCTGCTGATCATCATCGTCATCCTGTTCGACCTGATCTTCCGCTGGCTGCCCTACTTCGTGATCTGTTTCCCGGTGCCCGGGCTCAAGGGCAAGAAGGAATCCTCATGAGCATCTTCGGTCGGAGCCTGTCGTTCCCGCCGCGGGTCGGCGCCGACGGCCGTTTCGTCTGGTCGTCGGGCGAGGACAACATCCGCGAATCGATCGCGGTGATCCTGAAAACCGAACCCGGCGAGCGCGTCGGCGTGCCCGAGTTCGGCGCCGGCCTGGCGCGCTTCCTGTTCGAGCCCAACAACCCGGCCACCCATGCGCGCATGCGCGATGCGGTGCAGCGCGCGCTGACCCGCTGGGAGCGGCGCATCGAAGTCGAAGCGGTCGAGGTGGCCGCGCACGCTACCGAAGCCGAGACCGCGGTGGCCACGATCACTTACCGGCTGGTGGCGACCGCCTCGCGCGAACGCATCAGCCTCGCCATTCCGCTGGCCGTGACCTGAGGCCCGCACCCATGCCGCTGACGCCCCCGCCCATCGATGATCGCCGCTTCGCCCAACTGGTGGAAGACACGCTGGCGCGGGCGAGCGTGCACACGCCGGAGTGGACCAACTTCAACCAGAGCGACCCGGGCGTAACCCTGGTGCAGTTGTTCTCCTTCCTCACCGAGAACCTGCTCTACCGCGCCAACCTGACCCCGGAGCGCAACCGCCTCAAGTTCCTGCAGATGCTGCGCATTCCCCTGGCCAGCGCGAGCGCCGCGCAAGGCCTGGTGGCGATCGCCAACGAGCGCGGCCTGGCCAAGGTCGAAACCTTGCCGGCCGACCTGGAAGTGCGCGCCGGCTCGGTGCCGTTCCGCACCCAACTCGGGCTGGACGTGCTGCCGGTCGAGGCGCGCGTCTACTTCAAGCGCCGCCTCGACGATCCCTCGCAGGAACTGCTGGATTACTACCGGCTGCTGTACGCGTCCTATCAACTGCCGTTCCCGTCCGAGGTGCAGCTGTACAAGACCCTGGCGCTGGATCGCAAGGTCGTCGACAGCGTCGACCTCAATGCCGACACCGTCGACCGCTCGCTGTGGATCGCCCTGCTGGCGCGCAAGACCGATGCGCCCGGCGATCCCGAGGACCCGTGGAAGCCGGTGCGCGATGCGCTCGGCGGCCGCACCCTGACCCTCGGCCTGGTGCCAGCGCTGGATGCGGTGAGCGCACAACTGTTGCCGGCCGGCAACGCGCAAAGCCGGCAGCTGCTGCGCTTCGAATTGCCGAGCGTGCCGGCCGACGGCCGCGTACCGCGCGACGCCAGCGACCGCCCGGCGCCGAGCTATCGCCAACTCGAACCGCGCACCGAAGTCGACCTGCTGTCGGTGCCGGGCGTGGTGCAACTGGCGCTGCCGCCGGCCGCGCAACTCAAAGTCTGGCAGGACATCGACCCGCTCGAAGACGGCGTCGGCGACATGCCGCCGACCCTCGACGACGCGGCCCTGGCCGGACGCGTGATCACCTGGCTGCGCGTGCGCGCCGACGGTGCGGCGCAGGCGCGGATGCGCTGGGCCGGCATCAACGCCACGCCGGTGCGGCAGATCCAGCGTATCGCCGCCGAACCGCTCGCCGACGGCGACGGCCGGCCCGATCAAGTGCGGCGGCTGTCGCGCCGGCCGGTGCTGCGCCATTCGGTCAGCGTGTCGACCCGGGTCGGTGCGGCGGCGCCGCGTCGCTGGAGCGAGATCGACGACCTGGCCGCGGCCGCGCCGGAAGTGCCGGTCTCCGATCCGCGTTCAAGCGCGCGCGACCTGGCCTGCGTCGAAACCGGCCCGACCGAGGTGTTCGAACTCGATCCGGAAGCCGGCGAGCTGCGCTTCGGCGATGGCCTGCGCGGGCGCCGTCTGCCGCTCGGTGCGCGCGTATTCGCCGCCTACGAGTTCTGTCTCGGTGCGCAGGGCAATGTCGCCGAAGGCAAGATCGACAACGCCCCGCAGCTGCCGTCCGGCTTCGCCGTGCTCAACCCGGTGCAGACCTGGGGCGGCGCCGATGCCGAATCGGCCGACACCGGCGAGAAGCAGGTGCGCCGGCATCTGCAACATCGCGACCGCATGGTCAGCATCGACGACTTCGAGTCGGTCGCCTATCGTGCGCCCGGCGTGCAGATCGGCCGCATCGAGGTGTTGCCGGCCTTCCATCCCGATCTGTCGCCGAACGAACCCGGCTCGGCGCCCGGCGTGGTCACCTTGATGGCGATCCCGCGCTCCGACCCGACCCAACCCGATGCGCCGCGTGCCGACCGTCTGTTCCTCAACGCGCTGTGCCGCCATCTCGATCCGCGTCGCCTGGTCACCACCGAACTGGTCGTGCGCGGCGCCGACTACAAGGGCATCTGGATCTCGGTGGGCATCGAAGCCGCGGCCGGTTATGCGATCGCCCAGGTCGTCGACGACGTCAAGCGCCGTCTGCGCGAAGTGCTGGCGCCGATCGGTCCGGCCGGCGCGATGCCGCGCAACGGCGCCCTGTTCACGCCGCGCGGCGCCGACCCGGCACGCGGCTGGCCCCTGCGCACCGCCGTCGCCAGCCGCGTGTTGCTGGCCGAAGTCGCGCGCGTGGCCGGCGTGACCTCGGTCGCCGACGTGCTGCTCGCCGAGGGCGAGCTCAGCGCCAGCGACGTGGTCGAGATGAGCGGGCTGGAGCTGCCGCGCATTCTCGGTATTTCGGTCGTCGCCGGCGAAGCCCTGTCGCTCGATGCCCTGCGCGGCGGTGGCGGCAGCGCCGGCGGCGGCGGTTCGACGGGCTCGACCACGCCGCTGTTGCCGGTGCCGGTCGTGCCGGAGACCTGCTGATGAACGTCAACGGCGCCCGCTTCCAGATGCTGTACGGACGCGACGACTGGGCGCGTTGCACGACCGCCGACTTTGCCGAGGCCGAGTCCGCCGCGACGCAGCCGCTGGCGTTCTGGTGGGAAGTGTTCGCCAGCCCGATGCCGATTCCCCCGTCGACCCTGCCCGGATGGGACCCGTCGCGCAGCGAGATCACCCTGCAGCCGCAAGCGATCGAACTGCCGGCGACGCTCGGCGAAACGCCGCTGAGCCCGGACGCGCGCCGCCCGGCCGCCGCCGATCGTCACGGCAACGTCTATCGCGTGGCCGACGATGCCGCCTCCCTGCGCGTCGCCTCGACCGAACGCGGCAGCGAAGCGCCGTTCTGGCCGGCCGACCCGGCCGACTGCGCGCAGACCCGTCGCGAGCGACGCCTCGCCTTCGAGACCCATCAGGCCGCGCAGGCGCACGCCGCCGACCGCTACCTCGCCGTGGTCGTCAGCGAAGACGACTACCTCGTCGCAGCGTTCGCGCGCGGCGACCTGCGCGGCCTGATGAGTTTCGACCTGATCTCCGGCGGTCCGCCCCTGGAAACCCGCTGGCCGGCGGCGGTACCGTTCGAACCCTTCGACCTGTGCCCGCGCCATGGCGGCGGCGCCTGGGTGTTGGATCGCGTGCATCGGCGCTTGTGGGAACTCGACTGCACCCTGGCCGTGGTCAACAGCGGGCAGACCGCGCTGCCGTTGAGCGCAGCGGTCGTCGATGACTTCCAACCGCATTCCGGGCCGCTGCGCGAGCAAGCGGCGGTGCAATTCCCCGCCGGCCTGGACCTGGCGGCGCTGAGCCTGCCCGTGCTCGATCCGATCGCGATCGAATCCATCGGTGCGGGCACGGTCTTGCTGCTCGACCGCGACGCGCCCCTGCAACGCTCGCGCGTGGTACGGCTGCGCCGCGAGGGTTCGGCCTGGGCGGCCGATGCCTCGCAATGGCTCGATGCCCTGCCCGCGCTCGCCCACGATATGGTCTACGCCAGCGGCCTCGGCCATGCCGCGGCCTCGGTGGCCGAACCGGCGCCGCCGCGCTTGTTCATCGCCAGCGAAGTCGGCAACCAGGTCCACGCTTTCGAAGTGGTCGACAACGACGGGCAGTTCGCCCTGCGCGCGCCGGCCGAGCTGTATCCGCTGCGCCGCTACGGCGGCCGCGCTCTGGTCTCGGTCGCGGGCAAGGCCCATTACGACTGCGGCCTGGGCCTGCCGCGCTGGACCCCGGTGGTGCAGCAGCACCGCCAACGCTATGCCGCGCAAGCGGTGTTCGTGACCCCGGTGTTCGACAGCAACGAGCTCGGCACGGTCTGGGACAAGCTGCTGCTCGATGCGGCGATTCCGCCCGACACCGCGATCACCATCGAAAGCCGCGCCGGCGACGAACTCAGCGGTTGGTTCGACGGCGAGGCGCAACCGGCGGCGGATGCGCAAGTCATCGGCAGTTGGCTGCGCGAACCGGTGCCGCGCTTGCGTGCGAGCGGGCCGGAGCTGCCCTGGCTGCGTCGCGAAGCCGCACGCGCGACCCGCCGCGAGGCCGGTGCCGGCACCTGGGAGTTGCTGCTGCAGCAAGCGCACGGCCGCTATCTGCAACTGCGCGTGACCCTGGTCGGCCGCAACGGCACCGCCACGCCGCGCCTGCGCGCCCTGCGCGTGTGGTCGCCGCGCTTCTCCTATCCGCAGCGTTTCCTGCCGGCGCTGTACCGCGAAGACAGCGCCAACGGCGATTTTCTCGAACGCTGGCTCGCCAACTGCGAAAGCACCCTGACCCAGATCGAGGACCGCGTCGCCAACGTGCAGTCGCTGTTCGACGCGCGCACGGTGCCGCAGGACGCGCTGGCCTGGCTCGCCGGCTGGTTCGATCTGGCCCTGGACCCGTCCTGGGACGAACGCCGCCACCGCCTGCTGGTCCGCCACGCCATGGATTTCTTCCGTTGGCGCGGCACCGTGCACGGTCTGCGCGTCGCCCTGACCCTGGCCTTCGAGCCCGGTTTCGATGCGGCCATGTTCGAGGGCCCCGATCCCGACGACGAAGGCGCCGGCCGCATCCGCATCGTCGAGTCCTATCAAACGCGCCTGGTCGAAACCCTGGTCGCCGGCGCCGCCCTCGGCCGCGCCGCGTCCGACGACGGCTTGCGCAACGTGGTCTTGCAGAGTTTGTGGACGCCGGCCGAAGGCAATGCCGGCCTGGTCGATCGTTATGCCGCCTGGCTGCAAACCACGGCATCGGCCTTGCAGCAAATGACCCCGTTCTCGCTGGCAGCGCCGCCGAACACCGCCGCGCATCCCGATGCCGCGCAGGAATGGAACGCGTTCTGCTCGGCGCATCTGGGTTTCGTGCCCAGCGTCGGCGCGGCCGAGCGCAGCCGTTGGCAGGGCTTCCTGATGTCGCGCTACGGCAGCCTGCCGGCCTTGAATCTCGCCCACGCCAGCGCCTACACGCAGGTCGCGCAGATCCTGCTGCCGGGCGCGCCGTCCGCGCGCGAAGCCGCCAGCCAGGATTGGCAGGAGTTCTGCGCACGCAGCGACGGCGCCCGCGAACGCAAGCTGTGGCACGACTTCCTGGCCCGGCGCTATCGCCGCATCGAGCGCCTGCGCAGTGCGCACCTCGCCGCCTGGCCCGAGTTCGAACAGGTGCCATTGCCCGATCGCCTGCCGGCGAGCCAAGCCGCGCAGACCGACTGGCTGCAGTTCGAGCGTCAATTGCTGGCGATGCATCGCACCGCGCACCGCTTCTCGGTGTTGCTGCCGGTGGCGAGCGTAATCGCCGACCCCTACCGCCTCGACGAACGCCTGGCACTCGCGCGGCGCATCGTCGAACTGGAAAAACCCGCGCACACCGTGTTCGACGTGCGCTTCTACTGGGCCTTCAACCGCGTCGGCGAGGCGCGGCTCGGGCTCGACACACAGTTGGGTGCCGGCAGCCGCGCAAGCGAGCTGATCCCCGATGCCGTGGTGGGCCGCGCCTACCTCGGAGCCAGCTTCGTCGGCGGTGCGCCGCGCCATCAAGGGCGCGACCGGCTGTCGCTCGAATGCTGAGCCGCCAAGTCTCCAGGAGCGAATCATGGGCTGCTGCAACGAACCGGTGACCACGCTGACGGGCCTGCCCGCAGACCCTACGCAGCATGTCAATTACGAGCGCGGCATGGTGCTCGGCGTGGACGACTTCACCCAGGAGTTCGCTTACCTGGCCGGACGCGACCAATGGCTGGCGCGCGACGCGGTCGGCTACGGCACGCTGAGCGGGCTGCGCATCCAATTCGAGAACGACGGCAGCGACGGGCCGCGCCTGCACGTCGCCGCCGGTTCGGCGCTGGTGCCCAGCGGCAAGCTGGTGTGCGTGCCGGCCGATCAGTGCGCGGTGCTCAACCGCTGGCTGGCCAAGCCCGACAACGCCGCGCTGGTGAACCGGATGCTCGACCCCGGCTCGCCGCCGCTGTCGCCACCGCTCTCGCCGCCGCTGTCCCCGCCCGCGGTCGGCGCGGGCGAGATCTCGCTGTACCTGACCCTGTGCTACGCCGACTGCAAGACCCGGCCGGTGCCGATCCCCGGCGAGCCGTGCCGGTCCGAAGACGAGTTGATGAAACCCTCGCGCGTCGCCGACGACTTCCGCCTGGAACTGCGCCAGCACGCGCCGGCCCAGGTCGAAGAAGACGCCTTGCGCGATTTCGTGCGCTGGCTGCGCCGCAACGTCAGCGTGCTCGACAGCAGTCCGCCGCAGATCGCCGATCCCGACGCCTGGCTCGAGGCGATGCGCGGCGCCGTGCAGCCCTGGCTCGATGCGCAATCGATGTCGCCGCCGCTGTCGCCGCCGGCCTCGTTCGCGACCCTCGGCGATTATCTGTTCGATCTCGGCTCGCCGCGGCTCAGCCTTGCGCGCGAGCAACAATGCGAGTTCCTGCGCACCGCGTTCCGTTTCTGGGTCACCGAACTGCGGCCGCTGTGGATGGCCATGCGCTGCCATCGCCCGCAATACCCGGACGGCGATTGCGTGCTGCTGGCGCGGATCAGTTTCGAGGTGGTCTGGGTCGGCGGTTCGCCGAGCGGCGCCTGGCAGGTCGACGGCAGTCCGGCCAGCCTGCGCATCGACGAAAGCGCACGGCCCTTCCTCGCCCATCTGCGCCTGCTGCAGGAGTGGGCGCTGTGCGGCTGCGATTGCGCCGGCACCGGCGACGCCGCCGGGGCGGCGTTCGGCGGGCCGATGCCGCTGGAGTTCGACGCACCAATGGCGATCTCGCCGATGCAGGTGCCGATCCAGTTCTCCGACCAGGACATGGCGCTCGACGACAGCCAGTACCTGGTGATCGGCCGCAGCGCCGCCAAGCTCGCCCTGACTCTGCCGGCCTCGGTGCCGATGACCGCGGGGCGCACCTACGTGATCAAGAACCTCGACGTCGGCGCCTTGACCGTGTTCGCCGACACCCTGGTCGGCGACGGCATCGACGGCCTGCCCGAGTTCTCGGTCAAGAAGAAAAAGGCCGTCACCCTGGTCGCCGACGGCGCCGGGCAATGGCATTCGATCGGGACCGCATGAGGCCGCCATGAGCACTCTCGACAACGTCCTGCAGCTGCAACAACCCGTCAAAGAAGGCGGCATCCGCACCGTCAACTTCTTCAACGGGCGCCTGCTCACCAGCAAGGACCTGACCCGCGAGCAGGTCGCACGCCGCGAGGCCGACGCCCGGCTCGGGCTGGCGCTCGGCGACGGCGTCGCCTTCGGCCTGGAAGCCGCACGCGATGCCGACCTCGACCAGCCCAGCGCACCGGTGTTGCGGGTGCGCGCCGGGCTGGCGGTCAATCGGGCCGGCCAGACCCTGTGTCTGACCGCCGACACCAGCGTCGCCCTGACCCGGCGTTTCGATGCCGGCGAGGCCACGGCCTGCGACTGCGTGTTCGCCAACTGCAATCCGCTCGCCGACGGCGTCTACGTCGCCGGCGCCGGCGTCTACGTGCTGACCATCGCGCCGGCGCAGACCAGCGAAGGCCGCGCCCCCACTAACGGTTTGGACCCGAGCAACGTGCGCTGCAACACCGACGCCACCGTCGACGGCGTGCAGTTCCGCCTGCTTGCGCTGAATCCGTTGCGCTTCGCCGACCTCGACCCGTCCTCGTCGCAGTTCCGCAATCGCCTGGCGTATCGCTGCTTCGGCATCGAGGCGCGCGACAGCAACGCGCTCGATCCTTGGCAGAACGACCCGCCGAACTACGGTCTGGTCGACGAACTGCGCGACAGCGCGCTCAGCGACTGCGACGTGCCGATCGCCCTGGTCTACTGGACCAGCGCCGGCTTGAACTTCGTCGACACCTGGGCGGTACGGCGGCGCCTGCTCGAACCCGACGCACTTTCTGGCTACGCCTTCCAGCGCAACCCGCTCGACCCGGCCGAACTGTCGTCGTTCGCGTTCCAGGCGCGCGCCCGCCGCCTGGTCGAAACCCATGCGATGTGCGCGCAGTTCCAACAGCACCTGGCCGATCTGCTCGCCGCGTCGGCAGCGCCCTCGGCCTTGATCGCGACCCAGTATTTCCGCTATCTGCCGCCGTTCGGGATCGTGCCGCTGCACAGTCTGGCGCTGCGCGGTTTTTCCGACACCACCTTCTTCACCGGCATCGTGCGCCGGCCCGCGCCGGGCTCCGGGCAGAGCACGCCCTTCATCGACGCGCGCCTGCTCGGCGCCCTGCAGGCGCAAGCGCTGGCCTCCACGCCGACCGACGTGAACCAGAAGGAATTCGTCTGGGTGTATCGCCCCTGGCAGAACGTCAAAGCCTCGCGCGAAGGCGAGCCGGTACAACCGATGCTGGTCTTCGCAAGCGGGCAACTTCCCGACATCGCGGTCGCGCGGTTCGACATGGCGCGCCTGGACTACAGCAACCTGGCCGGTTGCTGCGGCGCCCCATAGCCAGCACTCAGGAGAACTTCCATGGCACTTCCCTCACAGGTACAGCCCGGCGATGTGATGTCATCGGACCTGATCAACGCGATCCTGGATGCGCTCGCGCAATTGCAGGGCGGCCCCGGCGGCGGCACGCAGACGGTGCCGAACCTGTTCGGCTCGCTGCTGAGCGAGGCCCGCGCGATCCTGCTGCAACCCGGGCGCCAGCTCACCCTCGGCTTCACCCTCGATGTCGCCGGCGCGGCGGTCGATCCGCTCGCCGCGGCCAACGCCAACCTGGTGGTGCTCAACCAGAGCCCGCCGGCGCAGATGCGCGTGGCGCCGGGCACACCGATCAACCTGGTGGTGTCGCGCGCCGCCGGCAGCGTGCCGAATCCGGGCAATCAGCCGCCGACCATCTCGCGCACCGAAACCGTCAGCGGCGTGGCCTCCACCAGCTTCGCGGTGAACACGCCGCTGGCCATCGTCGGCACCAACTTCAGCGCCACCGCGGCGCAGAACACGGTGACCTTCAACAACGTGCCGGCGGCCTCGGTCAACCCCGACCCGGTCGACCCGACCCGGCGCCTGCTCGTGGTGGTGCCGGCCGGCATTCCCGGCGCGCCCGCAACCGGCGGCGCACCGCCCCTGCCCGGCGTCACCATCCGCATCGTCACGCCGAACGGTACGCCGGCGACGACCCAGATCACCGTCACCGCACCGGTGGCGGCGCAGCCGACGATCAGCAACGTCGCCCCGGCGGCCCAGCTCGAAGGCAACAACATCACCATCACCGGCACCAATTTCACCGCGGCGGCGCAAGTGCGCATACGCGGCACCACCGCGGCGATCGTCAGCGCCAACGCCACCACCATCGTCGCCACCGTGCCCAACTTCCCCGACATCCCGCAAGGCCCCGTGGTTGCGGCGACCGTGATCGTCTCGGTCCCCGGCTTCAGCGACATCGCATACACCGGCACCTTCAACGTAGTGGGCGCCTGAACCAGGAGAGTTCCATGACACGCATGACACGTCAGATGCGTTTTCCCCGCACCGCGTCTTGGTTGCTCGGCGGACTGCTGGCTATCGGCTCGTCCGCCGCGTGGGCCCAGACCCTGACCTTGCAGGTGCCTTCGCGCGGGCCCAGCCCGCCGACCATGCAGACCGCGATGTCGGCGATCGAGTTCGACGCGGCCTCGATCGGCGGCGGATCGACGATCTCCGTCGACGGCACCAGCATCGCGGTCGCCGACGCCGGTTGCGCCGGCGTGGCCTGCAAGGCGGTCGGGGTCAGCCCGACCGGCGACGTCGCCACGGTGACCCGCATCAGCGGCACTCAGCGCGCCCGTCTCGACATCAGCTACAAGAGCGTGTTCCCGGGTAATTTCTGCGCGCCGACCATCACCCCGGCCGGCTTGTCGATCACCCTGGAACTGACCGGTTTCACCTTCGGCGCCGGCAAGGGCTATCGCATCACCAGCTTCATGGCGCCTTCGGATGCGTCCTGCGACATCGCCTATGTGCGCGTACCGACCAGCCGGCCTTCGATCTCCGGCGCCGGTGCCGATTACCTGGGACGCCTGCCACTGAATATCGTGCTGGTGATCGACAAGTCGCCGAGCATGGACTGGGTGATTCCCGGTTCGCCGGACAAACGCTGGGATCGAATGAAGTCCTCGGTGCAATTGTTCGCCTCGGTCTGGGATGCAGTCGGCGCGCCGCCACCGCCGGCGACGATTTCCTCCGAGGGTCACCCCGACGACAGGCTCGGCATGGTCCTGTTCGGCGGCACCGCAGTCGAATCGAACCTCGACGGCCTCAATTTCTTCAAGCAGCGCGGCGCGATCGCCGCGCCGTGGGCCGTGCCCGTCGCGGCCGGCCTGGCCGACAACACCTACATCGGCGGCACCTCGATCGGTGCCGGCACCACGATGGGGCGCGCCCGCCTGGTTCCGGTCGAACAACTGGTCGGCGATACCGCGATCGTGCTGTTCACCGACGGCGAGCAGAACAACCCGCCATGCATCTCGCGCCAGGGCGAGGTGTTGGCGCCGGTCGAGAAGCCTTATCCCGGCAAGCCGCCGGGCACGACCTATCTGGACAAATGCGCGGTCGCCGCGGCGATGCCGAGCAGCGCGCTGCTGACCTTGAACGGCGGCATCCTGGCTCGCGACGTGCTGCCGCGCGGCCCGATCTTCACCATCGGCCTCGGCGAAGGCGGCATGGCCGCGAGCGCCGAACTGCTCGACGAAATCTCCGGCGAAACCGCCGGCCGTTCGGCGTTCCCGAACAACGGCGTGGCGATGGACAACAGCTTCGTCGACAACCTGGTGACTCACCTCAAGGGCGGCACGGTGTCGCTGCTGGATCGAACGCTCGGCGATCTGGCCGCCGGCACGCCGGCGTCGACGCCGTTCAACTTCATCGTCGACCCCTCGCTGACCCGCGTCACCTTCGTGCTGAGCTGGGAGGGCAGCGCCCGTGAAGCGGGGCTGGAGATCCGCCGCCCCGACGGCACCATGACCACCGCCATCCACAACGCCGCCGGCCCGAACTTCCGCGTCGCCACCGTCAACATTCCCCAGGCCGGCCCGGCCGGCGACTGGAAGGTGACGGTGCGGCAATTCGGCACCGCCGGCCTGAAGTACCAGTTGTCGGCCTACGGCGTGGAAAGCCGCCTGGGCGCGCGCGTCACCGAAACCCCGCGCCTGGGCACCGCCAGCCCGATCGGCGTCGTCGCCGAAGTCGGCTGGGAGCACGGCCCGCTCGCCGACCTGCCGGCCGGCGCGATCCGCGCGATCATCGAACGCCCCGGCGCCAACCTCGGCACCTTGTTGCACGACGCCGGCGCCCAGCCGATCGACGGCGAGATCCGCAACGACACCTCGCCGCTGTCGATGAAACTCGACCAGCTGATCCGCACCGCCGGCCTGCTGGACAAGATCGAACCCAAGCCGGTCGGCGAAGCGATCGAACTCAAGCATGTCGGCAACGGCCGCTACGAAGGCAAGTTCGACGCCACCAACGTCGGCGGCCGTTACCGCATCCGCATCGAGTACGACTGGACCGACCCGCGCACCGGCACGATCCGCCGCCGCGACCTCGCCGAACGCCAGGTGCCGGTGATACCGACCGCGAAGGACTCGGCGGTGCGGGTGCAGCGCGAGCCGCGCAGCGCCAATGCGGTGATCGTGATCACGCCGCGCGACAAGTTCGGCAACTACGTCGGCCCCGGCTACGAAGGCGGCTTCAACGTCAAGATCGACGCCGGCACGATCGCCGGCGCGCCGACCGACAACGGCCTCACCGGCGAGTACACGATCAAGGTGGGCGGGCTCGCCCCCGGCGACGACCCCAAGGTCAGCATCGTGTTCGCCGACCAGGTGCTGCGCGACGGTCCGCTGTCGAGCCTGGGTACCGGCACCGAACCGCCTTCGCACGAGCCGTGGTGGAAGCGCTGGTGGTGGCTGATCCTGATTCTGTTGTTGCTGGTGCTGTTCCTGTTGTTGCGGCGCAAGTAGACGCCGCGACCCGCCGAGGCCCGCATGCTCCGACTGGACTGGCGATGCGATCCGAACCAACTGCGCAGCGTCAGGCTGCGCAGTGCGGAGCGCGACACCCTGCGGGCCCGGCAGGGCCTGGAGCGGGCCTTGGCTACGGTCGACTGGAGCCTGAGCGAACTGCCGCCGAACGCACTGTTGCTGGTGCGCAAGCTGCAGACCATGTCTCACTCCATGGCGGCCTTCGGCCCGCGCGTGGCGCAAGCCCTGCGCGAGCAGCAACGCTACGCGAAACGCCCCTGGCGCGACGACGGCGCAACGGGCGCCGACGCGGTCTGGTTCGACGAAGGCGAACTGGCCGCCTGCCTGATCCGCGATTGGTTGCGCGGTCACGTCTCGCAGCGTTGGTGGTGGCGCACCGTGCTGGGCCGGGCCGCGGTCGACGAGTGGCTGCGCGAGCAGGTGCTCGGCCACGGCCAACACGTGGCGGCCACGCTGAATCTGCTGGCGCCGAACGGCGACGCCGCGGCCTGGCTGTCGCGCTTGCACGACGGCGATGCGAGGCGCGCATTGACGGCGCTGGCACGCGATTACGACGCGCCGCTCGCCATGGCCTTCGCTGCCACATCCGCAACTGCGAAGGCGGCAGCCGTCCAAACGAGCGTCGCTTCGGGTTCGTACGGGGCGCCGCATGGTCCGCCCGCAGCCGATGCAGGCGGTGGTTCCGAGCCAGACCCGAGCAGGCACCCGCCGACTTCGCGTCGCGACGACATCCGCCTGCTCGCGGCGCTACCCGAACTGCGCAACGAAGCATTGCGGCCGACCACGCTGCGCCTGCTCGCCTTCGCCCTGGCGGTAGTGCGCGAACCGGGCTGGCTGCGCAGTGCGTCCTTCGCCGATGCGGTAACGAGGTGGACGCAATCGCGCACGGCGGTGGCGCCGACAAACTCGTTGTTGCCACCGTCGACCACGGCACCCGCATCGAATTCGCGACCCGGCACCACGACCCCGCTCGCCGCGCCGACGGCTACGGGCGAAACGGCCGCATCGCTGACTCGCGCCAGCCAAGCCACGGCCGCTGACGCCGCGCGCATCGTATCGGAAGCACCGA
>Ga0307406_10000692_pt1 | contig 19072 bp, 21 predicted proteins | sample 322Cmetagenome_3_FD_203706 | JGI IMG/M metagenome (GOLD analysis project Ga0307406, IMG submission 203706) | Maize rhizosphere microbial communities from greenhouse at UC Davis, California, United States - 322HYB-C-2 | ecosystem: Host-associated > Plants > Roots > Rhizosphere > Soil | place...
GACGTCCACCCCGAGACGGTGCCATCGAAGGCTTCACTCCACAGCGCACCGATCACCGTGAAGCCGTTTGCAAGCGTGGCCGTCTCCAGGTCGGGATTGGTGGCGACCACGTTCCATGCTCCCGCGGCGACACCTGTCAGATTGATCTGGCAGCGCAGGGATTCGCCAATCAATTGCTCGCCCGTCGCCTGGATGTCTGTCTGACCGGCGCGGGTCAATTTCACCGCCGTGCCGGCTTCGAAGCCGGTGCCGGTCAGGTCCACCGTGAGGGAGCCCGGCAGGCCACTCGATGGTGTGATCGTGCTGATCGAAAGCGGAGGTGGCGGAGGTTCGATGGCGGCGGCCCCATTGAGGAGCAGCGAGTAGTTTTGACTGCCATTCGTCAGCGTGCCGGAAACGGAAACGACAGCCTGCCACGTGCCTGCAAGAGCGGGCGAGGGGAGATAGATCTGCTCCGTATTGTCGGTGTTGTTGATCCCGGTGGTGGCCGCCGAATTCATGGAGGCCTGCGTCCATGCGCCTACGAAGGGCATCACGTAGGGGGAATACTCCGCGCCGCCCGGTGCGATGAGTTTCAGGTTGAGGTTGTTGACCAGTCGGGGACTACGCAGGTCGGACGTGGTCGTTGCGGTGCCAGCAGGATCGGTCCAGCAGAGGGTTGCGCGGATCGGCGAACTGCCATCCCACACGAAGGAGTGCGTGCGCAGTACGGTGCTCGTCGTGAGCTGGTTTTCCGCGAGACGTTGCTTTTCCGGATGGGCGAGATGGTCGCTGAGCAGATCGGCAGCAGCCTTGGCGTTCACCATGCCCCAGCCGTACTTGTAGTCGGGACCGGGATTACCGCGGTCGTCGGCAGTGTGGATCAGCAGTCCCTTCAGGGAGCTGGAACGCATCGCTTGGCCGGGAAAGAGATTTCCGTAGAGCTGGATCAACAGCGCCGCCGAGCCGGTGGCATTTGGCGTGGCCATGCTCGTGCCACTATAGGTGCCGTAGCTGGTGTTGCTGCCTGCAAGCGACGAGTAAAGGCCCTCGCCATTTGCCACCACGTCGGGCTTGATCCGGCCATCATCGGTAGGGCCCCACGAGGAGAAGGAACTGACATTGGCCTTGGATACATCGCGCAATCCGCCCGTCACGGCATCCGCTGCGGAGCCGATGGTGATGACGTTCTTGGCCAAGGCATCGAAGCCCATGCACTCGAAGCCGGCGCGATACGCGCCATCGCCCGGAGGATGAAGCGCGGGATCGAAGGCGACCGTTGTCGGTCCCCCGGGCGAAAGGGCGACCTGCTCTCCTGCCACCGGATCGTCGGTGCGCTCATTTCCCGCGCTGCGGAGGATCAGGTAGTAAGGCGCGCTGTAGGCCAGGGCATCCTGATCGCGCGAGTAGGTATTGTAGCGGCCGAAGTCCTGCTCGGTTCCAGTCGGGCCGGTGCCATTGCCATACCACTCCCACATCCGGGAGGGGGTGCCGATGTAGTTCCAGCCGCTGATGTAGCCGTAGCTGTGGTTGGACAGGTAGATTCGCGTTGCCTGCTGTCCCGGAGCCGTCGCGCCGCGGGCAGTCATTTCGGAAACGTCGTTGTTCCAGTCGTAGCTATCGATCGCAGCGAGCGGAGCCATTCCCTTGGCGTTCGCCACTACTCCGGCTGCCGCGATCGTGCCGCCCACGTGGGTGGCATGGTCGTCATAGGCCGAGCCGGTGTCCTTCACCACGACCCGGCTGCCGAATTCCTGGTGAGTTGCACGGGTCCAGCCGCCGTCCCAGATGCCGACGGTGACGCCGTTGCCTTCCACCGTGTAGGTGCTGCGCACCAGGTTGGCGCCGGTCGAGATCGCCGCGTTGGCATTGTGGGAGGTGAAGTAGATCGGCCTCTCCCCATCGAAGTCGGCGATTTCCTGGACCGCTCCGTTCGGCCGGGTCACTCGCAGCGGCAGACCGCGCTGCTGCGCCTTGGTGCGGGCGGTTTGGCGACGTTGCTCGTTGGCCGCTTTCAAGCGGTCCACGATTCGCTGCCGCGATGCCGGATCATTCAGATTGGCTCCCGGTTCGGTGAGCAAGTCTGCCAATCGGTTTTGAGCAGCGGTGGGAAGGCTGGCGGCCAAAAGCGCCGCCATGGGGAGGATGCGGGTGAAATTCATCCGGACAGAACCCTAGAAGATTCGCATGAAAGGTCAATCCAGCTGAAATGAGCCGACTCGGGACTTGGCAGGGCGGAGATCCCGCGTACCGATCAGCCCGTGGGTGCCGGAACCATTCAAGACCCGTCGTATGTCCGCGAGGCCTTCGCGCGCATCGCCGACCGCTATGTGACGACCAATCACGTCCTCAGCCTCGGCACTGACATCCTATGGCGGCGCAAGGTCGCCCGGATCGTCCGCTCCTGGCAGCCTCGGCGGGTTCTGGACGTGGCAACCGGCACCGGCGACCTCGCCCTTGAAATGCAGGATGCTTGCCCGGATGCCGAGATAACGGGCAGCGACTTCTGCGCGGAAATGCTCGCCCATGCGAGTCGCCGCGGGCTCGCCCGCACGCTCGTGGCCGATGCCCTCGCGCTGCCGTTTCAGGATGGAGAGTTTGATGTCGTCACCGTGGCCTTCGGCCTGCGCAATATGGCGGACTACGCCGCGGCCATCCGCGAAATGCGCCGGGTTCTACGTCCCGGCGGTCATGTTCTCGTCCTCGATTTCTCGCTACCGGAGGGTGCCATGAGAAAGCCCTATCGCTGGTATCTTCACAACATCCTGCCAAAGATGGCTGGCTACCTGACGGGGCAGAAGGACGCCTACGAATACCTCGGCGGATCGATTGAGGAGTTCCCGATGGGAAAGGAGATGTGCGCGCTGATCAATGCCCAAGGCTTCGGTGATGCCCATGCTCAGCCTTTGACTTGTGGGGTCGCTTCCATCTATATGGCGGAGGCGGTTTAACTCCGTTCACTGGTTGCCCGGATGAGCCGTGTTTTCAGGATCGAAGTCGAAGTCGGGCACATGAGCGGGTGTGAGCTCCCGGAAGGGACGGCTGGGGCATTCGTCAACGTTTACGTCAGTGCTCCGACGTTACGGGATGCCATGGATCTCGCGGAGAGGTACTTGATCGAAGATCGCTACAGGCCGATCGACATTTCGGCTGCCTACGAACTGGACCTTGAGGGCATCGACTACGATACGACCGAGATGGGCTACCCGGGAAACGCAGACTTGAAGGAAATCCAGCTCCATGGCGGCCGCTGGTATGGTCCCTTCAATGCGTTTCGTTTCGACGATTTCGACGAAACATAAGTGGCGGCGAGCCAGGGATGCTTGGTCGTCCGGCTTAGAGAGGTGTACGCAGGTGCCCCACTGCTTCGGCAAGGTCTTCCGGCGTGACTTGGTCACTGAGGTAGGCGTCGCCGGGGGCGCGGAGGAGGACGAAGCGGATCTTGCCGGCTTCGAACTTCTTGTCGCGGCTGAGTTTTTCCAAGACGCGTTCGGTGGAGATGGCGTGATCGAGAACGAGTGGAAGCTCGAACTTCTCTAACAACGCCAGAATCTCCTGTGAGGCGGCGGCGGAAAGGCCGGCGTGTTTTTCGGAGAGGTAAAGCGCGGCGCGCAGTCCGAGAGAGATGGCTTCGCCGTGAAGCATGTCTCCATAGGGCACGGCGGCCTCGATGCCGTGGCCGATGGTGTGGCCGAGATTGAGCAGGGCACGCAGGCCGCGGGTCTCGTGTTCGTCCGCTTCGACGATGCGAGCCTTGATGCCGATGTTCCGGGAGATGAGATCCGCGGGAACTTCGCGGGTGGAGGGATCGAGCGAGGCGATTTCAGCCAACATGGCGCCGTCGCGAATGGCTGCGTGCTTGATGACTTCGGCAAAGCCCTCGCGGTATTCGCGGCCGGGCAGGGTGGAGAGCACCTCAGGGTCCACGATGACGAGCCGCGGTTGGTGGAAGGCACCGAGGAGGTTTTTGCCCTCCGGCAGGTTCACGCCGGTTTTGCCGCCAACCGAGGAATCGACCTGAGCGACGATGGTTGTGGGTATTTGGACAAACGGGATGCCGCGGTAGAAGATGGAGGCAACGAAGCCTGCGAGGTCGCCGACGACTCCACCGCCGAGCGCGATCACAAACGAGCGGCGGTCATGTCCGGCCGCCGCGAGGGATGAGCAGACCAGTTCGACATGGGCCATCGACTTTGAGGCCTCGCCCGCAGGGATCGTGTGCAGCGTGGGAGTGAAGCCCTCGGCAATCAGGGCCTCGGTGAGCGCTGCGGCATGGAAGTGGCCGACGGTTTCATCCGTGATGATGGCGGCCTTGCCGGAAAGTCCCGCTGAGCGGATGGCGTCGCCAGCGCGGGCGAGCAGGCCATTTTCCACGCGGACTTCGTAAGACCGCTCTCCCAGATCGACATACACACTCGGCATGCGGCGGAGCATGGGAGGCGGGAGGAGCGGGAATCAAGTCCTAGCGGCGCAGACGGTGCCAGCCAGCGGTGTCCGGCCGAAGAAGCGTGTCGAGCGGCCGGCCCGCGAGATCGTGATGGGCGATGACGTGCTCGAGCAGGAGCAGGGAAGCCACGGCGTCGTAGAGCGCATCGTGCCAACGGCCGCCGGGGTGGTGGGTTTCGAGGACCGGGCCGAGACCGCGACCTTCGCAGAGCGCCGAGAGCGAGTGATCCGGCAATTCCGGCCATGCGGCGCGGGAGAGCAGCAGGGTATCGACCCACGGACCGAAGCCGTGGCCGGGAAATGCCCTGAGGAAGCGCTTTTCGGTGCCCTTGCCGTGGGCGACGACGACAGCCCCGGCGAGGTGCTTTTTCATCTGCGGCCACAGGGAGAGCAGGGCCGGAGCGCCGTGCAGGTCCTCGTCCCGGATGCCGTGGACCTTGCGCGCGGACCACGTGATTGGAGCCTCGCTGGCGAGGTAGGACATGAAGCGCGCGCCGTGGCCATCGGTGGCCGACCAAGTGGCGACGCCGACCTGCACCGGCACATCCGTCCGGCCACGGGCAGCACCCGCAGACTCGAAGTCGATGGCAGCGAAGCGGCAGTCCCCGATGGTCACGGGCGGAAGGGCAGCACGGACGCAGGCGGCTTGGCGATGAGAAAAGCATCGGATGGGGGCTTGCCAAGGGGGGAACGGTGGCGAAAGTTCCGGCGCTCCTGAATGGCGGAACGCCGCATACCCCTTTGGCTCTGGCCGAATTTGCTTAGCTTGGACGCACCGATCGTCGCGGTGGTGTGGCTGGCGATGTTTGCCCGGGTGTGGCTGGGCTACTTGGAGTGGCAGAGCTACTTCGCGCTGGGGCTGGCGGTGTGGGTGATCTACGTGGTGGACCGCCTGCTGGATGTGAAGCTGATGCACGCGGATGACCCCCGGCTGGGTCCCCGGCATGCCTTCGTGAAGCGGAACCAGAAGAAGCTCGGCTGGATGGCACTGGCGGCGGGCCTAGGCTGCGTGTTCTTGGCGTTTTTCGTGCTGCCGTCGCGACTGATCGGTCTTCCGACGGAAATCGGATACCTGCTGCCAGCCTGCGTGCTGACCTTCGTGTTCTTTTCGATGAATCTGGCGTCCGCGGGAAATCCGGAGATCCCGCATCTACGGAACCTGCTGGCCGGGGTGATTTTTTCCTTCGGCACGGCGATGCTGGCGCACATGCACATCGGCTCGGAGGGGGTGTTCCACCTTCTGCAGTCGCGGGAGATGCTCTGCTTCGCCCTCCTATGCACGGTGAACATTTCGGCGATCCACTTCTGGGAGCATTCGCGCCAGTCGCGTGACGAGAATTACCAGGCGGCGCATGAGCTGGCACTGACCTTGCCGCTGGCGGTCTTGGGCGCGGCCAGCATCCTCTCGGCGGGGATGGATGAGGAGACGACCGGGCGGCCGTTTTTCTACGCGGTGCTGATCGCGGCGGCGTTGCTGTTCATCCTAAATCGCCAGCGCCAACGCTTCTCCATGGATGCGCTGAGGGTGCTGGCAGATGTGGCGCTGGTGGCACCGTTCCCGGTTTTCTGGCTCCTTTCGAGTTCCAGATAGCGCTTGCGGCAAATTGCCACGGTCCTTATTTCAGGCCTCTCATGTCGAAGGCACTCGATATCAAACGTCCAGCTTTCCTGATCCTCGGTGCGCCGGGATCGGGCAAAGGAACCCAGGGGAAAATTCTCGGCTCCATCCCGCGCTTCTTCCATTGCGCCTGTGGTGATGTGTTCCGCTCGCTCGACACCCGCACGCCGCTCGGCCAGCGCTTCGTCCACTACTCGAGCCGCGGTGAACTGGTGCCGGATGAATTGACGATCGAACTCTGGAAGGCCCAAGTGGACAATTGGCGCGAGTCGCACGTCTACAAGCCGGACATCGATTTCCTCGTGCTGGATGGCATCCCGCGAAATGTACCTCAGGCGGAGATGATCTCGGAGTTCCTGGAGATCCATCAGGTCTTCCATCTTTCTTGCCCGAATCGCGAGGAACTGGCGCGCCGCATGAGAAAGCGGGCGCTGAAGGACAACCGCATCGACGATGCATCCGACCGCGTGATCCAGCAACGCATCGCAACTTACGAGGCGGAGACGAAGCCTATCCTCGAGTACTACTCGCCGGCGCTCGTGACAGACATCGATGCGACCCATCCACCGGTGAAGGTGCTGAACGACATCATCTCGAAAGTGGTTTCGCTGCCAGCCTATCAGGAAGTCGCAAAGGTAGTGGCATGAGTCTGGCGGACGCGCGGGTGGTGTTTTTCGGTAGCGGGGAGATCGCGATTCCCGCTTTCCGTCGCTTGATCGCGGAGGGTCCACGTCCATTGGCGCTGGTGACGCAGCCGGACAAACCGGCAGGACGGCATCGCGAACTCACGCCGCCGCCGATCAAGCGGGTGGCCTTGGAAGCCGGGATCCCCGTGCTTCAACCGGAGAGCGTGCGCGATGAGGCAAGCCTGGCTGAACTGCGGGCCCTCGCGCCCGACGTGATCGTGGTCATGGCCTACGGGCAGATCTTGCCAAAGGCGCTGATTTCCATCCCGAAGATTGCCTGCATCAATCTCCACGCGTCGCTGCTGCCCCGGTATCGTGGTGCATCCTGCTTGCAGGCGGCGATCGACGAGGGTGATGCCGAGACGGGCATCACGGTGATGCACATGGTGCCGAAGCTGGATGCCGGCGACATCATTCATGCCCTGGCAACGCCCATCGATTCCCGCGAAACCGGAGGCTCGCTGCACGACCGGATGGCGGAGCTGGCCGCCGAGGCGATGGCTCAAGCCTTGCCGGAACTGGTGAACGGTTCCGCCACCCGGATGCCACAGGACGGCGAGAAATCCACCTATGCGCCGAAGCTGGAGCGCGAGCACGGGCGGATCGATTGGAGTTGGGACGCGGAGCGGCTCGACCGTCGCATTCGCGCCTACGAACCGTGGCCCGGGACGTGGACGACCTTTGATGGCAAGCGGATCAAAATCTTCCCAGCCAAGGCGGAGCAGGGGACTGCTGGCGAATCTGGCACCCTTGCCGTGGTGGATGGCGAAGTCCGGGTCGCCTGCAGAGGTGGTTTTCTCGTGCTAGGCGAGGTCCAGCCCGACGGTTCCCGGCGGATGCCGGCGCGGGATTGGGTGAAGGGACTGCGAAGTTTGCCGACTTTCGAGTAGTCAGCGCTGTTTGCTTGTTTTTTCAGCATTTCACGGCACGCTGCCGCTCGTGAAACCGTTGTTTCTGCTGTTAGCCCTCGCTCTGCCTGTCTTTGCCACCACCATTTCCGTGGTGCCGATCCATGAACCGCTCAGCATGCACGGGACGGATGTCGATGAAGGCATCACCGAAACCGGTGAGGCGCTCCAGGCGACAGTCGCCGCGCGCCCGATGGCTCTCACCGGGGCGTTCCCCGAAGCGCTGATCGAGGCCATCCGCACTCCGCACAAGTTCCCGACGAACAATCCCAACTACAAGGTCGAGGAGGTGAACCTGCTGGTGCTTTGCAATATCGGGATTACCGCCGAGACCAAGGAGGATGGCCTGCACGTGGTCCTGAACGTTTCGCAGCTCGCGGTGCCGGAGGGCGTGGACCTCACCGCCCGGCAGGTCTTGAAGCTGGCGCTGGTGGCGATTCGCAAGACCTTGGATGACTACCAGCATCCCCAGACGGAGCCGTTGCAAGTGCAAGTTGCCATCGAAGGCGTGAGCGATGACACCGCCTCGCTGAAGGACTTGGAGATGACCTACAAGCTCGGCAGCGAGTAAACGGCCTTTTGCCTTTTCAAAAGCGGTGGCTGCCTGCTTGGATCACGCAACGCCAGCCATCGAATGAGTTTGTCCCCGCCCCGCTTCAAAAGAGCCATCCTGAAACTGAGCGGGGAAGCCCTCCGCGAACCCGGCAGCACTGACAATATCTCTCCGGAGATCGTCGAACGTATCGCCCGCGAGGTCCGGGATGCATTGGCTCCCGGGGACCTGCAGCTCGGCATCGTGGTCGGCGGGGGAAACTTTTGGCGCGGTGCCTCGGCCAGCGCCCGCGGCATGGACCGAGCGACCGCTGACTACGTCGGCATGCTTGCGACGGTGATGAACTCGCTGGCGCTGCATGGCTCTCTCGAGCATCACGGCGTGTCCTGTGTGGTGCAGTCCGCGATCGAGATGAAAAACGTGGCCGACACCTTCATCCGGCGGAAAGCGGAGCGGCATCTCAATGACGGCCGTGTGGTCATCTTCGCTGCAGGCACCGGAAGCCCGTTCTTCTCCACCGACACCACCGCCGCCCTCCGCGCCAGCGAGATGAGCGCAAACGTCGTTTTCAAGGCCACCATGGTCGATGGCGTCTATGATTCCGATCCGAAGAAGAATCCGGAGGCCAAGAAGTTTTCCCGCGTTTCCTTCCAAGACTGCATTTCGAAGCAGTTCAAGGTGATGGATGCCACCGCCTTCAGCCTGTGCATGGACAATCACATCCCGATCGTAATCTTCGACCTGGGGAAAGAAGGCAATATCACGCGCGCATTGCGTGGGGAGTCGATCGGCACCGTGGTGGATGGCGACGAAACCGTCTTCGCCTGACTTTTCTAACAAATCCTTCCCGCAATGGACCCGGAAACCGCAATTCTTGAGACCGAAGACGCCATGGAAAAGGCCGTGGAGTACCTACACCACGAGTTCGCCACGGTTCGCACCGGCAAGGCCTCGCCGAGTCTCGTCGAAAACATCGATGTCCACGTGCACAGCTACGGCAGCACGATGAAGCTGAAGCAGCTCGCGATGATCACCGCACCGGAAGCTCGGCTTCTGGAAGTGAAGGTGTTCGATCCGGCGACCACCCAGGACGTGGAGCGGGCGATCCGCGAGTCACGTCTCGGTCTGAATCCCGCTGCCGCTGGCATCTCGCTGCGCATTCCGATTCCTGAACTCTCGGAAGAGCGCCGTATCCAGATGGTGAAACTGATCAAGCAGATCGCCGAGGAAGCCAAGGTTCGCGTCCGCTCCAGTCGCAAAGAGGGAATGGATGCCGCGAAGAAAATGAAGGCCGATAACGTCCTCACGGAGGACGGCCAGAAGGATCACGAGACCGAGGTCCAGAAGCTCACCGACAAGTACGTCAAGATTATCGACGAACTCGTCGTGGCCAAGGAGAAGGAAGTGATGAAGGTCTAACCTTCGTCAGCCTCGCGCGAACAGCTTCCCGAAGTGCGGCACGAAGGCGTCCGCGAAGTCCGCAACGCTTACCGGCTTGCGGGCTTCTTGTTCAACACTGCTCATAATCACGCCGTCGATGCCGCACGGCGTGATGGCGAAGAACGGGAGCAATGACTCCGGCGTGATGTTGATCGCGAAGCCGTGCATGGAGATCCACTTGCGAACGCCCACGCCGATCGAGGCAAGCTTGCGATTCTCCACCCACACTCCGGTGAGGCCTTCGCGGCGGCCCGCCGGGATATCGAAGTCACGGCAGGTGAGGATCAGCGCCTCTTCAATGCTGCGAAGGTGGGCGTGGAGGTCGCGATTGCGTTCGCGCAAGTCGAGGATGGGATAGCCGACGAGCTGGCCGGGGCCGTGGTAGGTTGCTTGGCCGCCGCGGTTTGTTTCGACGACGGGGGCGGGGAGCATCGAGGCGTCCCGCAAGGATGACTGATCGCGGAGCCGGCCGATGGTGTAGACGGGCGCGTGTTCTAACAGGAAGAGTGTTTCCTCGCCGGAGCTATCAAGCAGGGCATCGACCGCAGCATCCTGATGCTTGAGGCCGTCTTCGTAGGAAACGCCGGAGCCAAGGTGGACGGTTTTCATGCGCGTCGAATTGAGGGGGATCAGACCTGACGTCGTTCAAGCATCTTTGCCTTCAGGGGATCGGACGCCTGCAGGTGGGCGAGTCCGATGGCCAATGCATCTGCCGCATCGTGCGGAGGCGTCTCCGAGAGGCCTAACAGCGCGCGCACCATGAAGGCGACTTGCTGCTTGTCAGCCTTGCCTTTCCCGGTGACCGCCATCTTCACCTTCATCGGCGCGTATTCGAAAACGCGCAAGCCTGCATCCGCCGCAGCGATGAGTGCCGCGGCCCGTGCCGCACCCATGGAGATCGCGGTGCGGTGAGACTGTACGTAAATGATCCCTTCCACCGCCACTTCGTCAGGCTGGTGCTTCTCGATCACATTCCGCAAGTGACTCCGCACCGCTGCCAGTGCGGCGGACTGCGGCAGGCGATCGGGAATCGAAATCACATCGAAAGCCAGGGCCACTGCCTTATGCCCGTCGCCTTCGACAACGGCATAGCCGGTGTTTCGCACCGCGGGGTCAATGGCGAGCACGCGCATGATCGTTCGGCTGTCAGTTACGGCTGTTACCTTTCCCGTCCAGAGCCTCCCGAACGGTCCGCACCGCACGGCCTTGCCCGCGCGATGAGAAGGCTAGGATTCCTTGGAAGATACCGATCAAAGCGAAGGCGATTGCGGCTCCAGCAGCTTCCTCGGCTTTAAAAGGATTCACGAAAAACAGGTATAGCGCGACGCCCGCCAAGATGAAAAACACAATTGCCAACCCCGCATGGAGCCGGGTCTTCACCCGCTGCCGTCGCTCCCAAGCGTCCAACTGCTTTTGCAGTGCCTCGGGACTTGCGATAGCTTCGTCGAGATCCTGCTTCCCAGTTTGGCTCATGCCGGCTGCTACCTCCGCTTCTTCTTCCCGCCCATCGGCTTCTTGCGGATCGGCTTGGAGGGGGAATCGTCGAGCAGCGCCGTGTAGATGTAGTCGAAGCCTTCCAGCTTCTGGCGCTTGATCTTCTGGTCGATGAAGACCTCGACCGACTTCGCATACTCCAGCTCGTCCGCTGTTAGGATGGTGAAGGCATCGCCCTCGGCCTCCGCGCGGCCGGTACGTCCGATGCGGTGGACGTAGTCCTCGGCATTTTCCGGGACGCGGTAATTGATGACGTGCGAGACGCCGGAGATGTCGATGCCGCGCGCAGCCACGTCGGTGGCGACGAGCACTTCGAATTCACCACTCTTGAAACCGGCGAGGGCTTTCATGCGGTCCACCTGACCGATGTCCGAATGCATGGCGGCGACCTTCTCGTGGCCCTCGCGCTTGCAGAGGGCACAGACCTGATCGGCCTCCTTGCGGGTGCGGGTGAAGATCATCACCGAGTGGTAATCGGTCTTGTCGAGCAGTGCGATCAGCAGGTCATCGCGCTGATCCATCGAGACTGGATAGAAAGCGTGGGTGACGGTCGAGGCGACCGCGCGACGGGCGATTTCCACGCTGACCGGATTGATGAGACACCACTGGGCGAAGGTCTGGATCGCCGCTGGCATGGTGGCTGAGAAGAACAGCGTCTGGCGACCTTCCCACGGGCAGAGATTCACGATCTTGCGAACCTGCGGGAGGAAGCCCATGTCGAGCATGCGGTCCACCTCGTCGAGGATGAGGATCTTGACCTCGTTGAAGCGCATGGTGGCGCGGTAGAAATGGTCGACCAGGCGGCCGGGTGTCGCGACCACGATGTCGGCACCCGTTTGCAGGGCCTTGAGCTGATCGCCGAAGCCAACGCCGCCGAAGAGCAGCGCGACCTTGAGGCCGGTGTGCTTGCCGTATTTCTCGAACTGCTCCGCGACCTGGTGGGCGAGTTCACGGGTCGGTTCCAGCACCAGGATCTGCGGCTTGCCCAGCGGCTGGATCTTGCTCAACGCGGGCAGTGCGAAGGCCGCGGTCTTGCCGGTGCCGGTCTGCGAGGCTCCGATCACATCGCGCCCCTCAAGGATCAGCGGTATGGCCTGAGCCTGGATCGGGGTGGGGTTTTCGTAGCCCGACTCCGTAATGGCTTCGAGGACGGCGTCGGAGAGGCCTAATGTGTCAAATCCCATGTGTGCGGGGATTGCGTAGGGATCAAGCCCCCCCCGGTCAAGGGACGAGTAACTTGTGAGAAAGAACTTACGTGGCGGCCGGTGCGGCGGGCGAATGGATCAGCAGGCATTCCTCCAGCAGTGGCTGAAGCTCCTGAAGCAGGGGGTGGCCCTGCACGAACTCGATCCGGTAGCGAGTCTCGACCCGCTTGAGAGCGAAATCGAGGTCGGCCTTCACGAGATCGTTCACATCGCCGCGAATCACTGCCACCAGCAGGCAAAACTGCCCGCAGCGGACCAAGGTGCGGCGTCCTTCCCCGAGCTCGAAGCCGAGCAGCAGCGCTCCGGTCTCGTCCCGAACCCGCGTGGCAAGCTGCCGTGCGAACGAGCCAACCTTCCGCGGATGCGCGTGACGCACCGGATCCGAGCTGGCGTAAGAGATCAGCGAGAGCTTGTCGCGATCGAGCAGGTAGACCTCTTCCACGTGGAAACGGCGGATCTTGTCGGAAAGGACTTCTTCGTAGCTCCGGCTGGTGAACAGCGCCTGCAAACGCCAAAGCGCACGATGGCTGACGCCGGGAGCTTGGAAAGGACCGCCCTGATGCTCGGCCAAGGCGCGTCGGAAGGTCGAACGCAGCATGGCCTCCAGGGAGGCATCGTCCCGGAAAGAGTCACCGGTCATGGCGCTGGCCACCAAGGGAGCGATCGCCTCGCGGAGATCCTCGTCGGTGTAATCCTTCGGTGGGCTGGGCATCGGCGGCGTTTTCGGCGTCACCGGCATGTCCTCGGCGGTGAAGCGCGCGAAGTTGCCAAGCTCGGGAAGCGGTATCCGGCGGGGAGGCTCCGGCGGCGGATTGCCGGGCACCGGCAGGCTTTCGACCGAAAGGCCGGGCCGGGATGAATGGCCCGTCATGCCTTCGAGAGGGGCGGGCAGGGGAGGGATCGCGGCAGTCATCGCGCACCTCCTGGTTGGCCGGCTTGGAGCGCGGCGGCTTCGGCAATCGCCCGGGCGGCGTTGGCCAATTGCAGGAAGGATTCCTGAAGACGGGCCTGTTCGTCGCGACCACGGCCGGAGGTTTCGACGTTCGCCTTCACCCATTCCCTGGTCTTCTCCAGCTCGCCGCGAAGTTCGGAGATCAGATGCTCCTCACGTTGATGGAGGTATTGGCGGAAGCCTTGGTTCCAGTGGTCGAGCCAGCGGGTGAAACGCTGCTCGATTTCCGCTTGGGCCTCGAGTCCTGAGTCCGCGCGGCTTCGTGCCGCGGCCTGGATCTGGCCGGCGAGGCGATGGGTTTCCTCCACGCGACGCGCCTTCTCGGCGTCGATCTCATCGCGCAGGGCGGCGAACTTCTCGTCCTGCCGCTTTTCAAAGGAAGACAGCCCGATTTCGAACACGTCTCCCCCCGCCTGAGTCGGCATGGGGCGCAGGTTCGCTTCCAAGCGGTCTAGGCGTCGTTCCACGCTTTCCATCTGTCGGCCCACGAGTATCTCGCGGATCCGTTCGACCTGGCGTGACGGATTAGTGTCAGGGGGGGCTGGGGGCATGGGGGGACTCGCTCCGTGGGGTGATCCGGTGGGGGTGCTCCGGACAGGAGAAAGCAATAAACAGCGACGAAAGCTACGTCACCGGCGGGACCTCTGTAAATGCCAAGATTGATCCTTAACTTTTCTTAACTATTTCCCATGACGGATAAAATTCCCTAGGGCGGAGCGGCCTCGCGAACTCCGTGAAAGACACCCTTGCCCCGGTATGGTAAGGGGAGGCCGATGTCCGACCAAGAGTACGACAAAGAGCGCGACCAGGTGCTTGCCGCCGCCTATGAGAAGACCCGCAAGAGCTTGATCGCACGGCTGGATAATTGGGAGGACCAGAAGACTTGGGACGAATTCTACCAGACCTACTGGCGACTGATTTACGCCGTTGCCATCAAGGCCGGCCTGCGCCCGGACGAAGCGCACGACTGCGTGCAGGAGACCGTCCTTTCCATCGCGAAGCAGTCGAAGAAGAAACTTTACGATCCCGAACAAGGTTCCTTCAAAACGTGGCTGATGAACATGACCCGCTGGCGGATCAATGACCAGTTCCGCAAGCGCAAGAAGGACACCGCCATGGCTGGCGGCGAGTGGGAAGATGACCGCAAGACTGCCGTTATCGACCGCTTTGAAGACCCCAAGGGCGACATGCTGGCGCGTCTTTGGGACGTGGAATGGAAAAAGAATGTCGCCGACGCCGCTTTAGCCCGTGTGAAAGCGCAAGTGTCGCCCAAACAGTACCAGATTTTCGACTGCTACGTGGTCCGTCAGTGGGACGCGAAAAAGGTCCAGGACCATCTCAATGTCAGCATGGCCCAGGTGTACCTCGCGAAGCATCGCGTGGGGGCCGTCTTGAAAAAGGAACTCGCCCGACTCGAGGAGGATGCCGACGAGTAGGCCGCGCCCTGATCCGGTCATACCCGACCACGAGGTCCTGCGGAAAATCGGCGGCGGGGCCTACGGTGAAGTTTGGCTCGCTCGCGGGGTGACCGGTGCCTTGCGCGCGGTCAAGGTGGTCTGGCGCCAGGACTTTGAGGACGAACGCAGCTTCGAACGCGAGTTCGAGGGCATCCTCAAGTTCGAGCCCATTTCCCGCGACCATCCGGGGCTGGTCAATATCCTCCACGTCGGCCGCAGTGCCGATGGGGTCTCCTTCTACTACTACGTGATGGAGCTGGGGGATGACGTGCTCACCGGGCGCGAGATCAATCCCATCGAGTACGAGGCCCGCACGCTGCGGAGCGACGTGAAGCGAATCCCCGGCAAACGCCTCGATACCGACTTCTGCGTCGATGTCGGTGTGCGTCTCGCCGAAGCGCTGCGGCATCTGCACGACAACGGTCTCGCACACCGTGACGTGAAGCCGGCCAATGTCATTTTCGTCGGTGGCAAGGCAAAGCTCGCGGACATCGGGCTCGTCGCCACTCGTGGGCAGCGAACTTTCGTTGGCACCGAGGGCTTTGTCCCTCCGGAGGGACCAGGTTCTGCGCAGGCGGATGTCTATAGCCTGGGCAAGGTCCTCTACGAGATCGCCAGCGGCAAGGACCGCATGGACTTCCCGGAGCTGCCGGACGACATGCCGCCGAAGCCGGAGCGCAAGCGCTGGCTCGCGCTCAACCAGATCATCTGCGACATCTGCGAGCCCCAGCTTTCAAAGCGCCGCGTTTCCTCTGCGGGTGACTTGGCGGACGCCTTGCGGCGTTTGCAGGAAGGAAAGCGACGCCGGCGTCGTCGTCCGATTGGCGCGTTCTTCGCCACTGTCTTCACCGCCGCGGCCCTCGTCGTCGGCACGTGGGAAGTTTTCAAAGGCAGCCCTTGGATGAACTTCTCCGGGCAGCTCGGAAGCCTTATTCCGAACGATCCCACGCCGCCGCCTATCGTCAATCCGCCCAAGGCCCCGGCGCCCGCTCTGCTCAAGGTGAACAGTCGCCCCGAGGGAGCGATGGTCATCGACTCCAGCGGGGAAATCCTCGGGACCACGCCGACGGATCTCATTTCCGCTCGCGTCGGCGAGCAGGTGTCATTCCGTCTTGAGAAGGAGGGTTACGCGCCCGTGCCCTTGCAGGCAGTCGTGCCGTCGTCGGCCGCGGAGGAGCCGCTCTTGTTAGAGGCCGAGCTCAAGGTCTTCTCACCGCCCCAGCCGAATGAGATATGGGCTGACCACCTCGGCCAGCGCTATGGCCCGGTCGGCGAAGGGCATGAGAGCCGCCGCCCTGTCGGCCAGGAACAATGGGAAGCCTATCGGGCGGAAAAGGAACGCCCCGCGGATGCCGCCGAGTTCGTCGAGGTCGAGGAAGACGGCGGTATCAAGCGCAAGATCGCGGTGACCAGCGAGGGTGAGGCCAGGGAGTTTTGCTGGTGGCTGGTTTCGAAAGGCATCGTGGCCGGCCTTCTGACCGAGAACCACGAGGCGTTTCCGTTGATGGACGTGGCCTTTTCCAATCCCGGTCTCAGCGAGCGGGCGAAGAAGGAAAACCTGCGGCCCTTCCGCTGCCGGGTGCAACCGATTGCCTTCGCGCGGATCGTCCTCACCACTGAGCCTGCGGGTGCCGATGTTTTCCTGAAGGCACCCGACCCCACGATCAACAACTACGCTGGCAAGACCAACGCACCGCTCACGATCGGCGACCTGCGCCCCGGCGATGTCCAATTTGAGGTCGTGTTGGAAGGCTACAAGTCCCAGACGCGCAAGGTGAGCCTCAAGCGCGGAGAAACGCTCGAACTCCACCTCAAACTCCAGCTCAACAACAGCGTGGTCATGGACAAGCCATGGGAGAACGGGCTGGGGATGAAGTTCGTGCCGCTCGGTCCCGACTTCATGGCTTCCATCTGGGAGACCCGGGTGAAGGACTACGATGCCTTTGTCCGGGCCAGCAATTCATCGAGCCCGTCCACCGACTTCCAACAAGGACCGGATCACCCGGTCGTGTTCGTTTCGCGAGATGATGCGGAGGCCTTCTGCGCTTGGCTCACCAAGGTGGAACGCGAGCAGGAGCGGCTGACGCAGGTGCACGAATACCGTCTGCCCACCGACTACGAGTGGAGTCTGATGGCCGATCTCAAGGAGCAGGCGGATATTTCTCCCGCCAAGCGTGACTCGGTTCGCGCCAAGGTGTTCCTGTGGGGCGTGGCGTGGCCGCCCCCGGTTGTCGATGGAAAGGCAGTGGCCAATCTTGCCGATGCCACTGCGTCACGGTCTCCCAATTCTCCCGCCGACCGCACCATCCTCAACTACGACGATGGCTTCGAGAAAACCTCACCGGTGGGCTCCTTCCCGCCCAACAGTCTCGGCATCTACGATCTCTGTGGGAATGTCCACGAGTGGGTCTCGGACAACTACAGCCCTACCTCGACATCTGGCGTCCTGCGCGGCGGTGGGTGGAATACCTACCAGCCGCAGAACCTCTACATTGGCGCCCGCAATACCCAGCCGCCGACGTTCCACGATAGCATCTACGGCTTCCGCGTCGTGCTTGCCAAAGTTCCTCCCGTCCCGGAAAACACGCCTGCCGAAGACGGCACCGACACCGATGGTTGAAATCAAGATCGACTACCAAGGCGACCTGCACTGCTCCGCCCTCCACGTTCCCTCCGGCACCACGCTCGAAACCGACGCTCCGGTGGACAACAATGGCCGCGGCGAATCCTTTTCTCCCACGGACCTCGTCGCCACCGGACTCGGCGTCTGCATGGCCACCGTCATGGGTATCGTGGCAAAGCGGAAGGAGATCCCGCTCGAAGGGCTGAAGGTCGCGGTGCGGAAATACATGACCACTGATGCGCCGCGGCGTATCGCCAAGCTGGAGGTGGATCTCGACATGCCGCTGCCTGCGGATCATCCCGAGCGTCGTTTGTTAGAGAGCACAGGCAATGGCTGCCCGGTGCATCACAGCCTGCACCCGGATATCGAGGTGGTGCTGAATTGGCGGTGGCAGTAGGGGCATGGCTGCGAATACGGCGGTCGGCAGCAAAAAGTATGATTTCATCGTATCGGACAAAGCTATACCCGCTAGCGATCTCGTTGTTTTAGAGGTAAGAATTAAGGACCTGGACGATGCTATTCAGGCTGAACGGCCAAGTTTCGGGACGTTCGCTGTGGAAAATATCATTTTAGAAGAATTCAAATAATGCCACACGGAACAACAATCTACTTTCAACATCGCGATGAAAGTTCGTGGCGAGACCAACTCCTTGAGATTGAGAAAATCTTGGCGCAGTTTGGTGCATCTGCTGAAGCGTGGCAATTTTACAAACAGGGAGATCGAAAATACAGGGCGATCATCACCAAGGGGTTTGAAGCTTCGATAAATGAGGCGAAGATCGTAAGTAGGAACGAAAGAACGGTGAGAATTGAGTGTGATTCCGTGAACTTGCTGGCGAACGATAGCATCAATCAGATCGAAATCGTTTTAGCACGGCCAGACAAGCATCCTGTTTTATCAAATGCCGATACCAGAAATCCAAAGAGCCGGTCAAAGTCGCTTGGAATTTCTCTGATCTATCGACCAAGCTTCTACTTTGATGAAGTTTTTAAGGATCCCTCGTCTCGCGGGGTATGGCGGTTGAATGTTGATATTCCGCTTGATCCCAACTTAGCGCAAACTGACGTAGAGTTTTGCTCTTTGTATTGCTACGAAGAAGTTTGGGACTACTATGAACTGATGAAGCGTCTTCATCATGAGGTTGGATTCGACCTCACTGCGGGCTCCTTCGAGGAGAACTATTATCAATTTGGTGAATCAGAAGGAACACGACCCGGATTCGACTCCCTTTTCCGATTCGACCGCAACGGCCCGTCGCGTGTGATCTTGCCGTATGAGGAACGGAGGCCATTCCGCACGGAGCGCGACCAGAACGGCAACAATGAAATTTCCGTCGACTTCGAAACCGGCCTCTACCATTGCGTGGTACCAGCCGGCCCGATGTAGTGGATGCCAGACCATGACGACAATGGACACTGGAACAAAAATCCACTTTGTCTGGCATGGTGAAGGTCGCATTCCGGAATTGGAATCTTCGATCTCCTCTTTTCTGGAGTCGGAAGAATGCGAGAAGACTTCTCCGATTTACTGGGAGCACGAACTTTTTGGTAAGTTCTCAATGGTCTTCAAATCGACTACTAAAGGAGATAGTGCATGTTTCTCGTTCGATTGTGAGCTTCTTCCCGAGCTCAACGACCCAGTCTTTGAAAGGCCTCCCCAACCACCGAGTGCGATTTACCACCTAGCACGCAAAATCTTCTCCCTCTTTGA
>Ga0307406_10000694_pt1 | contig 19069 bp, 16 predicted proteins | sample 322Cmetagenome_3_FD_203706 | JGI IMG/M metagenome (GOLD analysis project Ga0307406, IMG submission 203706) | Maize rhizosphere microbial communities from greenhouse at UC Davis, California, United States - 322HYB-C-2 | ecosystem: Host-associated > Plants > Roots > Rhizosphere > Soil | place...
TGCTGGATCGCCGCATCCGCTACGCTGGCCGCAACCGCGCCTCCAGCCCGGCGGCCGGCTCCAAGGCCCAGCACTACAAGGAAAGCAAGGCCCTGTTCGAAGCAGCATTCACCGTCTGAGATGGAAACGGGCGGATGGCCGATCAAATGCTATCCGCCCTTCCTCATCCTATCCGATTTCATTTTCCTCAATAAAGCCTTCCCCGATGTCTCTCGAAGTCAAAGTCCCCGCCGCAGGCGAATCCATCACCTCCGCCAACGTCGCTCGCTGGCACAAGCAGAACGGTGAAACCGTCCGCAAAGGAGAGGTGCTCGTGACGCTCGAAACCGACAAGGTTTCCAGCGAACTCGAAGCTGCCGCTGACGGCGTGCTCACCATCCTCGTCGGTGAAGGAGAGGAAGTCGCCATCGGCACCGTGATCGCGAAGCTCGAAGGTGGTGCGGTAGCCCAGCCTGCCGCTGCGCCTTCTTCTTCCGCTTCGGCTCCTGATGCTCCGACGCCCCTTCCAGCAGCCGCCGCGGCTCCGGCAACCGGTCAGGTCATCGATGTGAAGGTTCCTGCCGCCGGTGAATCCATCACCTCTGCCAACGTCGGCCGCTGGCACAAGGGCGACGGTTCCGCCATCACCAAGGGCGAGGTGCTCGTGACGCTCGAAACCGACAAGGTCTCCAGTGAACTCGAAGCCGAAGCTTCCGGCACTCTTCAGATTCTCGTTCCCGAAGGCAATGAAGTCGCCATCGGCACCGTGGTCGCCCGCATCACTGTTGGTGCGGCACCGGCCGCTGCCACTGCGGCGCCGGCCCCAGCTCCTGTTGCGACGCCTGCTCCCAGCACCGCTGCTGTGGTGAAATCCACTCCGGCTCCTGTTCCCGCAGCTGCTCCGGTCGAGGCACCTGCGCCGCGCACCTTTGAACTGCCCGCCGCTCCCGCTTCGTCGCAACCCGCCGCGGCCCCCGTTTCCGACGGCCGCACGACCCGCAAGAAGATGTCCATGATGCGCCGCAAGATCGCGACGCACCTCGTCAATGCCCAACAGACTGCGGCCATCCTGACCACCTTCAATGAAGCGGACATGTCCGCCGTCATGGATCTGCGCAAGGCCGTGCAGGAAGACTTCCTCAAGAAGCACGGCGTGAAGCTCGGCTTCATGTCCTTCTTCGTGAAGGCCGTGGTCCAGGCGCTCAAGGACGTGCCGCAGGTTAATGGCATGATCGATGGCCAGGACATCATCGAGAACCACTTCTACGACATCGGCGTCGCCATCGGCACCGAGAAGGGCTTGATCGTCCCGGTCATCCGCGATGCCGACAAGAAGAGCTTCGCTCAGATCGAGCAGGACATCCTCGACTACGCCAAGAAGGCGAAGGAAGGAAAGATCGCCATCGAGGACCTGCAAGGCGGCGTCTTCACCATTTCCAACGGCGGCACCTACGGCTCGCTGCTCAGCACGCCGATCCTCAACCCGCCCCAGAGCGGCATCCTCGGCATGCACACCATCCAGCAGCGCCCGATGGCCGTGAACAATCAGGTGGTCATCCGCCCGATGATGTATCTGGCCCTCAGCTACGACCACCGCCTGGTGGATGGCAAGGAAGCCGTCACCTTCCTGATCCGCATCAAGGAAGGCATCGAGAATCCGACGCGCCTGCTGCTTGAGATGTGATCACGAGCTGATACATCCCTGCCATTCAAAGAAAGAGGCGGCCCATCTCGGGTCGCCCTTTTCATTTTCGTAGTAGGTCGGCCACATCGTTCCCGTATTGCCGAAAGCTATTCATGCCTCCCCGCTAAATCCATGCCGCTCCAATTCCTCTAAAGTTCGGGGTCTGAGGACATCGTTAACGTGAGCAAGGATGTCTGTCACGTACAGGGAAAACTGCTGCATCTGCATGTAGTCGCGGGCACCCGTCTCACCTAGTACCTTGGCACCGTGGATTTCAACAAGTCCGTCAAGCTGATTGATTTCTTTCAACCAATGGGCAGACCACTCCGCCCGCTGAACCACGGTGCGGATTTGCAAGTCGTCCATGAGAAAGCATCGAACCTTAGCTAGAAATTCTTCCTTCTCCTGCTTCGACTGCCGCCAGATTTCCAACAGCTCGAACATGCAGTTGGGGCTTTCGAGGTAATTCTTGCTGAGAATCACGAACACGCGGTCCTGAGCGGCGAGATGCCGCATGAATCTTGTTAGTTCTTCTCCGAGCCCGACGGCATTGCAATCACGAAGAATCTTCAGCCCGCGCTTGCCCGCATCGGTGCAGAGCCTGTCCACTAAGGCAGAACTCTCTTCCGTCCACGCGTAAGACACAGCGTAGGTCGTGGTAGTGCGCGGCGGCTCGGCGAATTCCAAGGCCACGGGCACCTGTGCTTCATTCTCCTTTTCGAGAATGAAGTTAGCCTTGCCTTTCTTCATCTGTAGCACGGTCTCGTTCTCCCGCTCTCTCGTCCATTGGAAGCAGCCGACATGATAAAAAATTTCTTCCAGTGAGCTATGGATTTCCTTGATCAAGGAGCGAGCGTCGCCGCCTTTGGTTTCCAACTCGATCCGAAGCTCTTTGCCTTGGGATACATCCCGGACTCGGACGCGGCTGCCGGTGTTCTTCTCATAGCCGCAAAAGCCACCCTTCCAGTATATCGCGTCGATCCCCGCCGCCGCACCGACAGTTGAGATTACCGCAGTCATTAGCCCCGGGTGCTCGTGGGGAATCTCGTAGGTCCAGGATTGGTCTGCTCCATCTTCTCCCCAGCGCACGGCGAGTGTGTCGGATAGTTCTTCTTCTGGAGGCAAAAGATCCGGCGCAATGTATTCCTTTTCTCCGTCCTCCAGCTCTCTGTGGACGAAACAGATTCCGCACGACTGCATCATGCTAAGGAAAAGCTTCTGCTCTTCCACCGAATGCCGCTGCCATGCCAGAGCTTCTAGTAGCGCACGGGTGAAGCGGCCGTTCAGACTGCGGATTTGTCGCCAGCATTTCTCCCTGTTGAAGACGGTGTAAATCGCCTCCAATGCCCAGCCTTGGTCGAGAATGATCTGGTCGCCGAAGAGCCCTCTCCGATGAAAAACCACTCCGCACTCATGCAGGTAGGAGAGAAGTTGATCCGGCTCCGAAACGCCTCCTTCATCTTCACAGATCGCTCGATAGAATGCCTGCGATACCAAGCGATGCTGGCGGTCCGTCACCGGGAGCGCCGCATCGGTGTCACGCAATGATTCTAATCGTCGCTTAACTCGCAGGCGGCCGGCACCGATCCGTACCGCACCCTGTTTCTCCCGCATCCAGCTGATGGCATCGGTGATCGCTATCTTGAGCGACTCCAAACCGCGGGGTACGGCCGAGCTTTGATGCAAAACCTTGCGGAAGCGAAAGCGCTGGAGGAGTTCTGCCTCCACTGGGGGCATAACCAGTTCATCTTCGGAGGTATCGCAGCGACCTTGTACAGCCAGCAGGGGGCTATTTTCTCCACCTAGGGCGGCAACAAGCTCCAGCCAGTATTCCAGCCGATGGTTCCGGAAAGTCATGCCTTGCCACTCGTGTTCTTGTTGATTCTCCGAGTCTGGCGTCCATAGCACCACGAAAACCGCACGTGTCCTCATGAAAAGTGCATGAGTCCCATGATAGAGTTCCTGGCCGCCAAAGTCCCATAGGTGCAACCTGTCCATTCCCAGCTTTGCGCTGGAGACTAGGATCCCGTGGGTGCTTTCGGCGCCTTTCTCGTAGGGCTCGCCTTTGAGTTGACCGCAAAGCTGGGTTTTTCCGATACGTCCGTTACCCAATACTATCACCTTCACGTCAGGGAGGTCTTCCTCTCCTTCCGCCAAATCCCGAAAGTGGCTTCGCAGAGCTTCAATGCAATTGATGTCGCCCAGCAATTCGGCTGGAACTCCATCCAGTCGGCCCCCCCTAAAATCAAGTTTCCCCAATGCCTTCGATACCAAAAGGAGCTCCGGGATGTGGGAGAGTTGTAAACCGCGGATATAGAGTCTTTCTAAATGGCGCAAATCGCTGAGTGCAGCGATGTCGGTGACTTTTGTGTAAGAGCAATTGAGTGATTGGAGAGCCAAATGGGATGTGAGCGGGGAGAGGCTTTCGACTCGGGTATGTGAGCAAAAGAGTGATCGGAGAGACGAAATAGAAGCGAGTGGAGAAAGGTCTGAAACTTGAGTGTGCGAGAAATGGAGCGACTGAAGAGCGGAAAGAGAACCGAGCGGAGAGAGGTCAACAACGCGGGTTCTCCAGCAAGTGAACGATTGGAGCGCAGAGAGGGAGGCGAGCGGGGAAAGGTCAATGACTTGGGTGTGCGAACAATTGAGATATCGGAGAGCAGAAAGCGAACCGAGCGGGGAGAGGTCGGCTATCCGAGTATTCCAACAATTGAGCGACCGGAGGGCGGAAAGGGAGGTGAGTGGGGAGAGATCGGCAATCTGAGTGCTCCAGCAAAAGAGAGTCCGGAGGGCGGAAAGGGAGGCGACAGGAGATAGATCCGCAATCGACGTATCTCGGCAGTTCAGTTCGGTAACGTGGGTTAGTTCCGATAGCTCTGATGGAAGTTTATCCAAATCAATCAGCTCTGACAAATCGAGTCTGCCCGTTTTTTTCTCTGCCTCTTGCTGGATTCTTCGTAAGGCCTCCTGCCTGTCTTCCTCTCGTCCCATGCTGAAATGCTGCGCGATTGCCTCGACGGAACAAGCGCAGGATGTGACTTCTGGCCGTATCCTGTTGATCAACTGCGAGTCCTCCATTCAGCTTCGCGGGGCGGCGTTCGGAATTGACGGGATTCGGAAGCTTTAGGTTAGGGGTTCTTCGGCTTGCCAATGGGGAGCTGATTTCGAGGATCATCCCAGTGGTGGCGGAAGTGCGTCGCCGTCCTGTCAACTCCTTCGATCCATGTTCGGCATTCGCTTTATCAAGATCCCTCCGACGACCCATGTCATCCAGTATCGTGGCGGGCGGGTGGTCAGGGAAGGGGCGGGGATTTCGTTTTACTACTACTCACCTACTACGTCTCTCGTAGCCGTGCCGGTCGGTAGCACGGATGTGCCGTTCATCTTCGAGGAGCAGACGGCGGACTACCAGACTGTCAGCCTTCAGGGGCAGATCACCTACCGGATCGCCGATCCCAAGAAGTTGGCGACGCTGATGGATTTCACACTGGCTCCGCACGGCCGGGATTACGCCTCGGAGGATCCGGAGAAGCTTCCTCAGCGGGTGATCAATTTGGTCCACGTGCTGGCCCGGGCGGAGATTGAGAAGCTGCCACTCCGGCAGGCGCTGCGCGCGTCGGAGCCGCTGGTTCGGGCGATCCGCGGCGAACTCGGAAAGTCGGCGGAGCTAGCCGCGCTGGGGCTGGAGGTGTTGGGGCTTTCGCTGCTGGCCATCAAGCCGACGCCGGAGACGGCGCGGGCGTTGGAGGCTGAGACCCGCGAGCAGCTGCTACGCGGTGCGGACGAGGCGATCTACGCGCGCCGCAATGCAGCGGTGGAGCAGGAGCGAGGGATCAAGGAGAACGAACTGAACACCGAGATCGCAGTGGAGAACAAGAAGCGCCAGATCCGCGAAACGCAAATGGATGCGGAGCGGGCGGTGCAGGAGAAGCAGGCGCAGCTCGAGCGGGCGACGCTGGAAAGCAACATCGGCTTGGAAGACGAGCGCAAGAAGCTGGTCACGCTGGCGGCGGAGAATTCGCGGGCTGAGTCCGATACCCGAGCCTATGGCATCGCGGCGACGATGAAGGCGCTGGCAAGTGCTGATCCATCGGTCTTGCAGGCGCTGGCGACCAGCGGGATGAAGCCGGAGCAGTTGATCGCTTTCGCCTTCCAGGAACTCGCAGGCAAAGCGGACAAGATCGGCCAACTGAACATTTCCCCTGATCTGCTGCGGGAGTTGATCGACAAGCCCGGGCGGTCGAAATGAACCGGCTAACGGAAACGAAGTTCATCCTCGTCGTCCGGGCGACCCGTCTGGCGGACTTGAAGGCGCGCTTCGCTACGAAGTCACAGGCGAAGTTTTATGTCACGCGGCTGGGCGGGGACTTTGCGGACTACGAGCTCGAGGATACGGCCTACCAGAAGTCAATCGCACGAGTCCAGCAGGTGCTTTCCACGCTGGGCCGGGTGCAAGTGGTGCAGCGGGAATTTCTGCCGAACTTCGTGTTCGGTCCGGAGGATGTCGTCGTCACCCTGGGTCAGGACGGCCTGGTGGCTAACACGCTGAAGTACTTGAATGGTCAGCCGCTGGTTGGCGTGAATCCCGACCCGAGACGCTGGGATGGCCAATTGTTGCCGTTCCAAGTGGAAGACTTGGAGAAGGTGACTCGCGAAGTGCTGCGCAAGGGAAGGCCGCATCGCGAGGTGACCATGGCAGAGGCGAAGCTGAACACGGGACTGAGCTTATGCGCGGTGAACGATTTCTTCATCGGTATGAAGTCGCATGGTTCCGCTCGCTATCACATTGGCTTGGGAAAGAGAGCCGAGGATCACTCGTCGAGCGGAGTCATCGTCTCGACAGGGCTGGGATCAACGGGCTGGTTCAAGAGCTTGATGACCGGCGCCTCGGCGGTGGCTGCTGCTGCGGGCCAAGCCAAGGATGCAGTCCCTAGGGATACATCATTCCCTTGGGAGTCGGAGCACCTGTTCTTCACGGTCCGCGAGCCGTTTCCGAGCAAGACCACGGGAACGGCATTGGTGTTCGGCAGAGTGACCACTGCTCAGCCGCTGGTGATCGAGTCGCGGATGGGCGAGGGCGGGGTCATTTTCAGTGACGGAATCGAACACGATTTCCTCGAGTTCAATTCAGGCACGAAGGCTACCATAGCCCTTGCCGAGCGCCGGGGACGATTGGTGGTGTGACCGGATCGGTCGGCAGCCGCATTCCCAAGTGCCGGCGCAAATCGTCTTCGAGGCGGTTCGCCAGCGCGAGTGTGGGGCGGGAAGAGCTGCCGAACGAGCTTGTAGGCGGCATCGCCTCGCCGGGTGAGGCGGTGATATTGATAACGCAAAGCTCGGAGGGACTGAGGAGCCATTCGATCTGCGGGAAGATGCCCGCATTCCAGTGCAGGGCGAAATCGGCGGCTGCATCGTGTTGCTCGCCGACGAGAACCCGCGAATTCAGCACCACGTTCATCCTTGAATATCGGCTGCGGCACGAAGGTTGCAACCGACGTCTAGCGGCTGTAAGCCTGTGCGAATCGCATCATGGACGTGCAAGCTGAGTTGCTCTCCGCGCCTTTAGCGGTGGCTACGGTGCCGGTAAATCCAGCGCTAGACTGTCCGCTTGTCTTTGGCGCGGCGGCTGCATCAATAAGCCTGCATAGACTTGTGGCGGGCTCCGGCTGATGACGGTGCCAGAGTTCGCCGCTAGTTGCTTTCCGCCCATCCGACCATGGTCGACGAAATACCCCTCAAGCCGCACGAACAACTCGCATATGGGAAGTTGCGAACGTTGCGGCAGCAGCTTGCAACTGACTTCCCCCATGCTCCGGGGCACGTGACGGAACAAGCGGTGCATCAAGCGTCAGCACTTCTCTGGCCGGGGATGAACCTCGAGGCCCTGTTCGCCTCGGCTGCGATGCTGGTGAGGAGCTCAGCCAAATAGCGCCCTTCGGCGCGAACCGGTTTCCCCCCCAAGCACGCTGGCGATTCCCGCTCTTTCTCAGACGGGGATCGCCAGCGCTGTCGGGGAGGGTTTTCTGAGCCGGAAGCAGCCGTTCGATGGCATGCGAATTGCGATTTGTTAGTCTATGAAAATCGCTCCTGCCAATCTTCGTCGCTACAAGGATGTGGCGTGGCTCTTCGTGAAATACGGCAGTCGAGTTTCCGCAGAGGCGAACTTCTCGGATGCGTTCAATGGCGATGCCCCCGAGGCGGCAGAGGACGCGACGATGCTGGCAAGCGACCTGGAGCGACTGGGTCCGGCCTTTGTGAAGATCGGACAGCTGCTCTCCACCAGGGCTGATCTGCTGCCAGCACCCTTTCTGGATGCACTCAGCCGCTTGCAGGATCAGGTGGAGCCGGTGCCGGGGGATCAGATCAAGAAGGTGGTCGAGGAAGAGCTCGGGGTCCGCATCTCCAAGGCGTTCGTGGAGTTTGATGAGAAGCCTTTGGCCGCGGCTTCGCTGGGGCAGGTGCATCTAGGAATGCTGCGTGGGGGCAGGCGTGTGGCGGTAAAGGTCCAGCGGCCCGACATCAGGCGCGAGATCACGGCGGACCTCGATAGCTTGGAGGAGGTTGCGGGTTTCCTCGACGAGCATACTGACTTCGGACGGAAGTACGAGTTGGCGCGCTTGCTCGATCAGTTCCGCGCCAGTCTTTTTCATGAGCTCGATTACCTCCGCGAAGCCGCGAACCTGGACGAGCTGCGGCGCAATCTCGCAGGCTTTCCGCGCCTGATAGTGCCTGAGGTGGTATCGGACTACTCGACGGGTCGCGTGCTCACCATGGACTATCTTCCCGGAACGAAGATCACATCACTCTCGGGTGCCGTGATGACGGATCTCGATGGTGGCGCGCTCGCCGAGGAACTCTTCGATGCGTACTTGAAACAGATCCTGGTAGATGGCTTCTTCCATGCCGATCCCCATCCGGGGAATCTACTGCTCACCCATGATCGGAAGATCGCGATCCTTGATCTCGGCATGACGGGCCGAGTCCAACAACGCATGCGGGATCAACTCGTCCATCTGCTGGCCGGCATCAGCGAGGGCAATGGGGTACAAACCGCGGAGGCTGCCATGAGCCTCGCTGTTGCCAGGGACGAATCGATCGACCGTGCTGGCTTCACCAGCGCGGTGGAGGAAATCGTCGGCACCGCGAAGTCGCGGAACCTCGCCGACATCGACATGGGCACGATCGTGCTGCAGGTCACGCGAGCCTCCGTGGAAGCCGGGCTGAGGATTCCCCAAGAGATGAGCATGATCGGCAAGGCTTTGTTGAATCTTGATCGAGTCGGCACCGTGCTCAGCCCGGGATTCGATCCCCAGCAGTCGATCCGCCGGAACCTCGCGGGCATCAGCCAATCCCGCATCAAGGAAACGCTGACTTCGGCGAACCTGATGGGAGTGTTGACCGAGACCAAGCAGTTCGTGGCGCAGCTTCCTTTGCGGCTGAACCGCATCTTCGACCTCGTTGCCGAGAACAAGCTGAAGCTCACCGTTGATTCGATTGACGAAAAGGGCTTGATCCAAGGTCTGCAGAAGGTCGCCAACCGGATTACCACGGGATTGATCCTGGCGGCGCTGATCGTGGGCAGTGCGATGCTCGCACGCGTGGAGACGAGCTTTCGTCTCTTCGGCTATCCCGGCTTCGCCATGATACTCTTCCTCATGGCCGCCGCAGGCGGGCTGGCGCTGTTCTTCCAGATTCTTGTAAAGGACCGCTGAGATGTCGAAGGTGCCTCCTCACTCCGCACTGCTGTTGATCGATGTCATTAACGACTTCGAGTTTCCGGAAAGTCGCAAGCTGCTTCGTTACGCGGTCCCCGCGGCGCGGCGGCTGTCACGGTTGAAGCATCTCGCCAAGGATGCCGGGCTCCCTGTCATCTACGTGAACGACAACTTCGGCCGGTGGCAATCGACCTTTCAGGAACAGATTCAACGTTGCAGCGCGGTGGATTGTGCGGGGCATCCCGTGGCCAGTTTGCTGCTGCCGGAGAAGGACGACTACTTCGTGCTGAAGCCCCGGCATTCCGGCTTTTACTCCACGTCACTGGACGTGCTGCTCGGCTTTCTCGGCATTCGCACGATTCTGCTCACGGGCTTCGCCGGTGACATCTGTGTCCTCTACACCGCCAATGACGCCTACATGCGCTCCTATGGTCTGATCGTGGTGAACGACTGCGTTGCCTCGGAAAGCGAAGCTGGCAACCGAGCTGCGATCGAGCATATGAAGACCCGCTTGAAGGCACGATCCTTGTCCTCGCGGACCTTGACGGAGTATTTGAAGTCTTCTTGATCCTAGGTCCGATCAGCCAAGCGCTGCGCTGCGGTGGCGTAGGCAAGGGAGGAGAGGCCGTTTGCTTCGGTGACGGTGCGGAGATGAGTGGCGTCCCGGATCGCATTGATCTGATCACGCAGGAGGTCGCGGAGCATCTGGCCGTAGAGGTCCAGCTTCGGTAGCGCCGGTTGTTCGGTGAGCTTCACGCGTAGGTCCACTACGCGGGAGTGGTGGCGGCTCATCGCTTCCCGCTCGGATTTATCGTAGCGCTGGACGACTTCGACCTTCGCGCCGGGAAGCAGGACGATCAACTCCTCCAAGCCTGCCTCACTCAAAGAGGCATCAAGTTCGAGCTCAGTAGGTACCCATTCCTTCATGCGGAGAGTGCCCAGCTCAAAGAGAATCATCCACGCCTGCTGATCGCGGCGCAGCATCTGATGAAAGCCGTGATAAAAGGTGGCCAGCGTGCTGTCCCCGTATTTCACCGCACACTGGACCTGATCGATGATCTGCGTGCCGGGCCGTGCCAGATGTTGCGCGGCAAGGACTTCTCCACCGCCGAACCACCATTCGAAGAGGTCGAAGAAATGGACGCCATGTTCGATAAAGATGCCGCCGCTTTTCTCCCGATCCCAGAACCAGTGATCGGGTCCGAGGGTTTCATCCTGGGCGGCATTGATCAGCATCGCATGCAGCGGGTCACCAAGAACACGCGATTCCACCAGGTGTTTCACGGCTTGGCAGAGCGGGTTGTAGCGCATGATCAGATTCACCGCGAGGACACGTCCGCGCTCCGCGGCGAGGCGAACCAAGCGCTCGGCATCGATCATCGTGGTGGCGAGGGGCTTTTCACACAGCACGTGAAAGCCCGCCTCCAGCGCGGCGGTGGCGAGGGCGGCATGAGTGAAGGGAGGGGTGGCGAGGTGGACCAGATCGATGTCGGTTCGCTCAAGCAACTCCTGCGGCGACGCGCAGGCGTGGACCTTGAAGTCTTCGCCGGTTTTCCTCGCCAGATCCGGCTGGTCGTCGGCCACGGCGACGCAGATGACCTCCTCCATCCGGGAATACTCCTTCAGGCAAAAGCGGCCGAATCCTCCGCAGCCGATCAGGCCGTAGCGCAAGGGCGGGTGCATGAGGACATCCTCGCGCAGAACGTGCCACTTGGCCTGCGGAATCGAGACCTCGTGGGTTGGCACGCAGGTTGCCGGGAAAAATGGTAGCCATGAAGTTCTTCATTCCATTTGCCCCGGATGATGCAGCCTCCGACCTGATCTACCGGAAGGTCGCAAGGCGTTGTGTGGAGAGTTGTGGCATTGAACTCACCCCGGATCGGGTCTTCGCCCTGCGTTATCGTTTCCGGGAAAGCGAGTATCTTGCGCAGGTGGGAATCCCACATCCACCGGGGGATCCGGAGGTGGTGGTTTGCATTCTCGCCTCGGAGGTTGCGTTTTTCATCTGCACGCAGATGCACGGCGTGAACTACGGCGAGCCAATGATCATTCCCTGTGGCCTCGTCTCGGACGTGGAGTATTTCAATGGGGTTCGCGACGAGATCGCGTGAGCCGCGTTCTGCAAACCGGAAGTGCCGCATGCAATGACAGAGAGCCTCCGCCGACCGACTCCGGTTCCTGAAAAGGGAAGCTTGGCAGCGCTGCGTCGCGCGGCGGAGGGCTGCCGGAATTGTCCGCTGTGGGAGCGAGCCACCCAAACCGTGTTTGGCGATGGATCAAGCAAGGCGAAGCTGATGATTGTGGGCGAGCAACCCGGAGACCGTGAGGATCTCGCCGGCAAGCCCTTCGTGGGTCCAGCCGGGAAGCTCTTGGATCGTGCACTTGAAGAGGCTGGCATCGAACGCTCGAAGGTGTGGCTGACCAATGCGGTGAAGCATTTCAAGTGGCAGCCGCGCGGAAAGGCGCGGCTGCACCAGAAACCATCAGCCGGCGAGATCGAGGCGTGCAAGCCGTGGCTCCTCGGTGAGTTGCACCGCGTCAGTCCGGAGGTTCTCATTCTGCTCGGAGGCACGGCCGCCCGTTCGCTACTGGGTTCTGGTGTCAAAGTCATGGCATCGCGCGGAGTGGTGGAGGCTCCTTCGCTCGCTCCCCGAGTGCTGCTGACCGTTCATCCTTCCTCTTTGTTGCGGATCCGCGATTCCGACGAGCGGGACGAAGCCTATCGGGCCTTCGTCCAGGATCTGGCCAGGGCCTTCAAGTGATCATCCTCATGGCGCAACTCCTGCGAAGAGGAAGCCATGGGAAACAAATCGAAGGACGAGTCTGAGGAGCACCCGCAGCGCCCTGAGCAATCGCAGGCCCATCAACCGGGTCGTGAAAGTGAGATGACGCCGGCACCGAAGCATGAGAACCCGGCCCTGAAAGGCAGCGGGCGCTTGGGAGGAAGGGTCGCACTGGTGACGGGAGGCGACTCCGGCATCGGGCGAGCGGTGGCCGTGGCGTTTGCAAGGGAGGGCGCGGATGTCGTCATCGTCTATCTTGAGGAGGAAGAAGATGCGCGGGAGACGTTACGACTTGTAGAGAAGAAGGGGAGGCGCTGCCTGCTTCATTGCTGCGATATCGGACGAAAGGTCGAATGCGAGGAGGCTGTTGAAGCGGCGATCCGTGTCTTCGGTCGCCTCGATATCCTCGTGAACAACGCTGCCGAGCAACACCCTCGGCCTTCGATTACGGAGATTAGCGAAGAGCAGCTGGAGCGAACCTTTCGCACGAACCTCTACTCGATGTTTTTCCTCGCGGCGGCGGCCTTGCCTCACCTCGAGACCTCACCGCATCCGGCGATCATCAATACGACCTCGGTGACCGCTTACCGTGGAAGCCCCAAGCTACTCGATTACTCAGCTTCGAAAGGAGCGATCGTCAGCTTCACCCGGTCGCTGGCAAGCCAGCTCGCCGATCGCAAGATTCGGGTAAATGCGGTGGCACCAGGGCCGATCTGGACGCCGCTTATTCCCGCGACCTTTCCTGCGGAAGACGTCGCCACTTTCGGCTCCGATTCACCGCTCGGCCGGGCAGGGGAGCCGTGGGAATGCGCCGAGTGCTATGTCTTCCTCGCCAGCGAGGCGGCCAACTACATGACGGGCCAGGTCCTTCATCCCAACGGAGGCGAGATCGTCAATGGCTAGGCCTCTGAGGAAGCCTCACTTTTCCACTGGAAGCCGGTTGGCCAAAACCTTTCGCGACGCCATGCGAGCGACGCCTCCCAATGCTCCGGCGAGAGCCGTCCAGAGGATGGCGTGTTTCCAACTTACCATGGGCACAGCGGGATTGCGGGGCGGCTGGCGACCGGTCCATCGTGTGAAGCCAGCCGCAGCCAGGCGTCGGGTGCTTCGGTCGGCCAGGGCCGGCAGCGCCAAAGCAAATGCTTTGAGCAAGTATCGTTTGGTTTCGGGTTTCATAGTGGAAGAAGGATTAGGCTCCGTGATGGGACATTTGCTTCAGGTCCGACTCGGCCGGACCAGCAATGACTCCGCCGGTCGCCTCGAAACGTGAGCCATGGCAAGGGCAGTCCCACGTTTTCTCGGCGGGATTCCAAGCAACGATGCACCCGAGATGCGGGCACACGGCGCTGCATACGTGGAGTTCGCCTTCCAAATCGCGGTAGGCGGCGATGCGTTCGCTATCATTCTCCATGACTTGTCCTTCGCCTTTTTTGAGGTGTTCCGGATCGTCCGTTGGCGTTTTCAGTCGATCACGGACCATGCGGACCGGGAAGTCAGCATTCTCTTTCAGGTATTCCTTCATCGATGCGGGCGACTTGCGCGCCGGGTCGAACGCCTCGCTCCAAGGATGGACGGCACCGCTTGCCCAATCGTGAGCCATGATGGCGGCAGCAGTGCCAAAGGTGTAGCCATTGCCCGAGAAGCCGGTGGCGATGAACTGGTTCTTTCCGGTTTCGCCGATGAAGGGCAGGCCGTCCACGGTTTCGACTACCTGGCCGCTCCAGCGATGCGTCACCACGGCCTCGGGAAGCCAACGCGCAAGCCGCTGTTCCAACCGGGTGAAACAGGCGGCAGTATCGGTCTCTTGGCCGGTCTTGTGATCCTCTCCGCCAAAGATGGCGAGGCCGCTGTCACCGAGTTTTTCCATCCGGAGATAGCGGAAGGGGTCCGCTGTGTCCGACCAGATAAGTTCTTTCACTTGAGCTGCCGGGATTCTCGCGGCGATCGCATAGGTGGAATAGAGGGCGAGTTTCGTCTGGAAGAGCGCAGCGCCCAAGGTGCCTGCCGTGCCTTGCAAAGGAACGTGCGTCGCGATGACCACCCGCTGGTAGCGGATATGATGCCCGGTGGCCGTGACCCGCTGCGGGTCGTCTTCGAATGCTGCCACTTCGGTGGTCTCGAAGATTCGCGCGCCGTGCCTGGCCGCGTCCTGCGCGAGGGCACGGAGATACTTGAGGGGATGGAACCTCATCTGATCGGAGAAGACGATGGCAGTGCTTTTGGTGACCGGATTGACGCCGTCCATCTCCACATCGAAGCCAAGCTCGCGAGCAAGCTCCGCTTCATCTCGCAATGCGACGCCCTCCAAGCTTTGATCTGCTTCTTCGGCCGCGGCCAAATAGCCGGGAACGATGGCGAAATCGCAGTCGATGGAAAGTGACTCAATCGCGTCGCGAATCAGCTTCATGGATTCTTTGCCCGCTTGCCATGCAAGCTGGGCTCGCTTGCGACTGAAGGTGGCGACCAGCTCTGACAAACGGGTGTCCGTCATGTAAGTCAGGTGGGCGGTTGTGTGGCCGGAATCGCGGGCACCAATTGTCTCGCGCTCCACAAGAGTCACCTGACGTCCTTCGCGGGCCAGTAGCCAAGCCGTGGTCACGCCGGTGATGCCGCCTCCGATCACCAACACTTCTGTTTCAAGATTCTCCGTCAGTGGCGGGAAATTGATCTCCGCGGGTGAGTCCAGCCAGTAGGGTCGTGTAGGCTCGGTGTCCTTCATGAACTCTCATTTCGCAGCGCTCGTGCCATCAAGGCCCATGCACTGGAGCAGGGAGTTGGAATCGCCGTGGGTTGCAGAATGTCGGGGGGACGTGCATCTCGCCCATGCTGCTGGGTTCAAATGATCTGCAGGCGAGGACGGACCTGCAGCTCGATCACGTCACAACGCGCCGGCTGGCTCGCCAGGAAAAAGATGGCGCGAGCGACGTCTTCCGCCTGGAGCATTTTGAGCGCCTCCTGCATCTCGCGTTGTTGCTCGCAGGTCTCGTCCACCATGTCGGAGCCAATCGAACCGGGTTCGACGAGGCTGACTCGAATGCCCAGTGGATTCGCCTCCTTGCGTAACGATCTGGCAAACCCGCGGACTCCCGACTTTGTTGCCGTGTAGACGGTGGCGTGTTCATCAGCCACCGCTGCGCTCATGGAACCGGTCATGATGATTTGGCCTCCGCGTCCTTGCATCCGCTTGATGGATTCCAACGAACACGCGATGTAGGAGAGGAGATTTACGGTCACCACCTCGCGGCATTCTTCATGCGACATGGAGGTCAGCACGCCGTGCGCGCCGATGCCGGCATTGAGAACGGCGATGTCGATATGCCCAAGCCACTCATCGGCCCCACGGAAGAGGGCTTCGATGCTGTCCGGCTTGCGGAGGTCGATGGCGATTCCGCCGATCTCCGCGCCTTGTTGCCGGCCTGCTTCGATCGCGTCTGCGAGATGTTGGCCATTACTGCCGCAGATAAAAACACGGCAACCTGCAGCGGCGAACATCAGGGCGGTGGCACGTCCTACCCCGGTCGATCCGCCGGTGATCAGGACTTGTTTTCCGTTCAACGCTTCAAGTCCTATCGAGTGCAGATCCATGGCGGGCCCTTCGCTCGTGCCGTGCCAATGCTGGTACATGCACCGCGGCCGGCTTTTGAGACCGACCGCGGGCATTGCTACCATGATGAACACGTTCTGCCTGGAAAGAGGAGGTGCCCGCAGCTCCCCCCCAGGACCACGGGCACCATGCGTTTCCGCATTTGCAGGGAAGTTGCCGTGCTTCTCCGAAAATGCAAATGAGGTGCAGCTAGGGAATCTACGGAGCGGGGTGTTCAGAGGAGCGGAGGGAGCGGCGGAGGAGGGTGTGATTTTACGTATCCTGCCTCTCTTTCCCTAAATTTCGGTTGAGCGGATATCTAACGTGACCGATGGCACGGACCGACAAAAAACACCCGTTTCAACCCATGCAAATTCACCGCCTGCTGCCGGCTTTATTGGCAGGATTCCTCATGTCAGCTGGTGCCCACGCCGCGCCTTCCGAAAAGGTTCGGCTGCTGATCAAGCCGAAGCTGGAGATGTCCGAAACAGCACTCCATGCGCTTCTTTCCGCCCACGGTGGAGAGGAGGCTCGCACCATTCCCGGAGTTGAAACCCGCGTCGTGGAGGTGCCGCGTCAGACCGCGCTCAAGCTCCTGCAAGTGCTCAAGAATCGCAGCGAGGTGGAGTATGCCGAGCCCGATGCAACGGCCCACGCATTTGCTTCGACCAATGACCCGTATTTCACCAATGGCTCGCAATGGTACCTCTCCAAGATCCAAGCTCCCAGCGCATGGGACCTGAATACCGGAGCGCCCAGCGTGGTCGTGGCGGTGCTGGATACGGGCGTGCGCGCGTCCCATCCCGATCTCGCGGGGAAGGTATTGGCCGGTCGAGACTTCGCCGATAGCGATTCCGATCCCACCGATGAAAACGGCCACGGCACTGCGGTCGCAGGATTGATCGGCGCTGCCTCTGGTAATGGAACCGGCATGGCTTCCGTCGCTTGGAAAACCTCGATCCTTCCCGTGAGGGTTCTCGGCAAGGATGGCAGCGGTTCGCATTCGGATATCGCGGATGGCATTGTCTGGGCCACGGACCAAGGGGCGGATGTCATCAATCTCAGCCTTGGCGGCACGGGCTCCTCGGTCACCTTGCAGAACGCGGTCAATTACGCGTGGAGCAAGGGCGTGGTAATTGTCGCCGCCGCTGGAAACAATGGCGACAGCGTGCCTTGTTATCCGGGTGCGTGCACCAATGTCGTGGCGGTGTCGGCGACCGATTCTTCCGACATTCGCACCAGTTGGTCCAACTACGGCAGCTACATCGATATCGCCGCACCGGGTTCAAACATACTCACGCTGTCCGGCACGAGTAGCTACGGGGCCATGGATGGCACTTCCTTCTCAAGCCCGCTGACCGCCGGTGTCGTGGCCTTGATGCGGGCTGCGAATCCGGCGCTGTCGAACGCCAACATCGTGAATGCGCTACTCACCAATGCCGACGATCTCGGTGCCAGCGGGAAGGACCACGACTTCGGCTATGGACGTATCAATGCCCGCCGCGCCGTTGCCGCCGTGAGTGGTGCTTCCAGTGCCATCGACGCGACTGCACCCACCGTGACCATCAACTCGCCATCGGCTGGTGGCATCGTCAGTGGTGTGACCGGGGTGAATGTGTCGGCCAGTGACAACGCGGGCGTGTCCCGCATCGAGCTTCATATCGGCGGCAGCCTCTACGCCCAGAGCTCTTCGTCTTCCACGACCTTCAATTGGAACACCGGCAACTTCATCGACGGAACCTACACGCTTGAGGCGCGTGCCTATGATGCCGCGAACAATGTCGCCAGCAGCACCCGCAGTGTGACGGTGAGAAACTCGCCGGCCCGTGACAGCGATGTGCCTGTCGTGAGCATCACCGCTCCCGTCGACGGCCAGCGAGTCAAGGGGCTGTGGAACCTCAAAGTGAAGGTCAATGCTTCCGACAACGTCGGCGTCAGTCGCGTGGAACTCTATGCGGATGGCAAGCTGGTGGGTGCCAGCAGCTACGCACCGGTTGCTTTCACGTGGAACGTGCGCAGGGCCACTGCTGGCGCTCACGTTTTCCAAGCCTACGCCTACGATGCCGCCGGCAACATCGGAGCTTCGTCCAAGGTGACCGTCTACAAGTAAGCTCGTCCCATCCAAAACCTTAGCCGCCGGTTTCGTCCCACGAGCATTGGACGGAGCCGGCGGTCTTTTTTTTGAGGGAGATTCGCTCAATCGCGGGACTTTGCTGCCCATCGATGGCAAGGTCCCGGGATGACCTCGTCGGACTTTCTTCGTCTGCTCCATCGTGCCGCGGCTGCAACCGAAGAAGCGGTGGATGGTGCTCGCCGCGATCTTTGGCGGACCTCCGGCCGCCACCGGCCACGTCACATCGTCGCCTACCAAGGATGGGCGGACACCGCGGGCTTTCACGTTAGCGGCCGTGTGCTGGCGAATCGTCCCGCGGGAGGTCCGCTCGATGGACATGGCTGGTGGGACAACTTGATCAACACGTGGCGGCGTTGGGAGAGTGACGAGGTTCCCGGAGTGGACGTAACCCTCCGCTTTCAGGATCACGAGCAGACCGTCGTCACGGACGAGGAAGGATATTATCGGGCCGATTTCCCTCCTTCGGGATCAGGTCATGAAGGGCTCCTGTGGCTCACCTGCGCGGCTACGATTCAAGGGGCTGACGGGACCATCGAAGCGATGCATGACATCATGGTGCCACCCGGTGACGCGGCCTTCGGGATCATCAGTGATCTCGACGACACCGTGATCCATACAGGCATTACCAGCCTGCTCTTGGCGGCCAAGCTGACCTTTCTGGAGAACGCGAAGACTCGCAAGCCGCTCGAAGGCGTCGCCGCCCTGTATCACGCTCTTCAGCGCAGCGACGCCAAGCGTCCGATCAACCCGCTGTTCTACATTTCCAGCTCCCCATGGAACCTGCACGATCTGCTGGTCGATTTCCTGCGGCTCAATGAGATCCCGCCGGGACCCTTGTTGTTGCGCGATGTCGGGCTTGATCGCACGAAGTTCATCAAGGAATCAGGCCATGGGCACAAGGAGGCAAAGGCCCTGAGCCTGCTCGATGCCTATCCGGATCTGCCCTTCGTGCTCATCGGCGATTCCGGCCAAGAGGATCCCGCGATTTATGCTTCGGTTGCCGAACAGCGCCTCGGACGAGTCCGCGCGATCTACATACGGGACATCGATCCGGAAACCGACTCCCTGCTGGACACGGCAGTCCATCGCGCGGTGGAGCGGGCCGCCGCCGTGAAGGTGCCGATGGTGCTGGCGCGCGATAGCCTGATGATCGCGGAGCATGCCAGCCGGAGCGGCCTGATGCCGCCGGCT
>Ga0307406_10000695_pt1 | contig 19059 bp, 16 predicted proteins | sample 322Cmetagenome_3_FD_203706 | JGI IMG/M metagenome (GOLD analysis project Ga0307406, IMG submission 203706) | Maize rhizosphere microbial communities from greenhouse at UC Davis, California, United States - 322HYB-C-2 | ecosystem: Host-associated > Plants > Roots > Rhizosphere > Soil | place...
GGCGCGGGGGTAAAGGGCCCGCTAATTCCGCGGGGGGGGGGCCTGGGGGCCCCCCCCCCTTCGGTATGGTCTGATTCGCGACCCGCGTTAGTTACACTTCGGCTCCGCTTCGACCGTCGCCGGGGTCACCGCTGCGACGCCGATGAAGATCGCGCAGGTGCGCGTGGTCGCCGAGTGGCCCGCCGTGGCGCTCCAGCCCGTGCCACCGGTGTTCGCCGCGGTCACCGTCACACCAGCCGAGGGAACGAACCCGGCGAGCGACGCCGTCGTGCCGCCGACGTTGCTGGCGGTACCGTTGGTGTAGACCTGGAAATCGGAGAAGTAGCCCTCCTCGACCGTGGCCATGTTACGCAGGTCGGACTTCATCGAGGCGAGGTACGCCTTCTCCTTCGTGTTGGCGAACTTCGGGATCGCGATCGCGGCGAGAATGCCGATGATCACGACGACGATCAGAAGCTCGATCAGCGTAAAGCCCTTGCGAGTGGTGTTGCGCATGCGTGTGTTCTCCGAATGCCTGAGGGGTTCGACGTACTGTTCGCAATGCAATGCACGATTCAACGGCTTGCGAGAAGGCAACGCGCGGACCACTCGTTCTCACCGATCGTTCCTTCTTCACCCGCAACGACTTGCGCGAATTGTGCGCTGCGTCGCAACGCCTACGACGGGGAGTGAATTGCGCGCTCTCTTGCAGTCTGCCACGGCATTCGCCGCCTCCCACCTGAGCCAGACTGCCTGCGGCGTGCTCGGCCCCGGAGGTGCCTCGCGACGCTTCGCGCTACGTAGGGAGGACGCGCTGCGAAAATCCCCGTAACCACTGCATGCATAACGCGATGCACGTCACGGTGCGAATACGTTGTATCGCACGATGTGCCAGAATGCCGCGACGCCATCCTTCCACCCGATCTTCTTCCCTTCGGCGTACGTGCGACCCGAATAGGAGATCGGCACCTCGAAAATGCGCACGTTCGCGCGCGCGAGCCGCGCCGTCACCTCCGGCTCGAACCCGAAGCGATCCGACGTTAGGGTGAGCTCGCGTGCCACCTCGCCGCGAATCGCCTTGTAGCACGTTTCCATGTCCGTGAGGTTCAGATTCGTGAACATGTTGCTCACCATCGTGAGCACCTTGTTTCCCACGGAGTGCCAGAAGTACAGCACGCGATGCGGACCGCTCAGGAAGCGCGAGCCGAACACGGCATCGGCCAGCCCCGAGATGATGGGCTCGAGCAGGGCCGGCCAGTCGGCGGGATCGTACTCGAGATCAGCGTCCTGCACGATGACGACGTTGCCGGTACTGGCGGCCAGTGCCGTCCGAATCGCCGCGCCCTTCCCCATGTTGTGGGGCTGATGGATCAACCGGTCAATCCGCCCAGCGGCGTACAGGCGATCGAGGATCTCCTTCGTGCCGTCGGTCGAGAAGTCGTTCACGCAGATGATCTGCTTACGCACCGGCACGGCGTGTACCTGATCGAGAATGAGCTCGATCGTGTCGCGCTCGTTGTACACGGGGATCAGGACGGACAACACGAGCGAGTCCCGGTCGATCGGCGTGCGGCCGCGCATGCGTGGCGTGGATCCCTGGGTCTCGAGCGTTGCTGTCATGGATTCCGTCGTTGTGTCGTAGGTCGTGGGGCTCATTTCGTCACAGGTTCGTAGACTTTCGCCGTGGCGATACTTCCCGCATAGCGCAGGAGTGGGGGGTGTTGCGCCGCGAGAATCGCGGCAGCGTCGATGCCCTGTTGCGATGAGGCGATGTACCAGCGAGGGCCGAGCTGTGCCACCATTCCGCGGAGGATTTCGGCGTCCTGTGCCGCGGTGAGCGGCGTTATGCGTCCGAGCGCGGTGAATGTCGCGGTCGGCACCGCGCGGCGCCCGGTATAGAGGTACACGATGAGGTCGTGATCGGTGATCAGCACGTCATTCGGCGTGGTCGCGCGAGCAACCCACTCGGCGATCGGCTTAGCGGTGACGCCCGCATCGCTCTGGAGGTTGGCCCACCATTTCTGCCGCACGCCGCGCGCGTTGTACGCCGCATAGCCCACGACGACGACGAGCGTCGCGGCCAGGCCGGCCAATCGTATGGCCCGAAGCGGCAGCGGAGTCGGGCGCCACGACCACACATGCCGGACGCCGGCCGCGCACAAGCCGGCCAGTACCGGCCACCAGACGAGCGCGAAGCGCGTGGGCTCGAACGGCCAGACCAGGATGATGGCGCCGTAACAGAGCAGGAACGCGATGGTGATCGGGATGCGGCGCCGCGCCGATGCCGCGCCGGTGGCGGCCAGGCCAATGACGGTGCCTAACGACAGGAGGCGCGGCCAGACCGGAGCGACCGGCAATGCGATGTACCCAAGGAAGCCGAACAGCTCGTTCGCGTTCTTCCCGAGCACAGCCCATGCGAACGGCAGCCCGCCCACGCGGTAGCCTTCGGCGAGCCATGGACCGTAGGCGCCATACTTCCCAACGAACGGTCCCGGCATTTCGCCCTGGTAGGCTGAAATCCAGAGCTGCCAGGGTACGATGAATACGAGCGCACTGCACAAAAGGATCGCCGCGGACCGCCAGCGCCGCCTGACCAGCAGCACCAAGAGCGCCGCGGGAACGAGAAACGTCCCGACGGTTCGGACGAGGGCCAACACGCCGATCAGCGCACCGGCACCCGCGGCGGTTCGCGGGCTCCCGTCTTCGGCGGCGCGCTCGGCCAGGAGCAGCGTCGGGATGACGAGGAGCATGTACAGCGGCTCCGACAGCACGACCCCGGTGATCATGAGCACGACGACCGAGATCGTGCCCACGGTCGCCGCCGTGGCGGCGCCTAACGGTTCGAGGCCCAGGCGTAACCGGCCGAAGCGATACGTTCCCACCGCGGTCCCCGCGAGAAACCCCGCGTTCAGGAACTTGAACACAACGATGTTATCGGGGAACGACGGAAACAACTTCCACAGGACCGCGAGCACGAGTGGGTAGCCCGGCGGAAAATGCGTGCCGTGCGGCGCCCCCGGCATGTTGATCATGCGGAAGCCCTCCCCCGACGCCAGCGCCTTCGCCAGCACGACGTAGATCGCGTCATCCTGGAAGACGCCCACGGGCCACGGCGTGATCGTCAGCAGCGCGACGGCGAGGACGATAGCTCCGAGCACGAGCGGAGCAACGCGGTCGGCGGAATAGCTCGACCATACATCCCGCGAGCTGGCCGGCGCCACAGCGCGCGCTGCGTCACCCGCGATCGTCATTGCTTGACCGGAACGAAGATGGCGGCCGAGGGAAGCAGCACGTGGACGCGAAGCTCGGGCGGCGTTCGCATTGACAGCGCGCGCGCCGACATCACGCCGTACGACGTGGTTCCGATCACGTAGGTGGGCTTATAGGCCGCGATGATGGCGCGGAGCGCTTCTGTGGCCAGCGGGTATGTCTGCGCCTTCAAGAACTCCTCGGGGGTGAACGTGCCGACCGGAACGGTGCGACGCCCCGTGTAGAGATAGAGCAGCGGGTCGTCCTCCATCGCAATCACGTCGGTGGGACGGGTCGAGGCTCGTACCCATTCCACCACGGGCGTGGCGCGCGCCGCGGTCACACGCGGAACGGAGTCTCTCCACTGCTGTCGAATGCCAGTCACATTGTACCACCCGAACCCGGCAACGAGGGCGCCGCAGGCCGCGAGCGATGCGATACGCACGTAACGCATGGGAGCGGCCGGGCCCCATTCGACTACGGCGCCGATACCGAGCGCGACCATCGCGCAGAACAGGGGCAGGAGCGCCCAAACGAACCGCGTCGGCTCGAATGGCCAGATGACGACCAGCGCCATGTAGGCAGCCACGAACCACGCCGTCACCGGAGCCCGCCGCGCGAAGCGCCACGCGCCCAGCGCGAGAACGATGAGGGCCGCAATGACGACGGGCGGGTGCAGCACCACGGGCGTCGTTTCACTCCCCGTGAACATCGCCCACAGCATTCCGTAAAGCGCGCGTGCGTTCGTCCAGATCACCTGGAGCACGAAGGGCAGCCCGTGCTCGCGAATGGCGTTGGTCAGCCACGCATCGTAAGGCCCGTACTTGCCCAGGAGAACCGGCGGGACCTCGGCGCCGTGCGCCGCGACCCAGAGATGCCAGGGGACCAGGAACACCGCACACCCCACCATCGCGCACACCGCCGGCACGACGCGGCGACGGAAGAGCAGCACCAGCGCGAAGGCCGGAACCACGAACATCGCCGTCGTGCGCACCATTGCCAGCGCGCCACCGGCGAGCCCGACGAACAACGCGTCCCGCCATCCGGCGCGCTCAGACGCGCGTTCGGCGTAGATGAGCATGGGCAGGAGCAGCGCCATGAACATCGGCTCGGAGAGCACGAAAACGCCGAAGATGATCGCCGGCATGGACACGCTTCCGGCGATCGCTACCGCGGCGGCGCCTAACGACGACAGCCCGAGCCGGCGGTGCGAGAAGCGGAACGTGCCGAATGCCGCGAGCGCCAGAAACCCCGCGTTCGCGAACGTGAACAGTCCGACGTTCTGCGGGAACTGTGGTGACACCCTCCAGAGCAACGCGAGAAAAAGCGGATACCCGGGCGGGTAATGCGTCGCGTAGGGCGCGCCTGGAAGGTTGAGGTATCGGTACCCTTCTCCCGTCGCGAGCGCCTTGCCGAGGATGACGTAGATGCCGTCGTCCTGAAAGACGCCGGCCGGCCAGTTGGGCACGGCTACGAGCGCGATAGCCAGGGCAACCGCCGCCACGAGGACACCGATCGTCCGCGAGTCCGCGAACGTCGTTCGAACCGCCGGCTCGGAGTCATCAACGCCGTCGTACCCGCCGGACACGCCCATCCCGTCCGGAGTTCGGAGAGAGACCGTCATCGTCGCGGAAGTGGCAGTGTAGGCGCGAGCGTCGCGGAATCTCGCAGCGCCGCCGCGAGCTGCGTGCGCTGCTGCCGCAATGCGACGTCCGCGGCTTCGCGATACACCAATGGGTCGCGCGGATATAACTCGCGCGCGATGGTGAGCTCACGCGCCGCGTGATCCAACTGGCCAGCCCCTTTCAAGATGCCGCCCGCGGTCCGGTGCGCCTCATACGACTCCGGGTGGTCGGCCAGCAGCGCGAGCAGCCACGTGCGATCGTCTCGCCACACGGGGGTTCGCGTCCACGTGCGCGCGGCGAACGCCAGAAGAACCACGGTGATCGTGGCCAGGGCCGCGGTACGGCGGGTGACAAGCATCCGCTCCGCGATTGCGCCCACCCCGAGGCAGACGCCGACACTGGAGAGATACAGTGTCCGCTCGGCAAGCAGGATGCCCGAGGCGAAGAACACGTTCGACACCGGCGCGAGCGCGACAGGAACCCAGAGCATCGCGAACGCCATCACCGGCCAGCGTCCCCCGCGCAAGGCGGCAACGAAAGCCAGAGCGACGAGCATCAGCACAGCGCCACCGAGCATGACGCCGCCGGAGAGTCCACCGTCGGGCATGATCACGTTAGGTGCATAACTCGCCGACAGCTCGGCCGGCGCCAGCAGGAGCCGCGCGTAATGCGGAATCACCTTGGCGACAAGCGCCATGCGCTCCAGCGCCGTCGTGCCAATCAGTACCCGCGCTTCCATCGCCAGCGGGCGGTCGTGGAAGATGGCCGCGAGTGTCACACCGTACGCGAGCACCACCACGCCGTAGCTGGCGTACCACCAGCGGCGCGTCTTGAGTGCCGCTCGCCAGTTTCCGGAGAGGAGCACGTCGTGCGCCACCGCCAAACCCAGGAAGACGATCGCGCTCTCTTTGCTCAGGACGGCGAGGGCGAGCCAGAGTGGTGCACTTCGGTGACCGCGGCGATGCGCGAGCAGCGCACCCAGGACGAACACGGCGGCCATGCACTCCAGACGCCCGACGACGTTCGCGACGGCTTCGACGTGCACGGGGTGCACGGCGAACGTCAGAGCGGCGATGAGTGCGGGCGTGGGCAGGAGCAGTTCGGCCGCCAGCATCCACACCGCGGCCGTCGTCAGTGCATGCCAGACAACGTTGACGGCGTGGAACCAGCGCGCGTCCCCTCCCGACAGGCCCCAATCGATCGCGAATGACACGATCCCGAGCGGCCGATATTGTCCCGCGCCAGACGAGTCGGGCCAATACGGCATGGCGAAGGCCCGCCACGCCTGGCCGGGCGACGTGACGAGCGGATTGGCCCGAACAATAGGGCCATCATCGAGGACGAAGCCATTCGCAAGCGCGTTCGCGTACGCGACCGTGGCCGTGATCACGACGACCAGCAGCGCCCACCGCTGAAACCGGTCGTGTCCGGCTCCGTCCGGCGCGTTGTGCCCTCGCGCCAGGCCGACGATCATGCTTCTGCTCCGAACCTGGATAGCTTGCGGTGCAGCGTCGACGGGTCGATGCCTAACGTCTCTGCCGCGCGCGTCTTGTTCCCTGCCTCGCTCTGCAGCACCCACATGATGTAGGCCCGCTCGATCGTCTCGAGCGTCGGGTTTCGCACCGGACGCTCGTCCACGAGCTTCACCGGTTCGGGCGTGGTGATGCGCTCCGGCAGCGAATCGAGCTCGATCACCTCGCCCGACGAGAGGAGCACCGCGCGTTCGAGCGCGTTTTCCAGCTCGCGGACGTTGCCGGGCCACTGATAGTGCATCATCGCATCCTGCACCGTGGGGCTCAGCCGCTTCGGCGCCTCGCCACGCGCCGTGGCCGAGCGGTCGAGGAAGGCGCCGGCGAGCAGTGGAATGTCGTCGGGACGCTCACGCAGCGGCGGCAGATGGATGGCGATGACATTGAGCCGATAGTACAGGTCGCGCCGGAACGTGCCGCGCCGGATCTCCTCCTCGAGATCCCGGTTCGTGGCCGCGAGCAGTCGCGTATCGATCGGCTGCGGTTCGGTCGCGCCAACGGGAATCACTTCGCGGTGCTGCAGCACCCGGAGCAGCTTCACCTGCGTGGCTGCCGTCGTCTCGCCGATCTCGTCGAGGAAAAACGTGCCCTTCGCGGCAGCGGAGAATAACCCAACCTTGTCCTTCACCGCACCAGTAAACGAGCCCTTCACGTGCCCGAACAACTCGCTCTCGAGCAGGCTTTCCGGAAGCGCGCCGCAGTTGATCGAGAGAAACGGCCCGTCATCCCGGTTCGAGAGCTCGTGGATGTAGCGAGCGATCACTTCCTTCCCGGTTCCCGATTCACCCTGAATGAGCACCATCGAATCCGTGGGCGCGACTGTCTCGGCGAGGCGCAGGACCTCGATCCAGTTGCGGCTGTTCCCGATCGGACGCGAACCGGTGTGCTTGTCGCGGCGCCGGATCTCCTGCTTGAGCGACGTGTTCTCAACGCGCAGGCGACGGTGCTCCGCGGCGCGGCGCAGAATCGCCACGAGCTCATCGTTGCGAAACGGCTTCTGGATGTAGTAAAAGGCACCTTCGTTCACCGCCTGCATTGCCGACTGCAGGGTCGCCTGGGCGGTCATCAGGATGACCGGCGTGTCGGGATCTTGCTGCCTCGCGGCGGACAGCACCTGGAGCCCGCTCACCGCGGGCATGCGCACGTCGCTCAGAACGATGTCGGGCGACAGCGACTCGATCTGGTCGAGGCCCTGCTTGCCGCCAAGTGCGACGTGTGGCGTGAAGCCTTCGTTCTTGAGGAGGATGCGAAGGGAGTCCAGGATCCCGGCTTCGTCGTCGATGATCAGGACGTTAGGCGCGCCGTTCGAACGCTCGGTCACACGAGTTCTCCGTTGTCGGACTGATGAGAAGGCAAGAGGACCGTCACGCGCGTTCCGCGGTCGTCGCTGTCGACGAACACGAACCCCGCGTGCGCCTCGATCGCCCGGTGCACGATGCTGAGGCCGAGCCCGGTGCCACCGGGCTTCGTAGTAAAGAACGGGTCGAACAGGCGGTCGCGAATCTCGACCGGGATTCCCGGGCCGTCGTCGGAAACGCGGAGCGCCACGCCACCCAGGTCGAAAGAGACGCCGGCCGGTACCTGGTCCATCGACAGCGGCGCGAGCTCTACCCGCACGCGTCCACCATTCGGCGACGCCTGCACGGCGTTGAGCGCGAGATTGAACACCGCCCGATGCAGCAGATCCTCATCACCTTCGACGACCATCCGGTCATTCGCGCCCACGCAGACGACTTCCACGTCGTTAGGCCGATCCGGATGTGCGGCAGCGAGACCCGCTGCCCCGCGTGCGACGGCGGCGAGATCGAGCGGCTCCACCCGCGCGACGCGCACGCGAGCAAAGTCGAGGAACTCGGACAGCAGCCGTGAGAGTCGATCGGATTCGCGGACGATGAGGTCAGCCAGGGTTCGCTCGTCCGCATTGCTGCGAGACGAGCGACCGAGCGTTTCGACCGCGCTCCGGATCGCGGCGAGCGGATTCTTGATCTCGTGCGCCAGCGACGCACTCAGCTCGGCAACGGCCTCCAGACGCTCGGCGCGTGCGTTCAGAGTGTCGAGGCGTTTCTGGTCGGAGATGTCCTGAAAGATCGCTGTCGCGGTGGCCGTCGCTGCGCCGCCGTCTCCCTCGGAGCTCGTCGTGTTCAGGCCGATCGGGAACCGCCGGTCGTTCACCGTGATGGTGCCTTCGGCGCGGGACGTGCGTGTGCCGTCTCGAGCAGCGCGACCGAGCGCACGGGCCAGCTCTGGCGCAGCGCCGGAGATCGTTTCGATTACCCGGGAGCCCAAGTGGTCATCGAGCGAAATCCCGAGGAGTTGCGAGGCTGCCGGGTTCGCATACACGAGCCCGCCCGAGGCGTCGACCGTGACGATTCCGCTGCGTATGTTCTTGAGGATGTCGGCAGCCTGGAGGCGGACCTTCACCAGCTCCGCCGCGAGCTGCTCAGTGCCTGCACCTGCCTGACGCAGCCGAGCGGCGATGTACCCGCTCCCGAGCGCCACGGCCGCGAAGACCCCGAGCTGCAACCAGACCCCGAGATCGAGCGGCGTGCCGGGGGTGATGATGACGTCGGCGGAGTAGAGAACGCAGCCAAGCGCCGCGATGAGCAGGCCGCCGGCGTTTGGCAGGAGGAGCGACGCGGCGGCGATGACGAGAATGTAAAGGGCGGCGAACTGCGAGGTTCCGCTGCCCGTTACGTGAACGATCGTAGTTACGACGACGAGGTCGAAGAGCGACTGCGTGTAAAAGAATGCGGGCCCGAGTGGCTTCTTGTAGATCCCGCTGTACAGCGCGGAGCCGGAGGTGAACACGAGGGCCCCGGTGATCAACAGCGAGGCGACCAGTGTCAGGCTCTCGTCGGCATTTCTCCACGCCAGCACCGCCGCCACGAAGATCGCCCCCGACATCGCCAGCCGAGCCAAGTGCACCCAGCGTAGAATCTTGAGCGGATCGAGGATCGGCTGACGAACGGAGTCGGGTTTGGTGACGGGGCGCACAGACTGAACGCGTTGCAAATTGCGCTGGAGTAGACTTCAGGCGAGCTATGGCATTCTGCTACGATCTGGACGATCTCGTAGGGAGGTTGTTTCCGAGTGCAAGCAGCTGAACATCTGAGCTTCAGTGCGTACGCGTGGCGCCTGGGACTGGTAGTCCTCCTGGTCCTGGCGAACGCGTTTTTCGTTGCCGCCGAGTTCGCGCTCGTAGGTGCGCGGCGCAGCAAGATCGATCAGCTGGTGAGCGAAGGAGATCGGCTTGCCAAAGTGGCGCAGTCCGCCATCAAGGACCTGGATCGCTACATCTCCGCTACGCAGCTCGGGATCACGCTCGCATCGCTCGGCCTGGGCTGGATCGGGGAGCCCGCGCTGGCGGGGCTCGTCGATCAATTCCTGGGACTGTTCGGCGTGAGGCCGCCCGCAGCTGCGGTTCACACCGCGGCCGGCGCAATCACGGCGTTCATCGTCATCACGTTCCTCCACATCGTCCTCGGCGAGCTGGCGCCCAAGTCCATTGCCCTGGTGAAGGCGGAGGGTGTAAGCCGCGTGCTGGCGATTCCCCTCATGCTGTTCGCGAAAGTCATGTCGCCGGCCATCAGTGTCCTGAACGGCACGGCGAACTGGATGATGCGAAAAATCGGCATCGCGCCGCAGTCAGAAGCGCACCACATCCACTCCCCCGAAGAGCTGCGACTGCTGGTCATGCAAGCGCGCGCTCATGGGACCCTGGACGAAACGGACTCTGCGATGCTCGCGGGGGTGTTCGACTTCCACGAGAAGAAAGCCTACGACGTCATGCGCCCGAGGACTGAGGTGGCGGCGCTGGATATCGACAGCACCGAAGAGGACGTGTGGGCAGTCGTCCGGCGCGAACGGTACTCGCGCTATCCGGTGTATCGGGACACGCTCGACGATGTCCTCGGCGTCTTCCTCGCCAAGGACCTCTGGCTGCACGACGGCCAGCAGCCGTTCACGCTCAACGATTTCGTGAGGCCCGCGCTGTACGTTCCGTCGAGCAAGCCCGCAGAGCGCGTGATGGATGACCTCCGGAAGACGCGCGCTCAGATGGCCGTGGTGCTCGACGAATACGGCGGCACGGCAGGCATCCTGACGATGGAGGACCTCGTCGAAGAGGTGGTCGGCGACATCGCGGACGAATACGATTTCGCGTCCCGGACGGCCGTGATCATGGATGGCGTGCTCGAGCTGGCCGGTTCGATGTCGCTCGTGGACGTCCGCTCGGACTATGGGCTCCGGATCCCGGAGGGCGATTGGACGACGTTAGGCGGCTACGCGTTCGGGAGACTCGGCCGCCTCCCGAAGATCGGCGACCGCGTGGGTTTTCCGGGCGGCGAGCTCGAGATCATTGCGCTCGAGGGGCGACGGGTGGCCGGCCTTCGGGTCCATCGCGACAACGCGGACAAGGTGGCCGCGACCACGCCAGCCGGAGCCGCGGCACACTAGCACATGGCCGACGACTCGGTGGACGGCGTTCGCGTCAACGAGAGCGTCGTCATCCCGCGCGACGAGCTTGTGGCGCGGGCATCACGGTCGGGCGGCGCCGGCGGACAGCACGTGAACACATCGTCCACCCGCGTCGAGCTCGTGTGGAACGTGGCAGCATCGCGAGCGTTGACGGATGAACAGCGCGAGCGCGTGATGCACAAGCTCTCGTCGCGACTCGACGGCGACGGGAACCTGCGCGTCGTCGCAAGCGATCGGCGGAGTCAGCGCCAGAATCGGGAGAGCGCCGAGGTGCGAATGGCGGACCTCGTGCGCCACGCGCTCGTCGTTCCGAAGAAGCGACGGCCCACGAAGCCCAGTCGCGCGGCGAAACAGGCGCGCCTGGATTCGAAACGGCGTATCAGTGAGAAGAAGCGCGAGCGGCGCTGGCGGGAGGATTAGATGCACGACGGGCTGCGTTCAGCGCGCCGGGTCAAAGGGGGCAAACCCACCCTGCACGCATCCCACAGCCCGTCGCCCGGGCGCGGCGCCTAACGACGCAGTGACGGCTCGGCCTAACGTCCCATCGGTATGCCGATCGAGACTCCGATGCGATAGGTGACGAAGTTCGCGTCACTGCGGATCGGACTGATCACGATGCTCCCGTCCGGCAGGTCCTTGATGCTTCCCTTGCGGAGGTAGCTCGCCTGGCCATTCCGGTGGACCGTCGCGCCGAGGTCGAGCAGCACCGGAATCGTTCGCATGGACAGGGGGATGAGCACGCCACCACCACCTGTCACCGCGAACACCAGGTCGTCGTGATTCGTGTGGTCGTACGCCGCGTAGTCGTACTCGTCGCTCTCGCTGATCGACGAATGCGTGAAGAAGTAGCTGAAGCCGGCGGTCGCGTTGACGTACGGGCGGAACGGCCCGGCGGGCACGGAGATCTGCGGTCCGATACCACCGAAGGCGATGTCGTTGGTGGTGGTCACGTCGACCGGGACACGGCAGCTCACGAGGCATCCGCCGAGCGTCTCGCTCCCGTACTGGACGAAGCCGCCTTCGGCGCGAATGCCGACGACGCGATCGCGATCGAGATTCCAGACGAAGCCACCCGTGAGACCATAACCGGTCCCAATGAAGTTGCTGAAATCTCCGATCGGCTGGGACACCGCGAAGTTCAGGTCACCGTAGCCACGTGGCGGCGCGGACTCGCCGCGACGCGTGGCGGTGGTCTGGGCGGAAAGCGCGGGAGTGATCGCGGCCAAAGCGGCGACGGCCGCGAACGTCACGAGCGCGCTGGAGATGCGAGCAGGGCGAAGCATGACGATTGAACCCGGTGGGTTGAGTCGCTCCGGACACTGGCTCGAAGCGTTTCGGAGCCGTACGTCTCCAAAGATCGAACGTTTCACGACCGGCGGTACTGGAGTCTGCTGCGCACATACTCGTACACGTCGATCGTGCAAACGTGCCCGTCAGACTCCTAATTCATCGTTTCGTTGCGCCAACGGTGCAACCAAACGATGAATTAGGAGTCTGACCCCAGACGGACCATTTTGACCCGCCGTCTTACCACGGCACGTCTTCGCCGAAAGGATCACCCGGCGGAGGACGCAACGCCGGGCTCAACGCCGGCAACTCTCGCCGCTCGATCCAGCGCGTGAGGTCGGCAGCGATGCTCGCGAAGTGCGCCTGTTGCTCGATGCTGCCGGCGCGAGCCTGTGCCTTTGCGCGCGCCGCGAGCTCGGTGAGCTTGTACTGCGCCATCGCGCGAACTTCAGGCGCAGCGCCGCTGTCGGCGGCCAACATGAGCAAACGATCGGTCACGGCGCGCTGCGTGACGCGCTTCAGCGCAGCCAACTTCGACGACGCAGGCATCGCCCCGCCCCATGTACCCGCGACGAGCGCGTCGATCGTCTCCGCGAGCGTCACCGGTCGATCGCCGTACGCGGCCTGCTGAACGAGCCGCGCTGCGCGTTCGCGCTGGAGGATGCCGTCGACGATCATCTGTGCCAGCGAGCGTGCGGCGCCGAGCTCGTCGAACGCGGGGCGCGTGCGCGTTCCGAACAGCTCGACCGAAGCGGAATACGAGAACGGCCGCGGTGCGAGGAGGGTGAGCACCGTATCGGGGATCGCGAGCTCGGACGGTTGCAGTGCAGCGATCAGTGACGACAACGCCTGACGTTGCCGAGCCGCGCTGACGGAGCGCGAAGCCTGCTGGCCGTCTCCGGCCACGGCGTTGCTGTATTCGAGGCCGCCAATCGCCTTCGTCGCGCCGTTGATCGCGAAGCGATGGAAGAAGTAAAGCGGCGCGAATCGTTCCTGGAGTAGCGACACCGGCTCGCCCGGCCGGAGGTTCGCGAGTCCGAACCGCCGCATCGCAACGCGTCGCACGTCGGTTTGCGCCTGGAGAAACTCCAGCTCGGTCGCCGCGTCGTCCCACAGATTCACCCGCGGGTCCGAGGCGAATTCGGGTCGCGCATCGGCGTCGGAGAGGAACAGGTAGCCCTTTCGCAGGCCTTCACGTGCGATCGCCTCGAGCGAGTCGCGCTCGGTAGCAGGCGGGAAGATGCCATACGCCCAGCGGACTGCCCAAACGTCATAGGCACCGGGACCGCGGTCGTACGCAGCGCGGAGGTCGATCTGGCCCGTGGCGTCGAGCCTAACGCGCGGCGCGGGATAGTCCATCACGGATCCGCGCTCGTAGGTGCTCGCGATATAGTTGTGCGCCATGCCGAGCGTGTGGCCGATCTCGTGGGCCGTCACCTGTCGGATGCGGGCGAGCACGAACGCCGTATCGGCCGCGGCGGGCGCCGCGCCGACCAGCGCCGCATAGATGTTGTAGTCCGTGCGATTGCGGTGCGAATCCATGTGGGCGACGCCCTTTACGATCTCGCCCGTCCGGGGATCGCCCTGCGACCCGCCGAACGACCATCCACGCTCGTTCCTGTTCACCCACATCACCGCGTTGTACCGCGCGTCCATCGGGTCCGCACCCGCGGGCAACATCTCGACACGGAACCCACCTCGCAGGCCAGCCTGGTTGAACGCCTCCTCCCAGAATCGCGCCCCTTCGACGGTGGCCGAGCGCAGTGGCTCGGGGATGCCGGGATCGATGTAGTAGACGATGGGCTTGCGGAAGGCGCTGTTCGGATCGTTAGGGTTCGCGCGCTCGAGGCGATGGCGCGAGATCCAGCGCTGCTCCAGCGAGCCCTGAATCGGTTGAGCGTAGTCCTTGAACGTGATGCCGAAGAATCCAACCCGCGGGTCGACCGTGCGCGGCCGGTATCCCGCATCAGGCAGCTGCACGAGCGAGATGTGCTGCCGAAGCGTGAATGCGCGCCCGTCAGGGACGATCGACGACACCGTTTCCCCCGGGCGCCCCTGGGTGACGAAGGTCAACGCGACGTCGATCTCGGTGTTCTCGGGGAATGCCTTCGTGTACGCGCGGTCGATGCTCGAGCGGTCCCGCGCGAACGCGTAGGTACCCTCGTTCGTACGCGAGAGGGTGCCCGATACGTCGAGCCAGTCGCGATACACGAAGTCGGTCGCGTCCACGAGAAGCTTCCCGTCTTCCACCGCGAGCAGCGGAAGCGCTGCGACCGTGCTCGCGGGAAATGACTCGGCGATCGTCGTCGCGAGCCCGGGATCGCCGGGAGAGTTGCCGCGGTAGTTCCAGTTCTCGAACACCACGAGCACCCGGTCGCCGTTACGATCGAAGCGCGCGACCTGATCGGGGCCGTTCGCACCGCGATCGATGCCAATTGGGTTGGACCCCAGCCCCGTGGATTGCAGGAAGAACGCGAGCACGCGCATGGAGTCGCGCGGGATCTCGAGGAAGAGCTTTCCCCGGCGCTCGTCGAGATACAGCGGAATGAGGCCGGCACGGCGTTCCATTCCGGCGGTGCGGCTCGCGATACTCGTCGCGATAGCTGGCGCCTCGCCGCCCGGGGGCGTCTGGACGTTAGGCGACTGGGCCGAAGGTCGGCTGGGGGTCGGGGCCTGGGCGGGCGTGGAGTGCGTGCACGCCGCGGCGATGGCAACCACGGCGACACCGGTCCAACGGACTGCGTGCATGTCGGTCGAGTTGAGGAAGGAAGGACGGCGGTGAGCGAGGATGACACCGGGCGGTAATGGCAGCAGCCAGCAGCACGCGGCAGTAGCGCGCAGCCGTCGGCTACCAGCAGGCAGCTCCTATCGTTTCAGAATGTCGCGGATCACCACGACGATCAAAATGATCGCGATGAGGCTGAAGCAGATGGACGAGATACTCCAGCCGATCCCGGGCCGGGAAGCGACCGCCACGCTGACGCCTAAGGATGCGATCGCGATGGCGAGCGTCGGCACCCATCGCGGCACGCGGGATCGCTCGCGACGCGACGCAAACCAGAGCAGCGCTGCGCCGACGATGAGCGTCGCCGCCAACGGGAGTCGCATGATACGAAACTAGCGAATGCTCGCTCTCCTCGCCGTTCTCGGATGCAAAAGTGGCGAGCCCGCTTGCGGCGTGCGACGACGCGCTAGTTGTTGTCGACGATAACCGACAGTGTGGTGGGAAGGCCACCACCCGGAGCGTCCGTGACGAGCAGCGTTCGAACGGACCCCGCTCCCAGGACCACGTTTCCGGCGTCGGCGAGGATCTCGCTCGGATTGCCCACGGGCGTCAGCCGAATGCGGTAGTTGCCGGGTGGAACGGTCACATACGGCGATGCGGCGCCAAACACGAGCGCCGGGACCGCTGGCGTCGCGGACGAGATGTCGTCGGTTCCGCTGGTCACGTAGATCGCGACCGGCCCCGTAGCCGGCGAGACGTTGATGCCCCGAAGCTTGACCCGGCCCGCAGCCGGAGACGGGTCATCCGCGATGAACAGCGCGCCGAACTGAGAGAGGCCCGGTGCCGGGACCATGCTGAAGGAGCCACCCGTGGTCAGATCCCGCGTGAAGTCGACCAGCGTACTGCCGCTGGTGCTTCCCTGCGCCTGCAACCGATGCGTGCCGGCCGAGACGCCGATATACGGAGATGCGCCGCCGAACTGGGTGCCCGACGACGCCACCCGTCCGTCGACCAGGAAGTCGAGGGACTGCGCTGCCGTGAGCGCGTTGATGAGCCGCACGCTGGCGTCGTTGACGCTGCCGGTGAAGGCGACACCGCCGGTCGGAACGCCCTCGGCGCAGGCAGCGCCAAGGACGGCAAGGGTGGCGACGGCACTGATGGCAACGAAGCGGGTGCGCATGTACGGGGTCCTCGAGTGGGGTCTGAGCATGCCGCCGAACGGTACCGCAAAAGAGCCCTTCGCGTCGGTGCGGAGACGCACCACGGGAGAGTGGTCGCCGACGCCAAACGCCTACGAACCGGCCACCCCGACAGAGGCCGGTCGAACCTTGTTGTTCTTCTCGCTACTTCCTAGTTGTCCCTTCTCGCTACTTCTTATCGCGACGACTTTGGTCGACGGGCGATTCGTTCAGCCCGTTGGCAGTCGATGGAACCTGCGCGGGCGCGGGGCGCTGCGGATCGAGCGTCGCGCTGCCTCTGGCGCCAGTGTGCATTGCCGGCCTGAACCGTGCAATGACCGTGCTCGCGCGATCGAGCAGTGATTCCAGCTGAATTGGGCTGAGCCCCCGCCAGTCATCCGGGTAATGCCAGAGGCGCCTGACCTCCAGGTCACTCTCGAACCGAAGCCACGTGGTCCCGGGCGGGACGTCCGCCGTGAGCGCCCGTGGGTCGTCGGCACCGTCCTCCCGGACGCTCCAGGCCACACCGTCGCTATCGGTGAACCTTGTTTGTTCCATGCGACCTCGCTCGGGAAAAATCGCGAAACCGGACTGCAATTCCTCCGCCAAAGGCCGCGGATTACATCTCGGTTCATGCGCGGGAATGGCGACGACCCGATCGAGGACTTTCCGCTGGGTGACGGCACAGCGGACACGGTGGCCCATGTGATCTGCCCATACTGCGGAGAACCGAACGAGATCGCCGTCGACCCGGGCAGTGGCGCCTCGCAGGACTACATTGAAGACTGCCAGGTATGCTGTCGGCCCTGGCAGGTCACCGTCTCGTACGACGGGACCGGGGCAGTTCACGTTCACCTCGACGCTGCCGATGACAACTGACACGCTGCCACGCTCCGTCTGGCCGATCACGCTCGACGATATTTCCGCGGCGCGCGATCGCATTCGCCCGTTTGTGCCCGTGTCACCGCTCAGGAGCTACCCGGTGCTCGACGCCGACGTGGGTAATGACATTCGCGTGTGGCTGAAACACGAGAACTTCAATCCCACGGGCGCGTTCAAGGTCCGCAATGCGTTCTCGCTTCTGACGGCCTTGAGTGACGAAGAGCGACGCCGCGGGATCGTCGCCGCAACGCGCGGCAACCACGGGCTCGGCCTCGCCTACGCCGGCAAGGCGTTCGGCGTACCGGTCACGATCTGCGTCCCGTTAGGCAACAACCCCGAAAAGAACGAGGGCATGCTCGCGCTGGGCGCACGCTTGATCGAGGAGGGCAAGGACTACGACGAGTCGCTCGCGGTATCGGAGCGGATCGTCCGCGAAGAGGGCGCGTACCTGGCTCACTCGACGAACAACCCACACATCATCGCCGGCGCGGGCACGATGTCGCTCGAGATCGCGGAGCAGGAACCGAGTCTGGACGCGCTCGTGATCGCGGTCGGCGGCGGGTCACAGGCCGTGGGCGCAATGACCGTCATGCGCGCCATGCGACCACATGTCCGCGTGTACGCCGCGCAGGCGGCAGGTGCGTCCGCGACGCATGATGGCTGGCACGCGCGAGCGCCGCGCGTGACGACGACCCCGGCGACGACGTTCGCCGACGGCCTCGCAACGCGGAGTACCTACGAGCTGACGTTCCCGGCGCTGTGCGACGGCCTGGCCGACTTCGTCACGGTGACCGACGCCCAGATCGCGCACGCGCTCCGCGTGCTGCTTCGGACGACGCACACGCTCGTCGAGGGTGCGGGCGCCACAGGTCTCGCGGGCGCGCTGGCGCTCAAGGACCGCCTGGCCGGTCAGCGCGTCGGCGTCGTGGTCAGCGGCGGGAACATCGACGACCAGACGCTTCGCCGCGTGGTGAATCGGGAGATCTAGATGCGATCGGCGACCCCGCCGTCGAGGCCCGGCCCGGCGCCTAACGCGAGGCCCTCGCCATCCGCTGCGTGCGTTACCGTCAGCGGACAGTTTCGGGACAGGATCGACCGCAGGGCGCTTGGCGAAGCGGATGCGCCGACTGATCGCGTTGCATCGATTCATGACGTTCGTCACCGCCAGAAACCGGGCCCGATCGCAAATTGTCGTGGTGACCAGTCTGCGGCCGCGCCTGGCGGGGGGAAGGCGTCCACGCCGACGAACGCCGGACTGTCCGCGTTACAGTACAGGCGGCGGTGGCGGTAGTAGACGTTGTAGACTGTGTAGCCGCTTGTACGACAGCGACATGACAGCCGTCGCGGTCAACGGGATTGGCTCGGCACCGTGAATGCTTTGCCGATCTCGACGCACATGCAGAGGTTCGAATGTACAGGTTGCCGGGTCGGCCGGTCGTCGCGTTGCTTATTGGGTTCGCGGTCTCACGGGCTCAGGCGCAGTCTCGTTTCGAGCTGGCTCCCTTTGCGTCGCGGAACAGCTCGCTCGAAGGAAGCCCAACCCTCGTCGGCGCCGCCCTCACGAGCTATGGAGGCCGGCTCGGCGGGATTTTCGGCCTGCGATTTGGCGGGGCCTACGATATCCGGGCCCTCACGAGCTCCAGCACGTCGACTGACGCGGAGCGCGGGTGGGTCGCAGATGCCGACGCCGTCCTCTCTCCAGCGCGGTTCCCCGTAATCGGGCCACTACTCCGTGGCTTCCTGCCAACGTTCTTCTCGGGAATCGGCGTGGAGGGCCTGCGGCGCACCGACGGCACCGGGGGCCAGAGCGTCGTCGGGAGTTACGGAATCGGCGTCGCACGCACGCTTGGATCGATCGCGTTCGAGACGGAGGCACGGCATCGGACGCCAATCAACTGGACCGGCTCCTCCAGCGACGGCAGCGTCGCCGTGCCTACAACCCGCACGGGATGGGAGTACCGCATCGGGTTTTCGATCGGCTTCGGTGGCAAGACCACGCCGACTGGCATCCCATCGCTTCCGATTCCGGTCGGCGCGGGCTCATCCCACCGCAATGAGCCGGGACCGGCAGCATCGGCAACCGCAGTTATCACGACAGGGGATGGCTACGTCGGCACGCGCTACACGTA
>Ga0307406_10000696_pt1 | contig 19059 bp, 14 predicted proteins | sample 322Cmetagenome_3_FD_203706 | JGI IMG/M metagenome (GOLD analysis project Ga0307406, IMG submission 203706) | Maize rhizosphere microbial communities from greenhouse at UC Davis, California, United States - 322HYB-C-2 | ecosystem: Host-associated > Plants > Roots > Rhizosphere > Soil | place...
AGCCGACAGCGGCTCCGAGGCCACGGAGGAAACCGCGGCGGCTGCCCGTCAGTCCGGGATAGGTGCTCATGATCTTAAGGGAAAGGTCTCCGGGGGTTTATTTGATACAGGCGGAAAGTGTGGCGCTTGTCACGATCACTCGTCGCCGCGGCGTTTCTGGAAGGGCGCGCTTTCGACGATGCCGTAGATCAGCTCGCGCATTTTGCCGTTATTCTTCTGCAGGCGCTCGACGAGTTGGTCGATGGTCACGGCGTCGTAATACTCCACACCGCGGCCAATGGCGTAGGTGAAGAGCTTTTCGGAAAGGCAGCGGTAGAAGTCCTCCTTGCGTTTGGTGGCGAGCACGTCCTTCAGCTCGCCCACGTTGGAGAACTTCTCGCCCGTCAGGAGCACGCCGCCGGTATCGATCTTCTTGCCGTGCTCGTCGGTGCGGAATTGGCCGAGCGCATTGAAGTTTTCCAAGCCGAGCCCGATCGGGTCCATGCGCGCGTGGCAGCCGCGGCAATCCGGCTTTGAGCGGTGAATCTCCATCATTTCCCGCATGGTCGGATTCTTGCCGGTCGCGGTCGAAGCATCCTCCAGCTTCGGCACATCCGGTGGCGCGGGCGGGGCAGGGGTGCCGAGGATGTTATCCAGCACGAAAAGCCCGCGCTTCACTGGCGAGGTGCGTGTCGGATTCGAGGTCACCATCAGCACGCTTCCCTGGGTCAGCAGGCCACCACGCTCCGGATGCTCGGTGAGATCGACCGGTTGGAAGTCTTCTCCTTCGACTTCCTTGATGCCGTAGAACTTCGCCAGCCGCTCATTGAGGAAGGAATAGCGGGCCGAGATCAATTCCTCGGCCGGGCGATCCTTCCGCAGGACGAAGTCGAAGAGCATCTTCGTCTCCGTCTGCATGTCGGAGCGCAGCCGCACGTCGAAAGCGCGGGCCGCGTCGCGATTGCTGCCGAGGCCAAGGATGTCCTTCGCGCTCACTGGCACCGACTCGACGTCGCGCGCCTGCAGCCACTGGCCGATGAAGTTCTCGGTGAGGCGCGCCGACCGCGGATCGAGCAGCATGCGGTCAATCTGCGCATGAAGGTTCGCCCGCAGCTTGGTGTTGAAGGCGAGGCTCAGCAGCTCGTCATCCGGCACCGAGCCCCAGAGGAAAAACGACAGGCGCGCGGCGATCGAGTATTCATCGAGCGGCACGATCTTCGAAGCATTGTTCGGCTCCGGTTGGATCTCCACCCGGAACAGGAAGCGCGGCGAGGCAAGGCAGGTGGAGATGGCCTGCTTGATGCCGTCCTCGAATTCCTTCCCGGGCTGGCGGTCCACTTCATTCACGATGCCGACGAGCCGGTCGATCGTGGAGTCATCGAGCGGCTTGCGGAACGCACGGCTCACGAAGCTGCGCATGATCTTGCGGGCGTACTTCGCGCGCGCGGTGGGCTCTTCCGGTGCCGGGCCATCCACGAAGATCATCCGGTAGCCCTTGGCATACTCGCGTTTGTCACCGCCCAGCGGGCCCTGCACGATCATGCGGTGAAGGGTGAAGAATAGCTCTTCCTCCCCCGCGGCCGGTTGCCGTCCGGGGTTCAGGCTGATCTCGAAGGTCTGCTTGCCCTTCTTCAAAGGGGCTTTGCCGGTGAGGTCGATCACGCGCCGCTGGTCCCAGCCGAGCGAGACCTCGCCGACCTTGGTTCCGCCCGCTTTCACCACCATATTCGCCTCGTGCACGGTGGCCTCGGTCGCGCCCTTGATGGCGTACTCGACCTTGACCTGATATTCGCCGTCGTAGGGGATCTCCTGATCCACGGTCACTGTCTCCTTTTTCGCGAAGGGCAGCCAGCGGCCGGTGGTCTTGGTGTCGAAGGGCACCTTGAAGGCCTTGCCTTCGATATCGATCCGCGGGACCTGCGCCGCAGCTCCTGCAGGGAGGGCGAGCGCTACCACTTCATCCGCGGCGGCGATGTATTTCTCCATCAGCAGCGGCGAGATCGAGAGCACGTCGCCGATGTTGTCGAAGCCGTAGCCGGTGTCGTCCGGCGGGAAGACGTCCTTGGTGTCGTACTCCACGCCGAGCAAATCGAAGACCGCGTTCTGATACTCGGTGCGATTCAAACGGCGGATCGTCACCCGGCCGGGATCTGGATTCTGGAGGTCGAGCTTGAAGACGTTTTGCTCGATCCACTCCTGCAGCTTGCGCTTCTCCGCGGGGGAAAACTGGTCCTTGTCGGACGGCGGCATGATCTGGCTGCGGACATTGCGCCAGACCGGCAGCCAGTGCTTGCGGTCGTTGAGGTGGGCCGTGAGATCCTTGTACTCGTCCATCGAGAACTTCCCCTTGGCCGTGCCATCGCCGTGGCAGGAAAAGCAGTAGTCCTCTAACAGCGGAAGGATCTCCTTCTTGTAACTGTCGTCCGGCTCCGCAGCCAAGGCGGCGGCGGGAAGCAACAGGGCGGAAAGGATGGGTCTGGCAAGCATGCGGCGGCTCACGGGGCGGGCTTCGTCGCGGCAGGAGTGTCGGGATAGCCTTTCCACAGCCACTCAAGCGCGCCGGGAAGGGTCTGGCGGGTTACCTTGCCATCGGTATGGCCGGCGTTCTTGGAGAATACGTACCGGTAGGCGTATTCCTTTTTTTTCAGTTCGGCGGCCATTCTCTCATTCGCCATCACCCAATTGTGCAGCGAGGCCTCGTCGCGGTCGTGGCCATTGTCCTTTTCGCTGACCTGCAGCCAGATGCGCAGCGGCTTCGGCTTCGAGCGGGGAATCAGGTTCTCGTGATACTCCCAGGCACCGTGCGGAGTGCGACGGCTTTCCGGCCACTGTTGGTTCACGTAGGTGCCGGAGTAGCTCAGCACGCGGTGGTAGAGGTCCGGGCGGAACCACGCCATCGTGAAGGCCGCCGCGGCGCCCGAGCTGCCGCCCATGGTGGCGCGTGCTTCGGGATCCTTGGTGAGTTTCAAATCGCACTCTTTTTCGACACGCGGCAGCACTTCCTTCTCCACGAATTCGGCATAGACGTCATCGACCGTGTCGTATTCCAAGCCGCGCTGGCTGCCCTGGGCATCGCCACCGCCTGAGTCGATGAGGATCGCGACCATCGCCGGGACGCGCTTTTCTTCGATCAGATTGTCGAGCACTGGCGGGATGATGCCGAGATACCAACCGCCGTCCTGGGCGATCAGGAAAGGAGCCGGCTTCTTTTTATCGAGCTGGTCCGGGACGTAGACCGCGACCTTCCGCTCGTAGGGCACTTTGCCTTTCTTCCCCTTGGCGATGCCCTTGTAGATCTTGCTGTCCTCCGACTTCATCGTGAAACGGACGATCTTTCCCTTCGGCACGCCGTTCTTCGCCGTCACTTCCGGTGCATCGGAGTAATCCGGGCCGATGGTGAGATCCTCCGCCCGGGTGGTGATGGTGACCAGGCAGGTGGCGGCAAGGAGAGCCGGGATGAGATTCATGGTCCGACATGTCAGACAGCTTGATTTGGCGGGTCAAACCTTGTTGCCGTCACCGGGTTCCTTTCTTGAGCCCGCCGCAAGACTACCTTTCACTGGCGAAAATCCTGCCATGGCTACCATGAACGACATTCTCGAGGAACTGCGCGAGATGGGCAGCGAAAGCATCAAGCGCATGATGATGAAAAACCACGGCGTGAAGGAGCCCTGCTTCGGCGTGAAGATCGGTGACATGCAGAAGATCCGGAAGCGGATCAAGCAAGACCACGAACTCGCACTCGCGCTCTACGACACCGGCAACTACGACGCGATGTACTTGGCGGCCTACCTCACCGACGATGCACGGATGACCAAGGCCGACCTGCAACGCTGGGCCGACGCGGCTTATGGAGCCGGCTTGCCGGGTACGACTGTGCCATGGGTTGCCTCAGGTAATCCGCATGGTCATGCGATGGCGCTGAAGTGGATTGATGCGAAGAAGCCGAACGTAGCCGTCGCAGGTTGGTCCACGCTCTCTTGCCTCGTGGCGTTGAAAGACGATGCCGATCTCGATCTAACCGAACTCACGGTCCTGATCGAACGCGTGAAGCAATCGATCCACGCGGCACCCGATGCGGTGAAGTATGCGATGAATGGCTTTCTGATTTCCGTTGGCTCCCATGTGAAAGCGCTCACGGATCTCGCCATTCAAACCGGCAAGGAGATCGGTCGCATCGAAGCAGACCTGGGCAACAACAGTTGCGAGTTCTTCTACGCTCCGGACTACATCCGCAAAGTGCAGGAACGCGGGACGATCGGGACGAAACGAAAAACGATGAGATGCTGATGCTTAGCTGCGGCTCGTTTGGGTTTTCGCCCCCGTGCCTTCCATCATTCGGAAGGCACGGGGGCGACAGCCGGCGGGCGGCTTAGATCCGAAATTGCCACATGGTCTCGGTCTCGCGGTCGCGCCATTCGGGGCGGCGGGAGATCGGGTCCTGCAACGTGCGGATGGTCTTGCGGCCCGCAGTGAACAGGAAGCTATCGCTGCCAATCTCCACGACTTCCAGGCCCATGTAGTAGGTCTGGTGAAGTGTGGTCACGGCTTCGGACCCGAAGGCCTCGGCCAGATGTTCGCGTAGCAGCTCGGCTTCCTTCTTGCCGACGAAGAGGAAGGCTGGCGTCTCGCCAAACCTGCACTTCGATCGGATTAGTTCGGAGACAGCCCGGGCATCCCAGGTGTCTCGCATGTGTAATTCCGGTTTCAGCATGGTGCTGTCCGGAATCGGTGTTTCGTGTCGTGTGTTCATGGGTGAGATGGGAAGGTGAACCCGCGTTGGGCGTCGCATGTTACGCGCCAACACCCCGATTTTATCAGGAAACCGGGCATGAACCTGAATCAGGATCTTTCAACGAAATCGTTAAAAATGCTCACGCGTCCGGATATCAACGGCGTTTGCTATTGATGTCGGACAGCAGGAGTTGGCCTCACGAATGCTTTGTTAGAACGCGCTTGATCAGCGCTTCGCGCGGAACTTCAGCAATTCCTTCTGCTCCGTGGGCAAAGGCGTGGTGCCTCCCAAGGTCAACTCCCACAAGTCTGCCAGCGCGGCAGCTTCGGTAAGACGGCGATGACCGGTTGATTGGAGATCTTCCGCAGGCGTGTCCCATTGCTTCATCGCGGACTTCACGTCGGGATCCTTCTGATGAAGACGCATCACTCGCAGTGCGGCATCGCGTGCGAGATCTTCCGAGGCCCCGCCATCGGCGGTGAGTGCGGTTTGATAGAAATCGACGGCTTCGCGTGGCTTTCCCTGAGATTCGGATGCAAGGCCGAGGCACCACGCGACTTGCACACGTTGACTGCCGGGCAGTCGTTCCTTGAGGCGAGCTGTGGCGAGTTCGTTCAAGCGAGGCCAGTCCTTGAGACGCACTGCATCCCACAACGCATACAGATCGAGTTGGCGAAGTTGGTTGCGGCGGGTGAGGCCGCTCTTGTCGAAGGCTTCGAGTGCCTTGGCGAGGCCGGCCAGGTCACCACTCTTGCGCAGGCATTCCATCTCGAAATAGCCGGCGGTTGTTGAGGGATTGTCGGGCAGAGGGCGGAGTGATTGATAAGCCGTTTTGATCGCGGCGAATTTTGTTTTCGCAGCGACGTACTGGCGGGCTTGGAACAGATCGAGTGCCTCGCTCAATGCGGCCGGCTCGAGAAGATAGATGGACGCAACGCTGGAAACGGCGGCTTCGGTGGAGTCGCCGCCTTGCTCCTGCTTCTGATAGCGGATCTTGTCGTGGGTAGCGGAAGTGATCCACACGCGCTCGTTGCCACCGGCGGCGTCGATGAGGAACGCTTCTGCCGGTTGCTGTGCAGCAGCACCCGCGGTGAACAAGGTCAGAAGGAGGGCAGACCACTTCATGGCTTCTCCTCCTTCGCTGGTGGTGATGTAGGCGAACCAAGCGAGCCAACGTGTGCTTCGACTTCCTGCCACGCAGCTTTCTCGGCTTCGCTCAAGGTGCCGAGTGCGGGCTTGGTGCGGACGAGGTAGTTCATCGCAGGCTCGCGCAGGGCGTCGGCTGGCTTGGCTTGTTTCACGGAAAGCTCCAGCCACGCGAGCATGGCAGGGGCGGAGACGCGAATGGTGTCCTGCCACTTGTTCCAGACTTCACGATACGCGGCGAGGGCCTCGTTCGGTTTGCCGAGCGCTTCGTACGACTCTCCTAGTAGCAAATTGGCCTCGGGTGCGAGGCGTGCACCTTCCAGCGCGAGATACTGTCGTGCAGTCTCTGCGGCTTGCCCGGCGTCGCCAGCTGCGAGCTGGGTTTCGGCGATGCGGAATCGCGCGAGATCCTTCACGGCTTCATCGCTCGCATCGTTGGCGACGCGCTTGAAGTCATCGATGGCACGGGCCTTCTCCTCGGCGTTGCCGGTAGCAAGCACGGCGGCCCGGCCGAAGCGGGCGGCGACGTGCAGCGAGGTATCTGGCCGGGCAAGCGCGTCCTCGTAGTAAGGCAGCGCTTGGCGCGGTGCAGAGGTCTTCGTGCGCAGGTAGTCGCCGATCCGGACAAGAGTGACGGCAGAGAGGTCAGCTGGCGCAAAGCCGCTCTTGAGCTCCTGATAGAGTGCTTTCACACGGGCCGCGGCAGGTTCACCGGTTTGCTTTTCCGCCTCGCCGATCAAGGCGATCTTGAGCCGGGCGATGGCAGCTTTGTTCTCGGGATCGAAACCGGGGAAGGCGTTGAAGTGCTGCTGCAGGCCATCCTGGCCGTGCTTGGCAGCATAAGCGGCGGCGTAGCGATCAATCGCCTCCTGCAAGCCGGGCATTTCGATGGGCGTGATGCATTCGCGCAAGCGGGTGAGCGCTTCTTCATCGCGGCCCGCCGCCGTCAGCGCCTCGATTTGTGCCACTGCCATGCGCAGGCGCAGCGGTGAGCTGGCGTAAGCTTTCCAGAAGCGATCGGCGTAAGGAGCCGCCTCTGGTTTGGTGCCGAGCAGCGTGACGAGCTGGCAAAGCGATTCGGTCGCCACTTCGGCATGTCCGCGACGCTCCGCCGCATCGAGTGCTTTCTTGTAGGCGGCGACCGCTTCGTCCGCCTTGCCGTCGCGTTGAAGGATGCGGCCTTTCAAAACGAGCGCGGCATCGAGCGCCTCGGTTTCGGGGAATTCCTTCTCCAAGCGACTGAGTTTTTCAAAAGCCTCCGCCGGCTGGTCCTGCGCGAGGTGGCAGCTCGCGCGATCATAGAGCGCGAAGGGCAGATAGGGGCCGGGATCGTTGGCGAGGAACTTGTCGAGTGCCTCCGCCGCCTCCGGCCACTGCCGCAGGCGGGCGCGATCGGACGCCTGGAAATAGCAGGCCGCCTGATGCTGCGCGCTCTTCGGATACTTCTCGACGTGCCTGTCCAGTAGCGGCCGGGCTTTGTCGTGGTGACCCAGATGGTAGTGGCTGGCTCCCAGGACAAATAGTGCCTGATCGTGTTCGACGGATCCCTCGGTAAGCTTCGGCAGCACCTCCCCTGCGACCCGAACCGAGTTCTCGTAGTCGCCGGTTTGGAACAGCGACGAAAGCAGCAAACGCCGCACCGCGGGCAAATGTTTCGAGTTCGGGAAGTCCTTGAGGAAGCGCTCGCCGCATTCGCTGATGGGTTCGCCGAGGGCCGCAGTGGTGCGAACCAGATGAAACAGATGATCCTCACGCTTGGCGGTCTTCGGATAGTACTGCTCGAGCTGACGGTAGGCCGCGAGCGCGCCGCGGACGTTGCCGCGCTTCTCGTGGATCACCGCGATCAGTCCGAGCTGGACGACTTCGAGCGGTTCGCCGGCGGTCCGCTGCTTGGAGAGATCATCAAGTGAGGCCTGCAGCTTCGCCTTGCTCACCGTGCGAGTCAGCTCCTTGACCTCGGCGCGATTGCCGAGCTGCGCGAGGCGGGACCTCAGATCGGCTGACATCACATCGCTGGGCGGGACGATTTGGCAAAGGACAAGCGCCGTCCCGTCCATGTCCGCAGCCAGTGCGTCGGCGGCGAGCTTCAGGAACAGCCCGGCATAGGGCTCCATCTCGAAGGGCTCGAGGATGATTCCGGAGCGATACCGCTCGAGGAACGAAAGCAGCGGCTTCTCGTCGCGCTTGGCGATGGCCGCTTCGACGAAGGCCTGGAAGGCGGCGATGATCCCGCTGTCGGGTGCGCGGAAGCGTGGCTTGTTCTGGACGACGGTTTCGAGCGATTCGATGCCTGCCGGAAGCTGCCCGAGCCGGAAGTGGCAGATGGCGAGATTGAGGTAGTGCGAGCCGGGATTGAATTCGTCGTCGCGAGCCTTGTCGCGCTCTTCCATGAACTTGCGGAAGAGGCGGATCGCTTCTTCGTACTTGCCCGCGCCTTGGGCAGCTTCACCCCAGCGTAGCAGGGCGCGCTTTTGGTAAAGATTGCCACCGTCGGCGGTGCCGTTGTTCCCCGGGTTCGGGTATTTGCTGTAGCACGTCTCGAAGGACTTCGCGGCGTCATCCCAGCGCTTGAGGCGCAGTTCGCAGATGCCCTTGCGATACCAGGTCACGCCGAAGGATGGCCCGTAGAGATCGAGCGCCTTGGCATCGTGCTGCTCCACGCAGCTAGCCAGCAGCTTGAGCGCCTCTTCCCAACGGTCGGCTTCCATCTCCGTCAACGCCTTGGCCGTGAGATCGGAAACCTCGGCGGCCGCAGCGGGGGCCGGAACTGGGGCGGGAGTTTGCTGGGCGGGCAATAGCGGCGCGGTCGCCAACAGGAGGGCGATGGCTTTCCGGGACACCGGCACGATGGAAGTGATCGCCACGCGTATGCTGCGAGGTTCTGAAAACGGATCTCTTCCCCGCAAGGAAGATTTGCGCCCGGTTTCACCCGGAGCAGTCCGGTTTCGTCCGTGGCGGGAAGAGTTCCCGGCACATCAGGCAGCTCCGGCCATCGCAACCGCGGGCGGAGCAGTGTTCGCGGCCGCAGAAAATGATCCGGAGGTGCAGGGCATTCCAGCGGTCGCGGGAGAAGAGCTTCTTCAGGTCGCGCTCCACCTGCTCGACATTGCGGCCCTCGCTGAGCTTCCAGCGCTTCGCCAGCCGGTGAATGTGGGTGTCGACCGGGAACGCTGGCACGCCGAAGGCCTGCGCCATCACCACCGAGGCGGTCTTGTGGCCGACTCCGGGCAGTTCTTCCAGCGCCTCAAAGTCCGCCGGCACCTCGCCGCCATGCTTATCCACGAGGATCTTCGAGAGCTCATGGATCGCCTGCGACTTTCGCGGGGAAAGCCCGCAGGGACGGATGATCTCCTTGATCTTCTCTACCGGCACCTTCGCCATTTCCGCTGGCGTGTCGGCCAGCTTGAAAAGGGCGGGGGTGACCGTATTCACCCGCGCGTCGGTGCACTGCGCTGACAGGAGCACCGCGACGAGCAGCGTGAAGGGATCCCGGTGATCGAGCGGGATCGGTGTTTCCGGATAGAGCTCCTCCAGCCGCCGGTCCACATGGGCGGCCCGTTCGGCGCGGGTCATGTCCGGGGAATTAGCTTAGCGCGATGCCGTGCTGGCGCTGGACATCAAGCGATTGATCGCCGTGTACATCTGCGCGCAGTGCGGATACTGGGTGCGCTTGGCAAGAATCTCGGCGCTGCGAGCGTAGGAACCCCATTGAACCACGGTCAGCTCAACGTTGCGGCGACCCCAAGCGGCCATATAGTCCTTGGTCGGGGTGTAGATGTCCACCGTGTTGGTGCCGGTGAGCGCCGAACCGTAGTCATCGACCACGAAAAGCTGCTGCATGCCCTTGATGCGGAAAACCGTGCCGACCGGATAGACGGCCCAATCGGCAGCGGCGCTACGCACACGGTCGGTGTAGCGGAGCTGGGTGCCGGTGGCGTTCTGGGAGCCGTATTGAAGGTGATCCGACTCGGAGCAGGTGTAGGCCGTGGTGCGGACCAGGCGATTGCGCTCGGAGGGCTTGTAGAAGGCCATGCCGTGCTTGTCCTTCGGCTTGCCAGCGGCTTGCTGGAACAGAGCGGGCGAAGGTTGGGCAGTCGTGAAGACTTCACTTCGACCGAAGTAACCGCTGTTGCCGCCCGAAGAAAGCGACGAGTAAGAGCGGGACTTGGAGAGGACCGTCAGGTTGGAATCCGAGGCGCAACTGGAAAATAGCAGGGCGACCAAAGCGGCGGCGGAAGCGAGGCGGAAAGTCATGCGATTTAGTTTGGCGAGCTTGATGGTTAAGGAATCGCGCTATTCGAGACTCCACTTTCTACGGATCGAAGCGGGAGGCGGCAACCCCATTTTTCCGTTGTTAGTTTTGGCGGAGGAGCGATTGCTGTGCCAAGTTTCCCGATTCAGACCATGGGAGCGCTCCCGAGGTCGTTGAACCCGAAGGGCTACGGGGAGGTTGCGCAAAACCGTCAAACGAAGCTCCTCAAAATGGCCGGTGACGGGTTTGTCCCGACATTGTGATGGCACCGCAGCTGCTAGATTTGTAGAAAGTTCCATCGGTTAGAGACATGAAACGACCCTTGGCGGTTTTACCAAGGGTTTCGCGTTGACGCCCGGAGATCGCGATGCCAATCGCTTGACGTGCGTGCGCCCTCTCTTTTCCCCCGAAATCGGGTTTCGAAGTCGCTTCTGGTGGCCCTGTTTCCGCTGTGTTCCCTGACGGTTTCGGCCCAAGTCGACCTCAACAAGGCGCTGAGCGACGCGATGAACGCCTACAAGGCGAAGAACTGGTCCGTCGCGATCGAGAATTTTTCCACGATCCTCAAGGCCAAGCCGAATGACGCTGGCCAGCAGATCATCTACAACCTCGGCTACGCGTACTACTTCAACCTGAACTATCAGGAAGCGGCCGATACCTTCGCGCTCTACCTGAAGAAGTATCCGGAGGCTGAGTTCGCTGCCGAAGTCCATCTGACCCTCGGTCGCTCGCTGCTCCAGCTCGATGGCAAGGCCGATGAAGCGCTGGCGCACCTCGCCAAAGCCGCCGAGAAGCCGGAATTCGCCGAAGAGGCCCGTTTCATGGCCGCTGATGCCTACATCAAGAAAGGCGACATGGACAAGGCGGCCCAGACGCTGAAGAACGCGATGGTGGGCAAGGCCTCCGGCGTGAGTCTGCTGCGGGCGGCCATCCAGCTGGTGGACCTCTACATCGAGGGCGGCAAGCTGCCGGAAGCCACGAAGATGCTTGAAGATCTGGAGCGCAATCCCGGCTATCCCGACGTGATCGTGGTGGTGAACAACCGCTTCGTGAAAATCGGCGACCTCCAGTTGGAGGCCAAGGCCTACTCCGATGCGCTGGAAGCTTACTCGAGCGCCCGCCCGCGCAATCAGGTGATCGCGATCCAAGTGGACCGCCTGGCGCAGTCGAAGAAACGCAAGGAGGAGCTGGAGAAGCGCATTGCCGCCGACAAAAAGGCAAACAAGCCCCTGCCTCGCAACATTGAGGAGAATGTGGCCACCCTCGCCAGCATGATTGAGAACACCGAAAAAGTGCTCGGTGAACTCCGCAACATGGACACCTACGACGCGACCATCCAGTACCGGATCGGCCGTTGTTATTTCAACATGGAGCGCTTCTGGCCCTCGTCGGTCGCCTTCGAGGTCGTCGCGGACGAGAATCCGAAGTCCGAGGATGCCGCTACCTCCTTGTTCGGCGCGATGATTTCCCAGTGGCGTCTTGAACGCTTCGACGCCGCTGCTGCCTTGGCCAAGCGCTATTTGGACAACCATCCGGACGGCAAGCAGGTCGAAACCGTGGCCGAGCTCAATGCCACGCTGCTGGTCAAGTCCCGGAAGTTCGAGGACGCAGTGTCCTTCCTCTCCGCGTTCATCGAGAAGAATGCGAATTCGCCCATCAAGCAGAAGATGATGACCCTCCGCGCGAACGCGCGTTTCGAGGGCGGCGACTACGACAAGGCGGCCGAGGATTACGATCTGCTTATCAAGGACTTCTCCGGAGCGCCGGAGATGGAAGAGTTCGTTTACCGCCGGGCTCTCTGCGATTTCCTGCGCAACAAGTACAACGAGACCGTCGCGGCCTTCGACTCCTACGAGAAGAATTACCCGAACGGCGACTTCCTCGCCGATATCCGCTACCGCCGCGGCATCATCCAGTTGGCGCTGAAGGACTACGCTACCCTCATTCCCTCGATGAAGGCGCTTCTCGAGGACGAAAGCGCGAAGGGTTCGCTCGGCCAGATTCACACGCTGCTGGCTGATGCCTACCAGAACAGCGGGGATCTGGAGGCCGCCGGCACCCATTTCAAGAAGGCGGTGGAAACGGCCAATGGCGACCGGAGCGTCCTCGAATACGCGCTCGAGCAAGCCACCAACATCCTGCGCGGCGCCCGCCGCTGGGATGATCTGGAAGCCCTCTGGAAGAAGTTCCTCAAGGACAATCCCGACCACCCGATGACCCTGCGCGGTGTCTCGGAGCTGTCGAAGCTGCTGCAGCGGGCCAACAAGAAGGTGGAAGCCCGCCAGATGCTGTCGGAGCACATCCTCAAGGATATCCAGAATCCGCGCTCCGAGTATGTCGAAATGCTAATCAGCCAGCTTGCCGGCATGCACCTTCCGCCGCGCAACTTCAAGAAGGACGCGCCCAAGCCCGACATGGACGCGATCGAGGCGGAGCTGGCGAAGGACCTCGAAATTCCGGAAGACGACCGGACGCCGGCCTATACCGCCCGCGTTCTGTTCGCCAAGGCCGAGCTGTCCCGCATGATGCGCGACCCAGCCCGCGCCGAGCGCAGTCTCAGTGCCATCGCAAATACCGCCAGCCCGACCGACCTCGGACCTGTCCTGCTGTCGATGGTGGGCCAGTACCTCTTCGACAAGGGCGAATACGACAAGGCGACCCCGCTCTATGAGCGCTTGCGCGATGCTTTCCCGGATTCGCCGTTCTCGGACGCCGCTCCGGTCGGTCTCGGCAAGATTGCGCTGGCCCGGAAGGAGTACGACGAGGCGGTGAAGCAGTTCGACGTCGCCATCAACAAGGCCGCGTCCGATGAGACGCTCAAGCAAGCGACCTTCGGCAAGGCCCAGGCGCTGCGCCAGCTGAAGAGGCGGGAAGAGGCGAAGGCGCTCTTCGAGCAAGTCATCAAGACCAAGGGTTGGCGTGGGGTCGAATTGGCGGGTGCCAACTACGAGCTCGGCGAGATCGAGTCCGAGGCTGGCAACAAGGGTGCCGCACACGGCTACTTCCAGCGCGTTTACCTGTCCCACGGGGCCTATCCGCAATACGCTATCAAGGCCTACCTGCGCGCTGCCGACATGCTGCGCATGGAAGGCAAGCAGGATGAGTTCAAAAAGACCCTTCAGGAACTGATCCGCAAGTATCCCGACTCCCCGGAAGCCAAGAAGGCGCGTTCCACGGTCGGGGAATAATCACGTCCACCCTGTCATGACGTTTTCAAAACCCCGCCTCGTTTTTGCTGCTTCCCTGCTCGCCCTGCTTCCTGCTGCGGTCCACGCGCAAGCTGAAGAAGAATTCGTGCTCCGCACCGGTCGCCGGATTCCTGCCGATGCCGTGAAGCCGTCGGCCGGTGGCTTCACTGCCACGGTCGTCACCGGAGCTTCGGCCACAAAACTGGATTTCAAGGCGTCCGAGGTGGAGCAGGCCTTCCTGCGCGAGCCCACTGAATTGGCCGAGGCCCGCACCCAGATCGCCACGGACAAGCTTCTCGCCGCGATTGCCGCCTTGGCCCGCATTGAGGAAGGGCTCCTTCCCTACCGCGAGGTTCCGGGCGCTTGGTGGGCCCGCGCACGTCTGCTGCGCATGGATGCCATGGCTTCCAAGGGTGACAACAAGGCTGCCGCCGCACTGGCTGATGCCAAGGAGCTGGAGGGTCTGCCCCACTCCACCTCCACCATGCTGAGCGACTTCAAGACCATCGTGGCCCCCGGAGACAGCCCCGATGGCAAGATCACCGCGATCAAGGACATCGCCAAGCGCAGCACGGATCCGTGGATCTCGGCCCGCGCGTGGCTTGAGGTTGGCAATACCAATGCCGCCCATGGCAAGATGGAGGAAGCGATCAAAGCGTGGCTCCGCGTGGCCGTTTTCAATCCCGCCGAGCGCGATCTCGCCGTGCGCGGCACCATTTATGCCGCCCGCGGCATGCAGCAGATCGGTAGACCCCAGGATGGCGTAAAACTCCTCAAAGATTATCTCGAAGACCACGTTGCTTCTCCCTACGCCCCTGCCATCCAATCAGAAACGTCCAAACTCGAACCGAAAAAAACCACTGCCGCCCCGGCCCCGGAAAAAGCTTCCGAAGAAAACTCCAATTGAGCATTCGCCCCGAAAACATCCCATGAATATTCGTTCCCTCTTCAATAGCCTGTCCCGAGTTTTCCGGGTCGTCCTCCTCGCCGGGGCCGTGACGTTGCTTGCCGGTTCCCTGGTCGAAACTTCCATGGCCCAGGAGCCTGCCGCTCCGGCCGAAGCCGCCCACGGTGCCTCCAAGAAGTCCATGTTTGATACCATCAAGCAGGGCGGCTGGGTCATGTGGCCGATTGGCATCTGCTCGGTCTTCACCATCTACCTGGTGGTGGACATCTACCTCCGCACCGCCGAGAAGAAGCTCTCTCCGGATGAGGAAGTGGAGAAGGCCCAGCAGCTCTTCATGGCGGGCGACTACGTCAATGCCTACCAGGTGATGAAGGCCACCCCGTGCGCCTACAACAACATCGTGAAGTACGGCCTGTCCTACGTTGGCAAGGGCAAGGACCAGACCGAAGAAGCTCTCCTGGTGGAGCTCGGCCGTGAAAACTCCCGCCTGCAGAACAAGATCAACTACCTCTCGGTTATCGGTGTTTGTACGCCCATGATCGGTCTGCTCGGCACGGTTGTCGGCATGATGGGTGCCTTCGACTCGCTCGGCACTTCGGGTGCGGGTGACACCGGCGCTCTTTCCCACCACATCGGTGAGGTGCTTGTCGCTACCGCTTCCGGCCTGTTCATCGCTATTCCGGCCTTCATGTTCTTCTACATCCTGCGCAACCGCCTGCTGGCGAAGATGCACGATCTGGAAGACAAGGTGCTGAGCCTCTTCCGCAACATGCCGTATGAGCACTTCCACGGCTTGGAAATCGGCGAGGAAGTCACCTACGCCGCTCTGCCGAACTGGCTTGGCGAAGACGCCGTTGCGCAGTAATTTGTCCTACCGACCCAACCTCTAAAACCCCATGGCAGGAAGCGTAGGCGGAGATGGAAGCGATCCTGAGTTCCAGGTCGCTCCGATGATCGACGTGCTTCTGGTGCTGCTCATTTTCTTCATGAGCATCACCACGGATCAGGTCTTGAAGATCGACAAATCGATCGCGCTTCCGGTCGCCACTGAGGCCAAGAAGCGGGAGAACGACATGAAGAACCAGGTGATCGTCAACGTGGACTGGGACACTGCCCTCGGCAAAGCCCAAGTCCGCTACGGTGCGATCGTCTGCGACCCCATCGAACAGCTTGCGGACCACGTCCGCCCTGTGAAGGAAGCGAACGATAAGGTGAAACTCATCATTCGTGGAGACGCCCTGACTCCTGCCGTTGAAGTCCAGAAAGTCATCGAGCAGCTCGCCGCCGCGGGCATCGATGACATTTCGCTCTCCGGCACCAACCGCTGACACCGAGATGGAAACGAAAAAGAAAAAGCGCGGCCGGAGTGGCGGCAGTGACATCCACCTCGGCTTCCAGATCGCTCCCATGATCGACGTGGTCTTCGTGATCATGCTCTTCTTCATGGTCATGGCCGGCCAACAGCAGGTTGAGAACGAGCTCAATCTGAAGCTGCCCGGAACCATGGAGTCGCCGACACCGATCCAAGTTGAAGAGACCCAGGTCCGCGTCGTTGAGACCGGCGAGGTGCTCCTCAACGACGATCCAATCGGCGAACCCGGCGATTCCGGTCTCAAGAATCTGGCGGCCACCATGGTCCGCTTGGCAGAATCTTCTAAGGCATCGCAGAGCAAGGTCGTTGTAACCATCATGGCGGACGAATTCGCACCGTATCAGCGGGTCATCGACGTGCTCAACGCGCTTGCCGTTGCCCGGATCGAGAACGTGACCTTCGAGGTTCCGCCCCAATAACCCTCACCACGAGACGTCATGTACGACGAATACGAACCGGCACCCGAAGCCTACGAGGAAAGCAGGATGAAGCGGCTGATCCGCCGCATGGGTCTTGGTGCCTTCTCGATCTCGGTGCTCGTGCACCTTGTTTTCATCGCCCTCGCGATCTTCTACTTCGTGAAATGGGTCGAGCCCCCGCAGGAAAAAGTCGACTTCCTGCCCGGTGGTGGCGGCGGCGGTGGCAAGGGTGGCGAAGTCGCCCACAAGATCCAGCAGCAGAAGCGGATGATGACCAGTCCGACGGCTTCCCGACGGATCTCGTCCACTTCGACCAATGCGGCCTTCACAATTCCTGATTCTTCCAACGAGCTCATGGATCCTGGCCTGCCGATGGACATGGGCATGGCGGAAGCCGGCGAAGGCGGCGGCTCCGGCGGCGGTCGTGGTACTGGCACGGGCACCGGCATTGGTTCCGGCACCGGCCCCGGCAAGGGCGTGGGAGCTGGCGGCCTCGGCATCGGCGCGCTGATCCCGACCATCATGAAGGGCCGCTGCACCGACACCGAGCGCCTCTCCATGCTGCGCGAAGCGGGCGGTAGCCCGGCCGTGGAAGAAGGCGTGAAGAAGTCGCTCGCCTGGCTCAAGGGCAAGCAGAACACCGATGGTTCCTGGGGCAATTCCAACAAGGTGGCCATGACCGGCCTGACACTGCTCTGCTACCTCGGCCATTGCGAAAACACCCAGTCCAAGGAATACGGCGACACCGTCAACCGCGGCATCACCTATCTCGTCGATGTCTCGATGAAGAACGACGGCAAGCTGGCCACGGGCTTCGACGGGAACGGGTGGGTCTATGAGCATGCCATCGGCACCTATGCCCTTTCCGAGGCACTGACATTCTCCCGTGGTCTCCAGTATCCGATTCCGAATCTCGAAGAGTCGGTGAAGAAGGCGGCGACGCTGATCGTGGCCGGTCAGACCGAAAAAGGTGGCTGGGATTACCACTATAAGAGCGAAAGCGATCGCAACGACCTCTCGGTCGCGGGTTGGCAGATGCAGGCGCTCAAGGCGGCCAAGGCTTCCGGCGTCAAAATCGACGATCTCGACAAGGCCGTCCGCAAGGCGGTTGCCTGGCTCGGCGATGACGCCCATGTCGGAGACGGAAAGTTCGCCTACACGGGCAAGGATGCACGGGTCGGCATGACCGCCGTCGGCACACTTTGCCTCCAGCAGTGGGAGAAGGCCGGCTCCACTCCTGCCCGCAATGGCGTGAAGCTGATCATGGAAGGCCTGGAACTGCGGACGAAGCCGAATGCCCGGGTGAAGGAAGCCGAGTTCGCTCCGCTTTACACCATGAAGTACGACGGCCCGAACTGCGATCTCTACGCGTGGTACTACGCCGTGCAGGTCATGCGGAATGCCGGCGGCAAGGAGTGGGAGGCGATGAACAAGGCCATCCTCGAGGACATCGTGACCGCACAGAATTCGGACGGTTCGTTCCGTCCCGAAAACTCGAAGATTCCCCGCAACGACAACCTCGTCCACGTCCGAGGCACCGAAGCGGCGGGAAACTCTCGCGACATCTACCTCCAGTGCCTGAACACGCTGATGCTGGAAGTTTACTACCGCTTCCTGCCTGCCACCTCCGCTGGCCAGAACCAGCGCCGCGGCTCTGGCATGGATGCGCTGGATGACCTGCGCTGATCGGAACACTGGCAGATCTGCTACATTTCAAGAGGGGACCAATCGGTTCCCTCTTTTTTTGGCTCATCCTTTTCGCGCCGCTGGCGCTGAAGAGCCAGGTGCTCTAAGACGGATGGCCTGAGACAAACGGCGTGAGGCGGACTCTCCCGGTGTGTGGGGATCAGGATAAACTCACGCTCCGGCCAGTTCCGCGAACAGGATCTGTCCGCCGCTGGTTTGGAGCGTGCTGATGACGACCACATCCTGGGTGGTGCCAATCTTGGGGGCGGCGTGATTGACCACGATCATCGTCCCGTCGGGTAGGTAGCCGACACCCTGGTGCTCGTCCTTGCCCCCGCGCACCAGCGCGAGGCGAACTTTTTCGCCGACGGTGACCGAAGGCCGCAGGGCGTCGAGAAGCTCATCGAGATTGAGCACCTCGAGGCCACGGAGCTTGGCGACCTTGCAGAGATTCTCGTCAGTGCTCAGCAGGCGAGCACCGAGCAGTTGGACGACTTGGAGCAAGCGACCGGTCATGGTCTCGTCGCCGGAGACGCCGGAGGCATCCTCGATGCTGACTTGCATGTCCCGGGACGAGCGCATCTGATCGAGGCAGGCGAGGCCGCGTTCGGCACGCTGGCGCTTGGCCGGGGTGGGGGAGTTGGCGAGCACTTGAATCTCATCCAGCACGAAGCGGGGCACGACCAAGCGGCCGCGGAGGAAGCCAGATTGCACCACCCCGGGAACGCGGCCGTCCATGATCGCCTCGGCGTCCAGCACCAGTGGTTGGCCGGTGCTGCTGTCCTGGCGGAAGCGGACGTAGGGAATGATGAAAGCGAAGTCGTCGCGGCTGCTACGCAGGGCCAGCACGGCGCCGAGGAAGCCGAGGCTGGCGTAGAGGATGGTCTGGATGGCGAAGCTGGCGCTGTTGATCAGGGATTCCGCGGCGACGTCATCAATGCCGTCCTGAGACAGCAGGCGGTAGCGCAGGGTGAGAGAGACCAAGGCGGAAATATCGATGCGAGCGATCAGCCAGGCACAGAACATTCCCACCAATAGGCCGAAGGTGGCGGTGGAGAACCCACGCAGGCTGAAGCCTTTGACCAAGGTCTCCACCCAGATGAAAAAGCCGCCGACCACCAGTCCACCGATCAGACCGGCGGTCATGGAGACCTCGACGGGCGTTCCTTTCGTGCTTAGGGCGATGGCGACTCCGGCCCCTTCGCAAACCAGCAGATAGATCAGGCGGGCGACATTGACGGAAGCGGGAGCCATGGGATGGCACAGAGCATCCGGCATTCCCGCCGAAGCCGCAAGCTCAAGGGCGGAGTGCATCGCAGCCTTCTCAGGCATGAAAAAGCCCTGCTCCGGTTGCAGAGCAGGGCTTTGGAAAATT
>Ga0307406_10000699_pt1 | contig 18981 bp, 14 predicted proteins | sample 322Cmetagenome_3_FD_203706 | JGI IMG/M metagenome (GOLD analysis project Ga0307406, IMG submission 203706) | Maize rhizosphere microbial communities from greenhouse at UC Davis, California, United States - 322HYB-C-2 | ecosystem: Host-associated > Plants > Roots > Rhizosphere > Soil | place...
TGAGGATGTCCACAGATCACACAGATCCTATCAATCTGTGTAATCTGTGGACAAAGGTAGTCAGTTCTGCGTTCCCGTGGTCTCTTGCTTCTTAAAGTCTGCGGTTTGAGTCTTCATGAAGTCTATCAGGGTGTTCACGTCCTCTGGCGCAAGGCCGAGTCTGGGCATGCGAATCTCCCTGTATTTTTTGAACAGCATCGTTGCGATCGGATCTTTTTCCTCAATCAGTTTGTCCGGCTCAGTAATGATCCGGCTGAGCCAGGCACGATCGCGCACGTTGGTTACGCCGAGAAGATCCGGCCCAACCTTGTCGCCATTTCCAATCGTGTGACAGGCGGCGCAGCGCGTCGCGAAAAGATATTTCCCTTTGTCGATATCCAGCTTGACAGATTCGGTCCTATTCGCCGCTCCCAGGTTGGCCGCCTGCGCGCTATAACCCATCAATCCCTGGATTTTCATAGCCATGAATTTGGTGTTGTCGAGGGCCGAGTTTCTCATCCATATTCCGGTGGCATCGTTGCCGATGAGCAAACTTGGCATGTGGCCGTCAGGATCATTACCGTTGGGAAGCTTATCCAGTCCCAACTTCTCGCTAATCAGTTTGATGTCCGCCGGCTTTCCGGTGAGGAACAACCAGCCTGGCCCAACGTTATACTTCTCCGCATACGCTTTAAGCACCTCGGGCGTGTCGTGTTCCGGCTCGATTGTGATCGAGTAGAAGAAGATATCCTTCCCCATACGATTGCCCAGGAGCTTCTGAACCTGGACCAGTCGCGCTGTCTCCAGCGGGCAATTGTACTTGCAGGTAGTGTAGATAAGCTCGAGAGCCACAACTTTGCCCTTGATTAGATCGTCGTAGAAGCGAACCTTCTTGCCGTCCTGCGTGATCAGCTCAACGTTGGGAAAGTGGCTTCCACCCCATTGCGAATCTTCTTTCTCTGCCGTCGCATCCTGTTTCGACACCTTCTTTAGATGCATTCCGCATTTCGGGCAGGAACCACCAGTCTTCGACTTGACCTCGGGATGCATCGGGCAGCTGTATTCGACACTTTGCTGCTGGGCGAAACTAACTCCCGCCGGGATTTGAGAATTGATTGCCAGGGATATGCCGATCATCAGCACTCCAAGCAAAAGAAGCTTCACGTTTGTGCGTTTCATATCTAACTTCTCCTTATCTGAACCGCATTGAGGTGAGCGACCCTGTGAGGATCGCTCAGCCCCAATCTCAGGCGCCAAAACGCGCGCTTACTGAATCGTTGTAGTCGTGGTGGTCGTACCAACCGCCGCAGATGTAACAACGTTGTTCCCGACGCTAATGCTTGCAGCCGCCAACTTGCCCGTGGTGGTGTCGAACTTGAGAGTGGCGTTCACCAGCATTGTGCGCGCCGACAGGACATCCTTGGTGCTCTCGTAGTAAGGCACCGTTACGATGATCGTGTCGGAGGCCTGTAGCGGCCTGATCTCGGAAGCCTGATTATCTCCGGTGACATACGTCTTCAGAGTTGATTTTGTGCTCCCGCTCGTTCCCTTCAACTGCGAAAAATCGAAGTCAATCATTACGATCGCAGGCGTGGTCGTCGAGGTGTTATCTACCACCTTTCTGGCAGAGATAATCACGTTACCATTGACCGTGATCGTGCCGGCGGTGGGATCGGAAAACGAACCCTTGGCCGCAATCGTGAGGCTACTGTCGACAGGCGCAGCAGTATCAGTGGTGGTTGTGGTCTGCGCCTGGATGGACGAACCGCCCAGAACCAGCACCACAAAGACACCCATCAGGAGTGTTACGAAGCTCGGACTGAAAAATGATCGCCGAGCCTTGATGTTTAGCTGTGTGTTCATTATGTCTTTCTCCTTTCTTCGCCTCTTTAGAAAGCGGTCGGAAGTATGTCGTCCGGGGCCATAAACGTGACTCCCTGCGGCGAAGGAATCGGAGTCGGCAACGGGTTCAAGAACGGCGTGCCGGCACCATTGATTTCCCACCTCAAGAGCATCGCGTTGTCTTCGTGCATGGTGTTGTGGCAGTGCTCCATAAACATGCCGCCAAAGTCGCGGAACTGGAGCGTGATTTTCACTTCACCACTGGGTTTCAAGCGCCACACGTCCTTGCGTCCACGCTCCCATGCGGGAACCTTGGAAGCACTTCCATCGCGGGACAGAGTCTGGCACTCCTCGAAGTGGATGTGGATCGGGTGATCCCAACCACCGCCACCGTTCCTCAAGGTCCATACCTCTCGGGTACCGAATTTTGGCGCCGCTGAGATCCGGCCAAAGTCCGCCGCGAGCGTTCCTCCTTGATTGTCAGTCTTGATACCCCACGGCCCGAAGAAGCTCGTGATCGGATCGTTGGTTGTTTGATTGGCGCCGCTGTTGAATTCGAAGACACGTTCGCGGGCCACTGGAATATTAGACAGGTCCGGGTTCGGAATCAGCGTGGAAGGCACCTGACTTATATCCGGCTGTGCGGGATCGCGAGCGATTCGGAACTCGAGGAATTTTCCAATACAAGGATCGTCCGAGTTTCCTGAAAGCGCCTCGGAGATACTGAGATCTTTTGACACTCTCCTGCCGTCCTGATGTTCAGCCAGGTTCACCATCCAAACCGTCTGGCCAACGCTGTAACGAGAGAAGTCAATAACGATGTCGTAGCGCTCAGCAATTCCCTGATCGTCAAGTTGAGTGAGCACCACCGGATTCGGTAACAAGTTACCGTCGTTTGCGATCTGGATCATCGGCGAGCCATCACTCAGTGCGATCTTAAAGAAGCGCGAGACTGATGCATTCAGGATGCGGAAGCGATACTTGCGCCGCTCGACTTCCATGTACGGCTTATAAGCGAGGTTTACGGTCATTACGTCGCCGAGGAATCCGTCGAATTCAAAGATGTCCATGGCGAGTTGCCCGTTCGCGTCCCACGCCTTGTCGGCAATCATGAGGTTCACGTCATAGTCGAGGTTGCCCCATGATTTGCCACTGACGCTGGCTCGTCCGCTCGGCAGTCTCAAGTTGACGCCGTCGATAATGTCTTCGGCGCCGCGATCGAGGCCACTGTAGATGTTGAACATGCCAGCTATGCCCTTGTAGACGTTCTGCGCCGTGAAGCTGAACATGTGATCGTGGAACCAGTGAGTGCTCATGGTCTCATGCCAGTCACCAGGGATTTTCATAAGACCACCGGCGTCAGTCGGACCCGACGCGCGCGCATCCGTAGCGGTGGTGTTGATGGAGTTGCGCCCAGCCAGGACGATTGGATAGTGATAGTCGTAGAACTGGTTGGGAAAGAAGTAGGCGCCGGTAAAGCCGTCATTCTCTGCCCCGTGGTGTCCGTTGTGTTCGTGAGTAGAAATCGTATGAATGCCGAAGCCTCCGTTCTGGTTCTGGAAAACGGAGAGTCTGTTGTGAAGACGGAAGAGGACCGGCTCTCCGTAGCGCACCTGCATGAGCTTCGGAGGAATGCTTCCGTTGTAAGTCCAGAACTTGTCAACGTTCTGATCAGGCAGGTTCGGGTGAAACCTCGGCGGGATCGGAGTCGCCGGGTTGATGCCCGAATTCTGTAACGACGGAACACCGGGATTGTAAGTGGTATTGACTTTAGCGCCTTCCACTGAAGCGTCGACGGCGATCGCCGGCGGAAGAAGGTTGAACTGCTGGTGCGCCCAAATCGGTCCCGGGGGGCGACCTTCGATAGGACCGGTGCCACCGCCCAATGCCGGATCAACAGGTTGTTGGGTGGTGTTTGCCTGGGCCGTAGGTGCCGGCGTCAAGGCACTAACAGGAATACGCGGAAATATATCGAACCGCGGCATCGCCTGGCTGAAAGGCGTGGCTGTGAATAGCGGACTTGGTGGAAGTCCGGTCGGGATGTTGGACGATGCGAATGCGCTACGACCAAATGGACTGAGGCCGCTGATTGGAAGCATCAGGCCGGCTGATGTAAATAATCCCATTTTGATCAGATCACGACGCGAGACCTGTCCTTGGGATTGTGCTTTTAAAATGTCCCACCGCTCCTTTCGCGCTTGCTCGGCTTCGCGCAAGCGTGCTTTCGAGGCCTTTGGAGACAAAAAGAAGTTTCTATCAGACATCTGTTTCTCCTTCGATATAAAAATTCTCCGTGGTATTGCGCAGGAAGTGGAACGGCGGGGGCTTTCGTTTCCAGCAACGCGCATCACCTGATTCGGATCCAATGGATCACCTGGTGTGCTTGGTATGTGTCAGTTTTCCTAAGTGACGAGAGGCCCGTCACAGACCCTAACGACAAGCGATCTGCCAAACGTTGAGTGGAGCGTGAGAATACAACGCGCTTCTAATCCTGAATGTCACCCTGGTGACATTTGCCTCACTTTTTATTTTCTGCGATACTGCTGCTCCGCGTTCCCCCGCGTGTCAGACTAATAACCACTCAACAACTTAAAGAACATCCGCGTCTTGCAACAGACTCAATTGCTGCAAGTCGATTCGGAGTGGTTAGGAGTTCAGGCATGCCTCCGGTAACAGAAGTTTCTCACGGTTCCTCCAAGCTTTGGTTTACAGCACGATTCGATCTGCTGCAGGCAATGAACAAACAGGCGCAGCATCGCTTCAACGCTATCGTGCGCAGATCAAAACGCCGGCGCGGTGAGTGGGTCTTCGTGCATGGCGATCGCGCCGACAGCATCTACCTTGTGCAAAGCGGCCGGATGAAGATCACTGCTTTAAGCGAGGATGGTCACGAAGTAGTACATGGAATAGTTGGTCCGGGTGAGATCTTCGGCGATACAAGCACACTTCTCGGCATCCCGCGCACGACTTCAGCTCAGGCTCTCGAGGCTTCGCTGCTATGTGAAATTAATCAAAAGGATTTCGAATCGCTGCTGACAGCGCATCCGGAGTTGTCGTTGCAGTTGCTCAAATCCGTGGGTCTGAGGTTGCAAAAGGCCGAAGCTCAATTGCTGAAGGTCATTTGCCATGATGTTTCCACCAGGGTCAGGGAAGCTTTGATTGACTTGATGACTGTCGAGACACGAATACATCCGGACCAGCCTGTCAGGATAAAGATCACTCAGCAGGATCTGGCCAATTTAATCGGAGCGTCGCGTCAGAAGACCTGGGAAGCCCTCAAAGAATTGGAGGATTCGAGCGTGCTGCGACTCATGTATCGAAGTATTTTAGTGATCGCGCCACACAAACTCCGCAACGAACGCACTCCTGTTTACTCAGTACGAAGCGCGATCGTCGGGTCTACTTTCGTGGCGCGTCGCGCAGGTACGAAAGAAGCCACAAGGCCCACTACGATGAGCACGGCCGACACGCTGGCGAACGTCAGATAGTCAGTCGCGGTTACACCATAGAGAAGACTTGCCATCAAACGGGTCAGCGCGTATGCGGATATCAATCCTGCGCCTACGCCGATTAATGTCAACGTCAATCCCTGGCGCAGCACCAACCGCAACACGTCACTTGCCTTTGCGCCAAGCGCCATACGGATTCCCAGCTCACGCCTGCGGAGCGTGACTGTGTAATTCATCACGCCGTACACTCCAACGGCTGCCAACACCAACGCCACTCCGGCAAAAGTTAGAAGTAGCGTCATATTGAAGCGCCGGTCGGAGAGCGACTGCATAAGAACCTGGTCCATCGTTTGCACGTCAGTCAGTGCTTGCTCCTTATCAATCGAATAGATCGCCCTCGAAACAGGTTGGACCAGGCTTTCCGGGTTCGATGAAGTCCGCACCACGAAGCTCATGAAAGGTCGCGGCGCTTGTTTATATGGCAGATACATCATCGTGGACGCATCGGAGTCCAGCCCACGTGCCTTAACATCACCGACTACGCCGACAATCTCACGCGCCCCTTCCTTGCTGTGAAATGAGGGCGTTAGTCGCTTGCCGATCGGATTTTCTCCCGGCCAGAAGCGGCGCGCCATTGCCTCGCTGATGATTATGACGGGCACGCTGTTATCACGATCCTGATCGCTGAAGAAACGTCCCTGTCGTAAAGGAATGCCGATCGCCTTGAAGTAGTCAGGGCTGATGTAACGCGTCTGCGCCATCGGCTGCTCCGCGATCGTTCCGGTGGGCCGGCCTTCGATACTAAAGGGTTGTGTCGATCCACCTCCGGCGAGCGGAATGGTTGTAGTAGTCCCAACGGAAACGACACCAGGCACGGCGCGGATCTGTTCCATCGCACGGTCAAGAAACGCAAGCTGCTGGTGAGGTTCAGAATACCTGATGGGAGTTAAAGCTACGCTCATCGTTAACGCATTGCTGGTATCGAACCCGGGATCGACATTTTGCAGTTTCCAGAAACTGCGAATCATCAGTCCGGCTCCGATCAGCAGCACTAATGACAGAGCCACTTCGGAAACTACCAGTGCCTTGCGTGTGTGCTGCTTCATCGGGCTGCCACCGGTCCGACCCGAGCCTTGTTTCAGAGTTTCACTGAGGCTGCTCTTCGTAAACTGCAAAGCGGGCACGATACCGATGATGATGCCGGCGGCAAACGACACCAAAAGCGTAAAGCCCAACGCCCAGGTGTCGATACCGATATCGCCTGAGTTAGGAAGGCTGCCCAGTCGGACCAGCATCCTGCTCCCCCACACGGCGAGCAGAAGGCCGAGCACTCCTCCAGTAACAGCGAGCAGAACACTTTCCGTAAGTAGTTGCCGGACCAGCCGAGCCCGCCCGGCGCCGAGCGCGATACGCACAGCGATCTCTTTCTGACGGTTGGCGCCTCTGGCGAGCATCAGGTTCGCGACGTTCGCGCAGGCGATCAACAACACGAAGCCCACGGCACTGAAAAGCACGAGCAGCGCCGTGCGGATGTCGCCAACAAGATCCTCACGCAGCGGGATAACTACGGCGCCCCAGCCGCTGTTCTCTTCAGGATATTGTTGTTCGAGCCTCGTCGAAATCGTACTCATCTCCGCTTGCGCCTGTGGCAGTGAGACGTTCTGCTTCAGACGTGCAATCACGATGTAGTCATGAATCGATCGGGTTTGACGTTCCTTGTCATCCCATGCCAGAGGCACCCATAGATCGGCCTCCCGCGGCAACTGAAACCCTGCGGGCATGATTCCGACGACGGTGAAACTTCGGCTGTTGAGCGTCAGAGTTTGACCGACTATGTTTGGGTTAGCTCCGAACGCTCGTTGCCACAGTCCGTGACTGATCACAACGACCTGGTCGCGTCCCGGTTGTTCCTCGTCGGGTGTAAAGGTGCGCCCCTGCATTGCGTTCGTGCGCAACACCGAGAAGAAATCTGACGACACAGCGGCGCCAATCAATGGTAAAGGGTCGTTACTGGTACTCAGACTCAAGCCCGTGTACGTGTAAATCGCCATCTGTTCGAAGGCGTTGCTCTGCGCTTTCCAATCGAGATAGTTCGCGGGTGACACTGAAAATCGGTCGAGGCCGGGGAAGCTTTGCTGAGGCGGTGTGTGCCAAACATCGACGATCTGCTCTGATTCGGGATAGGGTAAGGGCCGAAGCAGTAGACCATTGACGACACTGAATATCGCGGTGTTCGCGCCGATTCCGAGTGCGAGCGACAGCACGGTTACGACAGTGAAAATGGGACTATGGACCAGCGCCCGCACGCCGAATCGAATGTCTCGCCACGTTGTTTCGATGAATTGACCCATTCTAATCTCCCTCACTCTTTCTTGAACCTGCTCGACACCGCCAACTTCGACGAGAGCGTTACGACGCGCCTCCTGAGGAGTGAGTCCCTGCCTGATGTTCTCCTCGGTCACCATGTCCAGGTACGCCTGGATCTCTTCAGTAAACTCCTGGTCCACGCGGTCCTTGTGGAACAGGTTGCGCCAGAGGCTGTTCAGGCGAGGAATCAACGGCACGACTGCTTCTCCTCAGGTAGCTTTTAGTGCGCTCGTGATGGCTATAGAAATTCGCTGCCAGTCCTGCGTCTCGGTCTCGAGCTGCCGCCGGCCGGCTGCGGTAAGGCGGTAATACTTTGCACGGCGATTGTTCTCTGACTCACCCCACGACGACTGGAGCCAGCCCGACTCCTCCATCCGGTGTAACGCCGGAAAAAGTGAGCCGGGCTTGACCTTGAAAGTGCCCTTCGTGATCTGCGCGATGCGATGTGAAACGCCCAACCCATGCAGCGGCCCCAGAGCCAGCGATTTCAGCACCAGCAGATCGAGCGTGCCCTGCAACAGGTCAACTTGCCTTGCCGCCATGTATCTCTCCTATAGACAGTCTGTACATGGTAGATAAACCTTTTCATATAGAATGTCAATACGAGCGGCTGACTACTGTTCTCTTATTGCTGCGGCCCGTTGTGGAACTCAAACTGTTGATCCATCTCGTCGCGATCAGACGGATACTTGAGTGTCATGAAGGAACCTTTTGAGGTGTCCTGGCCTTCGAGAAAACGCGCTAGAACTGAGTTGTTACGACGACGCCTATGATGCGTGGAAAACGCGGTGAGATACCCGAAGATTCGATTAATTGTCTGAGATTGAAGGCAGCAAACAAAATCCTGAAGAAGCAACCAAATTTCGGATGGTCCAATGCGATGATTCAGTTGCGTTGAACGTTCATGACCATCTCACGCACGACTGGCGGCGGCGTACGCCCCCACTGTGGTCGTCCAGTGGCAGTTATTCTCACCACGACGGCACGCGGTTCGAACTGGTCCAGAACATCTCTTGAGAGAACGACTACCGGCGCAGCGGTCCGGATGCGCGGATCCAATAACGCCCACTCGTTTCCTCGCACCTGTTGCGATCCGAGAGTCTGAATGTGGCTGTCCTGAATTAGATCGAAACGCACGTCGATGCGATTTCGACCGTAACTAATCAGATTCGCGGTGATCGTTGAGCCGGGATGAAGAACTGCGTTGTCTACTTGCAGGTCCAAACTGTGCACTTGATAGTAAGAACGCCAGGTAGCGAACGCCCCGATTACGAGATAAGTCACAACCACAACTTGACCCGCTCGCTTCAAGAACAAAAGAGGACGCGGCACACTGTTCGAGAGGCTATTGAACATGTGTGGTTTACTACCAGCGTAGCTCGGAATCGTCAAGTTTATTTCGCATATTGATTACCGCCCGCTGTTCGGCTAGTCGCCCATCGTGAACTGATACTCTTCGGCGGGACTCACAGATCCATCGGCGCTAAGGTTGATTTGATACGTTCCCCTGCTGAGGATGTGTACGGGCAGTCTCAGGGGAACGGCCTTGCCGTCACTCTCCGGTTGAAGGTTTCGAACAACATACGATCGACTCTCGTCCACTCGATGAATCGTTGCCTGGTAGCTCGCGTAACGCTCCTTCTGGATCCAAAGAAGACGTAATTCAATCTCGGACGAGCGCGTGTTCAACGAAGCCTGCGATTCGCCGCCCCTGACTGTCACCGGTGACAGTTCTGCTAAAACTTGTCCACTTCTCGGATTCGAAGGCGAGTTGAGTTGGGCCAACTCGTGCTCGATCGCCGAATGTTCCGAACGTCTGCTGATCCAAAGCGCACCAACAACGATGACGATCATCGCCGTGGCTGCAATCGGAATGAAAAATGCCGGCCTGAAACCAAACCATGCACGAAAACCACGCCAACCTGAAGTCCTGGCAGATGATGCCGCTTCCGCGAGCGCCCAATCTTTTATGGACTTTGTAATTCTGAGCGTGCGTCGCTGCTCTGGCGTTTGCGCGTAACGTGCAACAAATCGTTCTCGATCTGCTGTTGTAAGAGTGCCTTCCAAATAGTCTTCGATCAGATCCTGCTCAACACCCAGAACTCTCTCCTTCGCTTGAGGATCCGTCAGGAACAAATCCTCAACCCGCCCACGTTCTTCGTCATTAACTTTGCCCAATAGAAACTCGCGCAAAAACGCGTCGTCTATCTCGTTATTCATGGGCACCCCTTTACAATGAAATTACACGTCGATTCGTTTCATCTTCGCTGACCGTTACCTCTAAGACAGCGTTCAATACATTGCTCGAGAGATAAACAAATGCGGTGTGTCCTGACTCTCAGAGTCTCCACAGAGATCCCGAACTGTTGAGCCAGTTCGCGGCGATGATCGATCTTAGCCTGCTTTTCTTTCGCGTAATAAGCCAGGATTAACTCCCGCTTATCAAAGCTCAACTCCTGTAAACAAACTTGAAGACATTCTTCAACATCCGCGTCGTCCGCTTCAGTTTGACTTATTTGCTGCTTCGTCAGGTCAGCATCTTCGAGAGCGATTTGAGTCTTGATCTTCTTGAAATTTTCCTTGACCAGGTTGTTTGCAACAGCGCGAAAATAGAGTCGCGGATCACCTTTGTAGGTCGGCCGTACGTCACGTATTTTTTTGGCAACGCGATCGAAGACTTCATCCGTCATCCCCTCCGGATCGGAACACTGACGCCACAGGAAAGTTTTTGCGAGATCGTGGCGAAGCTGAACGTACATTGCCGCTGCCATCTCACGATCAGGATTGAACCAGGCGAGAATCTCGTCGAAGCTTTCGGGTGGGATTGCAAAATCTCGGGCCATTTCCGCGTCGTATTAAATTCAGTTCGACTGTCGTGGAGACATCGGGCGTTTCCGTTTATGAATGATTAGCAGACCGGTCACGACAATCAGCGTCAGCAAAGACAAAACCACAGCGCGCGTGTTGAGCCATGGGTGGTCAACACTAATCCGGTTCGTGTACTCACCCTGTAACACAAACCCAGCCCAATAGTAAGGCGCGTTCCATTGCTTGTCTTGCATCATCTTTAGTTTTGCCGATCGCAGTGCAGCGGCAGGTGACATGCCCTGCTGCAACATCGCTTCATAAAAATGAGCCATCAAAACAGCCGTTGCCCGGTCATCTACCTTCCAGAGACTTGCAACAACACTTTTCGCACCGGCGGACATGAAAGCGTGAGTCAGGCCGACAAGTCCCTCGCCTTTGATGTCTTTTCCCAAAGCTGTCTGACACGCACTTAAAACAGTTAGCTCAGCCGAAAGATCTAAACTGTAAATGTCGTGCAACGGCATCAAACCATTCGTCCTGACGCCCTTCGGATCGACCATCGTGAGAACAATGCCTGACAGCTCGGGGTGTTCGCTGTCGAGAACACCATGAGTAGCAAAGTGGACGATCTGATATTCACCTATGTTTGGACTCATCGCAATTTCACGACTGGCGTCAAAACCTTTGGCCACCATCGTCGAGCCCCACGGCGCCACTGTGGAGATCGCATCGGCTTCTTCCGCGGCATGTGCAAGACGAGTCAGCCCACCGGCACGCGTGACAGCTTCGAAAGGCTCTGGAGAGCTGGCGGCCAACGCGGTTAGTGGATCGCTATGCACACGTTCATCATCACGACTCAACACCGGATCAGCTATGACAGCAAGAAGTTTGGCGCGCGAACTGGCATGCCGAACTATGCTGTTGCGTATCGCGATTAGCGCTGAAAAAGACGGCTCTACGATGACTTCATTAGTTTCCAGCAATAGAGTTTTTGAGTTAACCGGTGCGGGCAACGCTTCGAATGGGACATACTGCAATGCTCCTTCCGGTACCACTATCAGTCGTTTGTTTCCGAGTTGGTCAGCCAGTTGTCCAAACAATATTCGACTCAGGCTGCTGGCCTTTTCGTAGTAAAGATGCTCCGACGTTTCAATTTTAGCCTGATACTCGTTGGGGCTTTGGCCTTCAATTCCCTGTCGCGCCGTAATCAACGCGAGTAAATCGCGTGCGTCGCCTTCGATGATCTTGCGCGCGGGCAGTTCGTACGTCCGGATCGAGCTGGACGTAATGGCCCACAGGTAACTGCGTTCATCTCCCAGAGAAAACTCAAGCAGCATCGTGTCGTCTCGCAATTCCTTCTGGATCTGTTCGAGAGTCAATGGCGCAAGCTGCTCGAGTGATGCCAAATACGGATTGCGTTGTCTCAACTGAGCCTCGATGTCCTGATACTGAGCTCTCAGTTGGGCCAACTGATTCTCGACCTCTGCAAGTTCGGTTGCATCTCTGCCGGTAGAAGATAGTTCCAACCGATACTGGGCTTGTGTTCGAATTAATCCTTTTAACTCTCGCTCACGATCGAGAAGCGGTTTCGCGGCTCCCTCGCGTATGCTGGCGCGCGATTCCCTGACAAGGTCCAGCAGCAAACGAGCCCGACTCTTCTCGCTCACCAGGAAGGCTTCGGCTTCAAAACCTTGTCCAGGATGCAGTCGATCGAGTCGCCTCAGAATTTCTATACACAATTCGTAATGTTGCCGGACTCCCGAGAAATATGAGATGCGAAACTCCGGACTGGCCACGTTCGCGCGCAGGTCTTCGATGATTTTTAAGGAACGCTTAATAAAAGGCAGCGCAACTTCAGGATCATCCGAAGCGAGGTTAGCTCGCGCGAGATTGTAAAGAGTCGTGATTAGAATCCCTTTATCCCCTATCTTCTCAATGATTGGCAGCGCGCGGCTGTAGGCGTCCAATGCTCGTGGTATCTGCTTCTGCTGAAACAACGAATCGCCGTACGTATTCAACGCGAGTGCCCGGTTACGTTGATCGCCATTCCTCTCGTAGAACCTCTCAACTACTTGATACTGTTTCGCAGCGAGATCATGACGACCCTGAAAAGCGTAAATCCTTGCTATCTCGTTAAGAGCATTCACTTCAGTGCGAGCTTTTCCGGCAGCGCGACTCAACTTTAAACAACGTTCGTAATATGCAACGGCCTGATCAAAATTCTCCTGCAGGTGATATATCCTGGCGATCATATACGTACTGACGGACACTCCATCGAGCGCACCGTCGTCTTGAAAGATCTGCAAGGCCCGCATGTAGTTATTGAGGGCGAGTTGATAATCACTAAGATTCTCGTAGGCTTGCCCTAAAGCATTAAGCGCGATGGCCTCGCTATGTCGATCTCCAATCGCATGGAAAATCTTAATCGCGTCGCGGTGCAATTTAATCGCAGCGGTGTCGTCTCTATTAAACGAATGGACCAGCCCTAATCCTGTCAGGGCGAGACCTTCACCACTTCTGTCGTTTGCTTCGCGGTAAAGATCGAGTGCTCGTGACAGTTCAGCGACCGCTTTCTCAGAATCACCTATGCCTCCCCTTATATAACCCGTAAGTAGATGTACTTTTGCTTCGCCTTTAGGATCGTTCTGAAAAAATTTCAGCGCATTCTCGAGGTGCTTCGATGATTTTACGAAGTTTCCCATTTCGTAAGTGACTTCAGCGAGATCAGTGAGCGCCTCGCCATAAGCGTTCGATACAGCGGCGCTTCGATCGGCGTCATGTTGCTTGAAAATATCCAGTGCTTTGTTTACCTGCTCGAGCGCCAGATCGTTATCGCCAAGATAAGTATGCAGGCGACCCATCCGGCTTAATGCTCTGGCCTGCGTTAACCAGTCACCACTCTTCGTGGCAGTGTTCTCGGCGTTTTTATAACGCTTGAGAGCTTCCGCATACTTGCTGAAAAGAAAGTGGATGTCTCCTGATTCGAGTGCGGCCTTTGAAGCGTTTGCAAAGTCAGAGCTGGACGTCCAGATCGAGTAAGCGTTGTCGTAGTCTTCTAAAGCCTGGCGAAGTGCCGTCTCGGTCCAGTTTGTGCGCGAGCTTTCGGCACGCGCCATCGCTTGCCGGGTTTCGGCATTTTTCTGGTCGTTTAGCGTAGTTGCACTTGCTGAGACGCGAAACACGACGATCAGAAGAGCAATGCTGAAGAGTGTTTTTGCTGGTAGCATTTTGAGTTCAGTTTCCAAACGGAAACTTACATTGTGAGACCTGGTTATGGAGAGCACGCGCTCATCTCTATTATCACGTATACCATGAATGATTCAATTAAACGCCAAACGTGATTCGATTAAACGCCGAACGTTGATGCAATTAAACGCCGAAGGCGTTGGCTAATTTCAGCCCAGGGTTCGGATAAACAAAAAATAAATTTAACCCTGAAAGGGTTAGGCGTGTGCGCCGTTAACCCTTTCAGGGTTGTTGCGTGATTTATACAAACTACCCAGGGTTCGAGCATAGCGAGAACCCTGGGTTCGGATAAACAAAAAATAAATTTACCCTGAAAGGGTTAGGCGTGTGCGCCGTTAACCCTTTCAGGGTTGTTGCGTGATTTATACAAACTACCCAGGGTTGTCGCTGCGCTCCAACCCTGTGCTGACATTAGCGAACGCCTTCGGCGTATTTTCAACGCTATTGTATTTTCAACGCCAATTAACGGCCGTCGCGGATCGCGTGACCGTGACGGCCCGAGACGCCGGATTTTCCTGAGCCTTCCCGCCAATCCTGAAGAGTGCCAAGTCGTGTGCCTGGCGCCTTGCGAAATGAAGTCGCTTTCGTCTCTCGCTTCACTGTTGTGTTCTTCTTAACTGACATTGTCGTCTCCTTTATTTAAATGCGCGGCGCCACAGTCACCGGGCACACTCCTACCTGTCGGATGTGATTCGACGCTCGACGAACACACCTGCGGCCGACCTTGAAAGTCAGATCAAAACCGTTTGCTGAATGGTTTTAAGTATGGTGATTTGACATTCGAAGCTGAGCGTCCGGCGCAACATGCTTCGATCTGTGTCGATCCGCGGAAACCGATCGTTTTCATTGAGACCTTCTTTAACGAAAAGCTCGATGCCACGGGATCGCGGGATCTTTGTAAGAGCAAGCTCGGCTTTGGCCGATTCGAACGCGTCTCTGATGGACCTGCCGAACCCGAGTGCGCGATAGAATGCACCCGCAAACGCCACGCCCACTTTGTCGCCAATTCCCCTGCCTGTGCCAATGGAATAGTTAACTACTTCAGCGATGGAGCGGGCCTGCGCCTTGGTGAAGCAGGCGTTAAGCAGAACCAGGCGCACATGCGTGTTGTACAGAGCGAATACGTCTGCGAGACCCTGTTGGTCCACGGTCTTGCCTCGACCATGTGTTCCACCAAGAATGAGTTTGTGTCTCTTACTTCCGTGTCCGCTAAAGTGAACGATCTGTGGTTTGTACAGCAACAGCAGCTTTTGTAAATCGTGTGGCCTTGTTGCTACGTGCTTGTGCAACTCAAATTTACTGCGATGTGGACCCTCATGAATTCGCTCGAAGATCTCGCGTGCTTCTTCGTCGACGAGAATGCGACTGGTGGTCCATGGATTCGCGGACAAGAATAGTATTCGGATCTTTTCTGCCATCTGCGTCCTCCTGCAACCGTTCGTGTAATCACCTCTAACTCACAGGGCGCAGAAATGAAGAAAATCTCGTCACTGACTTCAAAAATATTATCGATGTTTGAATTGCAGGAGGGTAACCAACATGTCGCCTTTACCGCGGGCGACGGCCGTTTGCGTAGCCTTGTAATGGTAAACCGTGACTTTCATTTCGAGCTGCTTCCTTCTAAGAAATTCCTTCACTGCCTCTAAATTCCGATCGGTCAATCCTCCGTGTGGATCTTTGAGAGCCTCTGTCTTTGCAGACTCGAGTTGGCTGACCGGCGACACTGACCAAACAATCCAGAAGTTTTCGTCGCCGGCAAGGCCTCGGAAAGTTATCCAGTCAGACTGGATCGATTGATTTGCACCAAGCGTTGCTGAGCCCTCATTTATATTCAGGCTGGGGTAGATCATCGTGAAGCTGGTGTCCTTTGGTTCGGGTGGTCCTTCGTTCATCACGTAAAGATAACCGGGGATGGGAGTGAGAACGTTCAGTCGAAACTTGTCTCCATTTTCAAAGACTTCTTTACCATTCGACTTGAGTGGTTCCTGGTAATCTTTTCCATCCCGCATCCTTTGAACTGTGAGCCAGTAAGTGAATGAACGATTGGGCTCCGGAGCGCCTGTCCTGCGAAGATATTTAAAAACGCCGAACGATAGCAGTACAAGAATAATCAAGCTGCCAGCGACTTTGGCCCACTTCGGAATCGCGGTTTTACGCGGTTCCAGCAGGGCATGGGCCAGCTTCTCACCAAACTCACTTGCGCTTTTGTACCGGCCTTTGGGCTCGAATTTCAGTGCGCGAAGCAAGACGCTGTCTGCTTTTGTCGATAAATCTTCGCGTAGATGTTTGGGTCTCACGCGTACACCCGCACGCTGCAAGTCGAGCAGGTGCGACGCTGAACCGGGCTTGAAAGGCCTGCGACCGGTGACGATTTCATAAGCGATTAGTGCCATCGAATAAATGTCGCTGGCGGCAGTGATCTCTTCCCCGCGAAGCTGCTCGGGAGACATGTATGCGAGAGTTCCGACCGATACACCGCCGGCCGTCGTTGCAGCGATGAGAGAGTCTTTGACTTTTGCAATACCAAAGTCTACGAGCACCACTGAATCGCCCTTGAGCATTATGTTCTCGGGTTTCAGATCTCGATGAAAAATACCTTTTCCATGAACGTGTTCGAGTGCTGCACCAATCTGCTTGAGAATCGATGCTGCAAGTTTCAGTTCGATTCCATCGTTGGTGATCCGCGATCGCAGCGTCTCTCCATCTACGTACTGCATCACGATGTACGGCCGCCCATCAGTCAATTTGCCGGTGTCTAATATGCGCACCACGTTAGGGTGATCCGTGCGAAGCAATGCCTCGACTTCCTGTTCAAACTTCTGTCGCGCATATGGATCCTGAATAAGGGAGTGGGAAAGAATCTTTATGACAACAGCCTGACGTTGAAGTCGTAGATCAAGAGCGAAATAAACGTGACTCATACCGCCCGCGGTAAGTTCTCTTTCGACAAAATAGCGTTCGCCGATCGTTGCTCCTACAAGGTTTTCCGGCGAGGAACCCAAATCGACGACCGGTGATTCGAGGAAACCGCCTGCTGAGTCGTCGGCCTGGAGGAGCGAATTAACCTCGCGCTGTAGATCGAGATCGCCGGAACATGCATTTGCCACGAACACGCTACGCTCGGAGTGAGGCCTCGCCAGTGCCGCATGGTAGATCTCCTGAATGCGATTCCAGTTCGGCTGCTTCATTCAGTTGTCTCCTGGGATGAAACTCGAGCGGAAAAAACTAGAAGTTGTTTAACGCTTTGAAGCGTTTGCTGCGGGCTGCACTTTGTACACCGCGGTACGTATAAAAATGACTAGTCGTCGGGGTGTTCACACATGTAATGACTTAAGGCGCCGTTTCATTACTTTGTTAGGGAAGAATAGGACCATCCTGATGCACGAGATTACTGATCTCTTAAAAGCGTGGAGTAGCGGCGATACACAGGCTCTGGAAAAGCTGGTGCCGTTAGTCGACGATGAACTCCGAAAAATTGCGCACAACTACATGCGCAATGAACGATCGGGTCACATTCTGCAAACCACCGCTCTCGTAAACGAGGCGCTGATAAAACTTATTCGCGAGAACATCAGCTGGGAAAATCGAAAACAGTTCTACGCACTGGTGGCAAAGCGCATGCGACAGGTTCTTGTTGATTACGCGAGGAGAACACAGCGGGCTGATTACGTTGACGTAGACGAGGCTGTGATACCGGATGAGACACCTAAAGAGGTGCTGCTGCTCGACGAGGCACTGACAAAACTCGCCGGCATCGATGAACGCAAGGAAACAATCGTTGAGTGTCGCTACTTCATAGGATTGACGCTCGCGGAAATCGCGGAGCTTTTAGGGGTTGGACAATCGACCGTCGAACGCGAATGGCGCTTTGCACGCTCATGGCTCAAGCGAGAGATGACCGAATAAGCGCGTCAGCTCAGCAGCGCGTGGCGCAGACGGTGGGTTGAGATGAGCAGGTGGGCGTCGTGGAGTTCGTCGAGGTTGAGGTCGAGAAGATCGATGAAGTGGAGGGGTGATGAGGTGACGTCACTCGCTTCAACTTCAACGACGAACGGGTAAACGACTTCCGGTGTGACGCCGGGGCTGGAGAAGTATGAGCCGCCCAGTTCCCACGTGTTGCGAACTGCGAGGCGAAAATCGCGTTGCAGCGCGGCGGTTACGAAAGCGGGCAGTTCTCCAATGCTCCGCAGTGAAAATGGGAGACGCCATGAAGGTATGGTTAGTATCCGCGAGTTGCCCTCGAATGCCTGCACTGCCGGCAGATCGCGCAGTTCAAGGCCGGCGTATGTGCTTCTTCCGGTCTTCACGACTGGTATGACGGAAACCGCACTTATGCTCAGCTTCTGTGGTATCACATACTCAAACGGCACTTCAGAAATGACTTCGCCCGAACGCGTACGTTCGACAAAGGTGCTTTCTCTTATCAACAGAAACTGTGATCCCGCAGGCAGTTCGCACGAGTCAAACGCGCTGTGAGATGACGAAAGAAAATCGGTTTGAGAATCAATCTCAGACTGTTGCTCCGACAGCTTGATCGGCGCGCCAATCCATGGACCAACAGACCTCTGCAGCTCGTGTAGCAAACGATAGATATTTATCTCGAGGCGCGCGTCAAACATTCCCCCGACGTGACTCGCACGCAGCACCTGTTGCGCATCAAGTGCGCGGACGGCGCCCGCGCTTCTGAATCGAGTGTAGTTCGGGAATAGGGCATTAAAAGAAGACTGTGGGCGCACCTGGACCAGACACGCCATCGCCCACTCGTTGATTGCGCCCGGCGAGGTGTAATACGAATGCGGCTCGCCGATCGAGATCACGTCCGCTTCCGCCAGGTTTGCTCGTTCGCGCAGAATCTCAATTACAGCCTCGCGCGAAGGTGGCCCTTCAACAATGGCGCTGATGGGTTCGGTGATGTAACCCGAGAGCGAAGAGCCTGCCAGTCGCACCTGGTCCGCACACGCGTTGACCAGCGGGCGGGGAAAGTCCTTCTTCGCGAGCACGAGAATCTGGCCGTCGTCGTCGATCCATGGAAGAATGTCGATCGTCTGATGCGGCCGCTCGACTAGTTCGAAAACTTCACTCGTCTCCTTGTGACGATAAGCCGACAGCTTCAAAAACTTCGGCGCCGCAAGCACCTCGTTACGCGACTCACACAACTCCACACCTTCATCAGCATCAACTTTCTCGCCGACAATTAAATAGTTTGTCGGCGGAAACGGCAGCGGCCGCTCGTTCAAGTCACTCAAATAAAACTTCTTCTCAAAACGATTCTGCACGATCCACGGATTCC
>Ga0307406_10000703_pt1 | contig 18900 bp, 17 predicted proteins | sample 322Cmetagenome_3_FD_203706 | JGI IMG/M metagenome (GOLD analysis project Ga0307406, IMG submission 203706) | Maize rhizosphere microbial communities from greenhouse at UC Davis, California, United States - 322HYB-C-2 | ecosystem: Host-associated > Plants > Roots > Rhizosphere > Soil | place...
TCGATGCTCTTCATCTCGCACAACCTCGCGGTCGTGCGGTACATCAGCGACGAGGTGTGCGTGATGCGGAGTGGAAGGCTGGTCGAGGCCGGCCGGACGGAGACGCTGCTCGCGGCTCCCGGAGACCCTTATACGCAGGACCTGCTCGACGCGGTGCCTGTGCTCGGCGAGAGGATGCAGTTCGGATGACGAGACGCTTCGCGGATGCCACGGCGGAAGAGCTGCGAGAGGAACTGGTCGCGGTGCGGCGGGAGCTTCACCAGGCGGTGGAGATCGGCCTCGACCTCCCGCAGACACAGGGGATCCTGCTGCGGGAGTTGGAGGGCCTCGGTCTCGAGATCACCCGCGGCACCTCGCTGTCGTCGATCACGGCTGTCCTCCGCGGCGGTCGCCCAGGACCGGTGGTCCTGCTTCGCGGCGACATGGACGGCCTCCCGGTCGCGGAGGCGACGGGCCTGCCCTTCACCTCCACGTCCGGTGCGATGCACGCGTGCGGCCACGACCTGCACATGGCGGGACTCCTCGGTGCCGCCCGGCTGCTGGTCGCCCGCCGCGACGACCTGCCCGGCACCGTGATCTTCATGTTCCAGCCCGGTGAGGAGGGGCAGGCCGGGGGTCGCATCATGATCGAGGAGGGCGTGCTCGACGCTGCGGGGGAGCGGCCGGTCGCGGCCTACGCGATCCATGTCGACAGCGCGACCCCGCGCGGGCAGCTCGTCACGCGCGGGGGCGCCATGATGGCCAGCGCCAGCGCGATGCGGATGACCCTCCGGGGCACCGGCGGCCACGCCGCGTTCCCGCAGCTCGGGATCGATCCGGTGCCGGTGGCCGCGCAGCTCATCCTCGCGGTGCAGGCATTCGCCGCGCGGCGGCTGCCCGCCACCGACCAGGCCGTGATCTCGATCACCCGGTTGAGCAGCGACTCCGAAGCGAGTAACGTGCTGGCCGCCAGCGTCTCGCTCGAGGCGAACATCCGCACGCTCTCGTCGACCACGCTGGACACGGTGCGCACGCAGCTGCCGGTGCTGCTCGCCGGCATCGCCGAGGCGAACGGCTGCGCGTTCGAGAGTGAGTTCATCGCGTCGTATCCCGTGACGTACAACGACCCGGCCGAGACGCGCGAGGTGCTCGCGGTGCTCGACGATCTGGTCGGTGCGGAGCGCGTCACGCGGCTGGAGGCGCCGTCGATGGCCTCGGAGGATTTCTCCTACGTGCTGCAGGAGGTGCCGGGCGCCCTGGTCTTCGTGGGTGCCGCGCCCGACAGTGGCCCGCTGCCGCTGCACGCCGACAATGCGATCTTCGACGACGCGGTGCTGCCTCTGCAGGCGCAGGTACTCGCAGAGCTCGCCTGGCGGAGGCTCGAGCGCGGCTGACTGCGTTCATGCTGTGGCGCTGAATGCCATGATCAGGCACTGGTTGTAGCTCGGCCACACATACTCTGGGCTCCGCCCGACCGGCACGCTGGAACCAGCCGGCCTCAGCGCGGATGCCGGCGGAAAGGACCCCCTCATGACCTCGGCATCCACCGTGACCCGCGGCTCAGGCGCAGCATCCGGCAGGGAGAGCGCCCCCGAGTCGTCGCAGATCCGCACGATCGTCGCGTCCAGCGTCGTCGGCACCACCGTGGAGTGGTTCGACTTCTTCGCCTATTCGACGGCGGCGGCCCTCATCCTCAACGGACTGTTCTTCCCCGACTACGACCCGCTGGTCGGCACGATCCTCGCGTTCGGCGGCATCGCGGTGGGCTACTTCGGTCGTCCGCTGGGATCGATCGTCTTCGGGCACTTCGGCGACCGCATCGGACGCAAGCGGATGCTGGTGCTCTCGCTGATCCTGATGGGCGCGGCGACCTTCCTCATCGGACTTCTGCCGACGTACGCCGCGATCGGGGTCGCGGCCCCCATCCTGCTCATGGCGCTGCGCTTCGTGCAGGGCTTCGCCCTCGGCGGCGAGTGGGGCGGTGCCGTGCTGCTGGTCGTCGAGCACGCCGAACCCCGCCGACGCGCGTTCCTCGGCAGCTTCCCGCAGGTCGGGCTCGCGCTCGGCCTCACGCTGTCGACGTTGGTGTTCCTTCCGCTCGTGGCGCTGCCCGGTGACGCGTTTGCCGAGTGGGGTTGGCGCGTGCCCTTCCTGATCAGCGCGGTGCTGGTGCTGGTCGGTCTGTTCATCCGGCTGAAGATCACCGAGACGCCCGAGTTCGAGGAGATGAAGGATGCCGGCAAGGCCGCGAAGGTGCCGCTGTGGGTCACGCTCAAGACCCACCCGGCGCAGGTGCTGCTCGCCGCGCTCAGCTTCGCCGTGATCGGCGCCGTCTTCTACATGCTGTTCACGTTCAGCCTCACCTACGGCACCGAGTTCGTCGGTCACGAGCGTTCCGAGATGCTGACCATCGCGACGATCTGCTCGGTTCTGGCGCTCGGCGGGCTGCCGCTGGCCGGATGGCTCGCCGACCGCTTCGGGGTCGCGAAGGTCTTCGCCGCGGGCACGATCCTGTCGGTGCTGCTGGCGTTCCCCGCGTTCTGGCTGATCGACACGGGAAGCCTGGCCGCGGCTTACGTCGCCTACCTCGCGATGACGATCGCCTTCTGCGCCACCTACGGCACGCTCGGCGTGCTGTACGCGCAGGCCTTCGACGTGCGCATCCGCTACACCGGCATGTCGCTGGCCCTCGGGATCGGCACGATCATCGGCTCCGCGTTCGTGCCGATCATCTACCTCGAGCTGCTGTCGGTCTTCGGCGGCTCCTGGGCCATCGCGCTCTACATCGTGGTCGCGGGTCTGATCACCCTCGTCTCGGCCACGCTCCTGCACCGGCTCACCCGTGGCGCCGCCCGGCGCGCAGCATCTGCCTCGACTGAAGGATCCGCCCGATGATCGACGACGCTACACGCGCCCTGCTGAACACCCTCGGCGGAGTGGATGCCGCGCCCGGCTCCCTCGACGGCGTCGTCGTGCTCGACGTCACGCGGGTCGTGGCCGGTCCGTACTGCTCGATGATCCTGGCCGATCTCGGCGCGACCGTGATCAAGGTCGAGAACCCGGGAGACCCGGACTACACGCGCACCTTCCCGCCGCTGCTGGACCGCGCGGGCGAGGAGCCGCTGAGTGGGTTCTTCGCGCAGTACAACCGCAACAAGCTCGGCGTCACGCTGAATCTCAAGAGCCCGGATGCCGCGGCGGTGCTCGACCGCCTCGTCGAGAAGGCCGACGTGCTGGTCGAGAACTTCCGCCCTGGCACGATGAACCGGCTCGGGCACGGCTACGAGCGGCTGCGCACCGTGAACCCGCGACTCGTCTATGCGGCCCTCAGCGGGTACGGGCAGACCGGGCCGTACCGCTCGCGGCCGGCGTACGACAACAGCGCCCAGGCGACCGGCGGACTGTGGTCGATGAACGGTCCCGCCGGCGGACCGCCGACCCGGGTGGGCACGATCATCGGCGACCTCGCCGCCAGCCTCTACGGCGTGATCGGCGTGCTCTCGGCGCTCCGGCACGTCGAGCGCACGGGTGAGGGGCAGCTGGTCGACGTCTCGCAGCAGGACTCCGTGCTCACCCTCACCGAGAACGCGGTCGTGGCGTACGCGGTCGACGGCACGATTCCCGAGCCGCTCGGCAACGAGCATCCGTTCGTCCGCCCCTACGAGCTCTTTCCCTGCCGCGACGGGTTCGTGTTCTTCGGCGGCTACACCGACAAGTTCTGGCGAATCTCGTGCGAGACGTTCGGCACCGCCGCCGACTGGGAGGCGCACCCCGACCTGCACACCATGGCCGCGCGCTTCGACGCCGAGGTCTATCGCACCGAGGTGCGGCCGATGATCGAGCGCTGGTTCGCCGATCGCACCAAGGTCGAGTTGGAGCAGCTCGCCGGCGACCTCGTGCCGTTGAGTGCGGTGAAGGACATCGGCGAGGTCGTCGAGGATCCGCAGATCGCCGCACGCGGCATGATCGTCGAGGCCGAGTATCCGGGGCACGGCACGCTGCGCACCTTCGGGTCGCCGATCAAGCTCGACCGCACCCCGCCCCGGACGGCAGGGCTTGCACCGGACATCGGTCAGCACACCGCCGACGTGCTGCGCGACCTGCTCGGGTTCTCGCCCGACGACGTCGAAGCCCTGCGTCAGGGCGGAACCGTCTGATGGCCGGCATCCGCCTCGAGAGGCACGGGGCCATCGGGCTGATCACGATCGATCGACCCGAGAAGCTCAACGCGATGACGCTCGCGATGTACGACGAGCTCGGCGCCGCGTTCGCCGAGGTGCGAGACGACGCCGGCATCGGGGTGGCCGTGCTCACAGGCGAGGGCGACCGCGCGTTCTGCGTGGGTGCCGACCTCGGCGAATCGATCCCGGCACTGACCGAGGAACGATTCGACATCAGCGAGTGGGATGCTGCGCACCAGAAGCACTCGACGCTCGAGAAGCCGGTGATCGCGGCGATCAACGGCCTGGCTCTCGGCGCCGGCTTCGAGATCATGCTGTCGACCGACATCCGTCTCGCGGCGTCGCACGCCGGGTTCGGGCTGCCGGAGACCGGGGTCGGCGTCGTGCCAGCGGGCGGCACGCTCGTGCGACTCGTCCGGCAGATCCCCTACGCGTTCGCGATGGACCTGATGCTGCGCGGAGAGCGCATCGACGCCGACACCGCGCTACGCTACGGACTCGTCAACCGGGTGGTCCCGGCCGCCGACCTTCGCGACGAGGCGTTCCGCGTCGCGGAGCACCTGCTGGCGAAGAGCCGCACCGCCGTCGCGACGGTGAAGCGCGCGGTTCGCGCACTGCAGGATCTGCCGGAGGACGAGGCGTTCCGGCTCGAGGCCGAGCTCGGACAGCGGGCATTCGCGAGCCCCGACGCCCGTGAGGGGCTCGACGCCTTCGCGGCACGGCGCCCTCCGGTCTTCCCCTCGCACGGCTAGGACGAACCGGCGCTCGTAGACTGCTGTTCACCCGATGGCCATACCCCTATGGCCGTTCGCCGAGGAGGTGCGATGGCCGATCCGACCCGAGCCTCTCCCGTTGCGACGGCGGCATTGGTGCGCGAGGTCGTGTCGGCCACCCGCTCCGAGCCGGGCGAGAGCACCGCGGCGCTCGCCGCGCTGCTCGCCGAGGCCGACGTCGCCGCGGCGGAAGTCGAGGAGCTGCTGGCCTCGGTGCAGGAGGCGCAACAGCTGAACGCGCGGCTGCGCCGCCGGGCCACCGAGCTCGAGGCGCTGTTCTCGACCGCGCGTGAGCTCGTGCGTCTGCAGGACGTCACGGATGTGCTGCGTCGGCTGGTCGAACGCGCGCACGAGCTGATGGGAACCGACGTCACCTATCTCTCCGAGGTCGACGATGCGCAGGGCGACCTGCGGGTTCGGTACTCGGTGGGCACGGTCACCCCGGAGTTCCGCGATCTGCTGGTGCCGGCGGGCTACGGCCTCGCCAGCCTCGTGGCGAACAGCCGCGAACCGGTGTGGGTGCGGCAGTACGCGCGGATGGCGGATGCTCCGCACGACGCCTCGATCGACGCCGCGGTCGAGCGGGAGGGACTCGTGTCGTTCCTCGGTGTGCCGCTCGCCGTCGGCGACGAGGTGCTCGGCGCCCTGTTCGCCTGCAACCGCTTCGCGCACGACTTCACTCCTGAGCAGGTGCTGCTGCTGTCGGCCTTCGCCGATCATGCGGCGGCCGTGCTGCACAGCGCGCGCGTGCTGGCCGACAGCGCGGCCGCCAGGGCCCGCGCCGAACAGGCGTACCGGGAGCTGCATCGGCATCTCGAGGCGACCCAGGTGGCGAGCAGCATCCATGAGCAGCTGACGGCCGCGGTGATGTCCGGTGCCACGGTCGTCGATCTCGTCTCCACGCTCTCGGATCGGCTGCGCCGCCGCGTCTGGGCTCTCGATGACGCTGCCCGGCCGCTCGGCGCCTCGGCCGGACCAGTTCGTGGTCTTCCCGCCAGGATGCTGCTCATCGGCGCGGTCCGCGAGAGCCAGCGGAGCGGCCATGCGGCCACGATCGACCACGACGGCGGCCGCTGGCTGGTGGTCGCGATCCTCGGTGCCGATCGGGCGCTGGGCGCCATCGTCGCCGAGCGCGGAGGCGAGGACCCGCCGGACGATGATGTCGTCCGGCCGACGCTGGAGCGTGCGGCCCATGTCGCCGCGTTGGTGTCGTTCAAGCGGGATGCGGCGTCGGCGCTCCGAGCCGAGCGTCGGGCGCGTGCGTTGCTTGCGGTCATCGAGGGAGAGACGGCTCGGAATGAGGCGGATCTCCGCGCGGAGTTCTCAGCGGAGGTCACCGCGTGCGCAGTCGTCGATGTGCAGGGCCGCGAGGGCGCTCTCACGGCCGCAGCCGACGCGGTCGGAGACGACGGGATCGTGGCTGTGCGCGGTGAGCACCTGATTGTCGCGTGGGGGGTGCCGGAGGCGACGGATGAGACCGAGCGGATGCGCCGCGTGCTTGCCGACCGCCTGCGCCAACCCGACATCCGCGCGGTCGTGGCCGTCGCAGAAGGCACGTCGCTCCGGGCCGCCGTCGATCGTGCCACACGCGACCTGCGTTTGCTGGTTCCTCTGGGGATCACGGACGCGACCGTGCGGTCCGACGCCTTCGCGCCGTACCATGTGCTCACCTCGGCCGCCCCGGACGCGGTCGCGCGCTTCGTCGATGAGGTGCTGGGGCGGGTGCGCGAGTGGGATTCTCGCCGAGGTACCGCGCTCGTCGAGACCCTCGCCGCTTACTTCGACGGAGGTGGCAGCCGGCAGGCGGCCGCGGCATCGCTGCGAGTTCATAAGAACACCGTCCAACAGCGTCTCGAGCGCATCTGGACCCTGCTCGAGGGCGACTGGGACGACGCCGAGTACCGATTCCGCGTGCAGGCCGCGGTAAGGCTCGAGAACCTCCGCGTCCGGTTGATCGCAGGCAGGTGACGTGTCGCACGGTGTGATGCGGTCACAGTCGAGCCCTCGGACACTGTGACGAAGTGCCGCTGACACGACGATGGTCCTTGTCTAGCGTCGAAGAATGGACGCCCGTGACTTTCGACCCGTCGATCTGACTGCTCTGCGAGCGAAGATGGGGGAGCCCGACGCCCCGACCACGCAGAAGATCACCGATCACCTCGACGAAAACTGCCTGGCGTTCCTTGCGCACTCGCCGTTCTGCTGCCTGTCGACGTCGGATGCCGCGGGCAACTGCGACTGCTCACCTCGCGGCGACTACCCCGGCTTCGTCCGCGCCCTCGACGCGCAGACGCTCGTGATCCCCGACCGCCTCGGCAACAAGATCGCAGACTCGATGACGAACATCCTCGACAACGGGCACGTGGGGCTCCTGTGCTTCGTTCCCGGCATGACCGAGACCCTCCGCATCAACGGCACCGCGACGGTGACCGACGATCCGGCTCTCCTGGCCATGCTCGAACAGGATCACGCCGTTCCCGATCTCGCCATCGTCGTCCACACCGAGCAGGTCTACCTGCACTGCGGTCGCGCGCTGCTGCGCGGCGGGCTGTGGGATCCGGAGACCCAGGATCTCGCCGCGGAGGTGCCCAGCTCGGGGCAGATCTGGGCGAGCATGTCGGGGTGGGACCCGACCGTCGGCACCGCGATCGACGATGCGATGGCCGGCGCCTACAAGGTGCTGTACTGAATGCGCTCCCGCGCGGGGATGATCCCCCTCCTCGTCAGCGAGATCGTCAGCGAGACGCCCTCGATCGTCAGCGTACGGCTCGAAGCCTCCGACGGCTCGCCGCTTCCGCCGTGGGTGCCCGGTGCCCACATCGACGTCCAGCTGATCACGCGACACGAACGGCAGTACTCGCTGTGCGGCGACCCGGCAGACCTCACGGGGTACCGCATCGCCGTGCTGCGCGAGCCTGCCTCCCGCGGAGGCTCGTACTACATCCACTCGTTCCTGCGGGTCGGCAGCCGCGTCTGGGTGCGGCCTCCGCGCAACCTGTTCGCGCTCTCTGAGGCACCCGCCTACCTGCTCCTCGCCGCGGGCATCGGCATCACGCCGATCCTCGCGATGGCCCGTCATCTGGCTGCGGAGGGGGCGGACTGGCGCATGTCATACCTCGCTCGACATAGGGATGGCATCGCGTTCTCGGCCGAGCTCGAGGGCCTCGGCGACCGGGTGACGACACACATCAGCTCGGAGCGCGGCCGGCTCGACCTGGCGGGTCTGCTGGCCGACATCGCACCCGGCACCGAGGTCTACGCCTGCGGGCCGCAGGGCTTCATCGACGAGCTCGCCGGACTCGCGGACGCACTGCCTGAGGGAAGCAGCATCCATGTCGAGCGCTTCGAGCCGAAGCCGCGCGAGCACCGACCGAACGAGGCGTTCTCGGTGGTGTGCTCGCGATCAGAGGTCACGGTCGAGGTTCCCGCGCAGCGGTCGATGCTCGACGCGCTGGCGGATGCCGGGGTCTCGGTCGGCGGTTCCTGCCTGCGCGGCGTCTGCGGCTCCTGCGCGCTGAACGTGCTCGAAGGCCTCCCCGAGCACCGGGATTCGCTCAACGCCGACGACGACTCGATGACGATCTACCCGTGCGTGTCGCGGTCGATCTCCCGAGAACTCGTCGTCGACGTCTAGGAGCGAGGAACCCTAGGACTCCTCGTCGTCGGTCTCCACGCCGGGGCCGGGCCCGGGGCGGACCGGCGCGTCCTGAGCGATGTCGATGCGGGTGTTGCCGTCGTGCTCGCTCACCTCGATGCGCGGCGCGGCGTCGGCTTCGGTGGCATCGGGTGCCGCCGTCAGCTGGTCGTGGCGCTTCTCCTCGAAGGTCTCGTCGTCTGCGGATGCGTGATCAGGTGTGCTCATGGCTCTCCTCTGTGTTGCGGTCGTCATCGGTCTTCCGGCTCTCGGTGCGCTTCCGGCCCCACCGTGCCAGCAGGTACAGCGTCACTCCGACCGCGATCAGGATCGCGCCGAACAGCCACACGACGGGGCGCTGCTGCGTGAGGAGCAGGATGCAGGAGCCGATCCCCAGCACCGGCACGAAGGTCCACACGCGGAAGTGGTCCTGCTCGACGCGGTCCCGCCTCAGCACCAGCACCGACACGTTCACGCTGAGGAAGACGAACAGGAGCAGCAGCACGACGGTCTCGGCGAGCGTCGCCAGGTCGCCCACCAGGGTGAGCCCCATCGCCACGAGAGTCGTGGTGAGGATGGCGACCCACGGGGTCTTCCGGTTCGGCAGCACGCGGCCCAGCGCGGCAGGAAGCAGGTTCTGCTCGGCCATGCCGTAGGTCAGGCGGCTGACCATGATCATCGTGAGGAGGGCGCCGTTCGCGACCGCGATGAGCGCGATCAGACTGAACAGCCAGGAGGGGATGCTGACGCCGGTCGCCTCGACCACGGCGAGGAGCGGTCCGCTGGACTCCTGCAGCTCTGCTGCCGGCAGCGCGATTGAGCTCGCCAGCCCGACCAGCACGTAGACCCCGCCCGCCGTGAAGAGCGCAGCGAACAGGGCGCGGGGATACGTGCGCCGCGGGTTCTTCACCTCTTCGATCATGTTGGCCGAGGTCTCGAACCCGACGAAGGAGTAGTACGCGATCACGGCGCCGGCGAGGACGGCCATGCCGACGCTCGCTCCCTCGGGCGTCTCGGTGATGCGCGACACATCGCCGCCGCCCCCGCCGACGAAGACCGCGACGACGGCCATCACGATCACCAGGCCGCTGAGCTCGATCGCGGTCATGACGAGGTTGGCGCCCAGGGATTCCCGGATGCCGCGGGCGTTGAGGAGCGCGACCACGGCGAGGAACGCGATGGCGACGGGAATCGTCGGCAGATCGATGAACGCGCGGAAGTAGTCGCCGGCGAACGCGATGGCGAGCCCGGCGGCGCTGGTCACGCCGGCCGCCAGCATGCTGAACCCCACGAGGAAGGAGACGAGCGGACTGCGGAAGGCCCGCTCGGCGAAGACCGCCGATCCGCCGGCCCTCGGGTACTTGGTCACGAGCTCCGCGTAGGAGCCGGCCGTGAGCAGCGCGAGCAGCAGCGCGAGCAGCAGAGGCGCCCAAAGCATCCCACCCACCTTCTCGGAGAGCACGCCCATGAGCGCGTAGATCCCCGCTCCGAGGACGTCGCCCAGGATGAAGGCGAAGAGCAGCGGTCCGGTGATGGCTCTGCGGAGGCGAGTGGGAGCCTCAGCGCCCGTCGCGGTCTCGGTGGTCATCCTCGAAAGCTAGGGCGGACGACGCATCGCCGCGACGGGGTTGACAGATATGCCGGTGTCACGCACTCAGCATTCTCACAGACATGCCGCGCGGCGCGGCGATCCGCTACAGGATCGCCGATAAATTGTCGACGCACGAAGGACGGTCCGCCGGCCTCCGGCAGGGGCGATCGAGGGGATCGCTTCACGACCTGACACAAGAAACGGGTTCTCTCATGACCGGTACCGCACGGAAGGCGCTCGCCGAAGGCCTCGCGACCTTCCTCTTCGTCCTCGCCATCATCGCCGCGGTGAACAGCGAAAGCCCGCTGACACCGCTCGCGATCGGCTTCACTCTCATGGTCCTCGTCTACTCGACGGGCCACATCTCGGGCGCGCACCTGAACCCGGCCGTGTCGGTCGGTGTCTTCCTGCGCGGCGGCCTCAGCGTCGTCGACTTCATCGCCTACCTCATCGCCCAGTTCGTCGGCGGCGCGCTGGCCGCCCTCGCCAGCCTGGCCGTGTGGCCGAGCGGCGGCAAGGCGGTCGTCATCGAGATCGGCCCGGCCTTCCTCGTCGAGGCGCTGTTCACGCTGATCCTCGTCTGGGTCGTGCTCAACACGGCCACCGCCAAGGGCACCGACGGCAACTCGTTCTACGGTCTCGCGATCGGCGCCACGGTGTTCGTCGGCGCGGCGACCGTCGGCTCGATCTCGGGCGGCGGCTTCAACCCGGCCGTGGCCCTCGGCCTCTCGGTGGGCGGCTACTTCGCGTGGAGCTCGCTGTGGCTCTACATCGTCGCTCCGGTCGTCGGTGCGGTGATCGCTGCGATCCTGTTCCGCGTGCTCAACGCGGACGATGCCAAGAAGATCGCCGGCGAGTAACTCCCGGCTCCGAAGCGCCGCGTCCTCTCCGGAGGGCGCGGCGCTTCTGCATGCGGCCGTATCCTCCGAGGAAAGTCCGTCGCGCGGGGGATGCCGTCGGCATCCGCCTTCCGTAGCGTGAAGCCATGCTGATCGTCGAGGAACTCCACCTGCTGCTGACCCGGCCAGACGGACGCGTCGAGAGCGCCGCGAGCGTGCACCGCCTGTTCGGTGCGATCGCCGCGGTCATCGTCGACCTCTCCCTGCAGGGGCGCGTCGTGGTGACGGAGGAGAAGAACCCCGCCGTGCAGGTCGTCTCGGCCGAACCGACCGGGAATCCGGTGCTCGACGCCGCCCTCGTCCGTCTCGAGCCGCTGAGCGGCAAGCGCCTGCAGTCGCTCCTGATGCGGTCGAAGCTCGACCCCCTCGACCACGTCATCGAGTCGCTCGTCGTCCAGGGTGTGCTCGTGCGCGGAGAGCGCGGCTTCTTCGGGTGGGGTTCGCTGCGCACGCCGGAGTCCGATCCAGGGCCGGAGATGCTGATCCGCTCCCGGCTCGCCGCCGTGCTGTCCGGTTCGGCCGCGCCCACTCAGGCGGACGTCACGATCCTCGCCATCCTGCAGGGGATGAACGCGGCGCATCCGATCCTGAAGAACGAGGCGGCCGGGGCATCAGCGGGTCAGCTGAAGAAGCGCATCGAGCAGCTCGTCTCGGGCTCGGCAGCGGGTGACGCCGTCACGAAGGCCGTGAACACGGCGATCGCTGCGGCGCTGATGGCCGCGATGACGCCGGTCATCGTCGCGACGACGACCGGCTGAGCGCCGCCCGGATCAGCGCACGACGGCGGTGACCGGGGCCTGCGCGTCCGACGTCGCGGGAATGCGCGCGCGTGCAGCCGCGATCACGACGACCACCAGCGCGGCGCCGGTGATGATCGCGCCGAGCCAGATCGGCGAGGTGTAGCCGAACCCGGCGGAGATCCCCACGCCGCCGGCCCACGCGCCCAGCGCGTTGCCGACGTTGAACGCGCCGATGTTGGCACCGGAGGCGAGCGTCGGCGCACCGCCGGCGTACTGCATGACCCTGCTCTGCAGACCGGGCACGGTGCCGAACCCGAAGCCGCCCATCAGGAACAGGGCGAAGACGGTCGCGATCCCGGACTGCGCGAAGAGGGCGAAGAAGGCGAGCACGACGACCAGCGCCGCGATGAAGACGATCAGCGTACGGTCGATGGCCCGGTCGGCGAGGCGGCCGCCCAGCCAGTTGCCGAGCACGAGGCCGCCGCCGAAGAGCACCAGCAGCCAGGGCACGGCGGAGGACGCGAATCCGCTGACCTCGGTGAGCGTGTAGGCGATGTAGGTGAACGCCCCGAACATGCCGCCGAAGGCGAGGACCGTGACGATCAGCGAGAACCACACCTGGCCGGACCGGAAGGCCTGCAGCTCCTGGCGGAGGCTGATGCTCTGATCGGGCCGCGGCAGGGCAGGTACGAGCGCGGCGATGCCGATGAACGCCAGCACGCCGATGGCGGAGATCACCCAGAAGGTCGAACGCCAGCCGAACTCCTGCCCGATGAACGTGCCGAACGGCACGCCGAAGACGTTCGCCGCGGTGAGGCCGGTGAACATGATCGCGATCGCACCGGCCTTCTTCTCCGGGGCCACCAGGCCGGCCGCGACGACAGAGCCGATGCCGAAGAACGCGCCGTGGCAGAGGGCGGCGATGATCCGGCCGGTCATCGCGGTGCCGTAGTCCGGCGCGAGCGCCGTGAGGGCGTTGCCGAGGATGAAGAGAATGAGCAGCCCCAGCAGCACGGGCTTGCGGGGCAGGCGCGTGGTCGCGGCCGTCAGAAGCAGAGCGCCCACGACGACGGCCAGCGCGTAGCCGGAGATGAGCCAGCCGGCCGCGGATTCGGTGACACCGTAGTCGGCGGCGACCTCCGGCAGCAGTCCCATGATGACGAACTCGGTGAGTCCGATGCCGAACGCCCCGATGGCGAGTGCGATCAGTCCTGCGGGCATGACGATTCTCCTGATAAAGTGATTTGATTGCAGACGCCGGATATTGCGCGCCGAAGCACAATGGTTGCACGCGCAACTATAAAGCGCAAGCAACTACTTGAGGAGTGCTGATGGGAATCGCGGACGACGCCGTCGAAGTGCGCGCCCAGGGGTGGCGGACACTGGCCGCTCTGCACGGTCTGATCGAAGCCGAGCTGGAGCGCGCCCTGGGTGACGCCGTCGGTCTCTCGGTCGTGGAGTACACCGTGCTCGACGCGCTGGAGCGTCAGGACGGCTGGCACATGCGCATGCAGCAGCTCGCCAGGGCGACCGCGCTGAGTCCCAGCGCCACGACCCGGCTCGTGAACCGCCTCGAGGACCGCGCTCTCCTCACGCGCGTGCTGTGCGCCGACGACCGTCGCGGCATCTACACCGAGCTGACGGCATCCGGTCGTGAGCTCTACGAACGTGCCCACCCGATCCACGACGCCACGCTCCGCCGCGCGCTGGACGAGGCGGCCACCCAGCCGGAGCTCGCTCCGGTGGTCGACGCGCTGCACGGCGTCGCGCTTCCGGCGCTCGCCGATCGCTGACGGCTTCTGGTGACGGTCAGCCGGTCGCGCCGGCGTTCGGCTCCGTGGTGATCACGATCTTGCCGGTCGCGTGTCCGCCGATCGACCGCGCATAGGCCCCGCGCACGTCTTCGACCGGATGCACCGAGTCGATCGGCAGTTCGATGCTGCCTTCGGCGAGCAGCGCGGCGATCATCGCCAGTTCACGGGCGCCGGCTCTCGCTCCGCCGACGCCGCGGACCGGATGCCGCTTCCGCGCCTCGTAGTCGGCGACGGTGTTGATCCGGTCCGCGGGGACGCCCAGCGAGAGGGCGAGGTCGACGGTCCCGTGGCCGACGGTGTCGAGCACCACGGTGAGCCCGTCGGGCGTCGCCGCGCGCACATCGTCGGCCAGGCTGCCGCCGTAGGCGAGGGGATGGATGCCGAGCTTGCGCAGCAACGCGTGGTTCCGAGGGCTCGCGGTGCCGAGCACCCGCGCACCGCGCAGGATGCAGAGCTGCGCGGTGAGGATGCCGACACCGCCGGCCGCACCGCTCACGAGAACCACGTCGCCGTCGCCGATCCGCTGTGACTCCACGCTCGCGACGGCGGTGCGCCCGACGACGTTGAGTGCTCCCGCGACGAGGAGCGAGAGTCCCTCGGGCACGCGGACGAGCAGGTCGGGGTCGATCACCAGGTGGTCGGCCTGCGCCTCGTAGCGAAGACCGCCGAAGACCTGCTCGCCGACGCGCCAGTCGACCACGTCATCGCCGAGCGCCTCGATCGTGCCGGAGAAGTCGTAACCGTTGCCCGACGGCAGACTCCGCTCGTACGGGTCGTGCATCGGCTCGCCGCTGAACAGCTTCCAGTCGACGGGGTTCACGCCGGCCGCGGCGACCCGCACCAGGACCTCGCCCGGGGCGGGGCGAGGCACCGCACGGCGCTCGATCTCCAGCACCTCGGGCCCCCCGAACCGGCGGAAGACGACGCGTCTCGACGCGGCATCCGTCGGTTCGGGGGTCATGGGGACAGCCTAGGAGGCTCCGCGCGACAGCCAGTCGAGGATGACCCGGTTGGTCGCCTCCGCCTGCTCCTGCTGAATCCAGTGGCCGCTGTCGAGATGGACCTCCTCGACGTTCGGCACGAACTCCGCGAGGTTCGGTGACGGCGCCACAGGGTCGCGATCGCCGGAGATCATGAGCGCGGGCTGGTGGATGATCGGATCGACGTCCCCGAGCAGATGCCAGTCGCGGTCGAAGTTGCGGTACCAGTTGATGCCGCCCGTGAACCCGGTCTTCTCGAAGGCGGCGACGTAGACGGCGAGCTCGTCTGCGCTCAACAGGGGTTCTCCGGGAGGCGAGTCGGTCAGCGCGAGTTCGATCATCGCGTTCCCGGGCTGCGGAGCCTGGAGCGGCTCGTTCCTGCGGTACAGGTTGCGGAGGAACCGCTCCGTGTTCTCATCGAGCACCGCGTCGGCGACGCCGGGCTGCCGGTTGAAGTGGACGAAGTAGTACTCGCTGCCGAGCACCTCCTCCATGAACTCGAGCCACGGCCTCTCCCCGCGCGCGGGGTATGGCAGGCTCAGGCAGATCACCTGGTTCACCCGGTTCGGGTGCAGCGCGGTGAGGCTCCACACGACCATCGCACCCCAGTCGTGACCGACGAACGTCGCGTCCTCATAGCCGTAATGGTCGAGCAGCGCCACGAGATCGCCGGCCAGCTGCGCGACGTCATAAGCGGTGACCTCGCTCGGTCGCGAGGAGTTTCCGAAGCCGCGCTGGTTCGGGGCGATCACGTGGTAGCCCGCGGCGACCAGCGCGGGTACCTGGTGCCGCCAGGTGAAGGCGAGGTCCGGCCAGCCGTGGCACAGCACGATGGGTCGGCCGGCGTTCTCGCGGCCGGCTTCGAAGACCTCGAGCGTCACGCCGTTGACGGCGATCAGGGTCGGCTGGGGGAAGGAGGGGGAGGGAGTCGGTGTGTTCATGCTCTTCACGCTAGGGAGGTAAACAGGACACCTGATGACCGGTTTTTCTGGAAAAGTCGTCCTATGCGAAGCGATCGACTGGTGGCCATCCTGCTCATGCTGCAGCGCCGCGAACAGGTGACGGCCGCCGAGGTCGCCGCCGAGCTCGAGGTGTCGGAGCGCACCGCCCGTCGTGACCTCGACGCACTGGGCCAGAGCGGCATCCCCATCTACTCGATCCAGGGCCGCCACGGAGGCTGGCGGCTCCTCGGCGGCGGCCGCACCGATCTCTCCGGGCTGACCGCGAGCGAGACCCGCGCGCTGTTCCTCGTCGCGGGCCCCGCCTCGACGGCGACTCCGGCCGTGCGGTCTGCGCTCCGCAAGCTCGTGCGCGCCCTTCCGGAGTCGTTCCGGGACGAGGCCGAGGCCGCGGCGTCGTCATTGATCCTGGACTCCCAGCCGTGGGGGTCTTCGCGCGCCGAACAGCCGCGCCCTCCGTTCCTCGACGACCTGCAGGATGCCGCGATCCGCGGCGTGCAGGTGCGACTCGGCTACGTCGACAGCTCCGGTGCGGCATCCGACAGACTCGTCCACCCGCTGGGCATCGTCGCCAAGGGCTCATCCTGGTATCTCGTCGCGTATACGGAGACCGGTCGGCGCACCTTCCGGATGGATCGGGTCTCGTCCGCCGTGGTGACCGAAGCAGCCGTCATCATCCCCGACGGTGTCGATCTCTCCGGAAGCTGGCAGGAGATCGCGGCCGACATCGACGTCAGGCGGTCGTCGCCCGTCGAGATCCTCGCGACCTGCGAGCCCGAGGGCCTCGACTATCTCAGAGTCGCCGTCGGCGACAACCTCGAGATCCGAGGAGCCGACGCCGAGGGACGCATCTCCGTCGTGATCCGCGGGCCCGGCGAGTACGGACTCGCAGGACTTCTCGCCGGACTGGTCGAATGGCTCGACATCATCGAGCCCTCCGGTGTTCGCGATCATCTCGCATCCATCGGCAGCGCCCTTGTCGAACGATACGGCGGCTCCGGTGCCGCCCGCTGAGCGCATCGACTCGGCTGGCGTGATTCACTCCGCTCTCTCTTCTCCGAGCACCTCGAACAGGCTCGAGAAGCCCTGATCGCCGTGGCCGTCGGCGATGCGCCGGTCCATCAGCCTCTTGACCTCGCGCATGCGGACCGCGTCGACACCGAGGGTCTCCCGATGGCTGATCAGGTCGTCCATCAGCGCGGCCTGCACGTCGAGAGAGCCGAGATCCGGACCGTACTCGCCGCTCGCGACGGCGGTGCCGAAGGCGTTCACGAGCGGCGCGTATCCGCCGATCGTGCCGGCGACTCTCTCCGCGAAGGCCGCGACGTCGACGCCTTCCGCGCGCACGAGGTCGAAGGTGTGCAGGAGCCCGATGAGGAACTCGTAGCCGACCGCCACCTGCGCCAGGAACTCCACGCCGGCCAGCCCCGGGTCCTCTCCGTAGTAAGCGACGGTTCCGAGCTCCTCCAGCGTCGACCGCTGCGCCTCCCAGGCGTCGGGGTCGCCGCTGAACGAGAGCATCATGGTCGGCGTCCCCATGTACGGCGGGTCTCCCATGAGCCCGCCGTCGATGTACGTCGCCCCCTGCGCGTGCGCCCAGTCCGCGTTGATCCGCGCCTGAGCGGGCGAGCCGCTCGTGACGTTCACGAGGGCGCGGCCGGCGACAGCATCCGCGATCGTCTCCTGCACGGCTTCGACGGCAGGGCTGTCGAGCAGGCAGACGACGACGAGCGGACTCGCGGCCACGGCATCCGTGGCGGTCTCCGCCACCGAGGCTCCCGCCGCCGCCAGGGGCTCGGCCTTGCTCGCCGTCCGGTTCCACACGGTCGTGCGGTACCCGCGGTCGAGGAACGTTCGTGCGATCGCCGCCCCCATGTTCCCGAGGCCGATCACGGTGACCTGGCTGTTCATCGTCATGATGTCCTTCCCCGTCAGTGTGCGGTCGTGTCGGTCGGCTGCACGTCGTCGGACCTCAGTCCGATGCCCCAGCTGGCGCCGCGCGCGATGAAGACTCCGAGGACCGTGACGCCGGCGAACACCAGCATGAGCAGGCGGGCCGATCCGACGATGTCGGGCATGGTCAGGTTGACGAGCACTCCGGCCATCGCCGCGCTGAACGCGCTGGCGATGATGAACACGGTGTTCACTGCCGCGGCGGCCTTGGCGCCCTCCTCCTCGCCCGAGGTGCTGCCGAGCGCCGCGACCGTCAGGTGCGGGAAGCCCAGGCCGATGCCCGCTCCGGCGATGAAGAGAGTCGTGAACCACAGCACGATGACGAGCACCGACGGGCCCTCGTGCTGCAGCAGGCCGTAGGCGGCCAGGCCGAGGGCGACGACGAGCGGGCCCAGAGTGATCAGCGCCCGTCGCGAGCGGATGCCGGAGGCATTGGCGGTGAACACCTGGGTGATCGACCATCCGAGCGAGAGGGCTGCTCCGAGGAGCCCGGCCACGAACGGTGCCAGCCCGCCGATCTCCTGGCCGAACAGCGGGATGAACGCCTCGGTGCCGATCGCGAACGCGAGCACGGCGACCGTGAGGTACACCCAGCCGAGCGAGGAGCCGTGCGTGAACGTCACACGGGGGAGGATGCCGCGGCTGCCGCGCTTCTCCTGCCGGAGAAACCACATTCCCAGCGCCACGCCGACGACCAGCGCGATCGCCGTGCCGAGACCCGTCGGGACCACGCTCGCGATCCCGACGGCGGCGACGCCGCCGGAGAGCAGGACGAGCGACGCCCACGGGATGGACTCACTCGACCGGCCTCGTGCGGTACGCGGAAGCGCGCGGACCACGACGATGCCGATGAGTGCGGACACCACGGCGAGTCCGACGAACGTCACGCGCCAGGCATCCAGCTGCGCGAACGCACCGCCGACCACGGGGCCGACGATGTTGCCGACGCCCCACATGGCGGAGACGAGCGCGGCGCCTCGTGCCCAGAGACGTTCGGGCAGAGCCCGCTGGATGAGGGCGTAGCCGAGGCCGGCGAGCAGCCCACCGCCGAGACCCTGCACCGCGCGGCCGAAGAGCAATGCCGACATCCACGGGCTCGCGGCGCACAGCATAGAGCCGAGCGCGAACAGTCCCAACGCCAGCAGGTAGGCCCGCACGGCGCCCTGCTGCGTGAGGATCCTGCTCACCAGCATCGAGCTGACCACCGAGGCCAACAGGAACGTCATCATGGTCCACGCGTAGAACTCGGCGCCGCCGATCTCGCCGACGATCGTGGGGAGGAGGCTGGTCGTCAGGTACACGTTGCTGGCTTCGAGCAGCACGCCTCCGGCGAGCACGGAGGCGACGGGGGTGTAGCGGCTGCCCAGGAGTTCGCGCCAGGTGCCGCCGGTTGCGGG
>Ga0307406_10000705_pt1 | contig 18884 bp, 17 predicted proteins | sample 322Cmetagenome_3_FD_203706 | JGI IMG/M metagenome (GOLD analysis project Ga0307406, IMG submission 203706) | Maize rhizosphere microbial communities from greenhouse at UC Davis, California, United States - 322HYB-C-2 | ecosystem: Host-associated > Plants > Roots > Rhizosphere > Soil | place...
CGCTCGCGAGAATGCCGCCGAATTGGAAATCACCAACGCAACCTTCGTCGAAAGCGACCTCTTCTCCGCGCTCGGCGGGCAGACCTTCGACCTCATCGTCGCGAATCTCCCCTACGTTCCCGAGACCGACCGGCCGACCTTGGCGAAGGAACTCGCCTACGATCCCGACCTCGCGCTCTTCAGCGGTCAGGACGGGCTGGACCTCATTCGCCGTTTCATTCCCGAGGCTGCAAAACGCCTGAATCCCGGCGGCTGGCTCGCTTTGGAAATCGGCATCCACCAGTCGGACGAAGTCGAAGCCCTGCTGCGTGCGGCATCGCTGACCGACGTCTTGACTCTCAAGGACCTTTCCGGCATCCCCCGCTTCCCGGTCGCGCGGTTTTCAGCGCCCTGAAGACTCAAAACCGCCAACTCGTATACTCTCTCAATGGACAAGCTCATCGTTCACGGCGGCACCCCGATCCACGGCGCAATCACGATCTCCGGATCGAAAAACGCCTCGCTGCCGATTCTCGCCGCCACCCTGCTGACCGATGAGGACTGCGTGATCCGCCGCGTGCCCGATGTCTCGGACACGAATTACATGGTGCAGATCCTCACCGCCCTCGGCGCGGACGTGGAACGCTTCTCCGGCACCGTGCGAGTCACCGCGGCCGACATTTCCGACACCGCCGATTATGAAATCGTGCGCCGCATGCGCGCCTCAGTCTGCGTGATGGGCCCGCTGCTCGCGCGCAAGCGCCGCTGTGTGGTCGCCCTGCCCGGCGGCTGCGTCATCGGCGACCGGCCCGTGGACCTGCACGTCCGCGGCTTGGAAGCACTTGGCGCGAAGGCCGAAATCGAAGGCGGCAACGTGGTCCTTTCCGCTCCCGATGGCCTCAAAGGTGCGACGATCGATCTCTGTGGTCCGATGGGCCCGACGGTGCTCGGCACCGACAATGTGATGATGGCCGCGACGCTGGCCGAAGGCATCACCACCATCACCTCCGCCGCCTGCGAGCCGGAGGTCGTGGACCTCGCCGATTTCCTCAACGCGATGGGCGCGAAGATCCGCGGCGCGGGCACGCCGGTCATCACGATCGAAGGCGTGTCAAAACTGAAGGGCTGCGTTCACAACGTCATCCCGGACCGCATCGAGGCCGGCACTTTCATGGTCGCCGCCGCACTTGCCGGCGAGGGCGTCACGCTGCGCCGCATCCGCCACGAGCATCTCACGGCCGTCACCCAGGCACTGCGCAAGTCGGGGCATCAGGTGCATTTCAATGACGTCGGCGACGCCTGCACCGTGCATCGCGGCGACAACCCGATGCCTGCGGAAATCGTCACCGAACCGTATCCCGGTTACCCGACGGACATGCAGGCGCAGATGAGCGCGCTCTTTGCGACCACGCCGGGCACCAGCATGGTGGTGGACACGATCTTCCCGCAGCGCTTCATGCATTGCGCGGAGCTCAAGCGCATGGGTGCCGATATTCAGGTCAGCGACGGCAAGGCGGTCATCAAGGGCGTGGAGCAACTCAGCGCCGCACCAGTGATGGCGAGCGATCTGCGCGCCTCGGCTGCACTCGTCCTCGCCGCCCTAACAGCAAAAGGCTCCACCGAGATCCGCCGACTCTATCACATCGACCGCGGCTACGAGCACATCGATGAGAAGCTCCAGGCGCTCGGCGCGAATCTGGAGCGCGTGCGGGAGTAAAGTGGTCCGCACACGCCGTGTGCGGTCGAAGCAGTTATTGCTGCGCAGGGAAACTCTGTGCCCCACGCTACGGCCCACGAACACCTTGTTGGCTTCGACTTCTCTTCAGGTGCTACAGCCGCACGCGCCGCGTGCGGACCGCCTCACGCGTGAATCAAGCGCGTGATCTCCAGCGCCAGCTCCAGCGCCGCAGCACCCTGCTGACCCGTCACCGCGGGATCATGCCCATGCGCCACACTGGCGATGAACGCCGCGAGCTCCAGCTTCAGCGGCTCGTCCTTCTCCACTTCCACCTCGGCGCGCTGGATGCCCATGCCTTCCTTCCAGTGGATCTGGCCGGCCTGTTCCTGGTAATCGAGTGAGAGATAGCAGTCGGATTGGAAGACGCGGATCTTCCGCATCTTCTCCGGGCTGATGCGGCTGGCCGTGACGTTCGCCACGCAGCCGTTCTCGAAACGAATCCGCGCATTGGCAATGTCCTCGGATTTCATCAGCACCGGCACGCCCACCGCATCGATGCTCACGACCGGCGAGCGCACGAGGTGCAGGATGACCTCGATATCGTGGATCATGAGATCGAGCACCACGCCGATATCGATGCTGCGATTCGGGAATGGCGAAAGGCGATGCGCCTCGATGAACACCGGATTGGTAAGTCGTTGCTCAAGCTGGCGGAGCACAGGATTGAAGCGCTCGATGTGCCCCACTTGGAGAATGCGGCCGGTGCGCTTCGAGGTCTCGACCAAGGCAGTGGCATCTTCCACCGACGGCGCGATCGGCTTTTCCATCAGCACGTGCGCGCCAAGCTCCATCAAGCGACAACCAACCTCACGGTGGGCGATGGTCGGCACCGCCACGCTGATCGCTTCGGCGCGCTCGGCGAGCTCTTCGAGGGAGGAAACCGGCTCGGTGCCGAACTCATCGGCGACAGCCTTCGCGCGGCCCGGATCGGCATCATAGATCGCGCAGAGTTTCGCACCGGGGATCAGGCTGTAAACGCGGGCGTGGTTGCGTCCCATCGATCCAGTCCCCGCTACCCCTGCACGAATGATTTCCATGCGCGCTAGCTAGGCGGGTGGAGGCGACCGGAGCAAGCCCCCGGACGGGCATCCTTCCCGCTTGGCTTTTTGGGCAGCTATGGCTGGGGTGTAGGGATGCGATTCCTCGCGCTTTTACTGCTGCTGCCGTTCGCCGCCTTCGCGGCTCCCACCGAATCCAAGGAAAGCCTCGAATGGAAGAAGGGTGAGAACGTCCCCTACCTCCAGTATTTGCCCGAGGACTACGCCGACGCGATGGATCCCCAGCCGCTGGTCATTTTCCTGCACGGTGCCGGCGAACGCGGCACGAATCTCGATCAAATCAAGAAACACGGCCCGCCGAAGATCGCGATGAACGACCACGGCCTGCCCTTCATCCTCGCGGCGCCACAATGCCCGCCGGATCGCTGGTGGAATCCCGATGAGGTCCTCGCGCTAACCCACCATCTGATGAAAACCCTGCGCGTGGACCCGAAGCGCGTCCACCTCACCGGCATCAGCATGGGCGGCTTTGGAACGTGGGCCTGCCTCGCCAAGGAGCCGAAGCTCTTCGCCAGCGGCGTACCGATCTGCGGCGGCGGCGATCCCGCAGCGGCGAAGGATCTGAAGGACATCCCGATCTGGACCTTCCACGGCGAAAAGGACCAGGCAGTGCCAGTCGCCAAGACTCGCGAAATGGAGGACGCTATCCTCAAGGCAGGCAGCAAGAAGTTCCGCTCCACCTACTACCCGGAAGAAGGCCACGAGTCGTGGAACCCGGCCTATGCCGATCCCGCGCTCCTCGCGTGGATGATGCTGCAGCGCCGCTAGACACCAGCAAAGGTCGCCAGCACCACCGGATCATCCAGTCGCTCGACCACAAAATCCGCCCCGCATTCCCGGAGCTGCCCGGCACTGAAGTGCCCCGTGGCCACCGCCAGACAACGCGCGCCCATCGCCTTCGCGCAGGCGACGTCCTTCGGCGTATCGCCAATCACGAGAGTCTCGTCGGCAGAGAATTCACGGCCGGCATGGACTGCGGCGCGTTGCAGGGCAACCGGACCGAGCAAGTTCCGGTCCGCGTGATCGCAGCCATAGGCGCCGAAGGCGAAATGCGCATGCAGGCCGAAGTGGCGCATCTTCGCCGCCGCACCGCCCGCGATGTTTCCCGTCAGCAGGCCCACCGTCACATCAGGCAGGAGCGACAAGCTTTCTAACAACTCCGCCGCACCGGGCAGAACCCGCCCGGCATAGCCACCGCCAGCGAGATTCTTCTCCAGATGGCGGAGGTAGCAGGCAAAAAAGGCCGCTTCCTCCTCCGGACCGTGAGCCCGGTCAAAGTGAGCAAGGATCCCCGCCAGCACACCGAGATCGGTGCTGCCGGCGAGATCGAGCTCGGGCCCGCTGCCGCCGAAGGATTCCTCGGCAGCCTCCTGCAAGGCCCGCATCCCGGCACCACCGGTATCCACCAGGGTGCCGTCGATGTCGAACAGCCAGAGCTTTACCACAGGGACTCAGTCCTTCTCGGCCGAGACTTCTTCCTTCACTTCCTCCTTGGCGTCCTGCGCCTTGGATTCCGCTTCGGTCAGGCCTTCCGGCTGGTCGCCTTCGTGGAGACCTTCGTCTTCCTCGAAGTCGTCTTCTTCCATCAGCTCGCCGTGGTAGAGATGGAACCTCCGCTTGCGCTGGTGCGCGGGCAGCGGCGAGAGCGTCATGCCGACGGCACGGCCATTCAGGCGCGGCTCCTGGTCGACATGGGCGATCTGCTTCAGGTCCTCGATGATGCGCTTCATCATCACGAAGCCGAGTTCCTTGTGAGCGTTTTCGCGACCACGGAATTGCAGCACCATGCGCACCTTATGACCCGTATCGAGGAACGTCTCGGCGCGGCCCATCTTGATGTTGTAGTCGTGCGTGCCAGTACCCACCCGGAATTTCACTTCCTTCATGCGGGTCGAGCTCTTCGACTTCACCTTCTTCAGCTTCGACTGCTCGTACTTGTACTTGCCGTAGTCGACAATGCGGCAGACCGGCGGATCCGCGTTCGGGGCGATTTCGACCAGGTCGAGCCCGATCATCTTCGCTTTCTCGAGCGCTTCCCGGGAGCTCATGACTCCCATCTGGTCACCGTTGAACAGTACGACGCGCACCTTGGGCGCGCGGATCCGGTCGTTCACGCGCGTCATATCGCGCTGCTGACGACCCTTGAAGTTACCTTTTGATGGCTTGGCGATGGCTGTGTCCTCCGTGGGGTTCAATGCGACGCGGGCAGGCACGGAGAGGCCGCACCTTCACCTGCGAAGAGCTTCGTGGAACGCTGGCCCGGATCCGAATCGATCATACGGGACCAAATAAGCCGCCCTGTTCACGATGAACAGGTGGCAAATTTCTCATTTCGTGGCGTTCCAAAGAAAACATCATGTGGCCTGGGTGGCCGTTAGCCGCCTGAAAACGCGTCGGCCGGCGTCAAACACCGGTGGCCTCGCGGGCGACTAAGGCGAGTATATAAGCCCAGTCGCACCAAGCGGCAAGCGGGATTTTCAAAGTGGTCCGGGAGCGCCACGTGCGGGACGAAGCGACCACGGCCACGGAAACCCTCTCCAGATGGGACCGGCAACCATCGTGGTCCGCACGCGCCGCGTGCGGGACGAAGCCACTCTACGACAGATGAAAGCCTCCACGGCCGAAACCGGCAACCATTGTGGCCCGCACGCGACGCGTGCGGTTGAAGCCGGTCTGGTGGAATGGCTAACCTCTCGGTGCTTCGGGCCGCCGCACGCGGCGCGTGCGGGCCACTTTAGGGCCTTACCCAGTGAAGATACTCACCCGGTCGCAGCTTCGCCGGATTTTCCGCAATGTAGCGCTTCAACCTCAAGAAAGCCGCCTCGCTCCTAACCAGATGATCGAAACTCTCGTCCTGCCAGAATCACCCTTTCCTACCCAGCAGCTTGTTGATCTGGTCCGCAGTCCAATGCTTCCGCGATTCTACTTCCAAAAGCATTTGCTCCCGCGGAATGCCACCGACCAGCAAGTGGACGTGATTCGGCATGACCACGAAGTCCCCGAGCAAATAGCGGTCACCATCGAAGTGGAGCAACGCCTCCGCCACGACCGCCGCGCACTCGGGAAGCCGTAGCGGACAATCCCCGTGGCAAGAGTCGAGTTCGCTCTCAAGGGCTTTGGAGAAGCGGCGGAAGTCGCGGCGCTGGACTTCCGGCAGGGTTTCAATTTGCTTCTTGTAGTCGATGCTCGCCGGATCGATCCCGTTTTCACGAAGCCAACGGGAACGCTCCCAGCACCAGCGCACCCACGTGTCTTTCGGAATAGAATCGGCGGTCCGCCAAGTGATGAAATACGTCGCGCCAGCCTGATCCCAATGCGGCAGATGGCCGTTGGTCACGATCACGGGCAGCGAAGGATCGTAAAAGCGGAAATCCATGGCAGGGCAAAGTGGTCCGCACGCGCCGCGTGCGGTAGCTGGAACTACCACATAGCCTCCGACATCCGCCAGAACGGCTTCAACCGCACGCGGCGCGTGCGGACCACCATTGTCGGCAACGCGGCCCGCGGGATCTCCGAGGGCCGCTTCTCCCACATCTGGCAGGCACCGACTACTACAGCCTCCGCTCCCGGATCTCCGCCGTGATCTCCTCAATAAACTCACCCACCGGCTTCGCGCCGAGATCGTCCCTGTCGCGATGGCGGACGGAGACGGTCCCCTCCTCCACTTCCTTCGCGCCGAGCACGAGCATGTAGGGCACGCGGTCGAGGCGGGTATTGCGGATCTTGGCGCCGACCTTGTCGGACGAACTGTCGAGCGTGACGCGCACGCCGGCTTCGGCGAGCTGGGTCGTGAGAGCTTCGGCGGCTTCGAGGAACTTGTCGGAAATCGGCAGCACACGGACCTGCTCGGGCGCGAGCCAGGTCGGGAACTTGCCTTCGAAGTGCTCGATCAGCAGACCCGTGAAACGCTCCAGCGAACCGAACGGCGCGCGGTGAATCATCACCGGGCGGTGCGTCGTGTTATCCGCACCGACATACTCGAGTTTGAAACGCTCCGGCAACACGTAGTCCACCTGCACCGTGCCAAGCTGCCAATCGCGGCCGATGACGTCCTTCACCACGAAGTCGATCTTCGGGCCATAGAACGCCGCCTCACCCGCTTCCTCAGTGTAGGGCACATCGAGCGTGGCCGCAGCCTCGCGGCAAGCGGCCTCGGCCAGATCCCACTTCTCAGGGTCACCGGTGAACTTGCTGTCGTCCGGATCGCGCAAACCGACGCGCACGCGGTAATCCGTCATGCCGAGCGTGGTCAGCACCGTCTTCACGAGGCTCAGGCAGCCGATCAGCTCCTTCGCGATTTGATCAGGCGTGCAGAAAAGGTGGGCATCGTCCTGCGTGAAACCGCGGACGCGCGTCATGCCGCCGAGCTCGCCGGATTGCTCCCAGCGATACACCGTGCCGAACTCGGCGAGGCGCACCGGCAGATCGCGATACGAGCGGTGCTCGCTAGCGAAGATCTTGATGTGGTGCGGGCAGTTCATCGGCTTCAGCATGTAGCCCTCGTAGGTGCCATCGCTGAGACCATTGATGAGTTGCGCGCAGGTCGTGTCCTCATCGGCCAGCTTCTCCAGCACATCGCGCTCGGGGATCGCCGGGTACTGGCTCTCCTGGTAGTACGGGAAGTGACCGGACGTGCGGTAGAGGTCGAGCTTGCCGATGTGCGGCGTGAAGACCTGCGAGTAGCCCTGCTTGTCGAGCTCCGCGGTGATGAAGTCCTGCAGCGCACGGCGAACCAGCGCGCCCTTAGGCTTCCAAAGGATCAGGCCCTGGCCGACCGCTTCATCGATGTGGAAAAGGTGCAGCTCACGGCCGAGGCGGCGGTGATCACGCTTCTTCGCTTCTTCCAGACGGACGAGATGCTCTTCCAGCAGCTCCTTCGATTCGAAGGCCGTGCCGTAGAGGCGCTGCAGCTGACCCTTCGACTCATCGCCCAGGTAGAAGGACGAGGAAACCGACATCAGCTTCACGTTCTTGCACTTGCCGGAGTAGCCGACGTGCGGGCCGGCACAGAGGTCGATGAACTCGCCGTTTTGATAACAGGAGATCTCCTCGCCTTCCGGGATCTTGTCGATCAGGTCCAGCTTGAAGCGGCTCGCGTTGCCCGGGCGCTCGGAGAGGCCACCGAGGCGACCGCTTTCCGCCATCGCCTTCGCTTCGTCGCGCGTCAGCACGCGGCGCTCAAACTTCTGGTTCTCCTTCGAGATCTTCTTCATCTCCGCCTCGATCTTCTCGAAATCATCCGGCGTGATCCGGTGCTTCATCTCGAAGTCGTAGTAGAAGCCGCTCTCGATCGGCGGGCCGTAGGCGAACTGCGCGTCCGGCCAAATGCGCAGGATGGCAGTCGCCATCACGTGGGCGCAGGAGTGGCGCAGGCGCTCCAGATCCGTCATTTGGGCGCGTTCTTCGAGAGTCTTCCGTTCGGACATGGGGCGGGGAGATTGGCCGGGGCGCGGGCTTTTTCAATGCCCGATTCGGTCCGTTTTCGCCGTTTTTTGCTGACCGACGACCGTAAATCCACGCCCGCCATACGCGACCCGCGCGTGCAGGCTTCCAACCGGCGGTAACACCTTCGCCCGGGCTTTTCCCTTGCCGCCGGAAAGATGCTCCGGCGAGATAGCATGATGATGCGGAAACTTTTCGCCGTCTGCGTGGTCCTCCTGACATTCGTCCACCCGGCATCCTCCCAAAACCTCCCGGAGTTCCTCCGCTCACATGCCGACAGCTTTCCGCTGGTGACCATGGAGCGATCGAATCCCCCGTTTGCGAAGATTTACACCATGGAGGGGCCGGAAAAATCGCTCGAGTTCGAGAAGCGGTATTACTCGGCATTCCGCGTCGCCCTCCCCGCGTGGCTGGATGGCCCACTGGCTTGGTTTCACACCCTCAAAGGCGACGAGAACGATGTCACCAAGAGTCTGAGGTGGTTCATCGTTCCGGTGGATCCGGCTGATGAAACAAAAATCACCCCGATGCGATCGCGGTGGGGTGCTGACGAACGGTTCCCGCACTTCCGAAAATTCTGCCCCGGCTTCCAGATCATCAACCAGCAGTACGTCAAAAAGGAAGAGCTCAAGCCGGGTAAAACCTACATCATCTTCTATTCATTCACTCAAAAGGAACGACCTGAAATCCGTGTCTCCTTGATCGTAGGTTCGCGGCGCGGCGCCCGGGAGTTCGGCATGCTCCCCACCGGCAATCCCCACTGGGGCCCCGACACGGCATCTCAGGCCACGCCGAATGATCCAAAGAAAACCGCCAAGGAAGCCGCCGGGCTTTTCCGCGCCGGGAAGAAGAACGAAGCCTTCGCGCTCCTCGACAAGGATTGCGCCGCCTACATCGCCGCAGGCACCAGATTCTACCTGTTTTACTCGGCCGTCTGGAAAGAGGGCCAGGTAGGGGCGGGGCGTGTGGACCGCGAGTGGAATGCTGCGGTCTATGGTTGGCTCCAGAGAAAATGCAATGACCTCGGAGCCTTTTACCTGACCGAACAACTGACCGGAAACCTTTCCAGCGCCATGATCGGCATCAATGCCTACGGCGCAGCCCGGCAAGCAGTCGTTCCCTTTGTGAGAAGCATGGAAAAGCGTGAGATCTCCCTGATCCCCCAAGCCTATCCGGACCAAGGTCCGGCGATTGATTCGCTGCAGGAGATCCGCAAGCGCAAGATCCCGCTCGGATCGCCCACACGCATTGCCGAAATCGCCTTCGACGGCAGCGTCCACGCCATCACGGGCCTGCCTCGCAACTTTCATTCGAAGATGGTTCCGCTTGCGAATCTTGAGGCACTCGGCGGCCAATGGGCGACCGCCTTGGAGCGCTATCAATGGGTTTGCGATTGGGCGGAAGCCCGCCGCGGGAGTGATGAATTCGAAATCGAGAACGGCTGGTATTCCGCCCGTTCCGGCATGGCAGACACGCTGGAACGCATCGGCCTCTACGAAGCAGCCCACGCAGAGAACGCCGCCATCCTCGCAAAGGACTGGCCGGACATTTACGCGAACCGCTCGCGCCCGCTCGCCCGACGAGAGCAGATCGACTTGGAGATTTCACTAGGCCGCGCCGATGCCGCGATGCTTGCCGAACTGGATGACCTGCACACCAAGCTGGAGAACAATGCCTTTGTCCAACGTGACTCTTGGGAAGCTGCTGACATCACCAAGGCGAGATGCCTCGCCGAACTCGGCAAGATCGATGAAGCGGAAGCCTTGCTGACAAAGCTAACAGACGACGGCAACCGCGGCGCCCGCCTCGAACGCATCCGCCTGCGCATCGCGACGAACCGCTTCGATGGCCTCGAAGGCGAACTTCTCACCGTGCTCGCGAACTATCGCGAGTGGGGCCTGAAGATCACCGAGGCCGACGTCTACTCGCTCTACGCCGATCTGTTAGAAAAGACCGGCCGCTTTCAGGAGGCGATCGCGATGCGGCGGGAAGCGATTCGATTGGAGCGCAGCTTCGATCTCTTCGTGGCGCTTCCTCGGGAGTTGGCGAAGCTTTCTGTCACGCTCGCCCGCGTTGGTGATGTCGCGGGAGCCAAGGCCGCCGCAGCAGAATCAAGCGCGCTCTCTGCCAAGAAGGACCGCATTCCCGCACGAGTCGCCGATGGCGTGAAAGCAATCCTTGCCGCCGCTCCTGCCACTGCGCCCACCGCGAAACCCGCATCGGCCAAGGTCCCGCCGATCGAGCTCCAGCCAAAGCGCTCGCTGGTCATTCCGGTCGCAGGCCTGCCCGCGCGCGGTCGACTCACCCTGAGCAATCCCGGCCAGCAAGCAGTCGAAGGCATTCTCACCTTCGATGGCATCCCCGCCGATGCCTCGTGGGATGGCGTGACCGCCACCGTGCGTCTGGGAAAGAAAGGTGAGACCCAGCTCAATAAGGTCCGCATCGATCCGGGGAGCTACATCCTGGTGGACCTCGTTTCAGGAAACGTCTCGCTCACCGGTGAACTCACCGTCACATGGGCCTCTCGCAGCCAGCAGGATCAGAACTCGGTCTGGAACTTCGAAGCAGCCGAAGACGGCGTGGCAGGTGCCGTGATCGACGCCGGCGAGTTCCGGCCGAATGCCTTCTACAGCATCCCGATTCATCACCACTACCAGCATGCCACCAAGGACCAGCCACACGCCGGCCTGCGCCTGATCGCCTCATCCACAGCGCGCATCGAAATGTATGACGACGCCGACCGGCCCGTCTTCGTGGATGACAATGGCAATGGCGATCTGGCGGAAAGTGGTGACAGCTTGCTTCAAGATGCCGATGGCGATGGCCAGCCGGATATCTCCCTCAAGGACGGCGAAAGCTCGATCCGCCTGCATATCTTCCCCTCCGGCAAGATCCCTGCCGAAGGACTCAGCCTGAAGATCGAGGCATTGATCGCTGGAAAATGGACGCCGGTGTCCGAGGATAAGATCACTCCTTAGTCCACGACACATGACCCAGCGAGTTCCCTGCAAGAGGTGTGGTGCTGAGATCCTTCCCGCCACCGCCCAAGCCACCGGCGGCGTTTGCATGGCGTGTAAAAACGGCATCAGGAAGGACATCGAGAAGTCGAAGGACTACTACCGAAAGGAGCGGGAGAAGGAGGCCGCCTACGCCCCCCTCCGCACCCCGGACCTCGTGCAAACCAAGCCAGTCCTCCATCCCAAAGATCTAAACGGCCGTATCCCCGTCCCTCTTCCGATCTTACCACACCTGGGTCTCGGCCCCTTCCTGCTCGGCGCTCCGCGAGCCCGTCTGCGGGAGATCATGGCGGAAACCGGACTGCCCTTGGAGTCGGAAAAGCCGAAGATGGACTACTGCTGCGCCTCTGCCCTGCAATTCGAATACGATGATACCGGCTGTGCGACATTCATCGGAGCTGCCTATGACGCTCGCCTGAACGTCACGTGGGAAGGCCGGAATGTCTTCGACATGACCGCCCGGGAGCTCTTCGACCTTATCAACGAGAAGGAGCCATCGCCCCTGCCTTACAATGACTACGACCCTCGCTTCCCGTCCCAAATGGTGACCCTCTGGGATGCTCAGGAACAATACGATCACCTCGGAGGAGAAAGTCGTCCCGTCTGGGCCTCAGTCGGTCTCTTCGGCAAAGCCGATATCGCTCCCTGAGTCCGTGCCGCCGGGATTCACTCACATCGGTTGTTAGAAAAAAACTCACCGCGGCGTGTCCCCGGTCGGTGCAGCCACAGCCGCGGTGGCCGGCCACGAGAGCGTGGCGGTCCCTGAACCATGGGGCAGAGGCTTGTTACCCGCTTGCAGCACGAAGGTGCCGGGATGGAAGCTTGGCATCGGTGAGAAGAAAGCCGAGCCATCGAAGTTACTTACCCCGGGCGCTGGCTGCGACATGCTGCTGCCGTCTGGCAAGGTATAGGTGTAAGTCTGATCGTAGCCTCCATTGGCCTTCAGGGAGAAGGCGGAGAAGGTGCCGTCGCCCTTCATGGTTCCGGAGTTCGTCAGCCTGTAGGCTGGCGGCAGTTGATTGCTCAAGATGTCATACGATTGCATCGTCGAGCCGCCGTTGTAGGTAAGGGTCACACCCGCCATCGGGCTATAGAGTCCGGAGGCAGTCATCGTGCCCGTGCAATCCGGCATGCAATAGAAGCTAGTGGGGTTATAAACTACCGGAGCCTCGGGATAAACCCGCTCCCCGCGGAGATCCGCACGGAACTTCACGTTCATCACCATCTTCTCGGTCAGGGTGCCCGCTTCATGGTAGCTCCACGTGAAGGGCACGGTCCACTCGGTGATCGGCACCTCATTGCTCATCGCGGTGTAGGCGAAGCCCGGGGTCACGATGACCTGCACGTTGCCGACCGGCGGGGAATTCGGCACCCGGATGTAGATTCGCTCCGAGCTTTCCCAGCGCAGGATCGGCATTACTTGTCCACCCCACACGACGTTCCGCTGCCCGGGTCCGGGATCCTCGCCGAAACTGCCCTCGATCATCAGCGCGCTGAAGCGCTCGGTCGGACTCGAAATCTGGTTCAGGATGCGAATGATCGTCGGCTTGAGAATGTAGCACGGGGCCTGCGGATGATGCTTCCAGACGAGCCGCGCATTATCCCGCGTCTGACCCGGAACCTTCGGACTGGGATCGAATTCATAGCCCTGCTGCCACATCCACGTCTCCACAATCGGCTGCGAGAAGGAGCGCTCCTTCACCGAAGAGACCGGAGCCTCCTGGTTCATGCCCAGCATCCGGTCGAAGACCTTTCGGCAAGAATCTCCGCTCTGTTTTCCCGATAGCCAATCCCAGCTCGCATAAGAACCTGCACCCGCATCGATGAAAGCCTGCGCGAGATCCGCATTCGCGCCGTCGCAGGCATCCAAGATCACCAATGAATTCGGTGCGAAGCTCATGTACTTCCGGACGAAGCCGCTGTTGATCGTATAGTAGGGCACCGTCTGCCCGCGATCGATCGCCAGTCCCACCTCGCCGCTGTCCCGCATCTCCTTGTAGGCACCCTTGCTCAGATCCACGGTGGCGAACTGCCGCGTGACAAGCCCCACGCTCTGCGTGCCATCTTCTCTTTCGAAGACACAGCCGTGAATGTGCCAGAAGAGCACGCCCAGCGAGCCCGTGGAGAACCACCCTTTCACGTCCGCCACGGTGGTGCCGCTGAATCGCTTCACGTCGTAACCGGAGACCGTCAGCCAGTTCCCAATGGTCGGCGAGGAATCAGGAAAGAAGGACTCCAGCGAATTCGCCACTACCACGCGCTTGCTGAAAGGCAATGCGCGGAGCTCGTCAAATGACGCCGTCGACGATGGATCGTTCTTCTTGGACTCGACCACTTCAGCAGGCCTCACTGCAGCCGGGGCGGTCTTCCAAAACGCATTCGCCGGCACGTCCTCCGCTGTTAGCCCCTGCGAGTCCCGCTGTTTGTTCAGCAGCACGCACACGTCCCCATCCGTGAAGCGGATTGAAACATCTTCCCCTGGCAAAGTAACCACCGCCCTCGTCACCAGCGGACTCTGCTTCGCCCATGCGATGAGCTTCGACTGATACTCGGCCCGCGGCAGCCCCGCCCACTCCCGCATTTTGGCGGAGGCATTCTTCAGGAAGTCCAGCTTCAGCTGCTCATCCAGCCCGCCGTAGATCACCGTGTAGAGCGAGGGATCATTCAATTCCGCGGCTGGCACCGTGGTCTCCGGCCCGATCCTCGCGCGCACCAGTTCCCGCGTGCTGAAGGCCGCTGGCAGCCTGAAAATCACCCGCGCCACACGTCCATCGACAGATCCCGACACCAGATTCCTCCACGTCCCGGGCGACCCCGGCACGAAGCCCTCCAGCACCGCGTGGCGTGTTCCTTCCGGCACATCCACCTCCACGGTGAACCTCCTCTGGCCATCGAAGTAATAGGATTGGGCCTCGAAGGCTTGCGCCGCGAATCCGCACACCGGCATCGCCAGCATCAGGAGGAGAATCAGCAGTCTTTTCATCAGGCGAACGCTTGTTAGACGGAACAGCGCGGCCCCAACCCGAACTCGGACGGGTCAATGGACCGGCTCGAAGCAAGACGTGCGCGAGCGATATCCCTTGGAAAATAACCGCTAAAATACCTGCTGAAACCCTCCCCGGTTTTGGAGCGGATAGGATATCTTGTCCGAATCGCCAATCTCCTCAGGAGGGCTGATCCCGGCGAGCGGAAGTATCCCGCTCTTTCGCACGCCCACGACTCCATAGTCCATCCTTCCAACTGCCCGAGAGCGCCGGACACTGCGCCAGTGCGCGGTCTGCCTCGGCGCCGCCTTCGCGCTGGTGCATGATGCGATTGCAGCGGGCGAGCGTCCACTCGGTGAAAGGCCGCTCGCGCAGTTGGAAGGCATCACCCGCCGAGACTTCACCATGCCAGAGCACGCGGAAGTAGAAGCCGGTGCGCCCGTTCCGCTCGACTTGTGCGGCGAGGTCTTTCACGTGCCAGCGGCGTGCGAGCTTCCAACACGGCTGGCGCGGCTGCGAGACCTGCACGATGGCATCGCCCACCGTATAAATATCCCCTACGCAAACCTCATCCTCGATCAAGCCGCGGGTTGTTAGATTTTCGCCAAAGGCTCCGGTCGGCAGCCCGTCCAAGCCATCGACGCCATTCCAGAAATCATAGTGCTCGGAGGGATAGACGCACACCGCCTTGTCCACGCCGCCGTGATAGCGCGGGTCGGCCTGCTCATCACCGCGGAAGCCCTGATAGCCGAGCCACTGCGGGCCTTCGTGCGGCACCTTGTAGAAGCCGGTCCGCCAGTCCTTGTCCCACCACTCGCCGCTGCCGCTGCTCACGACGTCGGTCGCCGGACCGAAATGTAGGGCTACGATATTCATGGAGCCTCCTCCTCTTCCACGCTGCCGTAACGTCCATCGAGTTCGCGCAATTGCTCGATGATCCCGGCGAGCTTCCGACCCCTCGGCGAGAGATCGTATTCCACGCGCGGCGGCAGGCCGGGGAATTCGGTGCGCTCGGCAAGTCCGTAATCGAGCAGCTTCTTCAGTCGCTCCGCCAAGACCTTCGCAGAGATCCCGGGAATGAATCGCTCCAGCGCGCCGGGACGCTTCACCCCGCGCGCGATCGCCGCGACGACGGCGACGCTCCACTTGCACCCCACGACGTCCTCCAGGCTGCGGTAGCGGTTCCGGTCCTCCAGCGAGAGATAGGCAGGCTTCACCGCCGCATCTTCCTGCGCCGCGGGCGTGGTTGTCACCCGGGCACTTTCCGGTGGGGACCCTCCCGATTCCTGCCCGATTTCCCGATTCATCGCAGGTGCTTTCCTAGGTCACGGCAACCCGCCGCATCAAACGCAAAACCATCCAACTCCGAATCCTATGAAACAACACGCCACCTTCTACCACGCCGGCTGCCCGGTCTGTGTCGATGCCGAGCAATCCCTCGCCGCCTCCCTCGACCCGGCCCGCTTCGACGTGGAAATCGTCCATCTCGGCGAATCCCCCGGCCGAGTCAGCGAGGCGGAGCAAGCCGGCGTCCGCAGCGTCCCCGCCATCGTCCTCGGCGGCTCCGTCTATCATATCAACCACGGAGCCGACCTCAGCGCGCTGAAGTGAAGTGACATGACAAAACCGGGATCCGCCGGGAGGCCACGCCCTTCCCGGCAGATCAACTGGCTCGGCAGCGTCGTCACGTATTCGCATCCAACGGCGTCCATTCGCGGTTCTCTTCGTCTGCTTCCCGATGGATTCCCGTATTGCCCGCCGTGGGGCTTTGCGCCTTGGTTCCGCCGTGCCCGGTCATCAGGAATGGATCGTCCTCGCCGCTGGATTTCTGGCGGCGGTGATGAATGCCGTGGCTGGCGGCGGGACCATGCTCACCTTCCCCGCCCTCATGGCGGCGGGGCTGTCGCCGGTCATGGCAAATACCACCTCCACGGTGGCGCTTTTCATCGGCATGCCCGGCAGCGTCTGGGCCTTCCGCAAGCACCTGGGTGAAGTGAAGGCATGGCTCGTCCCGCTCGGGATCGTCAGCCTGTTAGGCGGGCTCGGCGGCGGCATGCTGCTGCTGGCACTGCCGCCGGACGTTTTCAAGCGGGTGGTCCCGTGGCTGTTGCTGATGGCGACCGCGCTTTTCCTGCTGAATGCCCCGCTACAGCGCTGGCTGCGGGCGAAACGGGGGGCCGCCGCCGCGGAGGGCGAGCAGGAGCCAACGAAGCCGAAACCCTGGGGAATCGCCTTCCAGACGCTCGTGGCCGTCTACGGCGGCTACTTCGGGGCCGGGATCGGGATCATGATGCTGGCCGGACTCAGCCTGCTCGGTTTGCAGAATCTGACCCGCATCAATGCCCTGAAGGCCGTACTCGCCCTGCTCTGCAATGTGGCCTCGGTGGTCTGGTTCATCACCCGCGGCTCGGTCGATTGGCGGCTGGCCGGGTGGCTGATCGCGGGGTCGATCCCCGGTTATTTCCTCGGGGCCCATTTCGCCCAGAAAATCCCCGCCACCGCCGTCCGGGTCATCGTCGCGGTCATCGGATTGGGCATCGCCGCCCAGCTTTTCTGGAAACAAATGGCATGAATTCCGCGTTCGCGGGGCTTGCGCGAGGGCGACAAGGCTGCTAGACACGCCCGCGTTCATCCCACCCCCCCTAAATTACATGAAGATCACGATTATCGGGACCGGCTATGTCGGTCTTACTTCCGGCACTTGCTTTGCCGAAGTCGGTCACGAGGTTACCTGCGTCGATAACAACCCGGAAAAAGTCGCCACCCTGCTCGCCGGCCAAGTGCCGATCTATGAGCCCGGCCTGGAAGAACTGGTGAAGCAAAACGTGGCCGCCGGCCGCCTGAAATTCACCACCTCCACCGAGGAAGGCGTCAAAAACGGCGAGGTGATTTTCATCGCCGTCCCCACCCCGCCCCAGCCGGACGGTTCCGTGGACCTCTCCTTCATCGAAAAGGTCGCCCGCGAGATCGCCCAGTGCCTGACCCCGGAACTCGGCTACCGCGTGATCGTCGACAAGTCGACGGTGCCGGTGAAAACCGGTGACAAGGTCGAGCAGACCGTCCGCCGCTACGCCCCCGCCGGTGTCGAATTCGGCGTCGTTTCCAATCCCGAGTTCCTCCGCGAAGGCTGCGCCGTCGATGACCTGCTTCATCCGGACCGCGTCGTGATCGGCTCCAATGACGACCGCGCGCTGGCCTTCATGCAGAAGATCTATGAGCCCTTCGTGGCTCCGGTGCTCGTCACCGACATCAACTCTGCCGAGCTGATCAAACACGCCGCCAACTCCTTCCTGGCGCTGAAGATTTCCTACATCAATGCCGTGGCGAATATCTGCGAGGCCTCCGGTGCCGACGTGGAAAAGGTTGCCGAAGGCATCGGCATGGACAAGCGCATCGGCCGCTCCTTCCTCAATGCCGGCCTCGGCTACGGTGGCTCCTGCTTCCCGAAGGACATCAAGGCCTTCATCCACATTTCTGAGTCCCTCGGCCAGCCCTTCGGCCTGCTCAAGGAGGTCGAGAAGATCAACTACGACCAGCTCGACCGCTTCCTGAACAAGATCCGCGAGAAGCTCTGGGTCTTCCGCGAGAAGAAGATCGCCCTCTGGGGTCTCGCCTTCAAGCAGAACACCGACGACGTCCGCGAGTCCGTGGCGATCAAGCTCGCTCAAAAGATGCTCGGTGAAGGCGCCTCGATCCGCGCCACCGACCCGGAAGCCATCGAGACCGCCAAGAAGTTCGGCGAACTCAAGGGCGACATCACCTACCACACCGACCTCTACGAGACGCTCGACGGCGCCGACGCGCTGGTGATCGCCACCGAGTGGCCGGCCTTCGCCAAGATCGATCTCACCGAGATCAAGAAGCGCATGCGCACCCCGCTCGTCTTCGATGGCCGCAACCTCCTCGATCCAAAGGACGCCAAGGCCGCAGAGCTCGAATACATCTCGATCGGCCGCTGATCTCGGAATCCAGAGATCAGAGTCCAGAAACAAGACTTAAACAAAGAGGCGCGGGCACCAGCTCGCGCCTCTTTTCTTTTCATGAGCCTCCCGAGACGAGTCGACGGAAGATGAGAAGTCAGCTTCCCAACAATCTTTGCCTGAGGATTTCGACAACCTCATAGTCGATAAGTTCCTCAAGCTCGCCAATTCTCTTCGCAGCGGCCTCCCTCATTTGGACGGAATAGAGGCCGGGCTCCAGCCGGGTGAATTCCAGCTTATCAACATACTGCCCGAGGATAAAGCATTGCTCGCTGGTTACCTTTTCCCGGTCTCTTTTATCAGCCCATCGCTCATCAAGCAGCCCGAAGTCGCCCTCATACTTGTCGTAGAGGTCGAGAACCTCTCTGGTAATGATCACGTTTTTCATTTGATCTGCTCGATGCGGGCACGCCGGAACTACCTTCCGGGCCCGGAATTGAATACCGGAATGTGAAAGGGCGAGTCCTCGCTGCAATTTGACAGAAATCCTAGGATTGCTTACAACTCACTCGTGAGCACCGCTCTTACAATCCACAATTTGGATGAAGGCGTGGAGGAGAAGCTGCGTAAGCGCGCTGCTCTCCATCAACGCTCGGTGGAAGCCGAGGCCAGGGAAATCCTGACCCGCTCGGTGGAGGAAGACGAACCGATCGCGGCAACCCACACCTCCGCACAAGAGAGGATGC
>Ga0307406_10000706_pt1 | contig 18883 bp, 15 predicted proteins | sample 322Cmetagenome_3_FD_203706 | JGI IMG/M metagenome (GOLD analysis project Ga0307406, IMG submission 203706) | Maize rhizosphere microbial communities from greenhouse at UC Davis, California, United States - 322HYB-C-2 | ecosystem: Host-associated > Plants > Roots > Rhizosphere > Soil | place...
ACTGCCCGGGCCACGTGCAGATCTTCGACCAGGGCCAGCGCTCGTACCGCGAACTGCCGCTGCGCATGGCCGAGTTCGGCGCCTGCCACCGCTACGAGCCGTCGGGATCGCTGCACGGGCTAATGCGGGTGCGCGGCTTTACGCAGGACGACGCCCACATCTTCTGCCGCGAGGACCAGATCGTCGAGGAGACGTCCGAGTTCATCAAGCTGGCGCGTTCGGTCCACGCCGACCTCGGCATGGAAACGGCCTACATCAGTCTGGGCACGCGCCCGGAGAACCGCGCCGGGTCGGACGAGTTCTGGGACAAGGCCGAGGCCCTGATGGCCGAAGCCGCCCGCGCCGCCGGGACCGAGCCGGTCGTCACGCCGGGCGACGGCGCCTTCTATGCGCCCAAGCTGGACTTCATCGTCAAGGACGCCATCGGCCGCGAATGGACCTGCGGCACGATCCAGCTGGACTATGTCCTGCCGGAGCGGCTGGACGCGACCTACATCGGCGAGGACGGCCAGAAGCATCGCCCCGTGATGCTGCACCGCGCGATCCTGGGCTCGTTCGAGCGCTTCATCGGCATCATGATCGAGAACTACGCCGGAGCCTTCCCCCTGTGGCTGGCGCCGACGCAGGCGGTGGTGGCGACCATCGTCTCGGACGCCGACGACTACGCCCAGGAGGTCGTGGCGAAGTTCAAGGCCGCCGGGCTGCGCACCGAGATCGACCTGCGCAACGAGAAGGTCGGCTACAAGGTGCGCGAGCACTCGGTCGGCAAGGTCCCGGTCATCGCCGTCGTCGGCAAGAAGGAGGCCGAGGAAGGCATGGTCGCCCTACGTCGCCTCGGCTCGCAGGCCCAGGAACTGGTCACCGTCGAGGAAGCCATCCGCATGCTGACGGAAGAGGCGACGCCGCCGGATTTGCGGCAAGGTTGATACACGCTTGACGTGCATGGATGAGCGGAAGTGGGGGCGGTTCTCAGGCTCAGAGCAGCCGCTTGCGCATGGCCTGGGACAGCATGTCGATCAGGGTGACGGCCACCACGATGATGATCGCGATGGTCGAGACGGTGCGGTACTCGAACGCCTGCAGGCTTTCGAACAGGACCTGGCCGATGCCGCCCGCGCCGATCAGGCCCAGCACGGTGGCCGCGCGGCTGTTCGATTCGAAGCGGTAGAGGGCGAAACTGGTCCATAGCGGAGCCACCTGCGGGATGACGCCCCAGGCGATCTCGTGCAGGCGGCCGCCGCCGGTCGCCTTGACGCCCTCGATGGGACCCTTGTCGATCGACTCGACCGCTTCCGAGAACAGCTTGGCCAGCACGCCCGCGGTGTTCAGGGCGATGGCCAGAACGCCGGCCAGCGGTCCCAGACCGACGGCCACGATGAACAGGGTGCCGATGACCAGATCGGGGATGGAGCGCAGCAGGTCCATCACGCGGCGCACCGGCCAGACCAGCCAGGCCGGCGACAGGTTGCGCGACGCCATCAGGCTGAGCGGGACGGCGAGGAAGACCGCCAGGAAGGTGCCCCACAGGGCGATCTGCACCGTCAGCCACATCTGGCCGACCAGGACCTGCCAGTTGGCGAAGTCCGGGTTGAGGAAGTCCTTGCCGTAGTTGCGCATGTTCTCGGAGTTGGAGAACAGGTTGGTCAGGTTGGGCAGGTCGACGCGGTTGAAGGCGGCGATCAGGATAATGGCGAAGCCGCCCCACAGCAGGATGTCCAGCGACCAGGCCGCCATCGACTTGGTCGGCGGCGGGGGGATCACCGACGGATCCACCGGCGCGGGCGTCTTGCGCGGGATGATGTTCAGAATGATCGCGAAAATCGCCAGCAGGCCGATGAGGGCGAAGGGGCCCCATTTGCCGAACAGGCTGGCCGAGCTCTGAGGCGGCGCCACGTCGCTGGGACGGCCTTCGCGGCGGGCCTGGTCGGCCTTCATCTCGCGGATGGGGTCCAGGTAGCTGTTATCGGCGGCGCGGAACTGGGAGTAGTTCAGCTCGGTCATGACGGCGCGCTGACGCTCGGCCGCGGGACCCACGCCCTGGCCGTAGGTGACGAAGAACTCGCGGATCTTGGCCTTCACATCGGCCGGCAGGTCGGAGCGCAGCAGGATGCCCGACTCCGGGATCGGCGGCGATTGCCAGATGACCTGGATCTGGTTGGCGACGGCCGGGTTCTGGCGGTTCAGGAAGACGGTGTTGACCGAGTTGGAGGTCGCGACATCGACCAGGCCGTTGGCCACGGCGAAGGAGTTGGCCTGGTGGTTGGCCGACCGGACGGTGGCGAAGCACTCGGACGGATTGATGTTTCGCGGGCTGAAGAAATAGGTCATCGGCGCCAGGGTGCCGGAGGTCGACTGGGCGTCGCCGATGCCGAAGTCGTAGCGCTTGCCGCAGCGGGCGACGTCGTCGACGGTGATGCCCGAACCCTTCTTCACGATCAGGGACGAGGTGTAGGAATCCTTGCCCTCGACATCGACGGTGCGGGCGATCACCTCGGCGCCGGCGCGGTCGATGGCCTGCACGGCGGGCAGGGCCGAGAACCAGCCGATCTGGGCCTGGTCAGCGCGCATGGCCTCGACCAGCACGCTGTAGTTCGAGCCGAAGATGGGCTCGACCGGGATGCCGAGATCGCGCTCCAGATCATCCAGCAGCGGCTGCCACAGGGGGCCGGACGAGGCCTGGCCTTCCGCCGACAGGATGGTGAAGACGATCTTCGACGGGCGCTGCGGCTGAGTTTGCGCGGCGGCGGGGACCGAGGTCAGTCCGAGGACGACGACGGCGAGCGCCAGGACGGCGGCGAAGACGGTACGAAGGCGGCTCATGCCCATGGCTTTCCGGAACGCGCCCGAACGGGCGGCGGTTGTGGTCTTGAGGGGGTTCACGGCTGAACCTCGCGTTTCGCCCGCAGGCGTTGCAGTTCCTGCTCGGCCTCGGCGACGCCGGCGGCGTTGCGTTCGGCCCGGGCGGCGATCAGCCTCTGGTCGGCCATCATTTCCCGCACGGGGTCCAGATAGTCGTCGTCAGCGGCGTTGAAGCGCGAATAGCGCAGTCCGGCCAGCACGCGGCGCTGGCGCTCGGCCTCGACCCCGGCGCCCTGGCCGTAGGTCAGGAAGAAGCTGCGGATCTTTTCCTTCAGCGCCGGGTCCAGGTCCTCGCGCACCACGATCCCGCCCTCGGGGATCGGCGGCGACTGCCAGATGACCTGGATCTGCTCGGCGAGGGTCGGGTTCTGGCCCTGCAGGGCCGCGCCGCTGACGGTGTTGGAGGTCGCCACGTCCAGCACGCCGGAGGCCACCTCAAAGGCGTTGCGCTCATGGTTGGCCGAGCGAACGCTGCTGAAGCAACGCTCCGGATCGATGCCGCGCGGCGTGAACAGATAGGTCAGCGGGGCCAGGGTGCCCGAGGTCGACTGGGCGTCGCCGATGCCGAAGCTGTAGCGCCGCCCGCAGGCCATGACGCCGTCCAGGGTGATGCCCGAGCCCGTCTTGACGATCAGGGTGGCGCGATAGTTGTCCTGACCCTGCTGGTTGACGGTGCGCGCGATCAGTTCGGCGTTCGCGTCGTCAATGGCGTCGATGGCGGGCTGGGCCGAGAACCAGCCGGCCTGGACCTCGCCCCGCTTCATGTCTTCGATCAGGGCGGCGTAGGTCGAGGCGAACTGCGGCTTCACCGGCGCGCCGACGGCCTTGGACATGTCGTCCAGCAGCGGCTGCCACAGGGGCCCGGCGGACGCCTGGCCCTGGGCCGAGAGGATGGAGAAGGTCACGGTCTCGGCCGGCTTGCCGGAGGCGCCGTTGCGCTCGCCGCAGCCGGCCAGAGCCACGCCGGTCAGGCCCAGCGCGGCGACGGCGAGAGCGCCGATCCCGGAACGGCGAGCCCAGCCGGAAAGGATCATGCCTTGGTTTCCCAGAAGGCGTCCTCGAATTCAGGGCCGTAGATTTCGATCAGGCGGGCCGTGTCCAGACCAGTCGACGGGCCGTCGTAGACGATCTTGCCGCCCTGCAGGGCGATGACGCGATCGCAATAGCGGATGGCGTAGTCGACCTGGTGCAGGGTGACGATGACGCCCATGCCGTCGCGCTGGTTCAGCTCGACCAGCAGCTCCATCACCTTGCGGGCGGAAACGGGGTCCAGCGAGGCGACGGGTTCGTCGGCCAGGATGGCCTGGGCGCCCTGGACGATGGCGCGGGCGATGGCGCCGCGCTGCTGCTGGCCGCCGGACAGGGTGTTGGCGCGCTGGGCCGCGTAGTCGGACACGCCGACGCGGTGCAGGGCGGCCATGGCGCGTTCCTTGTCCGCGCCGGGCCAGGCGCCGAACAGGCCTCGCCAGCCCGGAACGCGGCCGAGCGCGCCCAGCATGACGTTGGAGAACAGCGACAGGCGGCCGACCAGATTGAACTGCTGGAAGATCATGCCCAGCTTCTGGCGCGCGGCGCGGACCTGACCGGTCACGCGGCCGTTCTTCTGCACCACCTCGCCGAAGACGGTGATGGTGCCCTTGCCGCCGTCGATCGACTGCAGGCCGGTGATCGAGCGCAGCAGGGTCGATTTGCCGGAGCCGGACGGGCCGATCAAGGCGACCATCTCGCCGGCCCCGACCTCGACGGAGACGCCGTTCAGCGCCTTCCGGGCGCCGAAGGTTTTGGACACGTCCTTGACGGACGCGACAGCGGCGGGAGCTGAGGTCATGAGCACGCGAATATGCGGTTGCAAGGGCGCGCCGCATGGCCCGACAGGGCCCGCGAGGCAAGTCTTAATGGCACGTCCGCGACGATTTCGTCCAGCGGAACGGCGCCGCGGGCACGCCCCGTCTTACTGCGCCGCCCGCACCTCGACCGGCAGGCCGAGGCTCTCCAGCTGGGGCCGGACGGTCGCCGCATCGCCCACGATCACCCAGACGAAGGGCGCCGCGCCCAGGAGGCGTCGAGCCTCGGCGTCCAGCGCGGCCTGATCCAGCCCCTGATAGCGGGGCGCCAAGGTGGTCCAGTAGTCGTCCGGACGCCCGTAGAGGGCGTTCGAGCGCAGGGCGCCCAGCAGGGCCGCCGAGGTCTCGAACTGGCCCGGGATCTGGCGGACGTTGGCGTTGACGATCCGCTCGCGCTCGGCGGCGGTGACGCCCCGATCGGACAGGAAGGCGCGGTACTGATCGATCAGGACCTGCACCGACTCGCCCGTGCGGTTCGACTGGACGGGGGCGGAGATGATGTAGGGCACCTGCTGTTCCAGCCCGGCGGCGGAGCCGCCCAGGCCATAGGACCACCCGCGCGTCTCGCGGATGTCCTGGTTGATGCGCGACAGGAAACCGCTGCCGATCGCCTCGTTGGCGGCGGTGAAGACCACCCGGTCCTGATGGCCGGTCGTCGGCAGGACCATGGCGCCGAGGATGATCGACTGGGGCGACTGGGGCCGGTCGACCAGGATGATGCGCGGCTGGGCCGTCGGGACGGCGGCGGCGAAATTCTTCTCGCCGCGGGCCGAAGCCGGCGGGACCCACTGGCCGAGGTGAGTTTCCAGAAGGGCGGCGACCTCCGACAGGGGTTTGTCGGAAACGACGAAGATCTGGGCCAGGTCGGGGCGGATCCAGCGCGCATGGAAGGCCTGCAGGTCCTCGCGGCTGATCGCGCCGACGCTCTCGGGCGAACCGAGACCGCTCATCGGTCGGCCGTAGGGATGCCCGGCGCCGAAGACCAGGGCGGGCCAGGCGCGGCCGGCCATGCCGTTGGGCGAGCTGCGCTCCTGGGCGATCTGGGCCAGCTGCTGGGTCCGGCGGCGCTCGATATCGCCCGGGCGGAAGGCCGGGCGGCGGATGATGTCGCCCATCAGGGCCAGGGCCGGGTCCAGATTGGCGGTCGGCGACATCAGGCTGATGACCGTGCGGTCCATGGACGCCCCGGCGCCGATGCTGGCGCCCAGCTGTTCCTCGCGCTCGGCGATCTGGGCGGCGTCGCGGTCGCCGGCGGCTTCCTTGAGCAGACCCAGCATCAGGGTCTGGGCGCCCAGTTCATCGGCCGGGTCGGCGGCCAGGCCGGCGTTGAACTCGACCGCCACGCGGGTGATCGGCACCGTGGTCGAGCGGGCGTAGACGACCTCCATCCCGTTCGACAGGCGCAGGCGTTCGGTGGCTGGGAAGACCAGCGGGCGCATTTCGCCGACGGGCGGCATCGGCGCGCGCGGGGTGATCGGCAGAGGGGCGGCGGGCGCCGGAGCCGGACGGTTGTCGGCGGCCTCGGCATAGGCTTCGCGCTCGCCCGGCTCGACGCGGACGGCCAGCACCGGACGGGTCAGCCAGCGCTGCATGGCCGCCTTGACCGAGGCGGGGGTCACCGCGCCGTTGGCGGCCAGCTGACGGCGGTAGAAGCCGGGATCGTCGGCGTAGAGCTCGCCCTCGGCCAGGGTCACCGCCTTGCCGCCGAAGCCGCCGGTCGGCTCAAGCGCCTGCAGCACCCCGGCGATGCGGCGGGTCACGGCGCGCTCGACCTCGGCCTGGGTCGGGCCATTGGCGACATAGTCAGCCAGCAGCTGGTCCAGCCGCGCCGAGACGGCGTCGGCGTCGCCGCCCGGCTTCACGTTCACATCGATATCGATCATGCCCAGCCGCTGGAACGGCTGATAGGAGGCGCTGACCGAGGTCGCCGTCTCGTCGCCGCGCACCAGGGCGTTGTCCAGGCGCGAGCTGGCCAGGCCGCCGAACACGCTGGCGGCGATGTCCAGGGCCGCCGCCTCTTCGGACACCAGACCGGGGACGACCCAGTTCCGCGACAGCTGGGCGTTGGGCACGCGGTCGTGCAGCACCTTGTCGACGCGCGCCGCCAGGGTGGGGATGTCGGCCTGGGCCGGTTCGTTCACCGCGCCGCGGGGGATGTGGCCGAAGTATTTCTCGACCAGCGGCCGCGCGGTCGCCGTGTCGATGTCGCCCGCCAGCACCAGGACGGCGTTGTTGGGGCCGTAGTTGTCGCGGTGCCACTGGCGCAGGTCTTCCAGGCTGGCGGCGTCCAGGTCGGCCATCGAGCCGATGGTCGAGTGGCGATAAGGGTGTCCCTCGGGGAAGAGGGTCTCCAGCACCGTATAGTAGACGAGGCCGTAGGGCTGGTTGTCGCCCTGACGCTTCTCGTTCTGGACCACGCCGCGCTGGTTATCGAGCCGTTCCTGGCTGAGCGCGCCCAGCAGGTGCCCCATCCGGTCGCTCTCCATGTAGAGCGCCTGATCCACCGCCGAGGTCGGCACGGTCTGGAAGAAGTTGGTGCGGTCGAACCAGGTGGTGCCGTTCCAGTCGGTGGCGCCCATGGCCCGCAGGGGCTCCATCAGGCCGCCGGGGACGTTCTCGGTCGGATTGAACAGGCCGATGTGCTCGAACAGGTGGGCGTAGCCGGTCTGGCCCGCCGGTTCGTCCTTGGAGCCGACGTTGTACCAGGCGTGGATGGCCACCACCGGCGCCTTGCGATCGGTGTGGACGACGACCCTCAGACCGTTGTCGAGGGTGAACTCCTGGAAGGGGATGTCGACGCTGCGGGCCAGTTCGGAGGCCGGAACCTGGGCGAAGGCCTGCCACGGCGTGACGGCGAGACAGACGGCGGCGAGAAGAGCGGCGCGGCGCATGGAACAGTCCCCCGAATGATATGCGGAGGGGACGGTATCAGCGCTCTGCGGCACAGCAAGTTACGGCTGAGTCATGCCGGGCGGCCAAGCTCGTTCCGCACGCGGACAAATCTTGAGCAAGATCAACGCCCGCCTAGAAAAAACCTCTTTACATGACAGTCGTATGACCTCATATCGCGCCTTCCGGCGGACCCCGTAGGTCTAACGTTGCGCTGCTAACGCCGGTCTGGGTTTAACAATTACAGGGGTTTACGTGAATTGCGCACGTATCCATTTCCCCTGGACCTGGTCCGCGAGCGGTCCCCTGAACGTCCCGTCGCCCTCGTGCGACCGCGTTCGGTTTCCGTAGCGGCGCGCTGGTTCCAGGACAATCTGAACGCTGACGTCTTCTATGCGGTGAAGGCGAACCCTTCGCGCTGGGTCATCGAGACCCTGATCGAAGCGGGCGTCACCGCCTTCGACGTGGCCTCCATCGGCGAGATCGAGCTGGTTCGCTCGGTGAGCGCCGACGCACGCCTGGCCTTCATGCACCCGGTCAAGAGCCGGGGCGCGATCACCAAGGCCTATTTCGACCACGGCGTCCGCACCTTCTCGCTCGACAGCCATGACGAGCTGCAGAAGATCATCGAGTCCACCGGCGGCGCGACCGACCTGAACCTGCTGGTTCGCATGGCGGTCTCCGCGGACGGCGCGGCCTATTCCCTGTCGGGCAAGTTCGGCGTTTCGCCGGACCAGGCCCCGTCCCTGCTGCTGGCCACCCGCCAGGCGGTGAAGGACGGCCTGATGGGCGTCTGCTTCCACGTCGGTTCGCAATGCATGCGCCCGTCCGCCTATGAGGCCGCCATGGCCCAGGTCGGCCGCGCCATCAGCCGCGCCGGCGTGTTCGTCGACATCGTCGATGTCGGCGGCGGCTTCCCCTCGGTCTATCCGGGCATGGTCCCGCCGGACATGAGCGAGTACGCCGACGCCATCCATCGCGGTTTCCGCGAGATGCCCGTGTCGGAAACGACCGAGCTGTGGTGCGAGCCCGGCCGTTCGCTGGTCGCCGAATCCTCGTCTGTGCTGTGCCGCGTGGACCTGCGCAAGGGCGACGCCCTGTATCTGAACGACGGGTCGTACGGCTCGCTGTTCGACGCCACCCACTCGCGCTGGCCCTTCCCGACCAAGCTGGTCCGGGACGGTGAGGCGTCGTCCGACCTGAAGCCCTTCCGCTTCTACGGCCCGACCTGCGATTCCATCGACCACATGCCGGGCCCGTTCTGGCTGCCGGCCGATGTGCAGGAAGGCGATTTCATCGAGATCGGCATGCTCGGCGCCTATGGCGTCGCCATGACGACCGGCTTCAACGGCTATGGCGAGCATGAGATCGCCGCGGTCGAGGACGCTCCGATGGCTTCGCTTTACGGCCTGGCGCCGCGGTCGATCCCGACCGTGCGCACCTCGGCGGAAGAGCAGGCCCGCAAGATCGTCCGCCTGTCGCGCCCGAAGGGCAAGGCGGGCCAGCGGAAGAAGCAACGGCGCTAAACCGTCGCTTTCGCGTTGTAACAAGCAGCGGCCCGTCGCTCCGTCCGGGCCGCTGTTCTCTTTTGACGACGGGCGCTCAAATCAAAGGGAAACCCTTGCAATGAACGCTCCCGTTCAATCGAACCAAAAAGCCCAGCTGCTCCAGAACACGGTCGAACACGTCGACATCACGTCCTTCGACGCCCGTCCGATCATCGACAGCATGCGCAAGATGTCCTTCAGCTCGCGCGACACCGCCCGCGCCGCCGACATCTTCAACATGGCCATCGAGGACAAGGACTGCTCGCCGTGGCTGATCCTGGCCGGCTCGACCTCGGCCGGCGGCTGCATGCACGTGTACCGCGACATGGTGAAGTTCGGCATGATCGACGCCGTGGTCGCCACCGGCGCCTCGATCGTCGACATGGATTTCTTCGAGGCCCTGGGCTTCAAGCACTACCAGGCCGCCGGCGAGGTGGACGACAACATCCTGCGCGACAACTACATCGACCGTATCTACGACACCTACATCGACGAGGAAGAGCTCCAGGCCTGCGACCACACCATCCTGGAGATCTGCAACCGTCTGGAGCCGCGCGGCTATTCCTCGCGCGAGTTCATCTGGGAAATGGGCAAGTGGCTGTCGGAAGGCAACGCGAAGAAGCCCGGCTCGCTGATCCAGACCGCCTATGAAGAAGGCGTGCCGATCTTCTGCCCGGCCTTCGTGGACTCCTCGGCCGGCTTCGGCCTAGTCAAGCACCAGAAGGAACAGATCGCGGCGGGCAAGCCCTACCTGATGATCGACGCGGTCGCGGACTTCCGCGAACTGACCGACATCAAGATCGCCGCGGGCGTCACCGGCCTGTTCATGGTCGGCGGCGGCGTGCCCAAGAACTTCGCCCAGGACACCGTCGTCTGCGCCGAAATCCTCGGCATTGAGGCCGAGATGCACCGCTATGCGGTCCAGATCACGGTCGCCGACGTGCGCGACGGCGCCTGCTCGTCCTCGACGCTCAAGGAAGCCGCCTCGTGGGGCAAGGTGCAGACCACGCACGAGCAGATGGTCTTCGCCGAAGCCACCACGGTCGTGCCGCTGATCGGCTCGGACGCCTATCACCGCGGGACCTGGAAGAACCGCGACAAGCGCCGCTGGAACAAGCTGTTCGGCAAAGCCTGACGGCTTTCCCGCATTCTTGTGGGCCGCGGTCAAAAGGCTCCGCCTTTTCGACCCGACGCGGCCTGGTGCTTCGCGCATGCTTGCGCTCAAGCAGCGAGCGACCGCGTCGCGAGCGTTAGCGCAAAGGAACTGGAGAGGGGCCGGAGCGATCCGGCCCCTTTTTCATGCCTGGGCTTCCGCGGCCCAGTCGATCGCCTCGGCGGTCTTGCCGGGCTCGAACACCTTCATCTCGACACCCGGGATGATCGGGTCCCAGAAGGCGGTCATGGCCTTCAGCCACCCGGTATCGGTGACGAGGGCGCAGCGGGGAAAGCGATTCCAGTCGCCGATCCGCTTGAGATTGTACTGCAGGTCCTTCCACAGGGCCTCGCCGGTCAGGCCATGGAAATCGGCCATCTCGGCCACCACGCCGATCTTCGGGTGATGCGTCAGCGCCTCGTCGATCTTGGCGATGATGCGGTCGTAGTCGGCGCCGTCCAGCCTGCCGGTGGTGCGCAGGGCGACGACATTGTCGGGCGAATCCAAAATCTCGATCATGGCGTTCTCCTCGCACCGGAAACGGCGATTCCGGCGCGGCCGTTCCCGGACATGACAAAGGGGCCGCAATCGCTCACGGCCCCCTTTTCATTCAGATGAGGCGCTATTGCCCGCTGATCTCGCGGACCGCCTTCATCAGGCTTTCGACCACCCGTGCGGTTTCCGGATCGCTCCAGTCGCCGGGCTTGGTGACGATGGCCTGACGCAGGGTGTGCAGGGCCTCGCGCACCACTTCCGGGGCCTGTTCGCCCGAGACCATCCGGGCCGCCAGCACCATGCGCTGCATGACGCCGTCGACGGCCGTGCGGTTCGCGTCCAGCCAGGCCTGGCCGGCCTCCGTCACCGAGAAGACCTGCTTGCCGCCGGCTTCGACGCCGGCGATCAGGCCCTCGTCCGAGAGCAGCGAGAGGTTGGGGTAGACCACGCCTGGCGAGGGGGCGTAGCCGCCGCCGAAGGCGGTCTCGATGGCCTTGATCAGGTCGTAGCCGTGGCGGGGCTCCTGCTCGATGAGGGCCAGCAGCACCAGCCTCAGATCGCCCGGGCCGAACATGCGCCGGCCCCGACCGCCGCCCCGTCCGCCCATGCTATGGCGCCCGCCGGGTCCACCCCGGCCGAACATGCCCCGACCGAAGCCGCGGCCTTCGCCGTCGCCCCGATCCGCGCCGCAACGGGCGCCGTGGCCCCATTCCCGGTCATGACCGCGATGGCGGCCGTGGTGGCCGCGTTCGTCTTCGTGAAATCCAAACATCATGGGTCCTTTCGTTTTCATGCGGCAAAGATATATCTTAAAACGCACTACGCAATAGTCGTAAGATATATTTTTATGGGCCGCTCCTGCTCCGGAACCTCGTCCGCCCCCGACCGCTATGTTCAGGAAGGAGTTTTCCATGACCGAGCAGCAACAGCAGACCGAAGACGCCCGCGAAGCCGACGACATGGGTGAAAAGCCGGACCTGGGCCGCACGCCGGACGCCCTGACCGAGGCCCTGTCGGGCTCGGACATGGGATCGGATACGCGCGCCGGCTCCCTGCAAGGTGGAGCCGCGCCGGGTTCGGACGATGACCCCGATCAGGATTTGATCAACGAGACCCTGGCCAGCGAGGGCATGGCCTCCGCCGATCCCCAGTCTCCGTCGGGCGTAGAACCCAATCCGGTGAAGAACACAGGCAAGGATCTGAAAGGGCCGGCGGGCGATCCCGCCGAGGGTGGGCGAGGAGAGGCCGACGCGGCGACGGGCTGACACAGTACGGCGTTCGGTCGCCGAACCGGCCTCTTGCCGCCTTGCCGCCGCCGCATGGTTGGGCCACGGTGAAGCCAACAACGCAGTCTCAAGGACGGATACGGGATGAAGCGCATGCTTTGGGCCGCCACGATCACGGCGGCCATCGTCATGACCGGTTGCGACAGCAACGCGAAAAAGGAGGCCGCGGCCGTCGAGGCGACGCCGACGGACGGCGCCACCGAGGCCGCGACGGCGGCCGGCCCCGCCCCGGCGACCGCCGCCACGACCGCCGAGCCCGCCGCAGCCGACGCCCCCGAGTTCGCGGTCATCTATCCGGGCGGCCAGCCCAAGTCCCCGGCCATCTCGGCCCAGGGGCCCGCGGGTCCCGGCGGCATGCTTGATTTCACCACCGACGCCACGCCGGACGAGGTCGTCGCCTTCTATCGCCAGCGCGCCGAAGCCGCGGGCCTGAAGCCGATCAACAGCCTGAACCGGGGCGAGGCGCGGGCCTATTCGGCCGGCGACGGCGGAACCCGCCTGCTGACCGTGGTCGTGACCCCGGTCGACGGCGCCCCCAACGACGTCCAGCTGTCGTGGACCGGCGGCCACTGATCCGGACGGCCGCTCTCGCGGCCTTGCTCCTGCTGCCGGGGGCCTGCGCCACGGGCGGCGGAAGCGGCCCGGCGGTCCTGCCAACCCCCGGCTATCTGGACGCCGCCACGCTCGACGCCCTGTCCAGCGCCATCATTCCCTCGACCGAGACCCTGGTCTGGACCGGTGACGAGACGGGGGCCGCGCCCGGGTCCGACCGTTGGTGGATGGCCACGGCCCAGGCGGAGTTGCGTCCGCCCGAAGCCGCCCAGCATTTCGACTGCGTCCTGGGGACCCGTCTGGCCGGCGCGCCCCGTCCGGCCCTGACCCGGCTGATGAACCGCCTTCTGATCGACGCCGACAGCCTGACGCGCCGCCTGGCCGCCGAACACGCGCGCGCGCGTCCCATCGCCGTCGATCCGGCCCTTCAGCCCTGCCAGCGCGTCACCGACGCCATGCGCGACAGCCCGTCCTGGCCCGCCAACGGCGCGGTGGCGGGCGCCGCCTATGGCGAGATGTTCGCCGACCTCGCGCCCGACCGCGCCGAAGCGGCCCGCCGGGAGGGGGCCGAGATCGGCTTCAGCCGCATCGTCTGCCGCATGAATTGGCCGGGCGACGTGCGGGATGGCGCGAATATCGGCCGGACGCTCTACGCCCGCGCCGCCGCCGCGCCGGACTTCGCCGCCGATCTGCAGGCCGCGCGCGCCGAGGTGGCCGCCGCGCGGGCGGAAGGTCTGACCAACCCGTCGTGCGCCGCCGAGCGCCGGGCGCTCAGGCAGGCGGGCTCCTAGGCCGGGCGCCCGTTCACGAGTGCGCCGTACAGGTCGGTGCGGCGGTCGCGGAAGAAGCCCCAGGCGGCGCGGTGGCGATCCAGGAAGTCGAGGTCGAAGGTGTGCACCAGCACCCCCTCCTCCCGCTCCAGGCTTTCGACCAGGTCGCCGCGATGGTCGGCGATGAAGGAGTGGCCGTAGAAGGTCTGGCCCACCTCCGTCACCTGCTCATGACCGATGCGGTTGGCGCCGACGACCGGCACGACGTTTGACACGGCATGCCCCTGCATGGCCCGGCGCCACGGCGCGGCGGTGTCCAGGGTATCGTCGTGCGGCTCGGTGCCGATGGCGGTCGGATACATCAGGATCTCGGCGCCCTGCAGCATCATCGCCCGGGCGGTCTCCGGGTACCACTGGTCCCAGCAGATTCCGACGCCGATGCGGCCGAAGCGGGTGTCCCAGACCTTGAAGCCGGTGTCCCCGGGCCGGAAATAGTATTTCTCCTGATAGCCGGGGCCGTCGGGGATGTGGCTCTTGCGATAGACGCCCATCAGGGTCCCGTCGGCGTCGATCATCACCAGTGAGTTGAAGTAGTGCGGCCCCTCGCGCTCGAAGATCGAGACGGGGATGACCACGCCCAGTTCCTTGGCCAGCGGCTGCAGCTGGAGGACGGCGGGGTGTTCACGCCACGGATAGGCGGTTCCGAACCACTTCTCCTCCTGCGAGACGCAGAAATAGGGCCCCTGGAACAGCTCGGACGGCAGGATGACCTGCGCCCCCCTGCCCGCGGCTTCGCGGATGAAGCCGATGGTCTTGTCGATGTTCGCCTGCATGTCCTCGCCATAGGCGGTCTGGATGGCGGCGACGCTGATCGTGCGGCTCATTACGCAGGCTCCTGCTGGCTGATGCAGTGGAAGGATCCCCCGCCGCTCAGGATGGCGAGCGACGGCAGCGCGATGATCTCGCGGTCGGGATAGATCGTCTTCAGGCCCTGACAGGCCAGGTCGGCGGCGCGGTCGTCGCCGTAGGTCGGGACGATCACCGCGCCGTTGGCGATGAGGAAATTCATATGGCTGGCGGGGATCGGCTTCTCGTCCTCGTCCAGCACCAGGCCCGGCGACGGCAGGCGCAGCACCGTGATCGGCCCGCCGGCGGCATCCGTCATCTCCGACAGGGCCTTGGCCACGGCGTCATAGACGTCGTCGTTCGGATCGTTCCGGCCCCAGGCGATCGGGCAGGCGACCACGCCCGGCGCGACGAAGCGGGCCAGGTTGTCGACGTGGCCGTCGGTGTGGTCATTCAGCAGGCCGTCGCCGAGCCACAGCAGCTTGCGGGCGGCCAGCGCTCCGGTCAGGGCGGCCTCGGCCTTCGCTTCGGTCCAGCCGGGGTTGCGGTTGGGGTTCAGCAGGCACTGGCGGGTGGTCAGGATGGTCCCCTGCCCGTCGTGGTCCAGCGCCCCGCCTTCCAGGATGAAGTCGTTGCGGTCCAACGGCGTGCCCGACTGCGCGCCGATCTGGGTCGCGACGGTGTCGTCGTGCTCGAGTTCGTATTTGCCGCCCCAGCCGTTGAAGCGGAAGGCGGCGGCGCGGGCGGAAGCCGCGCCGAAGATCGGGCCGGTGTCGCGCAGCCAGATGTCGCCGAAGCGGCCGTCGATGACCTCGACCCCGGCCACATCGGCGAAGCGGGCGCGGGCGGCGTCCAGCGCCTCGGCCTTGCCGACCAGCAGTTTGACGCGTTCACGCCCCGGACCGGCCAGGGCGCGCACCAGCGCCTCGACCTCGGCCTGCGCCGGTTCGAGGTTGTCCTCCCACAGCTCGCCATGGCTGGGCCAGCCGACCCACATCGCGCGGTGCGGCGACCATTCGGCGGGGACAGGCGTGGTCATGGGCGATCTCCTGGACACGCGATACGGCGCGACCAGATAGGGGGCCGCGTCCCATGTCGCAACCCGCGCAAACGAAAGGGGCGGAGCCTCGCGGCCCCGCCCCCGGTCGTTCTACGGTCTAAGGTCAGACCTTAGAAGGCAACGCCCAGCGTCAGCATGACAGCGCGCGGAGCGCCGACATGGTAGCTGCCCGCGTCACCCGGGTTCTGGGTGCGGATATCGGCCAGGTAGCGCTTGTCGAACAGGTTCGAGACGTTCAGCTGCAGATAGGTATCGGCAACCGTCAGCCAGCTCGGGGTATAGCGCAGGTCCAGATCGAACACGGTGTAGTCCGGAGCCTTTTCCGTGTTGATGTCGTTGGCCCAACGGTCACCGACGTACTTGCCCTGCAGACCGAAGACGAAGTCAGCGAGCTCGTACTGGGCGCGCACGCCGTACTGCCAGGTCGGGGTCTCGAAGAGTTCGTTGCCGGCGGTCGGCAGGAAGATCGGGTTGCCGAGGACGTCTTCACCGTTCGGCAGGTCGTTCTTCACTTCGCTCTTCACGTAGCTGGCCGTGGCGTACAGGCTGAACGCCTCGGCCGGCGACCAACCGATCTGACCGTCGAAACCTTCCAGCGTCACTTCGCCGACGTTGCGGCTGAAGAAGATGTCTTCATCCTGGTCGAAGGTGCGGACGATGCGGTTCTCATAGTTCGTACGCCACAGGGCGGCCGAAGCGATGAAGTTGCTCGAGGTGTAGCGGTAACCCAGGTCGAACGTCTTGGTGGATTCCAGCTCCGGGTTCGGAGCGACGCGGTCGTACAGGTCGTCCGTACGCGGCGCCGACAGGCCTTCGGCGTAGCTGGTGTAGATCGACTGGTTGGGGGCGAAGCGCCAGGTGACGCCCAGGTTCGGCAGCACCGCATCGTACTTCTTCTCGAAGGACATCGGACGGCCGTACCGGTTGGCGGCGCTGGTGTTGTACGGGCCAAGCACCGGGAACTGCACGGTGCCGTCCGGATTCACGACGGTCGGCGTGACGTTGGTGCAGAGCGCGTTGAAGGTGTCGCGCTGATAGCAGTAGTTGTTCAGCTCGCGCTTGAAGAACGGGGCGCGGACGCCGATGACCAGGTCAACGGTGTCTTCCATGAACGACCCACGATACTCCAGCGAGAACTGGTTGAGGATCGCGTGCGACAGGCGGTCACGGCGGCGCAGGATGCTGCCGTCGGCCAGCTGGACCGGATCACCGTTCCGGCCGGCGAAATCGTCAGCGAAGAAGCCGTTCGTCAGGTAGCCCTGCTGACCGGTCTGGCGGTGACGGCCGAACTCGTAGGTGTAGGCGGCGCGGAGCTGGTGCGAGTCGTTGATGTCCCAGATCAGCGACGACAGCACGCTATAGCGGTGCGTGTTGGTGATGTTCGGACGAGCCAGGGTCACGGTGGTGGCGCTGGCGCCGAGACCGGCGGCCGTGAACACCGCGGCGCCCGAGCCGGCGCCGCCGATGGCGTCCAGCTGAGCGCGGGTCCAGCTGTTGTTACCGCCGCCGTGCGCCAGGGTGTACTGGAAGCTCGGGTCGATCGTCAGGCGCAGGCCTTCGGCCAGGGTGAAGCGCGACTGACCGCGGATGTTGCCGGTGTTCGACGGGTTGATGCCGGTCTGGGTCGAGCCCGGGACGTAGGTCGGACGGGTGTAGCCTTGACCCGCGTTGAACTGCGCCAGGGTGACTTGCTGGTTGGCGAAGAAGTTGCGGTTCTCGTTGTAGTGGCCCGACAGGCTGATGAAGTCGCCGTTATCGCCCAGCGGCTGATAGATGCGGCCGTTGAACTGGGTCTTGTCGATACCGAACAGGGCGTTGAAGTGGTCGTACTCGGTCTTCGAGGCCGAGAACCAGGCCGAGGTGCGCCACGGGCCGAACTCGCCGGTGTCGATCATCGCGAAGATGCGGTTGAAGCTTTCGCTGCCGGTCGAGCCGACAAGAGTCACGCCGAAGTCCGAGGCCGGACGACGGGTCACCATGTTGATGGTGCCGCCGGTGGCCGACGCGGTCGGGCTATCGACTTCGGTGGTGCCCAGGTTCACGCCGACGCGCGACAGGGTTTCCGGGTCCGGCTGCTGGTTCGAATAGATGGCGTAGTTGCCGGTGTCGTTCAGCGGAATGCCGTCCACGGTCAGCGAGATGCGGGCCGAGTCGAAACCGCGCATGGTGATGTCACCACCGGCCGAACCGTAAGCGTCCGAGTTGTTGAAGTTCACGCCCGGGACGAGATTGAGCGAGGCCAGCGGCGATTGGCCGGCGTTCTGCGTCTTCAGGTACTCTTCGGTGATCGTGGCGGTCGAGCGCGGGTTGCGCTGCGCGACGATGGAACCGTCGATGCCGGTGTTACGGCTGCCGGTCACGACGACCGTGTCCAGTTCGGTGGCTTCCACCGTTTGCGAGCCAGTCGATTGGGCCGAAGCGGCGCCGGCGACCAGAAGGCCGCTGAAGAGGGCCGTGGTGGCCCAGAACACGCGTTTGCGGTTCATCATTGTCATCTATCCCCGATGAGGTGGGCGGAAGCGCCCGCGTCCGGCGGCGGCCGGTCGAAATCACGCCCCCCTTAGGCGCGCCGTTGGAAAGTGGGACGACATTGATGTGACAGTGACATGACAGTCGGCGGGGGTGGCCGTCGGGACACACCATGTTGCAACGCACAACTGTGGACGGTTTTTCAGCCCCAGACCTGCCGAAGCCGCTCGGGCCGACCGCAGAATCGGCTGTAGCCGCCGTATCGAACCGGATTGCGGCGCGCGAAATCCTGATGCTCGGCCTCGGCGGGCCAGAACCGGGTCGCCGCGCGAACGGGTGTCACAAACCGCTCGGCGCCGATGATCCTGGCGGCGGCGGCGCGCGAAGCCTCAGCAGCCGGGTGCTGGGCGGTCGTGGCGAAGACGGCGGTCCCGTAGTTGGCGCCCCGGTCGCAGAACTGGCCCGCCGCATCGGTCGGATCGATGGTCCGCCAGAAGCGATCGACCAGGGCCCGATACGAGATCCGGGCGGGATCGAAGGTGACCTGGACCGCCTCCAGATGCCCTGTGCCGCCGCGCACGACCTGATCGTAGGTCGGATTGGCGGTTCGCCCGCCGGCGTAGCCGGAGACCGCGGCCACCACGCCGGGCATGTGCTCGAAATTGGCTTCCGTCGACCAGAAGCAGCCGCCGGCGAAGACCGCGACCTCGCGGCGGCCGCTGTCCTGTTGCGCGGCGGGCGGAGCGCCGCCCTCGGCCCGGTCGCCGCCTGAGCAGGCGGCCGCGGCGAGGATGGCGAAAATCAGGAGGAGACGGCGTGGCATGGGACAGCCTCGTTCGACGACGACCCCATACGTAGGCGCTGCATCGGCGCTTGTCGCGCAAAGCAAAACCGCCGGCCCTCTTTCGAGGACCGGCGGCTCTGTTGTCTTGGCCAGTCGGCCTTCCGTTTTTAGCGGAAGTTGATGCCGATGGTGGCGCGACGGTTCAGCGGCTCGCGAACGCCGTCGGCGGTCGGGCGGGCCAGCTGGGTTTCACCCTTGCCGTCCAGCGAGATCACGCCGCCGTTGACGCCCGAGGCGACCAGGGCGTCAGCCACGGTGCGCGCACGGCG
>Ga0307406_10000707_pt1 | contig 18833 bp, 21 predicted proteins | sample 322Cmetagenome_3_FD_203706 | JGI IMG/M metagenome (GOLD analysis project Ga0307406, IMG submission 203706) | Maize rhizosphere microbial communities from greenhouse at UC Davis, California, United States - 322HYB-C-2 | ecosystem: Host-associated > Plants > Roots > Rhizosphere > Soil | place...
TACCGGTCGCCGGCGACGCCCACCCGGTCGGCCAGGCGGTCGAGGTCGGAGACCTCGTCGGCCGACAGGGCGACGGCGGTCGCTCCCGCGTTCTCGGCGATCCGCGCCGTGCGACGGGTTCCGGGAATCGGCACGATCCACGGGGCGCGAGCGAGCAGCCAGCCGAGAGCGATCTGGCCGGGCGTGGCGTCCTTCGCGGCGGCGAGGTCGCCGACCTGGCGCACGAGCGCTTGATTGGCCGCGCGGTTCTCCTCGCTGAAGCGCGGGATCGTCCCGCGGATGTCGCCGTCCGCGAAGGTCGTGTTCTGATCGACCGTGCCGGTGAGGAATCCCTTCCCGAGCGGGCTGAACGGCACGAAGCCGATCCCCAGCTCGCGGAGCACAGGGAGGACGTCGCGTTCGGGGTCGCGCGTCCAGAGCGAGTACTCGCTCTGCAAGGCCGTGACCGGCTGCACCGCATGGGCGCGGCGGATGGTGGATGCCGACGCCTCGGACAGGCCGAAGTGCCGGACCTTGCCTTCCGCGATCAGCTCGGCGACCGTGCCGGCGACGTCTTCGATCGGCACCTCTGGGTCGACGCGGTGCTGGTAGAACAGGTCGATCACGTCGGTGCGGAGCCGCCGGAGCGACTCCTCGGCGACCCGGCGGATCTGCTCCGGACGACTGTCGAGTCCGACGCTGCGTCCGTCTTCGATCCGCCAGCCGAACTTCGTGGCGACGACGACCTGATCGCGGATGGGTTCCAGCGCCTCTCCGACCAGTTCTTCGTTCACGTAGGGGCCGTAGACCTCGGCCGTGTCGAAGAACGTCACGCCGTGATCGAGGGCCGAGCGCAGCACCGCGATCATCTCGCCGCGGTCGCCGGGGTTCGGCCCGTAGCTCTGCGACATCCCCATGCAGCCGAGTCCGACGGCCGAGACCTCGAGTCCCTGTCCGATTGTGCGTGTATGCATGAGTGGTCCTTTCCCGAGCATCGGGGCCGCCTGCGCGGCCGTGCCACCGACGTTACGCGCGGCCCTTCCGCTGAGGGAGGGCCTGTCGGTACCCCTCTGCCCGACGGATCGATCGAACGATGGAGGCGCCGGCGGCGGTCCGGGGCGAGAATGTGAGGATGCCGTCCATCGACCCGCCACCGCGGGAGCCCGCGCACACGTGGGCGAGCCTGATCGGGTCGATCCGCATCGGCCAGGCTGTCATCACCGTCGTGCTGCTCGTGATCGGGGCCCTTCGCGCGTCGGCCGACGGCGTCCCGCTGCCCTGGGTCCTGGCGCTGTCGCTCGTCTTCCTCGGCTGGTACGGCGGTGGGCTGCTGCTCGGCGAACGCACCGCGGATCGGCGTCTGGCGACCTGGTGGCTGCTCGGGCTGACGCTGATCTGGCTCGGCACGGTCGCCGTGTCGCCCGAGTTCGTGTGGCTCGCGTTCCCGCTCTGGCTGCTCGCCGGGTTCGTGATGCGCCTGCGATGGGCGCTGCTGCTCAGCGTCGTCATCCTCGCGGTCGTGGTCGCCGCTCCGCTGCTGCACACCGGCGCGACGAGCTACGCGAACGTGATCGGGCCGCTCGTCGGCGGCGTCTTCGCGTTGGGCATCTCCCGCGGCTACCTCGAACTCGTGCGCGACGGTCGTGAACGGCGACGGCTGATCGCCTCGCTCGTCGCCACGCAGGAGGAGATGGCGGCACTGCAGGACGACCTCGCCCGTACGCAGCGCGAGTCGGGCGCGAGCGCCGAGCGCACCAGGGTCTCTCGCGACATCCACGACACCGTCGCCCAGAGCGTCTCCTCGATCGGGATGCTGGCGCGCTCGGCTCTGGAGGCGGACGACGCCGCACAGAGCACCCGCGCCCTCCGCCAGATCGGCACGCTCGCGGCCGAGGGGCTGGCTGACGCGCGGCGCATCGTGAACGCGCTGATGCCCGCCGAGCTCGAGTCCAGTGCGTTGGGCGACGCCCTCGCTCGCATGCTCGAGCGTCTCGCCGAGGAGACCGGAATCTCCGCGGCGCTCCATGTCGACGACGACCTGCCCGCGCTCGGCCTCGACGTCGAGGTCGCCCTGCTGCGCACGGCGCAGTCCGCCCTCGCGAACGTGCGCTCGCACGCGGACGCCTCCCGGGTGGTGGTCACGCTGGCGGATGCGGGCGATGCGGTGCGGCTCGACATCGTCGACGACGGGATCGGATTCGACGCGACCCGGTGGGAAGCCCAGGGCGGGGCGGGGAGCCGGGGCGGCGGCTACGGACTGCGTTCCATGCGCGCGCGCTTGCGGGAGCTCGGCGGAGGACTCGACGTGGAGAGCGTCCAGGGCGACGGCGCGGCACTGTCGGCGCACGTCCCGCTCGGTGGTCCGTCTCCGGCCCGGGATGCCGGAGGTGACGGATGACGGCCGTGCGGGTGCTGCTCGTCGACGATCACCCCATCGTCCGGGCCGGGGTGCGCTCCCTGTTCGACCACCGTGACGACGTCGAGGTGGTCGGCGAGGCGTCGTCCGGCGAGGAGGCCGTCCTGCTCGCCCGGCACCTGCACCCCGATGTCGTGCTGTGCGACCTGCGACTCGGCGAGGGGATGGACGGCGTGGCGTCGACCGCCGCCCTGCGTGCGCAGCATCCGGCTCCCGCCGTGATCATCCTGACGACGTTCGATCGCGACGCCGAGATCCTCGGTGCGATCGAAGCGGGCGCGGCGGGGTACCTGCTCAAGGACGTCGCGCCCGACGACATCGTTCGCGCGATCCGTCAGGCGGCGTCCGGAGGGCTCGTGCTCGCCCCGGAGATCAGCGAGCGGGTCGTGCAGGTGATGCGCGCGCCCCGCGTGCGACTCACCGACCGCGAGCGGGAGGTCCTCGCCCTCCTCGACACCGGGGCGTCCAACCGCGAGATCGCGAAGACCCTATTCGTCACCGAGGCGACCGTGAAGACGCACCTGGTGCACGTGTTCGAGAAGCTCGGCGCCGACAGCCGCGCCCGCGCAATCGCCATCGCGCGGGACGCCGGTCTGCTCTGACGTCGGTTCGGCTGCGACGCGGCAGCATCCGCATCTCAACCGTTCGATGGATCCACCTAACGGATGCTGCGCCGAGGCTGGAAGAGACCCGAAAGGTACTCTCATGCGCAGACTCTTCCACGCCGCGTTCGCCTACATGCTCGTAGGCGTCGCCTCCGGACTCTTCTACCGCGAGTTCACCAAGATCAACGGCTTCCCGGAAGGGGAGGCGACGCAGCTCGGCCTCGTGCACACGCACCTGCTCGTGCTGGGCTTCGTCGTGCTCCTCATCGTCCTCCTCCTGGAGAAGGTGTTCACGCTCTCCGAGAGCCGCCTCTTCGGGTGGTTCTTCTGGCTCTACAACGCCGGCCTCGTGCTGACGTCGGCGATGCTCGTATGGCACGGCTGCCTCACGGTGCTCGGTCAGGAGTCGTCGAAGATGATCGCCGGCATCGCGGGTATCGGCCACATGCTGCTCACCGCCGGCATGGTGCTGCTGTTCCTCGCGCTGCGCAAGCGGATCTTCGTCGCGAAGACCGCTGCTCCGGAGGCAGCCGCCCTGGCGCGCGCCTAGTCCGCCTCGATCGAGTCGTCCCGCAGGTACCGGATGTGCGCCTCGTGCCTCGTCAGGTGGTTCGGCGACTTCCGCACGAACAGCCACGCCACGATCAGCAGCGCGAACCAGATCGGCGTGACGAGCAGCGCGGTCAGCGTGTCGGGCTGAGTCGTCAGGGCCCAGAGGATGAACACGAAGAACGCGAGCACGACGTAGACCATGAAGACGCCGCCCGGCATCCGGAACGTCGAGGCGGCGACCTTCTCGGGGCGCCGACGCCGGTAGACGAGGTAGCTGCAGAGGAAGATCGTCCAGACGAACATGAAGCACACGGCCGAGACCGTGGTGACCATGTCGAAGGCGGTGCCGATGTCCTCGCCCGCGTACAGCAGCACCACCCCGGAGAGCAGCAGGATGCAGGACAGGAAGAGGGCGTTCTGCGGCACCCGCCGGCGTGACAGCCGTCCGAACAGCTGCGGGGCGTCGCCGTCCTGCGCCAGGCCGAAGACCATGCGGGAGGTCGAGTAGATCCCGGAGTTCGCACTCGACATCGCCGATGTGAGCACGACGAGGTTCACGACGGTTGCGGCGATGCCGAGTCCGGCCAGCGCGAACATCGCGATGAACGGGCTCTCGCCGGCGACGTACTCGGTCCACGGCGTGACGGCCATCAGCACGATGAGCGCGCCCACGTAGAACAGCAGGATGCGGATGGGGATCGCGTTGATCGCCTTGGGCAGGTTGCGCTTCGGGTCCTTGGTCTCGGCGGCGGCCGTCCCGACGAGCTCGACGCCCACGAACGCGAACACCGCGATCTGGAAGCCCGCGACGAAGCCCATGAACCCGTGCGGGAACATCCCGCCGTGGTCCCAGAGGTTCGAGAAGCTCGCGGTGCCGGCGTCGTGCTGGAAGCCGGTGAAGATCATCACGAGGCCCGTGATGATGAGGGCGACGATCGCGACGATCTTGATGAGCGCGAACCAGAACTCCATCTCACCGAACGCAGCGACCGTCGGCAGGTTCAGGGCGAGGAGGATCACGATCACGAGCAGGCCGGGGATCCACAGCGGGATGCCGGGGATCAGGGCGTCCGTGTAGCCGGCGATCGCGATGACGTCGGCGACACCCGTGACCACCCAGCAGAACCAGTACGTCCAGCCGGTGAAGAAGCCCGCCCAGGGGCCGAGGAGGTCGCTCGCGAAGTCGCTGAAGGACTTGTACTTGAGGTTCGACAGCAGCAGCTCGCCCATCGCCCGCATGACGAAGAACAGCATGAAGCCGATGATCATGTAGACGAAGATCACCGACGGCCCCGCGACCGAGATGGTCTTCCCGCTGCCCATGAACAGGCCCGTGCCGATGGCCCCGCCGATCGCGAGCAGCTGGATGTGCCGGTTGCTCAGCGCTCGCCGCAGATGCTGATCCTCGCCCGCGGAGCCGCCCACCCCGACGGACCCCTTCGTCTTCTCTGTCGTCACTGTCATCCTCCGGTGTGTTCGATGCCGGATGCCCGCGCATCCCCTCGACCGTACTTCCTGAGAGCTGCTCTTCCGTTGCACCGAATCGATTCGATAAACTGGAGCCTCCCCCGATCACCCCCCAGTTCTGCGAGCCGCTTCTTCATGGCCACTCCTCTCACCACGGGTCGCCCGTGGCGTGTCATCCTCGCCTTCTCGATCCCGCTGCTCATCGGCAATGTCGTGCAGCAGCTGTACCACTTCGCCGACGCCATCGTCGTGGGGCGGCACCTCGGCGTGAACTCCCTCGCCGCGGTGGGGGCGACCGGCCCGCTGCTCTTCCTCCTGCTCGGCTTCGCGTGGGGTCTCACCAGCGGTTTCGCGATCCCCATCGCCCAGGCCTTCGGCGCCCGCGATGATGCGGCGGTGCGTCGCTCGGTCGCGACGGGAGTGATCCTCTCCGGCATCACGAGCGTGCTGCTGACCGTGGTCGCCCCTCTCATCGCGGCGCCGCTCCTCGCACTGCTGCAGACCCCGCCCGAGCTGATGGCCGAGGCCACGGTCTTCACGCAGATCAGCTTCCTCGGCGCCGGCGCGACCATGTTCTTCAACTACCTCTCCGCGATCATCCGCGCGATCGGGGACTCGCGTACGCCGCTGGTCTTCCTCACCGTGTCGTGCGCCCTGAACGTGGGGCTCGTCGTGCTCATGGTCGGGCCGTTGGAATGGGGGGTCGCCGGTGCGGCCCTCGCCACGGTCGTCGCGCAGGCGGTCTCGGTCCTGCTGTGCCTCGAGTTCGTGCGCCGCCGTCTCCCGATGCTGCACCTGCGCCGCCTGGACTGGCGCGTCACCCGCACCGACGTCGCGGAGCACCTGCGACTCGGGCTCCCGATGGGCTTCCAGGCGTCGATCATCGCGATCGGCACGCTCACGGTGCAGGTCGCGCTGAACACGCTCGGCTCCGACGCCGTCGCCGCGTACACCACCGCCTCGCGCGTCGACAGTCTGGCCGTGGCGCTGCTGTCCTCTCTCGGTCTGGCCGTCTCGATGTACGCGGCGCAGAACCACGGCGGTCGTCGCCCCGACCGCATCCGCCGCGGAGTCGTCGAGGCCACCTGGATGTCGATCGTCTCGGGCATCGTGCTCGGCGGGCTGCTGATCGCCTTCGGCGCACCCATGGTCCGCCTGTTCATCGGCGCCGGATCCGACGACGTCGTGAACCTCGCCCACCAGATGCTCATCATCAACGGATGCGGCTACTGGGCCCTCGGCATGCTGTTCGTGCTCCGCGGCGCCCTGCAGGGGCTCGGCCATACGCTCGTGCCGACCGTCACGGGTGTGATCGAGCTCGTGATGCGCGTCGGCGCGGCGGTCCTGCTCGGCGCGCTGATCGGCTTCGCCGGTGTCGCACTCAGCAACCCGCTCGCCTGGGTCGGCGCGATCGTGCTGCTGGTCCCCGCGTACGTCCGGGCGCACCGGGATCTCGCGCGGATGCCGGTCGATCCGGCGGAGGCGACGGAGACCTCCGCGATCGCGATCGTAGGCCCCACCGACGGTTCCATGGTCGTCGACGCGGTCGTGACGCAGCCCATCACCACCGTCCGCACCTCGCGTCTGCGGAAGCTCACGCTGCGCCGACGCCGCTCCGAGCGCGCCCGCCGCTGACCGAAAAGCACGGAACGCGCAGGAAAAAGATCGTTCTGGAGGATGATGCGGGGTCGCACTTGAGGCGGATGGCTTCCCGCTGGCACTCTCTTAGTGTCGAAGGAGCGGATATTCCGCTGACGGGGGGTCGTCATGACGACATTCAGAATGGCCAGCGATCTGGCTGAGGTGATGGTTCCGATCGGGATCGCGGGGGCGGTATTCGCTGCGATCTGCGCCGTCGTGGCGGGGATCGCGATCATGCGAGGCGCCGGAGGGCTCACGGGAGGCGCCGTGGGGCTGTGGATCGTCGGCGCGCTGATGAGCTTCACGGCGTCGTTCGCGAACCAGTGGCTGCCGTTGCTCGCCGCGTGCGCCGCACTGGTCGCCATGCTCACGCTCGGCGGTGTCGTCCGCGCGATCGTCAGCGCCACCGATCTCGGCCGGACGATGCGTCAGCGTTCGCGCGAGCAGGAGGCCGTGCCGACCGTGGTGAAGCCGGCATCCGCGCTGCAGAGCGCGTCGACCGGATCGATCGCCGTCGTCTCCTGACGCGTCAGCGCGGGAGCATCCCGCTGCCGTCGCGCAGTTCGAACACGAGCTGCGTCTCGGTGCCGCGGACGACCGGGTGGATCGTGATGTGCTCGAGCACGATGTCGCGGAGCGCCGTGGCGTCCTCGACCGCCACGTGCACGAGGAAGTCGTCCACCCCGGCGACGTGGAACACCTGCAGCACGCGGGGGATGCTCGCGAGCGCATCGAACAGCGCGGTGACCTTCGGGCCGGTGTGATTGGCGAGGCGCACCTTGATGATCGCCTGCAGGGGGTAGCCGAGTGCCGCCTCATCGACGCGGATGCGGGTGTCGCGGATCACGCCGCGCTCGCGCAGCGCCCTGACCCGATGCGCGCAGGTCGACTCCGCGAGGCCGAGTCGGTGCGCGAGCGCCTTGTTCGTGATCTCCGCGTCGTCCAGGAGGGCGGCGAGCAGCGCGAGGTCGACCTCGTCGAGTGCTGCGCCTTGTGTTCTCGCCAATGTCGCCTCGTCTCTGATGCCGTCGGCTGCTCAGAATAGCGAGAAAGGCGCAAAAGATGGCGGATGCTGTCGAATCTCAGCGCCTTTATCGTGTTTCCGACAACCTGGAAGCATGACTGCACCGCTGCATCCCGACACCGTCGCCGTCCACGGCGGCCGCTCCGATCTCGAGGGTCTCGGGGTCCACGCGCTGCCCATCGATCTCTCGACGACGAATCCGCTCCCCGACATCGAGCGCGGCGGCGACTCGTACGAGGCGATGGCGACCGGCGGACGCCCGCCCGCTGACGGCAGCATGGTCTACGCCCGGCTCTGGAACCCGACGGTCGCGCGCTTCGAGGCCGCGCTCGCCGAGATGGAGCACGCCGAGGCATCCGTCGCCTTCGGCTCGGGCATGGCGGCGATGACGGCCGTGATCCTCGCCCACACCAACGCCGTCGGCAAGAGGCACGTCGTCGCGGTGCGCCCTCTCTACGGCGGCACCGACCACCTGCTCGGCTCCGGGCTCCTGGGTGCCGAGGTGACCTACTGCGACCCGCACGAGGTGGGCCGCAGCATCCGCCCCGACACCGGACTGGTCGTCCTCGAGACGCCGGCGAATCCGACGCTCGACATCGCGGACATCGCCGACGCCGTGCGGCAGGCGGGGGAGGTGCCCGTCGTCGTCGACAACACCTTCGCCACTCCGGTGCTGCAGAACCCGATCGACCTCGGCGCCGCGATGTCGCTGCACAGCGCCACCAAGTACCTGGGCGGGCACGGCGACGTCATCGCCGGCGTCGTGGCCTGCAGCGAAGAGACCGCTGAGGCGCTCCGTCGCGTGCGGGCCGTGACCGGCGGTCTGCTGCATCCGCTCGGCGCGTACCTGCTGCATCGCGGGCTCACGACCCTGCCGGTGCGGATGCGCCAGCAGCAAGAGAACGCGCGTCGCATCGTGCAGTGGCTGATCGACCGGCCGGAGGTCGCCGAGGTGTTCTACCCGGGGCTCGACGGCGATCCGCACGGCATCCTGGGCCGGCAGATGCGGGGCACCGGTGCGATGATCGCGATGCGGATGCGGGGAGGCTTCGCCGCCGCGTCGACGATCACGACGGCGACGGCACTGTTCACCCACGCCGTCTCGCTGGGCGGGGTGGACTCGCTGATCCAGCATCCTGCCGCGCTCACCCATCGCCCGGTGCCGCCCGAGGCGCGCCCCGCCGCCGACGTGCTCCGTCTGTCGATCGGCCTCGAGAACGCCGCCGACCTGATCACCGACCTCGCCCAGGCGTTCGCGGCGGCCGCCACGATTGCCGAGCCACCCCTCTCTGAGCGAGCCACCCCCTTGAGTGACGCCCATACGGGGGCCGTTCGGGCATAAGGGGGTGGTTCGGCGTCAGCTCGGCAGGCGGATCGTCCCCGTGGCGATGCGCTCGGTCGGCATGCGGTCGCGATCGTAGGTGATGTCGGTGTAGCCGTGCGGGGTGGGAGCGCCGTTCTCATCGAGGCTCACGAACACGATCTTCTCGATCGTGAGAAGGCGCCTGCGCGTGATCATGTTGCGCGCCATCGCCTTCATGGTGAGCGAGGTGCGACCGAAGTGCGTCGCTGTCAGACCGATCTCGACCAGGTCGCCCTGCACCGCCGACGCCTCGAAGTTGATCTCGGAGATGTGCTTCGTGACGGCGCGGTAGTTACCCAGCTGCACTATCGCGTAGATCGCCGCCTCCTCGTCGATCCACTTCAGCAGGCTTCCGCCGAACAGCGAGCCGTTCGCGTTGAGGTCCTCGGGGCGCACCCACTTGCGGGTGCGGAAGTTGATCCCGTCCTCGGACCACTGCCATGCCGGTGCCGTCTGCTTCGCCATGATCGTGAGCGTACGAGCGTCGTGAGTCGGCGGTGTTACGGGCGTCTTTCGTTCTACTGCCGAGCGGCTCGGCCTGACCGCCTCTGCTCACGGCGGATCCGCCTGAGGCGGATACCGCCCTGCGACCGCGGGGACGAGCGGATGCTGGGGGCATGAGCGAAGACAACTCCATCCCGCAGTTCGGACCCGAAGCCCGACGCGCCCTGTTCCACGAGCGCGTGCTCGTGCTCGACGGCGCCCTCGACGACGACAACGGCACGCTGCTCATGACGCAGCTGCTCGCGCTCTCGGCCGAGGACGCGACGACCGACATCGCCCTGTGGATCCACTCGCCCGGCGGCTCGGTGCCGTCGATGCTGGCGATCCGCGACCTGATGCAGCTCGTGCCCAACGATGTGTCGACCCTCGCGCTCGGCCTGGCGTGCAGCGCCGGTCAGTTCCTCCTCTCGGCCGGCACGAAGGGCAAGCGCCGCGCCCTGCCGCACGCCCGCATCCTCATGCACCAGGGATCAGCGGGCATCGGCGGGTCGGCGGGCGAGCTCGAGACGCAGGCCGACGATCTGCGGCACATGCGCGACACGGTGCTCGGCCTCATCGCCGACGACACGGGTCAGCCGGTCACCCGGATCTTCGAGGACTCGCTGCACGACCGCTGGTACACCGCCGCCGAGGCGTTGGACTACGGCTTCATCGACGACATCGTCGGTTCGCTCGCCGAGATCATGCCGCGTCGACGTGCGCGCGTCGGGCTGGGGGCGAGCGCATGAGCACCTACTCGATCCCGAACGTCATCGCGCAGCATCCTCGTGGTGAGCGCATCATGGACGTGTACTCGCACCTGCTCGCGGAGCGTGTGATCTACCTCGGCACCGGCATCGACGCCGGCGTCGCGAACGCGCTGATCGCGCAGCTGCTGCATCTCGACGCCGACAGCCCGGAGAGCGGCATCCAGTTCTACATCAACAGCGAGGGCGGAGACCCCGGCGCCGCGCTGGCGATCTACGACACCATGCAGCACATCCGTCCGCGCATCGCCACGACCTGCGTGGGACAGGCGATCGGGCCGGCCGCGCTGCTGGTCGCCGCCGGTGACGCGGGGGAGCGAGCCGCCCTGGCGCACGCGCGCATCGTGCTGCATCAACCCGCCGGACAGTCCCGTGGTGCGATCCCGGACCTCATCCTCGCGGCCGACGAGGTGGTGCGCGTCCGCTCCGACATGGAGGCCATCCTCGCCAGGCACAGCGGCCGCACGGTCGAGGAGCTCCGTGCCGACACCGACCGCGACCGCGTCTTCACGGCATCCGCCGCGCTCGAGTACGGACTGATCGATACGTTGCTCGGCGCGCGGGTCGCGGCCGGCTGAGCGGATGCCGCGGCTCAGGCGGCCAGCGCGAACGCCGCGCGCCCGGCCGAGACCAGGGCGGATGCCGGGGCCGTCTCGGACCGCAGCCCGTCGGCGACCGCACTGGTGAGCTCGATGAGCGAGGTCTCGAGCGCGCCGCTGATCGCGGCGATCATCTCGCTGGACGGTTCCTTCAGTCCGCGCTCGACCTCGGAGAGGTACTGCGGCGAGACGCCGGCCTTCTCGGCGGTCTCGGTGAGTGTCTCGTCCCGTTCGTGCCGGCGGCGCCGCAGCTGATCGCCGAGGAGCTGACGCCAGAGGGGCTCGGGGTCGTTCGGCCGGGGGCGGCGGGCGGGACGAGGGGCGCGGGAGAACGGGACGATGTCGGCCATGCCTCACGATATGCCGCGGCATCCGCCCTGTTCGAGGGGTTCTGCTCAGAGCAGAACCCCCGCGCCGTGTTTCCACATCTGGCCGACTTAGCGTGAACAGCCGGCTGATAGCTTTCTGCGCGGTGCAGAGCAATGACCAACGGACGCAGGGAACTCATCCTTCTCAGCGGCGTCATCGACCTCCCGCAGTCGGGCAGGGCCGTGCACGACAGCCAGGGCGACGCGGGTGACTACCTCGTGCACGTGAGCCGGCTCGACGCCGACGGATCCGTGATCGCATCGGCGTGGGAGGAGATCGAGGGGGTGGATGCCGGAGCATCCGTCGACTGGTCGGCGTCCGCCGATCTCGGCGAGGCCTCCGCGAGCAGCTGCACCGTCGCCCTGACGCGCGGCATGCTCTGAAGCACGGGCGCTACAGCGCGGCGGTCACTCCGGGGATCAGCTTCGTGAGGATCGCGCCGAGCTGCGCACGCTCCTCGTCGGTGAGCGGACCCAGCACCAGGTCGCGGATCTGCGCGACATGCACGGGAGCCGCCGACCGCAGCAGCTCGCGCCCCGCGGGGGTGAGCGTCGCCGAGAGCGTGCGCTTGTCGCTGCCGCAGGACGACCGCACCACCCAGCCGCGCTCCTCGAGAGAATCCAGAGCGTGGCTGAGGCGCGACCTGCTCAGGCCGGCGATCTGCGCGAGCTCGGTCATCGTGACGGTGCTCTCGCCCCGGCCGGCGAGCGTGATCAGGATCGCGTAGTGGGCGTGGTTGAGCCCGGTCTCCGCCTTGAGGGTGCGGTCGAGCACCTGCGGAAGCAGCTGCACGAAGCGGATCGTCGGCAGCCAGGTCGCCATCTCGGAGTCGTCGAGCCGGCGCTCGTCCATCAGGCTGCGGACAGATCGAGGGTGTGCGCGGTGTGATCGCGCTTGGCCTGCAGGTAGCGCGAGTTGGCGTCCGAGAGGTGCACCCCGGTGGGCACGTGGTCCGTGACCCGGATGCCGAGGCCCTCGAGCTGCACCGCCTTGTCGGGGTTGTTGCTGAGCAGGCGGATGCCGTCCACCCCTGCGGCCTTCAGCATCTGCGCGGCGACGGTGTAGTCGCGCTCGTCCTCACCGTGACCGAGGGCGACGTTCGCCTCGTAGGTGTCGAGGCCGGAGTCCTGCAGGGCGTAGGCGTCGAGCTTGGCGTAGAGGCCGATGCCGCGGCCCTCCTGGCGCAGGTACAGCAGGAAGCCGCCCTCGTCGGAGATCCGCTCGACCGCCTCGCGCAACTGCGGCCCGCAGTCGCAGCGCTCCGAGCCGAAGACGTCGCCGGTCAGGCATTCACTGTGCGGGCGCACCAGCGGCGCGTCGCCACCGGCATCCGCTCGTTCCATCGCCGCGCGCCAGTCTCCGAGTCCCAGCAGGAGGTGCTCGCGGCCGTCGACGAGTCCGTCGAACGTGACCACATCGGCGGTCGTGGCGAAACCGTCGGCGAAGCGCATCGGCACGCGTACCCGCGTGCGCTCGGTGGCGACCGGAACGACGGTTGAAGTTTCAATCATGCGAGATGCAACGCGACAGAGGGTGGTCTATTCCCGGCGTCGACGGATCAGCTTCAGCTCGCTGACGAGGATGCCGAGCACGACGAGCGCCCCGCCGATGAGCGCGGTGACCGGCAGACGCTCGCCGGCGATGCGCCCGATGACTCCGGCCCAGACCGGTTCTCCGGCGTAGATGATCGTCGCCCGCGTGGGCGACACCGACTTCTGCGCCCAGTTCATGGTGAGCTGGATCAGGCAGCTGGCCGCACCCAGGCCGACCGCGCAGCCGACCCAGATCCAGGAGAACTCGGGGATCCCCTCGCCGACGACCGGCATCGTCAGCAGTCCGAGTACGCCCGCGGTCAGCAGCTGCACCACGGTGATGCGTCCGAGATCGATCTTCCCGGCGAACACGCTGATGAGGATGATCTCGGCCGCGATGGGGAGGGTGCTGATCATGGTCGCGATCTCGCCCGTGCCGAGGCTGAACGTGAACGCGTCGGGGCCGGCGATGAGCAGCAACCCGAGGAAGGCGAGCCCCGCACCGATGAACGCCATCGCCGGAGGGCGCTTGCGGAACACCGCCCACTGCGCGAGGGGGACGAGAGGCACGTACATCGCGGTGATGAAGGCGGAGGTGCTGCTGTCGATCGTCTGCAGCCCGACCGTCTGGAGGCCGTAGCCGAGGTAGATCATCACGCCGATCGCGACGCCAGCGCCCACGTCGCGCCACCGGATGCCGCGCAGGACGCGACGGAAGATCACGATGCTGATGAGTCCGGCGATGAGGAACCTCACGCCGACGAAGAACCACGGGCCGGAGTGCTGCATCGCCCAGTGCACGAGGAGGAACGTGCTGCCCCACACCGCGGTGATCGCGATGAGCGCGGCCTCCTGCGGGCGGAAGCGCATCCAGCGGAGACGGGAAGAGGGCATCGTGGCCCTTTCTCGACGTTGCCGGGTCGAGCCTATCCGGCAATCCATGACGCGCTAAGACGCGGCGGAGCCGGATGCCGGATCGAGTCGATAGCCTCGGAGGATGAGCAGCTTCGTGAGCGTGACCGCGTTGAAGGACCTCCTCTCTCAGGGTGCCCCGGTGCGACTGATCGACGTGCGGTGGCGGCTCGACCGTCCGGAGGCCGGGCACGACGACTATCTGACCGGGCACATCCCCGGCGCGGTGTTCGCGTCGTTGAGCACCGAGCTCGCCACTCATGGCGAACCGTCCGAGGGACGGCATCCGCTGCCGTCCACCGCGACGCTTCAGGCGGCCGCCCGCCGGTGGGGCGTGAATAAGGGTGACATCGTCGTGGCCTACGACGACGCGAAGGGCCTCGGTGCCGCGCGCGCCTGGTGGCTGCTCCGTCAGGCGGGCGTCGATGTTCGGGTCCTCGACGGCGGTGTGCGCGCCTGGTCGTCAGTCGGTGGAGAACTCGCCACCGACGACGTGGTGCCGGAGCCGGGCGACGTCGTGCTCGACGAGATCGGCGGCGAGGCGCTCACCATCGATGAGGCCGCGGCATTCCCGGCATCCGGCATCCTTCTCGACGTCCGAGCGGGAGACCGATACCGCGGCGAGACCGAGCCTTACGACCCGGTGGCCGGGCACATCCCCGGGGCTGTCAACCTCCCGATGTCCGCGCACCTCGACCGCGAAGGGAAGGTCCTCGACGTCGAGACGCTGCAGCGCACGTTCGCCGACATCGGTGTGACCGACGGGACGCCCGTCGCCGCCTACTGCGGCTCCGGCGTCACCGCTGCGCACACGGCGCTGATCCTCAGCGAGGTGGGCATCGATGCGAAGGTGTTCCCCGGATCGTGGAGCCAGTGGTCGAACACGCCAGGCCGGCCGGTCGCGACCGGTGATCAGCCCGGCTGATCCGCCGCGTCACGGCGAGGGCCGTACCCCCACAGCACCTCCACGACGCCCGGCCCGAAGGCCCGGTGGAGCAGGTGCACCGAGCCCTGGCCGTTGAGCGACACCGGCGTGGTCGTGATTCCGGATGCGGTCTCCACGCGCTCCTCGCACCAGTCCGGCCGCGCATCCGGGTGGAACCGCACCCAGACCAGCAGCTCGCGGCACTGCCGCGCCACAGCGTGGCCGGTCTCGCGGGTCGGCGGGTAGTCCGGCGGGTACTCGACCGACCATTCCACCATCGTCGTGTCGGGCGCGGACAGTGGAGCGTCGAGTTCGAAGAGCACGCCGTGGACCTCGCCGGCGGCGTGCGAGTACGTTTCCGCGATGCGTCCTCCTGACACGGCCCGGAAGGTCGGTGCGGGCGTGCGGGTGCCGGGAGTCAGCTCGAGGAACGGGGTCCCCGTCATCGTGCCCGACGTCGCCTGGAGCACGCTTCGCGTGATGCAGTAGGACACGTTGCCGTCGGCGTCGACGTCTGTCACGGAGTGGGTCGTGACCTCGCGCGAGTGGTCGGGATACGGGGCTCCGAGCGCCGCGTACGCGTCCTTCACCGCCTGCTCGATGTCCTCCTGGTCGATCGGGAACTGGCTCGGTCCGAGGGGGCCTGTCCTCTTGGTGGAGGGGAGCAGGCGGGCGAGGGTGTCGTCCTCGAGGCCGAGCAGCTGCTCGATATCGGCCAGCGCCGCCAACGACTGCACGCCCTCGGGGCGGCGCGCGCCGGAGCGCCAGTAGCTCAACGTGGCCATCGAGACCCGGTTCCCGCGACGCTTGAGCTGCCGCTGCAGCCAGGACAGCGTGACGTCCTTCGCGTTGATGGCGTCGCGAAGCGCCCCGGCGAACGCCTCCGAAGAGGACTCGCGATCGTCATATTCCAAACTCATCACAGACCTCCCCCGGTATGTGAAGGACACAACCTTAGAGTGAGCATACGACCGCACACGCTTACCTCAGGGGACCGGGTGGGCGAGTGGGGTCGCTCGGCTGCGTCGTCGAAGGGCAGGGTGCCCGACCTTGCGCACGACCAGTCTCACGCAGTGACGCCCCCTTACTGCGTTCGTCGTGAAGCCCGGTGATCGATCTGGGGAGATCCACCGGGCTTCACGAACACCTCTCCGGCGCCCTCCGGCACGCGGCTCCGCGGCCCGGCGGCCCCGCGTAGACTGGGAGGAACACCCCGGAGGACTCTGGATCGTCATGTCTGCCCCTGCTCGCGCATTCACCATGCGAAACGTGCAACTGCTGCGCGCGCTCTTCGCCGCCGTCGCCGCACTGATGATCACGTTCTCCTCCGACCACTCCGCTCCGGTGGGGCTCTCCGTGTTCAGCGGCTTCGTCCTGGTCACGGCGCTCATCCAGGTGCTGGCCGCGTGGCTGGTGCTGCCCGCGGGGTCGCGCTGGCCGCAGGTCCTGCTGGCCGCGTTCGGCATCATCGCCGGCATGGCGAGCGGCGTTCCCGCCTGGCGCTCGGATGATCTGTTCTTCGTCGTCGTCTCGGTCTGGGCGATCGTCACCGGTGGGGTCGAGTTCCTCGCCGGCATCCGCGCGCGCCGCACGGCCGATCCGCTCGCTCGGGACGCGATCACGATCGGTGCGCTCGGCATCCTCCTCGGTGTCGTCCTCCTGCTGATCCCCGCCGGATTCGTCCAGGAGTACACGATCGACAAGGCGGGCACGTTCCTGCTCTCCGGCATCATCCTCGGCGTGGGCATGTTCGGCGGCTACGCCGCGATCGTCGCCGTCTTCCTCGGCATCGCCGGCCTCACCCCGAAGCGGGCGGATGCCGTCGCCGCTGCCACCGCGCCGCACGCCGCCGTCGGTGCTCACCCGGCTACGGCGACAGATACCGATCAGAGCGCAGCCTCGGCCGAGCGTGGAGGAGAGCGATGAGCGACGAGAAGCCGACCCGCCGGGACATCCTGCGCCCGCTGCACCTGCTCGGCATCGCGCTGGGCTGCGGCGTCTTCGCGATGATCGTCACACTGGTCTCCACCGGAGCCTTCACCGCGCGCGTGAACGCCGCGATCGCCGAGGGAAGCTACGACGGCCTGACGCCGGTGGCGCTGGGCCTCGTGGTCGGCGGCGGTGCCTTCATCGTGACGCTGCTGATCCTCGCGATGCTCATCCTCGCCGTCGATCCGGCCGACGTCACCAAGACGATCGACCGTCCGGTGCTGTACGACGCGGAGCCCGACGAGGACTCCGGCGCCGAGAACCCCGGACCGTCGCGCTCCTCCTGATCCCGCGTCGCCGTGCGCGGATCCGGAATAGTCGCGGGTGCTGAGGGCTTGTGCCTAGAGTGACTGCCTCCGTCGACCGCGCCTCCATCGGACTGCGGTCGGAGCGAGGCCCCATCCTTGGCGCGCTGATGCTCTCCACCGGACTCATCGCGATCGACGCCACGATCCTCGCGACCGCGGTGCCCAGCATCGTCCGGGAGCTCGGCAGCTACCAGCAGTTCCCGTGGCTGTTCTCCGTCTACCTGCTGGCGCAGGCGGTGAGCGTGCCGATCTATTCGCGTTTCGCCGACACGGTGGGGCGCAAGCCGATCATCCTGCTCGGCATCGCCCTGTTCCTGCTCGGCTCGATCCTCTGCGGATTCGCGTGGAGCATGCCCGCCCTCATCGTGTTCCGCGTCATCCAGGGCCTCGGCGCCGGTGCCGTCGCGCCGATGTCGATGACGATCGTCGGCGACATCTACACGGTGGCAGAACGTGCCAAGGTGCAGGGCTACGTCGCGAGCGTCTGGGCGGTCTCGTCGGTCGTCGGGCCGGCGCTCGGCGGCATCTTCGCGCAGCTCGACGCGTGGCGGTGGATCTTCTGGGTCAACATCCCGCTCTGTCTGATCGCCGGGTGGATGCTGCTGCGCACGTATCACGAGAAGAAGCAGACGCAGCGGCACCGCATCGACTACGCCGGAGCCGTGCTCCTCACGATCGGGCTCACCGGCATCATCCTCGGCATGCTCGAGGGCGGCAACGCCTGGGCGTGGCTGTCGGTGCAGAGCGCCCTCTGCTTCGGCGTCGGCATCCTCGCGCTCGTCGCGTTCGTCGTCGTCGAACGGCGGGTCGCGGAGCCGATCGTCGATCTGCGCCTGGCGCGGCGGCGGCTGATCCTCACGACCACCATCGTCTCGCTCGGCGTCGGCGCGCTGATGATCGGCGTGACGAGCTTCGCCCCGGCGTATCTCGAGGGATCGATCGGCATCGCTCCGCTGCTCTCCGGGCTCGCGGTCGCCGCGCTGACCCTCGGATGGCCGCTCTCAGCGGCGAACGCCGGGCGCCTGTACTTGAGGATCGGCTTCCGTCGCACCACCCTCATCGGGATGAGCATCGCGACGATCGCCGCCGTCGCCCTCGCCGCCGTCTCGCCGTGGCCGAACCCGTTCGTCATCGCGGGGGTCGCGTTCCTGTTCGGCTTCGGTCTGGGATGGAGCGCGGCTCCGACGCTGATCGCGGCCCAGGCCTCGGTCGGCTGGGGGGAGCGCGGCGCCGTGACCGGCATGAACGCGTTCGCCCGATCAGCGGGCAGCGCCGTCGGCGTCGCCGTCTTCGGGGCGATCTCCAACTCGGTGATCGCGCAGGGCGCAGGGCCGGGCGACCCCGACACGATCATCGCGGCATCCTTCTGGGTCTTCGTCGCGGTCGCCGTGACCGCTGTGCTCACCCTGCTCGCCGCCGCCTTCATGCCGAAGGATGCGGTGGTCGAGCGATCGGGCGAGGTCGACGAATAGCTCGCGGCGAGGCTCTGCGTGCACAATTCAGCAAGAACGCACGCCGCGCGAAAGTGGTGGCCCGGCAATACGCGGAAGCAGGCTCCCGCCGCCGAAGGATCTGCTGAGTTGTGCACGCGCGACCGGGCGTAATCCCGCGCCGGCGCGCGTCGTCGTCAGCGCGCCAGCTGCTCCGCGATGCCCGTGTAGGTCGCCGGGGTCAGGGCGAGCAGGCGCTGCTTCGCGGCGTCGCCGATCTCGAGCCCCTCGACGAAGGTAGCCAGGTCTGCTCCGCCGACGCGGTGACCGCGGGTGAGCTCCTTGAGCAGGGCGTAGGGGTCGGTGATCGTCGAGCGGCCGGCGACGACCTCGGCGCGGATGACGGTCTGGATCGCCTCGGCGAGAACCTCCCAGTTCACGTCGAGGTCGGCCAGCAGAACGTCGCGCGACA
>Ga0307406_10000709_pt1 | contig 18743 bp, 24 predicted proteins | sample 322Cmetagenome_3_FD_203706 | JGI IMG/M metagenome (GOLD analysis project Ga0307406, IMG submission 203706) | Maize rhizosphere microbial communities from greenhouse at UC Davis, California, United States - 322HYB-C-2 | ecosystem: Host-associated > Plants > Roots > Rhizosphere > Soil | place...
TATGCCTACGGCCCGCTGGATGAATTTGCGGCTCTCTTGGAAGCGGAAGGATTCGCGGAAGCCGGGGACCTCGATTTCCCCGTGCCGCATGGCCACTGCTATCACCGCGAGTTCGATGCAATGGAGCGTGAGCTGGCTTCATCGCCGGGCTGGAAGCACTCGCCGCTTCAGGAGGGTGACGAGGGGTGAGGGGGCCGCGTGGTGTTCCTGCTGGAGCTTCTTCGATTCCATCTTAACACTCGCTGCATGATGAACCCATGGAGTCTGGTTGCCGCGCTGGCGGCCGTTTCGCTTTCGTCGTGCGGCCTCTCGTCGGAGAAGGAGGCCGTGATCGCAAGAGCCGGCTCGATCCACGAGTTTCCCGTTCCTCGCGCCACCTTGATGGCCACGCTTGGTCTGGGGAATCAGCGGGGGGAGCGTCACGATGTAACGATTCGCGGTCGCAGGGTCTCTTCCTCCGAAACGTGGCAGCACCCTGCCGGCCTCACGATCGCCGCGTATGACGTGACGCTCACTCGCAGGGAGATCGGCGATGTTCTCCTTGGCAGAAGCCCGGACGAGATCCCCGCGGATGACATGACGCTTACTCGGAGGGAGATCGACGATGTTCTCCTTGGCGGAACCACGGACGAGCCCGCCTTACCCGATGAGCCTGCGATGCCGTCTGTCCCACCTGCCAGTCAGTCGTTCGACCGTTTCGAAGTGAAGGATGGCGAGAAGGTGCTATTCCGATCAGGCGAAGCCGATCGGGAGTCGCGAAGGTAGCTTCTGCCTCTCGGGACAGAAGATGCTCGGAGCTTGAGCTTCTTCAATTCCATCTTAAAGACTCTCCCAATGATCCGAGGAGTGAACCCATGGAGTGTCATTGCCACGCTGGCGGTCGTTTCGCTTTCGTCGTGCGGCCTTTCGCCGGAGAAGAAGGCAGTGATTGCGAAGGCACGGTCGATCCGTGAGTTTCCTGTTTCGCGCGCGATCTTGATTGCCTCGCTTGGCCTGGAGAAGCAAACAGGACGACGCTCCGATGAGCCGGCGGGCCGGACTTGGGTATCTTGCAAGGAGACATGGAAGCACCCGACCGGACTCACAATTACCGCATATACCGCCAGGTATTTCCCCGCGGTTACCCGGGAGTCGATCGATGATATTCTCTACGACCGTCCACGGAAACCAACTGATTTCATCCCCGCGCCAGCGATCACAAAACCCCCGGGATCTTTCGATGGCTTCACCGTAAAAAATGGCCGGCAGGTGGTCTTCCAATCTGACGAACCTTCAAACGATTTACCCCATGTCCAATAGGACTTACATCTGCACGGATTGCCGAACGGCGCGGCGTGCGCCGTCCACGGGAGGATTGCAGACGAGCCTGAGGTGCCGGTTCTGTAGCGGGCCACTGTGGGAGCTGAGTCACAGATGGCGCATTCCGAAGAGCACCGACGTGAAGGCGTGGAAGGAGCTGCGCGAAATGGTTGCCCGCCAGCTGCCATGTCGGGAAAGGTACATCCGGTCTTGTGGTGAGTATCGCATTCGCGAGATTGACCGGCAGGCAAAGCACTACGCCGGGCGCAAGCCATCGAAGAAGCGCGACGATGCCCTGAAGGATCTGGAGAACCAGAGGGCTCGCGTGCTGTGGCTTTATTTCCAAGGCGCGGAGTCCGAAAAGAAGGAGAGCGAGTGAGGTTTTTTGCGAGCGACGGGCGCTGGGAACCAGGGGGTGGAGCGGATCAAATGTCGATACGATCCTATTCCGGAGGAGGAGTATGGGGATGCCATCGAGCTGATCAACGCGCTCGCTTGGTATTTGTTCAGTGGGGTGAGCCTCTATGATGGTGATCTACTCCGGAGAAAGGCGAATGGGGAGTAGGACGGTTTGCGGGGGCCGAGTGAGGTGTTATCCCCAGCTTCTCACTTCCCAAGTCGTCCGACTCTGCTCCATGCTCAGGGTGCTGCGGCATGATGATCGTCCTCGCCTTGTTATTCGCGTGGTCCATTCTTCTGAATGGAAGCTCGTTTGCGGCGATTCATGGGCGTTGGGCACAGCGACTGGAGCTTCCTGGCTCGGTGCTCATTCCTTGGGTGGCTTGGGCGGCGTTGGTGGCTTACGTGCTGGCGGTAGTCGTGATCCACAGGATCAAGACGCCACGGAAGAGTTGGCTTTCATTCGCGGCGGTGACCTTGCTGGGTAATTTTGTGGTTGGCTATCCGGTGGCGCTGCTCGACCACGGGTCTGTCCGGATCCCCGTGAGCCATCACATGAGCCGCGAGAGCCAGCAGGCATTGGGGGCGAAGTATCCCGACTTGAAGTGGGTGACCTATTCGGCGAGCCGCGAGGGAAACACGGTACGCGTCCGGCGCGATGACTACACGCCCGAACTCGCGGCGTTCGTGACCGGGCTCGTGAATGATCAGGCTGAAAAGAGGAGCGGCGGCACCGGTCACTAGCAGCTCCCGGTGCCGCTTTGTGTACGCCCGAGGGTCCTCGCGCGGCTGCGATCCTTCGCGGCTTCCTTCTGGACGAAATCGGCCTCTACCGTCTAGTTCTCAAGCGATGAAGCCTCCGCTCGATCAGTCACAATTTGCGGCCGTGCTGGCCTCGCCAATTCCTGAGGATCGCGGGGTGAAGTATCTTTCCTACATCGGGGACCAGATCAGAGAGGATACTTGGCAGGAGTTTCACGATGACGTCTTCGCGCTCCCGACCAATGCCCGGCGGCTTTATTTGCCACTCTGCTTCGACGTTGGCGTTCGCGGCGATGGAATGCCCGATGCCTTCTCTTTCTACGGCTACTCCGGGGACAGCCTCATCCGGGAAATCATGGAGGGATTCAGTTTGATCGGGCTGCCCCAGAGCGCGGAGATCATTGAGCAAGCGTATCGCTACTGGCGGAATCCCGATTCCGCCATGCACACCGACAGCGTGCCTTGGAGGAGGATGGATGAGGATCTGGACGATGTTCACGGCCGATACTATCGGGATACCAAGGATCTGTTCGCGCTCGTGGGATCCTTGGTTGTCGATTGGGGCGAAGACAGGGTGCATCAATAGTCCGACCGACTTTTACCTCCAGCGATCTTCCCCATGCCCCAATTCATCCACCTCGCCGATGACCGGGAGATCGCGATGATCCGTAAGAACGGGATCAAGGCGCGCGAGATCTACGGTGCCGAATCGAGGGTCGTCTATGCGACGCCCGTGCTGCAGGACTACTACCGCTCCCACCAGTGGATCCGCGAACTCCGCCGGCGCGGTATCAAGGTCATCTCTGCGGTGCAATTCCGTGTGGACGATGATGCGCCCGTCTCCGTCGGTCGCTTCAATGGCGAGCATCTCGATGTCACCGCTGCGGAAGCCGTCAGGATTTTCATGGAGCATGACACCGGCATGGGACTCGAAGTCATTTTCGCCTTCTCGATCCCGGCATCCTCCATCACGCGCACTTACACGCCGGAGCAAATCACCGGCTGGAGATACTATCCCGAGTCCCACGCAGACGACCGCAAGCCCTGCCCCTGCCCCTACTGCCAGCGCGGCCTGATCAAGGGCCAGAAGCTGCAGGAGAGGTACCGGCGGAGTGAGTGAATGCCTCGCGCCGGATGGATTCGGATTTCCTCCATCCTCGCGCGTGGTATCCTGCTCGCCGGATGTCGAAAGGAAGATTGCTGTTTTACCTCGGGCTACTGGTCTGTGGCGGTTTCTGGTTTGCGGCGATCCACGCGAGGATGACGTATCCCGAATCGCGGGAGGTCGGGTATCAGCCCCCGAACAGCCTGCCCCTGGGCCGGATCCTGCGAGACCAAATGGGTGCGGCGCTGGTGACGGCGTCGTTCCCCGGTATCACCTGCTGGCGGCTCATTTGCTGCTCCGGCTGCGCCGCGATCATCCGGCCGCGCTCGATGGACTCGTGATTGATTCCTCTTCCGTTTCCTCCAAGCTATCCCACAGAAAGCCCTCACCCAACACCATGTCCAAGCGTGTGATCTTCACCTGCACCGTACTGCTGCTTCTCGGTCTAATGGGCGGCTACGAGACCGTGGCGAGCTTCTCGCAAGGACGCTGGTATCTCAATCTGCTCATCCTCTTCCTTCCCGTCTCCCTCGCGCTTTTCATGGCCGTACCCGGCTCCCGCATCGCCGCCACGGTGGTCTTCTCGATCCTCTACATTTTCCTCGCTCTCCTTCTCATCGGCAGCTCCGTCGTCCACGTCCAGATCCTCCGCTCCGATCTTCCCGCCTTCGCGAACCCGTATCCCTTCCTGACTGTTTTCGTCGTGATGTATGCCTGCGTCCTCGCGTTGTTGCACTGGATGCTCTATTCTCCGCCCTTCGACGAGCATCTCAGCGCGTGAGTGGGTCAACCGGTTCGATCGTCTCCCTCGAAGACTGCGGGACGAAGGCTCCGGTTAAACTTCTAACCTGAATCCATGGAAGTCCGGTTCCACGCCAACATGTGCGATCAGGCGACACGCAAGATCGCAGACGCGCTCCACCAACCGCTTCGTGACCTCGGCGGGGCGCTCAGCCGCGACTACGGGGGGACGATGCAGCACCTGTGGATCGACTTTGAACTGATCCGGGATCACTGCGAACTGCGGCCCCCTTATCCCTTCCGCTTTCAGAAGAAGGTGGGTGGGGGCATTTGCCGTCTCACTGGCATGAGAACGACGATGTATGAGCACGTGGGGCACTACAGTGTCCGCCCGGATTTCGATGTCCTGCTCGCGTTGCCGCTGGATCAAGTCGTGTCCTACGTGCTGTCGCGGATTCATGAATCGACCTCCGTCCAGATCGAAAAGCAGAAGAAGCTCGGTGGGTTAGATGCGCAGCGGTTCCGCGAGGATTTCGCGGCTGCGTGTAAGGAAATGGGGCATCCGTTCTGAGAGGACGGGAAAGTTCGGAAGAGTGGTTCGTGTCATCCGCCGTCCTCTCTCCGTATTTCAACTTTCCGGGGATCGGGTGCCGCTGTAGTTGATAGAGATCATGACCGACGAGGATCAGGATGAAGATAGGGAGCTCAATCCGCCGAGCGGGGATCGTGTATTGCGGCGCGCATGGGCGCTCAGCTCCGTGGTTTGTCGGGCGTTTATTGAGAACTTCGAGGATACTGCGGAAGCTGCGGTCTTGCACTCCCGCATCCTGAGCTGGATCGATGCAACGGGCATTCGTTCGGAGTTCGAGGCTGAGGAACTCGCGGTGGTGGAGACCGAGCTAGGATCGCTTGATCAGAAGGCGTTGATCCATGGAACGTGGCGGTCCGAGGGGCTCGTCGTCCTTGCGTGGGCGCTGGGTGTCACGAATATCCCGCAGCATGATCAGTTGGTCGATCCTGCGGAGGTCGCCAACTCGATCCACTTCTTGTCAGACGACGCTCTGCAGGCCACGGAGGATTTGAAGCTCCGGTCGGCCGAGGAACTTGGTGTCTTCTCAGAGACCCAGTTTGCCCTGCACTGGCGGATCCGGGACTTCTCGCTTCAGCAGCAGGCCATGGACTTCCGCAAATTCGCCGAGACCGCATGGTTCGGTCCGCTCCGTATCGAGGGTATTCCTTTGGTCGAGGACGATCTTGCGATTGATGACGTCCCCATCGCCAAGGCACCTGAAGAACGATTCTGGCAGTGCCGAAGCATCGCGGCCGAACGCCACCAGGCGATAAACTGGCTGCAGGGGTGGGATGAGGTGTATTCAGAGGTGGATACCTCGACGTGAATCTCACGCCTTCAGCACCGTCGTCTTCCCTGACAGATCACGCTCATAGGCGTGAATGCGTTGGCCGTCGGGATTGATGAACTGCACGGTCATCTTCTGCTCGGCGACGTGGATGTGATTGAAGCCGCGGGTCTGCATGCAGAAACTGCGATCCTGGCCCATCACTTCGTAGCGGCCGGCGCCGCGACGCTTTGCCGCCGACGACTTAATTGCTCGGAAAGTGGTGTGCTGTGGCGTGGCGGTGCCTTCTGGCCCGTCCCTTCGTCTTGTGCGGTTTCCGGAACGTGCTACGATCAATCCCGGGTGAAGTCGTTCTTCGAAAGTCTGGAAACTTGGAAATACTCGGATCGTCGTCGTTACGACAACATGAAGGCCGTTGCGCGGATCAACGGGGCGCTCTTGGTCCTCGCGACTCCAGTTTTCATGCTTCTCGCCTTGGGCTCTTGGAAGAAGGGGGAGTCGCTTCTGGAGATCCTGGCGGCTGAGGTCGTCTTTGGCATGATGTTCCTCTTCGCGCTGCGCTGGTGGCAATGGGGGCGGCGGAAAGATTAAGGGGAGGGGCATCCCCGTTTGCCGCTTCGGGAAAGATAGGACGACAGGAGTGTCGTCCCTCCTCAGGTTTCCTACTCTCCGGTCGCCGCAATCACCCCTTCAACACCGTCGTCTTCCCTAACAGATCCCGCTCATACGCGTGGATGCGCTGGCCGTCGGGATTGATGAACTGCACGGTCATCTTCTGCTCGGTGACGTGGATGTGATTGAAGCCACGGGTCTGCATGCAGAAGCCGCGATCCTGGCCGATCACTTCGTAGCGGCTCGCGCCGCCACCGCCGGAGACCACGAAGTCCGGTGAGAAGCCATCCACTTGGAGGTGCTGGAGGTTGTGATCGTGCCCGGAGATGTAGAGGGAGACGCGCTTGTCGCGCAGATACGGCTCCCATTGTGCGAGCAACTTCGCGCCGGCCTTGTCGCCGCGGTCCTTGGTTTCGGAGAAGACCGGGAAGTGCGAGACCATCCACAGCCACTTCGCAGACGTCGGTTTCGCCATCTCGGCTTCCAGCCAGCGCTTTTGCGCGATCTTTTCCTGCGGCGTGAGTGCGCCCTCGAAATTGTTGCCGTCGAGGTAGATCACCTTCACCAGTGGCTTGGCCTTCGGGCCGAGCTCGAAGGAATACCACTTCGCCGGCATCTTCCATCGCGATCCGGGACTGGTCCGCGTGTGGGCGAGTTGGTAGTCGGCCTTGGTGCGCCCCTGCTTCGAATCGTACTGCGGGCCGTAGTCGTGATTTCCTAACAGCGCGTAGAAGGGGCAATCGAAATCCTTCTTCGGATACATGTCCGAGAACCGCGTGGCGAATTGCTCCGGCGTGAACTGCCCGTAGAAATTATCTCCCAGCGCGAGCACGCACGAGAGCGGTCGGCCGAGCGACTTCGTGAAGCTCGCCATCTGCTTGGCCACCTGGCGCTGCTTGTCGTTGTTCGTCCCGTAGTCGCCGACTGCGAGCAAATCGATCCCGCCTGGTGAGAAGCGCGTCTCCGGTTCCGCAGCGCCGAGTTTTCCGGCCAGCCCGCCGACGAGGAAGTTCGAACTGAAGAGAAGGGTGGTCTTGAGAGCTTCGCGGCGGGTGATGGTAGGGCGGGTCATGGAATGCCGTGGCGATTTGATAGTTGCTCATACCTACGGACTGTTGGCAGGCCTTTTTTCCGCCAGATCACGCGGGATGGGGAAGTCAATGTCGCCGATCCGGCAGGCTGGTTCCGTCCACCCAGCTTCCTTCCACCAGGATCTGGCGGAAGATCGTGGGGATGCCGCGCGAGCCGTCGTTGATCAGCGAATTCAGCAGCAGGAAACCGACCCGGCCGATTTCCTCCGCGTTCTGGTCCATGCCGCTGTCCACCCCGCCATCGAGGATGCTGGTGGCCGCCACCGCGATGTCCTCAGGAACGCGGAGTCCGGCATGGTGCAGCAGGATCTTGTGCTCCACCGTGCTGAGCAGCGCGTCGGGTTTCTCCCGCTTCATCCACTCGTGAAAGCGATCGCCGAGATCCTTGGTGGCCGGTTCCTCGATGCGGAAGATTGGCAGCGAGCCGGCATCACCTAACAGCTCGCGGGCGCTCAGGAAGCCAGCCGTGAAATGCGGCCCCCGCGGATCGAGGTCGGTCTCGAAGGTGACCAGGCCGATGCGCCGGTAGCCGCGCTCGCGCATCTTGCTCACCGCGACGAAGGTATTGGTGAGCTGGTCGGCGGTGACCAGATGGGCCGAGGGGAATTTCAGCGAGCGGCCGAAGCGCGCCACCGAGTATTCTTCCCATGGGAAATCCTTCCAGTCCGGCTGATAGGGGCCGTGCGGCGGCAGCAGGATTCCACGGATATTCCTCGCTTGGAAAATCTGGTGCAGCCGATGTGGATTCATCTGCTTGTCGATGCGGAACTCTTCCAGCCGATAGCCGAACTTCGCTGCGCACTTGCTCGCGCCTTTCCAATAGAGGTCGAATTCCCTGTAGCCGCGCAGCTCTTCCGGTCGCTGCCAGGCATTGATCCAGGCAATCGCCGAATGGATGGCCGGAGGTGACTTCCCGGTGCGATAGGCGGCCAGCGCGTGAAGCATGGGATCCGGGCGGTAGCCCATTTCCTCGGCAGTCTTTTTGATCTTTTCCCGCAAGGCCGCGGAGACGCGAGGGCTGTCGCGCAGCGCGATGGAGACGGTCACGTGGCTGACGCCGAGGCGGGTCGCGATCTGGCGCAGGCTCACGCGGGGGTTGGGATCCTCGGGTTCCATGGGCGTGGGGTAAGCTGGCGATTGTTATCCAATGCGATGCGATTTCCAAGGGTGTCAGTTTACCAGTGTGAACGAATGCTCTCGATGTAGGCATTGGGTTTCTTTGCGTCCCGCGGGCAAGGAGTTCATTTCCGAACATCGCGAAAGTTGTCCAGATGAACCCAAGCGGCAAGACCTGAGCCCGTCTCCAGTTTCGTCTTGCCGACGCTCCCGGCAACCCGCGGCAACCCGAATCCCATCGAACCCATGAAACCCGTCCTAGCCGGGCTCCACGAATGGTGCGGTGGGCGGCAGCGCGAGCTTCACCGCCGTGGTCGGCGGGAATCCCTCACCGGCCTTGCTATGGGAAGTTTCCACCGATGGTGGCGGCCCCCTGGAGTTCCACCGGTTGAGTTCGGGCACATGTCCGCTTCGCCAGCGGCTTCAGCGGTATCACCACCGCGCCTACGGAAGACGGGGCGGATGTGAGATCTCCGTGACTCCGCGGCAAATTCTCGACCGCGAGGGCCCGTCAAGGCGTCTCCCGGAAGCTGGGGCCCTGCTTTGAATGAGAGCATGTTTTGAGGTCCGTGGACGCGGTCCCTCCGTCTGAAATCCCAAACCCGGGATCTCAAATTCCCGGGTGTAATTCTCCGTTCGTTTGCCGGTTGCGCGAGGAATGTCATGATTCTCACGCCACACTTCCGCGCTTGGCGAAATCCCCGGTTATGCTCCTGCCGAAACCCTTGTTCTTCGCTCTCCTGGCGTTCGCCGCAGCGCCCCTGCCGGCCGCACCCGGCTCGCCGGCAGCGGCACCACGCGAAGAAGGCAGCACCGGCGAGATCTTCCCATCGAAGGTGGCATCGGTTCAGCCTGCGATGTCCCGCGCCGAGATCGAGGCCGGCCTCGCGAGCCACGACAAGGCGATCTACATCAAGGAAGGCTGGATTCGTGATCCCTACATCACGCTGGGGCCGGATGACCTTTACTATCTAACGGGAACCACGCCGGATCCGAATGACCCGCGCGAGAAGTCCGATCCTTACAATGTCGGCCTCGGCGACAACTCGATCGTTGGCGGCGACGTCCAGGTGTGGCGCAGCAAGGACCTCGTCGATTGGGACTACCTCGGCACGCCCTTCACTTTGAAGGACAGCGTTCGCGCGAAGCCCGGGAAATTCGTGTGGGCTCCGGAACTTCACTGGATGGGCGATCGCTGGGCAGTGATTCATTGCCCCGCCGCCAGCGCCAACTTCTCTCTAACAGAAGGTAAGGATCTCAAGGGGCCGTGGACTCATCCCATGAAGGGCAAGCTCGGCGAAAAGCATGATCCCTCGCTCTTCAAGGACGGCGACACGTGGTGGATGCTTTGGCAGAACACGCTGATCGCACCGCTGTCAAAGGACCTTACCCGCTTCACTGCCGAGCCCGTGCGCATCGATCCCGCTGGCAGCCGCCCGGGCCCGGATGGCAAGCCCATCAGCCGTATCGGCCATGAAGGCGCGACCATGATCAAGGTGGGCGACAAGTATGTCCACATCGGCACCGCGTGGTCCACCGACAAGGGCCGCAAGGGCTCCTACAATCTCTACTACTGCACCGCCGACAAGATCACCGGCCCGTATGGTCCGCGCAAGTTCGCCGGGCGCTTCCTCGGCCACGGCACGCCTTTCCAGACGCGCGATGGCAAGTGGTGGTGCACCGCCTTCTTCAATGGCAATGTCCCGCCGCTGCCGCGCGAGGGCATCGAGACCCGCGATCTTTCCGGCGACGCGCAGACCATCAATCAACGTGGCGTGACGCTCGTGCCGCTGGAAGTCGGCATGAAAGAGGGCGACGTTTGGATCCGTGCCAAGGATCCGGCCTACGGCACGCCCGGCCCGGACGAAGCCCAGAAGTTCTGATCTGTTTTCACCCGATGAAATCCTCACTCCTGCTTTCCTGCCTGCTCGCCTCGCCGCTTCTCACAAGCGCGGCGGACAAGAAGCCGAACGTCGTCCTCATCATGGTGGATGACATGGGCTACTCCGATATCCGCCCGTGGGGTGGCGAGATCGATACGCCGAATATTGATTCGCTCGCGAAGAACGGCCTGCGCTTCACGCAGTTCTACAATTCCGCGCGCTGCTGCCCGACGCGTGCCACGTTGATGACCGGCTTGCATCCGCATGAGGTCGGAATCGGCCACATGACCGGCGAGGAGAAGGGCGATGACCAGAACGTCCCGCCCGCCTATGCAGGAAACATCAATGACTCCTGCGTGACGCTCGCGCAGGTCGCGAAGAGCGCCGGCTACGCCACCTTCATGACCGGCAAGTGGCACCTCGCGGGGAAGGACCAGGGTGATTGGCCGCTGCAGCGCGGCTTCGATCGCTACTACGGCTGCATTGCTGGAGCCACGCACTACTTCGATCCCTCCGGACCGCGCGGAATGTTCGACGGGAATACGCCGGACCCGAATCCGAAGAGCACCACCGATCGGCCCTTCTACACCACGGATGCCTTCGCCGATCACGCGCGGCAGTTCATCGATGAGCACGAGGCCGGCGCGGAGAAGGAAAAGCCTTTCTTCCTCTATCTCGCCTTCACCGCGCCGCACTGGCCGCATCACGCGCACGACCAGGAGCTGGAGAAATACCGCGGCAAGTATGCGATGGGCTGGGACAAGCTGCGCGAGCAACGCTTCGCCCGACAAAAGGAGTCCGGCCTGATTCCCGCGTCGTGGCAGATGTCGCCACGCGATTCCGATGTGCCCGTGTGGGACTCGCTCGATGAAGCGAAGCAGAAGGAATGCAGCGACCGCATGTCCGGCTATGCCGCGATGATCGATCGCGTGGACCAGAAGATAGGCGACCTCATCGGCACGCTGAAGAAGAACCATGCCTTCGAAAACACGCTGATCCTGTTCCTCTCCGACAATGGCGCCTGCGCGGAGATTTCCGTGCTCGGCAAGGGCGATCCGGTGAAGGATCGCGCGCCGGGCACTGAGTGGACCACTCCGAGCTATGGCAAGTGCTGGGCGAATGCCTCTGCCACGCCGTATCGCCTCTACAAGCACTTCGCCCATGAAGGCGGCGCGAATACACCTTTCATCGCTCACTGGCCGGCGCGCATCAAGGGCGGCCGCGATTGGTTCCGCGAGCCCGCGCAGCTGATCGACATCATGGCCACCGTCGTCGATGTCACCGGCGCGACGTATCCGAAGGAGTTCAGTGGCCACACCATCCTGCCTGCCGATGGGATTCCGCTGACGCCGGCCTTCGATGGCAAGTCGCTTGCGCGGAAGGGGCCGATCTTCATCGAGCACGAGAACAATGCCTTCGTCCGCGACGGTGAATGGAAGCTCGTCGGCAAGGGCGTCTCGATGCCGCGCGGCCTTCAGAAGGACAAGTGGGAGCTCTATCACCTCAGCGTGGATGGCACCGAGCTGAAGGACCTTGCCAAGGAGCAGCCGGAGAGAGTCGCCACCATGTCGTCGGAGTGGGAAACCTGGGCCGCGCGCGCTCATGTTTATCCGAAGCAGAAGCCCGCCGCTAAAGCTGGTGCTGGTGCCGGTGCGAAGAAGAAGCAGAAACAAAAGCAGTAATCGTCGTGAAACCCTGGATCACTCTCATTGCCGCCGTCATGCTCTCGCCGCTGCTGCGTGCTGCGGAGAAGCCGAACATCCTCGTCATTCTCGCCGACGATTGCACCTACAGCGACCTGTCCATCAATGGCGGGCAGAATGCGAAGACGCCGAATCTCGATGCCTTCGCGAAGCAGGGCACGGTCTTCGAGCGCGCTTATCTCGGCATGGCGATGTGCTCGCCGTGCCGCTCGGAATTCTACACCGGCCGTCTGCCGCTGCGGAATGGCTGTGCGTGGAACCAGGCCGCCAGCCGCCCCAGCACGAAGAGCATCACGCACTACCTTGGCGACCTCGGCTATCGCGTCGGTCTCGCGGGGAAGCACCACATCAAGCCGCAAGGAGTCTATGCCTTCGAGGATGTCCCGGGCTTCGATGAAAACTGCGTCCGCGACCCCACGCTGCCGCATGATGTGGAGGGCACGCGCAAATTCATCACCCGCGATGAGAAGCAGCCGTTCTGCCTCGTCGTCGCTCTAACAGAGCCGCATGCCCCGTGGGTGATGGGCGATGCGTCGGCCTACCCGCCGAAGTCGCTGAAGCTGCCGCCCTACCTCGCCGACACGCCGCTGACGCGCCAGAGTTTCTCCAAGTATCTCGCCGAGATCACCTACATGGACGGCCAGGTGGGTGAGTTGCTCGCGATGCTGGACAAGACCGGGAAGGCGCAGGACACGCTGGTGGTTTTCTCCAGCGAGCAGGGCGCGCAATTCCCCGGCTGCAAGTGGACGAACTACGACAGCGGTCTGCACACCTCGATCATCGCGCGTTGGCCGGGCGTGGTGCCTGCCGGACGCAAGACGCCCGCGCTGGTGCAGTATTCGGACATGGTGCCGACCTTTATCGATCTCGCGGGCGGCAAGCCTGATCCGGCTGTCTTCGATGGCACGAGCTTTGCCGCCGTGCTGCGTGGTGAGAAGGACACGCACCGGGAGTTCGTCTACGGCATGCACAACAACTACCCGGAAGGTCCGCCGTATCCGATCCGCTCGATCGGCGATGGCGAGTGGCGCTACATCCGGAATCTCACGCCGGAGCGAATGTACATCGAGAAGCACCTGATGGGTCGCACCGAGCACAATCCGTATTGGGGTTCGTGGGTTTTCACCGCCACCGAGAATCCGCGCCACCTGATGCTGGTCGAGCGCTTCACCCATCGCCCCGCCGAGGAGCTTTATCACACCTCGCAGGATCGCTTTGAGATGAAGAACCTCGCGAATGATCCGGCCGCTACCGAGATCAAGGCGCGGCTTTCCGCTGAGCTGGATCGACTGCTCAAGGATCAACTCGATCCCGGTGCCAAGCTTGATACGCCCGAGGCCTTCCAAGCTGCGGAAGACCTCAAGCCCGTATTCCCGGGAAAGCCATGATCATAACCGGGAGCGCGGAGTTCATTCCGCTTCACAAGACAGGCGAGCCAACTGTCCACGCGGGAATGAATTCCGCGCTCCCAGTGGGCCGCTTCAACTCACAGCGTTCCTGATGGCTTCGGACGAATTCCAACCGTAGCTGGCCGCAGCTGGACGTGTGTTTGAGTGGAGTGAAGCGAGCCGGAGTGATCGCTTCATTCCGGGGTGAGCTGCCAGCCACACCCTTCATTCGGAAAGCTGCGAAGAAGCGCAGCAGTCCAATGGCGGCTGCGCCGCGGTCATGGGGCGAGGCCTCACCCGAATCTATCTCCTCTCCGCATCCTTTGCTTCCTGACAAGGCACGCACAGGGACACCGACGGCTTCGCCAGCAGCCTCTCGATGGGAATCTCGCCACCACAGTTCGCGCACTGGTCGTAGCTCCCGTCTTCAAGCCGGCTCAAGGCGAGATCGATCTTCTGCACGAGGTGCAAGTCGTCCTCCACGATCCGGTCATTCACTTCCGTGCGAGCGATGATCGTCGCAAGTTCCTCCGGATCGCGCAGGTCCTGGTTCTCCGCCGGATCGTCCCCGTCGATGCTGGCCGTCACCCGGTCGCGTTGTTCGAGGAGGAGCTTGCGGAAACGGTCTTGTTGAAGGGGGTCCACAATCGGGGGAATTAACCACGGATTGGGCGGCGCGCATCGCCTTTCTTCGATGCCTTTCGTAGCAGGATGACTTAGGTCCGCACTGGCTATCCGGCTTGTGGCCGCGCCCAGCCGGAAGGACGAAGTCCTTCCTCGACGAAGAAGGCGAGCGGCCCGCGCTCCCGTGCTATCCGCCTGGACTCTTGAAGAGATCCAGAAACCGGTCCTCATACTCCCGGAACACCTTCAGGCGATCCAGTTCCTGCTTCAAAAAGTAAGCACGCGAGCGGTCCTTCTTCGCATCGGCAAAGAGCTGCTCGAGATGCTGCCGGTCCTCCGCGCTCAGCTTCGGCTGCTTCTTCTTCTCATCCTCTTCTTCCTCGGCGGGTTCAGGCACCGCGGATTCGCCGCTGCCCTCGACCTGATGGATCGCCTTTTCGATCCGGCCCAGGAATGTCTCCAGCTTCTGTTCCACATCCTGCGCGTGCGATTCGAGTTCGGTGAGGTCGATCTTGATCCCCGCGAGCGTCGCGAAGAACTCCAGCACCGAGAGCGATGCCTTGGGGTAGGGGAGTTGCGAGAAAAGCTGCGGCATCTCCCCGAGCAGGCAGCCACCCTGCATTCCGCTCTCCGCTGCCACACCGAGCAGCACGCCATTCAGCCCATTGATCTGTCCGCCTTCCAGCACGGTCAGATCCAGATCCCGGAAGCGCGCCAGTGTGCCGCGGTCGATTGCCGCGCCGAAGACCCGGCCATGATCGCCCGGCCGCATCCCGGTGGCCATGGCGGCGAAGGTAAACACCCGTGTCACCCCCATCGGCCGCACGCGGTCGATGAGCTGGTGGCAGATCAGTCCGCTCTTCGCGGGCGGCTGGGCCTCACCGATGAAGACGATCAGGTCGTGGTGTTGCTGCGGGTCCTTCCATAGAAACAGACGGCTGCGCGGCAGAGGTGCGACCTGGATCAGCCCGTCCTTCACATCCACGTGATCCACCTCAAACAGGTCTCGCGCCGGGAGTTCCTCCCACAAGTGCATGCCCAGCTTGGCCATCAGATAATAGCCAGCCCCCATCGCCACCGTGCCCATGCCGGGCCACACGGCGACTAGCCACGGGTCGTGAAGTCTTTCCCCCATGGGCTATCATCGCCTGCGGAAGTCATACCGTCAAATGACGCCCTGCGGGAGACGCCAGACTTCCAGACAGAAGATCAAAGATCGGAATTCCGGGGCGGCTGCGCCGCGGTCAGCAGCGATGCCATCAAGCCCATCTCACCCCTTCGCCCGCGGATGCGCCTGATCGTAAGCACTCCGCAGCCGCTCCTTCGTCACGTGGGTGTAGATCTGCGTCGTGGAGAGCGAGGCATGGCCGAGCAGGCTCTGCACCGAGCGCAGGTCGGCCCCGGCGTCTAGCAAGTGCGTGGCGAAGCTGTGCCGCAGCTTGTGCGGCGAGATCTTGAAGGGGATCGAGCTGAGCTTGAGATACTTCTTCAGCAACAGGTCGATCGCCTGCTGGGTGATGCGCGTGCGGTTCTTGCCGAGAAAGATCGGGCCATTCGTCACCGCGGCCTCGCGTTGATAGCGCTGCAGCGCTGACAGCGCCGGGCCGCCGATCGGGACGATGCGTTCCTTCGAGCCCTTGCCCATCACGCGGACGTTTTCGCCGAGGAAATCAATGTCCTTCACGTCCAGCCCGCGCAGTTCGGAAATGCGCAACCCGCACGAGTAGAAGAGCTCCAGGATCGCGGCATCGCGCAGCGGCATCCACGGCTTCGTCTGCTTCATCAGCGGCACCTGGAGGGGCAGCGCGAGCAGTTCATCGATTTGCGCGACGGTCAGCACTACCGGCAGCTTTTTCTCCGGCTTCGGCAGTTGGACTTCCGCCACCGGGCTCTTCGCGAGGCCGCGACGATGGACGAGGAACTTGTAAAACGAGCGGATGGCCGCGAATCGCAGCCGGATGGTCGCCTTTGACAGGTCGGCCTTCATCATCTCGAAGAGCCAGCGCCGGAAATCGTCCGGGGTGAGTTCGCGCCATCCCTCGAAACCTTCGCCGCGCCACCCGCGGCATGAAGCCATGGCCAGCCGGTAATTCTCCAAGGTGCGCGGCGAGGCCGTGCGCTCGACTTCCATGAATTTCAGGAAGTCGCTCTCCAGCGTTTCATCCATGATTCGCGGGATCGCTCTTCGCCTTCCGCGCGCGGAGGACGGCGGTGACCACGAGGCCGACGCCGATGATCAGCATCACCGCGACGATCCCGATCCCGAGATACGCCATCTGGACCTCCGACGCTTGGGCCTTCCCTACCATGTTGCGGGCGCCCTCGAGCCGCTTGAGCACGAGGAAAATCATCACGGTCGCCGAAGCGAACAGGGTCAGGGCGGTGCGGATCAGGCGATTCATGCGCAAGCGGGACAGGTGCCGAAGAATTCGAGCTCGTGGTAGAGGTTCTTGAAGCCCGTCTTGCGGCGGATCTCGTCCTCCAGCTCGTGAACCGGGCAGGGGGCTTTCACCGACTCGATGCTGCCGCATTCCGTGCAGATCAGGTAGTCGGCGTGGCGGCCGGGAATCAGCAGGGTGAAATAGGCCGCGCGCTCGTGCAGGCCGAGCCGGCGGGCGATGCCCTTTTCCGCGAGCCGCTGCAGGAGCCGGAAAACGGTCGCCTTGTCGCACTGATCGTGCATCCGCGGGGAGGCCGCGAGCTCGCCCAGGGTCATTGGCCGCTGGGACTCCAGCAGCGTGGAGATCAGCTCTTCCAATGCCTTCGTGCGTCGCAGTCCCGCGGCACGGCATCGTTCAATAGTCTGGGCGACAAGGTCGGACATCCGGGGGGAAGCTAGAACGGGAGGCCGGGAAGGGGAAGGGCCAAAGTAGACCGCACGCGCCGCATGCGGATGAGGCTGTTATGGGAGTGAATGGGTACCGTTGTGTTTTTCAGAAAGCAGGGGCCTGCCGAAGTTTTCGGGAATTGCCACAGCTCTTGAGGTCTTTTCGTCCCGCACTCGGCGTGTGCGGACCACGATGCTTTGCCTCTTCTCACCCCGCACCAAACTGACTGCGGTATTTTACGAAGGCTTGCTTGGTCTCCCCGGCAAATCCGCAGCTACGGAAAAAGGCGTGGGCCTCGGGGCGATGGCTGCCGCTCAGGAGCATCAGCTTGGTGCAGTCCTGCTCGATCGCGAGCTGCTCCACGTGATCAAGGAGCCGCTTTCCCACGCCCCGGCCGCGCATCGCTGCGGCTACCACGACATTCTCGACGACGCCGAAAGGCTGGCCCGCATACATCACATCCGCGCAGAGGTTCAACAGCGCGGTGGCGCAGACGATACCTTCCGCTTCGGCGACGAGGAGCAAGCTGGTGAGTGATTCGGCGAGGGTTGCTATCTGTTCGGGAAGCACCCGGATCTGTGTGTCTCCGACGAGCTCTTGATAGAGGCCTTGGATCGCGTCCGCGTCCCCAGCGATAGCCCTGCGAATCACGCAAGGCGGCCCGGCGTTGATGAAGTGCCTCGATGTCATTGGATCGGCAGCTTCCTCAATCGTGCTCGCTTGTCGGAAATCGTAAGCAGCGCTCCGGTTAGCAAATCGTCCGTCGCGGTTCGGATCATGTCGCAAACATGTTGCCGGACCGCTGCATCGAATTCATCCGCGATGCGAAGAATCACGCTCGGGCCAGTTTCTCGGGTAGCGAAGAGCAACTGGGCGAAGTCGAGATCTTGAGGGAGGACGATCCGACCATTGCCCCGTGCGTGGACCAACAGTTCGGTATCCGGGGCATTCGGTGCTCCGACGTTGATCCAATGGATCGCCTCCCAGCCGCGAGCTTCGAGCACTGGGATCCAGTCCGGGCTCAGGTTCATGTCCACCAGCAACCTCATGCCGGGTGGACGGCGAGCTCTTCGTCGTCGACGCGGAGGACGGCGTAGTCGAGGCAGGCGTCGATGTCCTCCGCTTCAAGGTAAGGATAGGACGCAAGGATCTCTTCCCGGGTGCGGCGGTTGGCCAGTTGACGCAGGACATTCGCTACCGTTACCCGCATGCCCCGGATGCACGGCTTTCCCGACATCACGAGAGGGTCCACGGTGATCCGATCCAAGTGCATGGGAGTGTTATACATCGGGGTGGCTCCGGTAGCAAACTGCTAAGAAAAGGGGCGGGTTTTCAGCACTTTGCTGCCAACCTCACAGCAACATCCCCTGGCCATCCGTGGGCGGAGGCATCTTTGCGCCGATCTTCGCATAGGCCGCGGGCAAGGCCACACGGCCGCGCGGCGTCCGTTGCAGGAAACCCTGCAGGATCAGGAACGGCTCATGCACTTCCTCGATCGTTGCGGCGTCTTCACCGACTGCGACGGCGAGTGATCCGACGCCGACCGGGCCGCCATTGAACTTGTAGATCAGCGCTTCCAGGATGCGCTTGTCCATTTCGTCCAAGCCCTGTGCATCGATCTCGATCATCGCCAGCGCGGAATCCGCGATCGGGCCGGTGATGGTGCCATCGCTCTTCACCTGCGCGTAGTCGCGCACCCAGCGCAGCAGTGCATTCGCGACACGCGGAGTGCCGCGAGAGCGGGCGGCGATCTCCAGCGAGCCCTCCTTCTTCACCGGAATATCCAAGAGACCCGCCGAGCGCTCGATGATCTGCGCGAGCTCGTCCTGCGTGT
>Ga0307406_10000710_pt1 | contig 18737 bp, 14 predicted proteins | sample 322Cmetagenome_3_FD_203706 | JGI IMG/M metagenome (GOLD analysis project Ga0307406, IMG submission 203706) | Maize rhizosphere microbial communities from greenhouse at UC Davis, California, United States - 322HYB-C-2 | ecosystem: Host-associated > Plants > Roots > Rhizosphere > Soil | place...
CGGTCAGACGCCAGCCGTCGCCTGAGGGCGCGATCGCGGTGATCTCGCCGATCTCCTCGATGATTCCGGTGAACATCAGTCGGTTCCTTCGTTCTGAGAGAGAGGGTCGTCGGCGGGCCGCGCGATGGCGAGCAGGTCGGGACCGAGGGGGAGCCATTCCGTCACGGTGAGGCGGCGGGCCTGGTCGATCGAGGCGACGCCGATGTCGGTCAATGCGAGGCGGTCGCCGCCGAGCAGGACGGGGGCGATGTAGGCGAGCACGCGGTCGGCGAGACCGGCGGCGATGAACGCGCTGGCCAGCGTCGGGCCGCCCTCCACGAACACGCTCTGGATCCCACGGGCGTGCAGATCGGCTGTGACGGCGTGCAGATCGTGGGTGTCGTAGAACAGGGGCGGATGCGGATGCCGGTGCACCGCGGCATCCGTCGGCGTGGGACGCGCCCCGATGACCACGGGGATCGGCTGGTTGGGGAGCAGCGCATCGCCGTCCCGCGCGGTGAGGGCCGGGTCGTCGGCCAGCACGGTGCCGGTGCCGACCGCGATGGCGTCGGCCTGCGCGCGACGGAGGTGCACGTCGGCCCTGGCCGCGGGACCCGTGATCCACTGGCTCGAGCCGTCGGCGGCGGCTGCCCGCCCGTCGAGGCTCTGCGCCCACTTCACCGTGATGTGCGGGCGGCCCAGACGCTGAGCGGTGAGCCATCCGTCGATCAGTGCATGTGCGGCATCCGCCTGCTCGCCGGACTCGACGCTCACGCCGGCGGCGCGCAGTCGCTCGGCTCCGCCACCCGAGGCGACACCGGGGTCGTCGAGCGCGTAGACGACGCGGGAGACGCCGGCTTCGATGAGCGCCACGGCGCAGGGGCCGGTGCGTCCGGTGTGGTTGCAGGGCTCGAGCGTCACGACCGCGGTCGCTCCTCGGGCCGCGCCGGGAGCGAGCTTCGACAGCGCGTCGACCTCGGCGTGCGGCGTGCCGGCACCGTGGTGCCAGCCCTCTGCGAGCACCTCGCCGTCGGGGGAGAGGATGAGTGCACCGACCTGCGGGTTCACGCCGCGCGGGCCGCGGGCGGCGAGCTCGAGCGCACGGCTCATCGCCTCGCGCTCTGTCCCGTTCACTGCCATCCGTCGTCCTCCTGTGAGGCTCCGGAGCTTCTCCTGATCGGAGACGGGAGACAGAAGGCGCGCACAGCTGCGCCTCGTGCTGCCTCCCTTCCGGACTAGCGAGGTCTCCCTCACATCACCGTCGGTCCCGGAATTCCACCGGATCGGCATCTCGGATGGACCGAGACGCTCGCGGACTGTCACCGCCGGTTCGGATTCTCACCGACCCCGGAGCACGTTTGATGCTCTGAGTGTACTCAACGCGTCTGAGGACATTTCATTCCGCGTCATCGAGCGGCGCGTTCTCGTCACTTGAGCAGCCGCGAGAGACGGCGATCGGCGAGCACCTTGCCACCCGTCTGGCACGTCGGGCAGTACTCGAGCGAGCGGTCGGCGAAGAACACGCTGCGCACGGTGTCGCCGCAGACCGGACACGTCTCACCCCGTCGGGCGTGCACCTGCATGCCCCGGCGCTTGGCGTCCTTGAGGTCGGCGGGCGGCTTGCCGGATGCCTCGGCGACGGCTTCGGTCAGGGTCTCCTGCATCGCGGTGAACAGCCGATCGACCTCGGCGTCGTCGAGCTTCCCTGCGATGGCGTACGGCGACATCTTCGCGGCGTGCAGGATCTCGTCGGAGTACGCGTTGCCGATGCCGGCGATGACCGCCTGGTCGCGCAGCAGGCCCTTGATCTGCATGCGGCGATCCGCGAGGAGAGCGGCGAACGCGTCGCGCGTGAACCCTGGATCGAGCGGGTCGGGACCGAGCCTCGCGATGCCGGGGACCTCCTGCACATCGCGCACGACGTAGACCGCGAGAGACTTCTTGGTCCCGGCCTCGGTGAGGTCGAACCCGCTGCCGTCGTCGAAGGCGATGCGCAGCGCGATCGGCGACTTGCCCGGCTTGATCAACGTCGCCGGCAGCGCCTCGTACCAGCGCAGCCAGCCGGCCTTGGCCAGATGGAACACGAGGTGCAGGTCGTCGCCGCAGGACAGCACGACGAACTTGCCGAGCCGAGCGGATGCCGTGACCTCGGCACCCTGGAGGGCGGAGATCGGGGGATCATAGGTCTTCAGCGCGGCGATCGCCGCCACGCTCGCGCGGGTGATCGTGCGCCCGACGGCGCGCTCGCCGAGGAACGCGGTGAGTCCCTGGACCTCCGGCATCTCGGGCATGGTGTCATCCTGCCATCGGCATCCGACACTGTCACGCGAGCAGTGTCACGCGCCGACGGGGCCGGCGTTCAGAGCACCGGCCACGTCACCGGGGTGCGGTCGTCGTCCACGAGCAGCCCGGCGATCCAGCCGTCGTCGCGGCCGCGGGGGCTCGTGAGTGCCTGGCGCTGCAGGCCCTCGTACTGGAACCCGAGGGCTCGGGCGGCCCGCGCAGAGGGCTCGTTCCCGGCGACGGCCTGCCAGCGGATGCGGACGAGTCCCAGCTCGGCGAAGCCCCAGTCGATCACCGCGCGGGCGGCTTCGACGATGTATCCCCGGCCTCGAGCGGATGCCGTCACCCAGAACCCGATCTCGGCGTGTGCGCCGGCGTGGTGGGTCTCGATGTCGTGCAAGCCGATCATGCCAACGAGGATGTCGTCGGCGAAGATCGCCCAGACCGTCTCCTTCCCCTCGGCCCACCATCCGTCGACCAGCTTCACGAAGTCCTCGGCGTGCTCACGCGTGTACGGGCTCGGCACCGTCGTCCAGCGCGGGATCTCGGGGTCCTGGCATGCCGCCTCGATCGCGGCGATGTCGGCCTCGGTCGGTGCGCGCAGCACGAGTCGTTCGGTGGTGAGGGCGACCTTTTCCATCCCGACAGCCTAGTGAGCGTGCGCGCGCCGCCATGTCGGTGGGCGCGACTAGTCTTGTCCGGTGACTGTTCCGGGGATTCTGCGCGCCTTGGAAGAGGCGTCTCTGTACCGTGACGCCCTCAGCTGGGCGCACACCGACGCCGACCTCGGCCTGGTCGACGGACTCGACGCTCCGGCGCTGGCCGGGCTGCTCGAGAAGCGCGGTGCCGCGGGGCACCCCTCGGCGCTGCTCGCCGTCGCGCCGACCGGCCGTCGCGCCGAGAGCCTCGCGCATGCGCTCGCGGCCTACCTCCCGACGGCCGAGATCCTCACGTTCCCCGCCTGGGAGACCCTCCCGCACGAGCGGCTGAGTCCGAGCCCCGACACCGTCGGGCAGCGACTGCAGACGCTGCGCCGGATCGCCGAGTGGTCCGGCGACCATCCGCTCGTCGTCGTCGCCTCGGTGCGCGCGGCGCTGCAGCCGATCGCGGGCAACCTCGGCGAGATCGCGCCGCTCGAACTCGTGACCGGCAGCCGGGGGAACGAGCTCGACCGTGTCGCCGAGCAGCTCGTGGAGCGCGCCTACTCGCGGGTCGACATGGTCTCGCGTCGCGGCGAGTTCGCCGTGCGCGGCGGCATCCTCGACGTCTTCCCTCCCACGTCGGAGCACCCGTACCGCGTCGAGTTCTTCGGCGACGAGATCGATCAGATCCGCGCGTTCTCGGTCGCCGATCAGCGCTCGCTGCCGGGAGACATCCCGGGTGTCGACCTGCCCCCGAGCCGCGAGCTGCTGCTCACGCCCGACGTGCGCGAGCGGGCACGCGCCCTGATCGGCGGGTTCCCGGCGATCTCGGGGATGCTCGAGAAGATGGCCGAGGGCATCCCGGTCGAGGGCATGGAGTCGCTGCTCCCCGCCGTGTCGGGTCCGCTCAAGTCGCTGGCCGAGTACCTGCCGGAGGGCAGCGCGACGGCCGTCGTCGACCCCGAGCGCTCCACCGCCCGCGCCATCACCCTCGGCGAGACGAACAGAGAGTTCCTCGACGCCGCATGGAGCGCGGCCACGTCCGGCGCCTCGGCGCCGATCGATCTCGGAGCCGGCGACTTCCGCACGATCGCCCAGCTGCGCGAGGTCGTGCGCGACCGCGGCGGCGTCTGGTGGCGGCTGAGCCCGTTCGGGGCTGGACTCGGCGAAGGCGATGCCGAGGCGACGAACCTCGATGCCGCCGTCATCCCGTCGTTCCACGGCAACGTCGACGGCGCGATCTCGTTCGTCGAGGCGAAGGTCTCGGACGGCTGGCGGGTCGTCGTGATCTCCGCGGGCTCCGGACTCGTCGATCGGGCGCGCGACGTGCTCGCCGATCGCGGCATCGCCGCGCGCGTCGTCGAGTCGCTCACCGAAGCTCCGGATGCCGGGATCGCGACTCTCGTCACCGGTTCGGTCGAGGCGGGCTTCCAGATCTCCGAGGCGAAGCTCGCCGTCCTCACCGACAACGAGTTCTACGGCCGCACGATCGGCGGCGACCAGCGTGTCGTCAAGAAGCTCGCCTCGCGCCGCAAGAACGTCGTCGACCCGCTGCAGCTCAAGCCCGGCGACCACGTGGTGCACGCCACGCACGGCATCGGCCGCTTCGTCGAGATGACCAAGCGCGAGGTGTCGACCGGCGGACGCAACGCCACCAAGTCGATCCGCGACTATCTGGTCCTGGAGTACGCGCCGTCCAAGCGCGGCTACCCCGGCGACAAGCTGTACGTGCCGACGGATCAGCTCGATCTGCTGTCGAAGTACGTCGGCGGCGAGGCCCCGACGCTCTCCAAGATGGGCGGCAGCGACTGGTCGCAGGCAAAGGGCAAGGCTCGCAAGGCCGTGCGCGACATCGCCGTCGAGCTCGTCAAGCTGTACTCGGCGCGGATGAGCGCGAAGGGGCACGCCTTCGGACCGGACACCCCCTGGCAGCGCGAGCTCGAAGAGGCGTTCCCGTTCGCCGAGACTCCCGACCAGCTGCAGACGATCGACGAGATCAAGGCCGACATGGAGCGGCCCATCCCGATGGACCGCCTGCTCTCCGGAGACGTCGGCTTCGGCAAGACCGAGGTCGCCGTGCGCGCCGCGTTCAAAGCGATCCAGGACGGCAAGCAGGTCGCGATGCTCGTGCCGACGACGCTGCTCGTGAAGCAGCACATGGAGACGTTCACCGAGCGCTTCGCCGGATTCCCCGTCAAGGTGCGGGCGCTGTCGCGGTTCCAGAGCGACAAAGAGGTGCGTCTCACGTTGCAGGGCCTGCTCGAGGGCTCCGTCGACATGGTCATCGGCACACACCGCATCCTCACCGAGGGCATCGTGTTCAAAGACCTCGGCCTGATGATCATCGACGAGGAGCAGCGGTTCGGCGTCGAGCACAAGGACACGCTCAAGAAGCTGAAGACGAACGTCGACATCCTCGCGATGAGTGCGACGCCGATCCCTCGGACGCTCGAGATGGCGGTGACCGGCATCCGCGAGATGTCGACGCTCGCGACACCGCCCGAGGACCGGCATCCGATCCTCTCGTTCGTCGGCCCCCGCAGCGACAAGCAGATGGCGGCCGCCATCCGCCGCGAGATCCTGCGTGAGGGCCAGGTCTTCTTCGTGCACAACCGCGTGCAGTCGATCCAGCGGGTCGCCGCCCAGCTCGCCGAACTCGTTCCCGAAGCCCGCATAGCCGTCGCGCACGGGCAGATGGGGGAGCACCAGCTCGAGCAGGTCGTCGACGACTTCTGGGAGCGCAAGTTCGACGTGCTCGTCTCGACGACCATCATCGAGACCGGGCTCGACATCTCCAACGCGAACACGATCATCATCGATCGTGCCGACAAGTACGGCCTCAGCCAGCTGCACCAGCTGCGCGGCCGTGTCGGTCGCGGGCGTGAGCGGGCCTACGCGTATTTCCTCTACGACGAGATGAAGCCGCTGTCCGAGACCGCCGCCGACCGCCTGCAGACCATCGCCGTGAACAACGACCTCGGTTCGGGCATGCAGGTGGCACTGAAGGACCTGGAGCTGCGTGGCGCGGGCAACATGCTCGGCGCCGAGCAGGCCGGTCACATCGCCGGTGTCGGCTTCGACCTGTATCTGCGCATGATCGGCGAGGCCGTGGCGACGTTCCGCGGCGACGAGGTCGAGAGCGGGCAGGAGCTGCGGCTGGAGCTGCCGCTCGACGCCCGCATCCCCGAGTACTACATCGACAGCGAGCGGCTGCGTCTCGAGGCGTACCAGAAGCTCTCGGCGGCGTCGGCTGCGACGGCCAAGGACGAGGCGATCGATCAGGTCATCGAGGAGCTCGTCGACCGTTACGGCACGCCGCCGGAAGAGGTCGAGGGGCTGCTCGCGATCTCGCGCCTGCGTCGCCGCGCCGCGCGCGCGGGGCTGACGGATGTCGTGGTGATGGGGTCGAACCTGCGCATCGCCCCGGCACGCCTCGAGGACTCGATCAAGGTGCGGCTGCAACGGCTCTACCCGAAGGCGAAGCTCGTCTCCGGCGGCGAGGCGCTCGTGGTGCCGATGCCGATGGTGGCGGCCGACGTGGGCGTCGGTCTCGAACCCCTGCCCGACGCGCAGCTGCTCGAGTGGGTAGGACAGCTCTTCACCGCGATCTTCCCGGAGCCCGTCAAGGTCGAGTAGCCGTCGCGTCGGAAAACGGAGACGGAAGTCTGCCCACTCGGCGCGTCCGGCAGCGGCGCGCCGTGCGTCGTCGTCTTCATCTGCGTTTTCCGACTCCACAGAGCGGATGCCGGGCGCCGCGGCATCCTCAGGACTAGTCTGGCCGCATGTTGTACGAGCACCTCGGGGCTCGGCCCCGGATCCATGACACCGCCGTCATCGCTCCCACCGCCGTCATCTCCGGCGACGTGGAGATCGGCCCCGACTGTCAGGTGCTGCACGGCGCCGTGATCACCGCGGAGGGCGGACCGATCACGCTCGGCGAGCACGTGATCGTGATGGAGAACGCCCTGATCCGCGCGACGGCCGCGAATGCCGTGCACATCGGGGCGCACACCCTCATCGGCACGCTGGCCAGCATCGCCGGCGCAACTGTCGGCGAGGAGGTCTTCTTCGCCTCGGGCGCCCGCATCTTCAACGGCGCCCTGGTCGGCGACCGCTGCGAGGTGCGCGTGAACGCCATCGTGCATCGACGCGCGGTGCTCCCCGCGGGAACGGTGGTGCCCATCGGCTGGGTGGCGGTCGGCGACCCCGTGCAGCTGCTGTCACCCGACCGGGAGGCCGAGATCACCGCCGCGCAGCCGGAACTCGACTTCCCCGGCCACGTCTTCGGCGTCGACCGCGACACCCCCGACCTGATGGTGCAGCTCACCGAGCGCTACGGTCGCTCGCTCGCGCGGCACGCGGACGACCGGCAGGTCGGCGGCTGACGGCATCCGCTCTGCGCCTGCGATCAGATGACGCCCTGGGCGAGCATCGCGGCGGCGACGCGCTCGAAGCCGGCGATGTTCGCTCCGGCGACGTAGTCTCCCGGCCGGCCGTGACGCTCGGCGGCGTCGAAGGCGGCGCGGTGGATGTCACCCATGATCTCGCGCAGCTTGTTCTCGCTGTCGTGGAAGGTCCAGCGCTGGCGCGAGGCGTTCTGGCTCATCTCCAGCGCCGACGTCGCGACGCCGCCCGCGTTCGCGGCCTTCCCGGGAGCGAAAAGCACCCCGGCGTTCTGGAACGCGTCGACCGCGGCCGGCTCGCAGGGCATGTTCGCGCCCTCGGAGACCGCACGCACGCCGTTCGCGATCAGCGCCTCGGCGTCGGCCAGGCTCACCTCGTTCTGCGTGGCGGAGGGCACGGCGATGTCGACCGGGACCTCCCAGACGCTGCCGCCCTCGACGAAGCGCGCGCTCGGACGACGGTTCGCGTACTCGACGATCCGGGCGCGCTCCACCTCCTTGAGTTGGCGGAGCAGATCGACGTCGATGCCGTCGTCGTCGACGACGTAGCCGGACGAGTCTGATGCCGTCACCGGTGTCGCGCCCAGCTGGGTCGCCTTCTGGATCGCGTAGATCGCGACGTTGCCCGAGCCCGAGATGCCGACGCGCTTGCCCGCGAGGGAGTCGTCGTGCACGGCGAGCATCTCCTGGGCGAAGAACACGGCGCCGTAGCCCGTGGCCTCGGTGCGCACCTCGGCGCCGCCCCAGCCGGTGCCCTTGCCGGTGAACATACCGGACTCGTGGCGGTTGGTCACCTTGCGGTACTGGCCGAAGAGGTAGCCGATCTCGCGTCCGCCCACGCCGATGTCGCCGGCCGGCACGTCGGTGTGCTCGCCCAGGTGGCGGTAGAGCTCGTTCATGAACGACTGGCAGAACCGCATGACCTCGGCGTCGGACCTGCCGTGCGGATCGAAGTCCGACCCGCCCTTGCCGCCGCCGATGCCCTGACCGGTGAGCGCGTTCTTGAAGATCTGCTCGAACCCGAGGAACTTGATGATCGAGAGGTTCACCGAAGGGTGGAAGCGCAGACCGCCCTTGTACGGCCCGAGCACCGAGGAGAACTGGATGCGGTAGCCGCGGTTGACCTGCAGCCGGCCGGCGTCATCGACCCACGGCACGCGGAACAGGATCTGACGCTCCGGTTCGACCAGACGCTCCAGGATGCCGCCGTCGACGTATTCCGGGTGCTGCTCCAGCACCGGCGAGATCGAGTTCAGCACCTCGTGCACGGCCTGGTGGAACTCGGGCTCATGCGGGCTCCGCGAGAGCACCGTGTCGAAGACGGGCTGCACGGCGGGGGAGAGCGGGTGGAAGTCGACGGAAGACGTAGCGGTCACGCGAGGTGGGCTTTCTGGTGGGGGATGAGGGCGCAGGCGATCGTGTCGCGTGAGGGAGAAGGGCCGGATCCGACCGATATTTCACTCTAGCGTTGCCCGGGATGTGAGAACTCTCACGCCGCCTGGGCGCAGGATCACCCGGTGTTCTGCAGGCCCGCCGCGACGCCGCTGACCGACAGCAGGAGCAGGCGCTGCTGCTCCGCATCGGCTCCGGAGCCTCCGGCCTCCTCTGCGGCGGAGCGGAGCGCCCGGAGGGCGCGCAGCTGCAGCAGCGAGAGCGCATCGACGTAGGGGCTGCGCAACTGCACGGCGCGCTGCAGCACGGGCTTGTTCTCGAGGAGTCCCTCGCCGCCGGTGAGGCGGATCACCCACTGGCGGGTGAGCGCGAGCTCATCGAGCACGAGGGTGGCGAGGTCGTCGCGGTCGCCGAGTGCGAGGTACTGACGGGCGATCCGCTCGTCCGTCTTCGCCAGGCTCATCGCGACGTTGTCGATCATGGTGCGCAGCAGCGGCCAGTCCCGGTACGCCTCGGTGAGCAGTTCCACATCGCCGACGGCCTCCAGCGCGGTGCCCAGACCGAACCATCCGGCGAGGTTGATGCGGGCCTGCGTCCACGCGAAGACCCACGGGATCGCCCGGAGGTCTTCGAGCGACTCGACGGACAGACCGCGCCGTGCGGGTCGCGAGCCGAGCGCCAGCAGGCCGATCTCCTCGAGCGGCGTCACGGTCGCGAACCAGGGCGCGAACCCCTCGGCCTTCACGAGCGAGAAGAACCGCTCGCGCGACGTCGCATCCATGATCGACGCGACCTCGGCATAGCGGGCGGCGGCGCCGCTGGTGCGGGCTTCCTCCGAGGGGGCGGACGCCAGGAGGGTCGCTGCGGCGACCTGGTCGATGTGACGCATGGCGATCGCGGGCTCGCCGTAGCGGGCGAAGATCACCTCGCCCTGTTCTGTGAGCTTGAACCGGCCGTCGACGGAGTGCGGCGGCTGCGCGAGGATGGCCGAGTTCGCAGGTCCGCCACCGCGTCCGAGGGCGCCGCCGCGACCGTGGAAGAGGGTGAGCTCGATGCCCGACTCCTGCGCCCACCGGGCGATCTTCTCCTGCGCTTCGTAGAGCGCGAGGTTCGCGGCGACCGGTCCGACGTCCTTCGACGAGTCCGAGTAGCCGAGCATGACCTCGAGGCGGTTGCCGGTCTCCGCCATGCGCGCGCGGAACTCCGGGAAGGTCACGGCCTCCGCGAGGATATCCGGGGCGGCCTGCAGGTCGGCGAACGTCTCGAACAGCGGCACCACGTCGAGCACCGGGGCGTCGTCGCCGAGCGCGTGACGGGCGAGACGGTGCACGTTTGCGAGATCCGATGCGGACTGGGTGAACGACACCACGTAGCGGCCGGCCGCACGGGCTCCGCGGTCGCGCTGGATCTCGGCGATCACGCGGAACAGCTCCAGCACCTCCTCGGTCTGCGCGCTGATCGCGTCGGCGGCCTCCAGCTCCGCCAGGGCCTTCCTGTGCACCTGCGAGTGCTGACGGACCTCGAGCTCGGTGAGGTGGAAGCCGTAGGTCTCCACCTGCCAGATCAGGTGCTGCACGCCGCCGAAGGCGTGGCGCTTCGCGCCGGCATCCGCGAGCGAGGTCTGCACCGCGCGCAGGTCGACGAGCAGCTCCTCCGGGCGCGCGTATCCGCGCTCGCGGTCGCTGCTCCGGGTCGCGGCGACGCGGCGCGCGAGCACGAGCAGCACGCGACGGTGCGGCTCCTCGGGAGAGCGAGCGGCGAGTTCGGCGGCGACATCGGGCTCGGCGGCGGCGAACGCCTCCCAGAGGGCGGTGACGTCGGCGCTGGGAGGTGTGTCGTCCGCGGCGAGCGTGAGCGTGCGGCCGATGCGGTCGAGGGCACGCTCGAGACCGCGGAGCACGTGGTCCGCGGCGATCTGCGAGGCCTCACGGGTGACGGATGCCGTGACGAACGGGTTCCCGTCGCGATCGCCGCCCACCCAGGAGCCGATGCGGACGAACGCGGGGACGACGGGCGCGCTGGAGCCGGAGTCCTCGCCGCGCAGCGCGTCGTCGATGCGCCGGTACACATGCGGCACTGTGGTGAAGAGCGTCTCGTCGAACACGCCCATGACCGTGCGGACCTCGTCGGTCGGCGACGGCTTCTGCGAACGCAGCGGCGCGGTGCGCCACAGCGTGTCGATCTCCTCCAGCATCCGGCGACGGGCGCGGTGCTGCTCGGCGCCGCGCTCGCTCGCCGCATCGTGCTGGGTGAGCAGCTCGGACAGACGGCGGATGCTGGACGACACGGCGCGGCGACGAGCCTCGGTCGGGTGCGCCGTGAACACCGGGTGGAAGCGCAGGCCGGCCAGGCGACGGCGCGCCTCGTCGTCGCCGACCTCGCTCTGCAGGCGCGCGTACGCGGTCGCGACCGTGTCGGCGGCATCCTCGCGGCCCGGCTGGCCGGCGCGTTCGCGCAGCACCCGGACGCGCTGGTGCTCCTCGGCGAGGTTCACCAGGTGGAAGTAGCAGGTGAAGGCGCGGGCGACCTCGTCGGCGCGCGCGACCGTGAAGGACTCGGCGATCGCCGCCGCCCGCTCGAAGGCGTCGGAGTTCTCCTCCTCGTACGCCTGGATCGTGGCGAGACGCAGACGCTCGACGTCCTCGAAGAGGTCGTCGCCGCCGGCTTCGCGCAGCACCTGGCCGAGCAGCCCGCCCAGCATCCTGACGTCGGAGCGCATGGCATCCGGGATGCCCTGGCCGGCTTCGAAGCGGCCGATCACGCGGATGGCCTCGGTGTTCGTGGGCTCGGGAAAGCTCTGTGCGGGGGTCACCCTTCGAGAGTATCCCCGTCGGTCGGGGTGTCTGGAACGCATGACGCCCGAGGACATCCCCACCCCGCGATCTACGATGGAGGGGATGCGCATCTCAGCGAACCCCCTCCGCGGCCAGCAGTTCCCCGCCGTCCTCCTGCTCGTCGCCGCAGGGCTCGGGCTGCTGCTGGCGAACCTCCCGACGCACGATGCGCTCGCGGCCATCCTCGACTTCCACATCGCCGTGCCCGGCACCGGGCTCGATCTGTCGGTCGCGCACTGGGTGTCGGACGGGCTGCTCGCCGTCTTCTTCCTCGTCGTGGCCATCGAGCTGCGGCACGAGCTGACCCATGGCGAGCTCGACTCCCCGCAGAAGGCGGTGCAACCCGCGATCGCGGCCGCCGGCGGCGTGCTCGTTCCGATCGCGGTGTACCTCCTGATCGCCGGCAGCGGCGACACGGCGACGGGGTGGCCCATCCCGACCGCCACCGACATCGCCTTCGCCCTCGGCGTCCTGGCGATGTTCGGACGTGGTCTGCCTCCGACCGTGCGGGTCTTCCTCCTGGCGCTCGCGATCCTCGACGACATCATCGGCATCATCTTCATCGCCGTCCTCTTCGCGCACGACGTGCAGTGGCTGCTGCTCGGTCTCGGGATCATCGGGGTCGCGGTGTTCTGGCTGCTCAGCCGGCTGCTCCACGAACACGGGCATGCGCTGATCGCGGTGGCCATGGTCATCGTCGGGGTCGTCACGTGGGGCCTCGTGGCATCTTCCGGCATCCACGCCACGATCGCGGGAGTGATGCTCGGACTGGTCATGTCACCGGTCCCTGCCGGTCGCACCAGGCACGCGCTCGAGCCGACGGTGAACGGCGTGATCCTGCCCGTCTTCGCGTTCGTCGCCGCCTTCGTGGTGGTCCCCGCCGTGTCTCCGACGCAGCTGTCGCCGGCGTTCTGGGCGATCGTCGTCGCCCTCCCGGTCGGCAAGATCGTGGGTATCGGCCTGTTCGGCTGGCTCGCCATGCGTATCCGCCCGAAGGGAGCGGCGCCCGGATTGCCCTTCGCCGACATCCTGGCGGCCGGTGCACTCGGCGGCATCGGGTTCACGGTCTCCCTGCTGCTGGCCAACCTGGCCTTCGGTGCGCACGACGAGATCCGCGATCAGGCGATCCTCGGCGTGCTCGTCGGTTCGCTGATCGCCCTCGTGCTCTCCGGCATCATCGTGTCGCTGCGCGCGCGCTGGTACCGTCAGGTCGCGGCCGCCTCGTCGTGAGCGCCGCCCGCCCGGACCGCACCCCGGGGAGGATCGAAGGAGGAACCGTGAGCACTCGGCCCGAACTCCACGACGGCATGGAGGATCCGCTGCGCGCTGCGGCCGAGACCATGCGCCAGGTGCGTGAGCGCTGCGTCTGGTCGCAGCGGATCACTCATCGCGATCTCGTGCCGTACCTGATCGAGGAGTCGCACGAGGTCATCGACGCGGTCGAGAACGGCACCCGGGCCGACCTGCGCGAGGAGCTCGGCGACCTGCTCTGGCAGGTGCTGTTCCACGCGGCGATCGCGGCGCAGGATCCGGACGACCCCTTCGACATCGACGACGTGGCCGAGACCCTGACCGAGAAGATGGTGCGCCGGCATCCGCACGTCTTCGCCGGAGAGGTGGCGACGACGCCGGAAGAGGTCCTCGTGCACTGGAATGCGGCGAAGGCCGCCGAGAAGCGCACCAGGACGAGCGTGCTCGACGGTGTTCCCCGGGGGATGCCGGCGCTCGCGCTCGCGCAGAAGCTCGTGGGGCGGGCAGCGGGAGCGGGGATCGTGCCGCAGGCCGAGCCTGCCGCTCCGGCATCCGAGGCCGAGCTCGGAGACGCGCTCCTCGCACTGGTGGCGACGGCTCGCACCGAGGGCTGGGATGCGGAACGCGCGCTGCGCGAGAGACTGCGGATGCTGGAAGACGAGGTACGCGTCGCCGAAGCGGCGTCCTGACACCCGGAGGCTCGGCCGCCGCGCCGGACCTGGGAAGATGGGAGCGTGGCTACTGTGAACCCGCCGCGCGGCATGCGCGACATCCTCCCCGCCGACAAGGCCCGCCGTGAGCGTGTGCTCTCCGTCATCCGCGATCGTTACCTCGCGCACGGATTCGACGAGATCGAGACCCCGGTCGTGGAGGACTACGACCGTCTGCACGCCGGCATCGGCGGCGACAACGAGAAGCTGTCGTTCAACATCCTGCGGCGGGGCCTCGACGCCGACGCGATCCGCGAAGCGGCGGATGATCCGGCCGAGCTGTCCGATCTCGGGCTGCGGTATGACCTGACCGTGCCGCTCGCCCGGTTCTACGCGAGCAACCGCGGGCAGCTTCCCGGCGTGTTCCGCTCCATCCAGATCGGGCCGGTCTGGCGCGCCGAGCGTCCGCAGAAGGGGCGCTACCGCCAGTTCGTGCAGTGCGACATCGACATCATCGGCGACGACTCCTCGCGCGCCGAGGCCGAGCTCATGGTCGCCTCCCTCGACGCGGTCGACGCGCTCGGACTCGAGGGCGCGACGGTGCGGATCAATGACCGGCGAGTGCTGGACTGGATGCTCGACAGCTTGGGCTTCACCGCCGACGAGCGCCCTGGCGTGCTGATCACGATCGACAAGCTCGACAAGATCGGCCCCGAGGGCGTCGGTGCCGAGCTCCGAGAGCGGGCTCTGCGTCAGGGGAGCAGCACGGATCCCGTCGACGCGTTCGAGGAGTTCCTGCGGCGTCCGCAGACCATGGAGTACCACCCGTACGGCGAGCGGCAGATCCGCAAGGCGCTCCCCGACGGTGCGCCGGACGAGATCGTCGCGCACCTGGTCGGCATCGGCGACGCTGTCGCCGCCGGGCGTGCTTCGACAGAGCCGACCGAGATCCCGCTGGTCTTCGATCCGTTCCTCGTGCGGGGGATGGGCTACTACACGGGGACGATCTTCGAACTCGCACATCCCTCAGTCGCCTACTCGCTCGGCGGCGGTGGACGCTACGACGGCATGATCGGCCGCTTCCTCGGTCAGCAGGTTCCCGCCGTCGGGTTCTCGCTCGGCTTCGAGCGCTTGGTCGACCTGGTCACCGCGGAACCGGATGCCGCGGCCGAGGCGGTCGTGCTCATCCACGACGCCGACGTGCCCGTGAGCGAGCTCGTCGCGTACAAGGCCCGCCTCATCGCGGGCGGCGCTCGGGTGCGTCTGGAGCGTCGGACCAAGAACCTCAAGGCGCTGCTCGAGCGCTCGGCTGCCGACGGCTACACCGCATTCGCGACCGTGTCGACGGGGGCGCGCGAGCTGGAGCTCAAGCCGCTGAACTGACGGGTTCGAGCGCGGTGGCGTCACTCCTCGAGTTGACACCTGTTGTCGTATTCGAGCCTGGATTCCGGCGTGAGGTGTCACCTCGAGGAGTTGCCGCTTCGCTCGGGAGTGAACGCGGAGTGATCCGTTCACGCCACGTTCACGCCGGTCGTGTCGAATCGTGGCGTGAGCCGTTTCCGCGTCCTCGTGCTCCGGGGTCTTGTCACCGGTCTCTCGGTCGCCGCCGTCCTCGCCGGCATCCGCCTCGTCCTCACGCGGCAGGCGGCTCTCGCCAGGGAGCGGATCGGGAAGCCGCTCGGCGAGGAGTCGCTGGATGCCGATCGCGTGTGGCGGGCAGGGCTCGACGGAGACCCGATCGACCTGCTCATCCTCGGCGACTCGATCGCGGCCGGCCTCGGAGCGGAGCGGCGCAAGGAGACGCTGGGCGGGCGCCTCGCGAAGGGCACGGCACGACGGATGCGGCGCCCCGTGCGCCTGCACACCGCGGCGATCGTCGGCTCGGAGTCGCCGGACCTGCCCGCGCAGCTCGACGTGCTGCCAGAGGGCTACCGTCCGCAGGTCGCCGTGATCGTCGTGGGCGGAAACGACGTGACGCACCGCCTTCCGCCTTCGCTCTCGGCCCAGCATCTGCACGAGACGATCCGACGGCTGCGCGAGGTCGGCGCCGAGGTCGTCGTCGGCACCTGTCCCGACCTCGGCGCGCTGCGCCCGGTGCCGCAGCCGCTCCGGCGTCTGGCCTCCAGCATGTCGCGGCGTCTCGCCGACATCCAGGCGGAGACCGCGCGGCACGCGGGTGCCGAACCCGTCGATCTGCGCCGCGCCGTCGGGCCGATGTTCTTCGACGAGCCGGAGGCGATGTTCAGCCTCGACCGCTTCCACCCGAGCGCCCTCGGATACCGGCGCACGGCAGAGGCGCTGCTCCCTGCCGTGTGCCGGGCGGCCGAGGTCGCCGTCAGCTCGCGGCGTCCGCCGGTGCAGAGCTGAACGACTCGGCCCATTCCGCCACGCGACGGCTGCTCTCCTCGTCGGAGATGTCCTCGACGCGGGTCATCACCGACCAGCGCACGCCGAACGGGTCGCGGATGCTGGCGTACCGGTCGCCCGACACGAACGGCGCCGGCGCTTCGCGTACGGTCGCTCCCGCCGCGACGGCCTTCTCGACCACGGCATCGACGTCGGACACGTACAGGCCCATGGAATAGCAGTCGTCGTCGCCTGCGGGGGCGGCGACCAGGTGGTAGTCGGGACTCGGCTCGCCGAGCTGGAGGAGTCCGAGCCCGAAGTCGAGGTCGGCGTGGGCGACGACGCCGCCGAACTCGGTCACGTCGACGACCCGCGCGCCGAAGACGTCCCGGTAGAACTCGATGGCCTGCTTCGCTCCGGGGATCGCGAGGAAGGGTGTGAGCGACGTGGCGCTGTTCGGTCGTCCGTTGGTCGTGTACGCGCCGTTGGCGCCGGTGGTGGGGGTCTCATCAGTCATGTCCTCACGGTAGGAGGGGCGGGATGCCGGCGGCTTGAAGATCCGCGCCAACCTCGGCCGCATCGGTGTCGGGGTCGGACCCTACGCTGGGCCCATGGTGAATCCGACCCGCGGCATCCTGTATCCGGCACGACTGCCGGAGTTCCATCGCCTGCCGGCGCCGGCCGATGCGGTGGAGCTCGTCACCTGGTTCTGGATCCCCGAGTGGGACATCGAGCCAGGGCGCTCGTCCCGGCAGGAGATCGTCTCGTATCCCGCGCTCAACCTCGTGGTCGAGTCGGATGGCGTCGCGCTGTCGGGGGCGACGACCCGCGTGTCCCATCGCGACCTGCGCGGACGCGGATGGGCGGTGGGCGCCCTGCTGCGCCCCGCCGCGGTGGCCGCGCTGATCGAGGAGCCGGCGCTACTGATCGACTCGGAGGCGCGGTTCGACGCGCCCGACCTGCTCGACGCCGTGAGCTCGGCCATGGGCTCCGGCGAGGGGCACAGGGAGCGTGCGGTGGCGGCGTTCTCCCGCTGGCTCCGCGAGCGGATCGGCCTGCCAGACGACGCGGCGCGTCAGGCGAACGCCCTGACCGACATGCTGATGGGGGAGGACGCGGCGCTCACGCCCGAGGAGGCGGCGACGCGCCTGGCCGTGTCGGTGCGCACACTTCAGCGGATGACGCACCGGCACATCGGGTTGTCGCCCGCCGCGATGATCCGGCGCCGCCGTCTGCAGGAGGCCGCCCTGCTCGTCCGAGAGGAACCGGCGGCCGACCTCGCGACGATCGCGGCCGAGCTCGGCTACTCCGACCACGCGCACCTGACGAGGGACTTCCAGGCCGTGCTCGGGATCGCGCCGCGGACGTACCGCTCGGAGTCAGCAGCGGAGTCAGCTGCCGAATCGGCGACCGGCGAGGTGCAGGCGCAGCATCCGGTACCCGACGCCGAGGATGACGACGGCCGTCCCGACCAGTGACGCGATGACCGGCAGGCTGTTCACGAGCACCAGGCAGCCGAGCGCTCCGACGATCTGCAGCACGCGCGGATAACGGCGCGCGGATCCGGTCTGCCGGAACGCCGCCGCATTCGCGATCAGGTAGTACAGCAGTACGCCGAAGGAGGAGAACCCGATCGCGTCGCGCAGATCCGCGACGAGCACGATGACGATGACGATCGCGGCGATCACGATCTCGGCGCGCTGCGGCACCTGATGACGCTCGTCGACCTTCGCCAGGAACCGCGGCACGTCGCCCTCCCGGGCCATCGCGAGGGTCGTGCGGCCGATGCCCGTGAGCAGGGCGAGCAGCGCGCCGAGAGAGGCGGCGGCCGCGGCGACCCGGATGAGGGGTGCCAGTGCGGGCCAGCCGGCGGCGACGAGAAGGTCGGCCAGCGGTGCGGTCGAGGAGGCGGCATCGGCGCCGAGCACGAGGATGACCGCGAGGCCCACCAGGGCGTAGACGACGACCGCGCCGCCGAGGGCGAGGACGATGGCGCGGGGGATCGTACGGGCGGGATCGACGACCTCTTCACCCATGGTCGCGATCCGCGCGTAGCCGGCGAACGCGAAGAACAGCAGCCCGGCTCCCTGCAGCACGCCGTATGCCGAGGCATCCGGGAGTGGGGGAGGCGAGGCCGCGGAGGCCGACCCGAATCCGACCGCGACCGCGACGGCGAGGCCGAGCAGCGAGCACGCGACGAGGATCCGGGTCAGGAGGGCTGTGCGGGTCACGCCGAAACAGTTGACCGTGGCGAGCGCCGCGACAGCGACGACGGCGACCGGCGTCTGCCAGCCCTCGGGAGCGGCGTACGCGGCGAACGTCATCGCCATCGCCGCGCAGCTCGCGATCTTGCCGATCACGAAGCTCCACCCCGCGATGAATCCCCACCATGGTCCGATCTCCGCGCGGGCGTAGGCGTAGGTTCCGCCGGCGACGGGATGCACGGCCGCGAGCTGGGCAGACGAGGTGGCGTTGCAGAACGCCACGACGGCGGCGATCGCGAGAGCGATGAGGATCCCGCTGCCGGCGACACCCATCGCGGGGGCCCACACGGCGAACACGCCGGCGCCGATCATCGAACCCAGGCCGATCGCGACGGCGTCTCCGAGAGTCAGTCGGCGGGCGAGGGGCATGACGACATCGTCGCATGCCCGGGTGAACGGCAGGAGTCCGGTCAGCTCCGCGACGCGGTGACGCGCTTCTTCTCGCGGATGTAGACCTCCCGGCGCACCTTCGCGACGACATCGCCGTCACGGTCGGTGATGACGGTCTCGAACCACTCGAGCACCTTCGCTCCGCCTCGGGCGCGCTCGCGGATCTCGTCGGCCTTCTCCTTCGACACCTCGAACTCGGCGGTGAGCACGCCGCGACCGGGCTTGAGGAACTCGATCTCTCCGCGGGTGTCCCACACGACGTGGTCGCGTCCGAGCTGATGCATCACCAGCATGAAGAAGTAGG
>Ga0307406_10000711_pt1 | contig 18736 bp, 15 predicted proteins | sample 322Cmetagenome_3_FD_203706 | JGI IMG/M metagenome (GOLD analysis project Ga0307406, IMG submission 203706) | Maize rhizosphere microbial communities from greenhouse at UC Davis, California, United States - 322HYB-C-2 | ecosystem: Host-associated > Plants > Roots > Rhizosphere > Soil | place...
GACGAGACGTCGACGTTTCGGAGCACGTTCGAGACGTCGCCTACGAGGCCGCCGGAGGGGCTGTTGCTTCCGAACGCGTTGGCGATGGCCGCGGGGTTTGACGTTCGCTGGCGCCCGCCGCCGCTTCGCTCTTTGGGTACGGGTGGAGCGGCAGCCGCCGCCTCTTCAGCGGCCGCTGCGTCCTCCGTCGGCTCCGGCATGTCGAACGTGACCGCAATCGGACGCTCGTCGCGGGGAAGCAGCTGCATGGGCAGCGTTCTCGGACCGAAGTACACGAAGGCAAGCCACGCAATGCCAAGTGCAACCGAAAAGGCGTACGACGACAGCAGCGCGCGGCCCTCTTCGCCAGCGAACTCGTAGTGGAGCGAGCGACTGAACGACTCGTCGGGGCCGCGCTCGCGCGCCGGGGGCGGCTCCGGAGGCACGGGACTGTTGGGCGTGACCGCGCTACTCATGTCAACTCGGCCTCACGCCCACATCCGTAATGTGACTGACCTGCAGCGTCAGGTTGCGAAAACCGGCCACCCGGGCCGTCTGCATAACGCGAGACAGCAGGTCGTAGCGCATCGTGCGGTCGGCCTGGATGGCCAGCGGCGCGTCGATGGATTGCCCGTTCGGGATGCGCCGCAGCGCGCGAATGGAGTCGGCCTTGGCGCGGAGTGCGGCGTACAGCGGCGGGATCAGCAGTGGCTGGGCGGGGTTGTCGGACCGCGCCTGGGCCGCCTCGAGCGTGCTCATCACCGGCCGACCCGCGAGGGTGACCTGCGGCCCGATGCCTAACGTGATCTGCTGCAGAGCCGGCTGGCCGACCCGCGACTCGGGCAGGTTGACCCCGCGTACCACCGGCGCGAGCTCGCCCACGGTGGCCGTCACGAGCGTGAAGAAGACGACCGACACGAACGTGTCCACCAGCGGGACGAGGTTGAGCTGGACGAGCCGGAACTTGTTGAATTGCGCCGCGCGGCGCGCGAGCCGCGCGGCGCGCGCGCGGTTGTGCGAGCCACCCATGGCCTTGACAGGTTCCATCGACCCCGGCGGCGTGATCTGCGAGCTCACCGCGTCACCGGAGTCGGCCGACGGTCTACGGCGGCAACCTGGGTCGCGCGCGTGCGGTTTCCGAGCGAGATCCCGGAGAACTGCGCGACCCGGAGCCGCTCGAGCACGTGGATCAGGTCATCGTACGCCACGTCGTCAGCGGGAACGACCACGACGTCCGCGTTCTGCGGGTAGCGTCGCCGAATCTCCGTCATGACCGACTGCAGCGTGTCGAGGGACGCGCCCTGCACGCCCGAGATCTCTTTTCGGAAACCACCTTGACCGGTGTGCTCGACGAGCAGCTTGTCGCGATCGACGCGCACGGCGAGCAGGAGGTTGAGCGCATTCTGCGGCGCGGACGTGGCCTGCTGCGCCGTGATGACGACCGGCGGAAGCGTCAGGTCGTACGACGTCAGCGCAGCGAGTGCCGCCCCCTGATAGGTCAGCAGGGAGAAGAATACCACCGACGTCAGGATGTCGACCAACGGCACGAGGTTCAGGTGCCCCGCGTCGGTCAGCGATGCCCGTTCGGCGCGCCGCTGCTTCGATCGGAGGTAAACCGATGCCACGACGCCTGCCTAACGATGGCCCAGCCGCACGTCCGGCCGGTCGATGAGCGCGTTGATCAGCCGAACGGAGAACTCATCGATGTGCTCGATGATCGTCTCCGCCTGACTCACGAGATACGCGTGCGCGACCGATAGCGGCACGGCCGTGAGCAGTCCGAATCCCGTGGCGTTCAGCGCAATGGCGATGCCTGACGCGAGTCGCTCCGACCGCTCGGCGGCAGCGGCCATCGACACCGATTGGAACGCCGCGCGCAACCCGAAGATCGTTCCGAGCAGACCGAGCAGCGTCGCCACGTTCGCGAGCATCGGGAGATACTGCAGACGACGCGTCAGGCGCGGGATCACCGCCAGTGCCGCGGCATCGGCCACGTTCTGGAGGTCGGACTCGTCACGGCTGCGACTTCGCAGGATGAGGAGGCCCATATCCGGCAGCGCCGCATTCGACTGTGCACAGAGCTTGATCGCATCCTCGATCTTGCCCGCACGGACCAACTGGATCACGCGTTCAATGAACGCGCGCCCGTTGATCTTCGACCGAATGACGATCGTGTAGAACCGCTCCAGAAACACGGCGAGGCCAATGACCGCGACGAGCAGGATCGCGTTCATGACGGGACCGCCGTTGCGGTACCACTCGAGCAACGTGTTCATCTCAACAGTCTCCGGCGAGCGTGGGGTTCGGGAGCGCGCGATCGTCGGTCGCGGATCGGCGCAAAAAGTGGCGTCGTCGCCAGTAAGACGACGACGTGAATCCGCTTACCGTCTCAGAGGAGCAGGAGGCGTGCCCGACGGAGGACGAGGTGCCGACGGAGGACGAGCAGTGGAGTCCGCTGTAGACCGTGAGGTCGTGTCGGACCGAGTTGCCGACTTCGCCGAGATGATGTCGATTGGCGGCAGGATCGAAGGCCAGAAGTCGTGGTCGAAAAAGCCGGGCACGAGCACACGACGACTATACGCCGGTGTCTCGCGCGGTCGCACCGTAACCACCTGCGGTGTCGGCACCTGACCGCGAATCTCAATGGTCGATGGCCGTCTCGGCGCCTGCGTCCGTGGCTGCCGGGTCGGCTGCTGCGCATTCGCCACGGCTGACGGGAGCGACGCGAAGGTCGCGAGCACGACAACCATTGTGACGCACCGCACCAAACCGCGGGTCACGACGCGGCCGACTCTCGGTATCATCGCTCACCTCCCGGCCCGGTTGGTGGGGTTGCAGGCACATTGCCGGCCAGCGCGTCGCGCGTTCGGTTGACCCACTCGTTAGCGATCTGCTCCTGTTGTGCCTTCTCCAACAGCGCTTGCCACGTCGCACGCGCCGCGTCGTAGTACTGCATGGCCTGACGGTCTGAGCCTGTGTTCGCCGCGGTCCGTTCTGCCGCGGTCAGATTTACCGGCAGACGGACGTGCTTCACGAAGTCGCCGTACTCCCACTGCGCGAGCCCGACGTAGTACGTGGCGGCGGCGAGATACAACGGCGATCCCGTCTGGATCGCTTTCGTGAAATGGTCCGACATTGCCTTGAGCATCTGCTGCTTTTGTCGCGATGCCTTGGCCACGCCAGCCGCGTTCAGCTGGGACTTGGACGGAATCACGAGGCGCAGTGCCTTGTACTGCGGGAACATCGCGGCACCGGCTCGGAATTCCTGCTCCGCGACGCGGGCCGAGCATGCCGAGCGGAGCTCTGGCGGTGGCGAGGCCGTGCATAACGAGCTGAGCTCGCGTGCGACGCTGAGTGAGTCGCCGCGTGCACGCATGATCGACAACCGCGTGGACTGCGCCTGTGGTGCCCGCGGGTCTCGCGGAAATCGATCCGCGAAGGTGCCGTACGCGCGGGATGCCGCCACGCTATCGGGCACCTCCAGATACGTCACTGCGGCATTGTATTGCGCGTCCGGCGCCCGTCGGTCGCGAGGGTACGCCGCGGCGAACGCTTCGTACGCCAACGCGGCGTCGCGCTTCCGCTTGAGCGAGTCGAGCGTGGACGCAATCCGCACCATCGCGTCGGGCCGTCCCTCCCACGATGGGTTCTCGGCTACCACCCTTTGTAGCGCCGTCAGCGCTTCCTCCCGCCTGCCGGACTCCTCGAGGAGTTGCGCGCGCAGCGCCTGATACTGTGCGTGGTACTGGTATTTCGGGTATTGCGTCGTCAGGCGGTCGGCGAGCGCAATGGCCCGGTCGCGCGCTTTCTGCGAGGCGGCCGCATCCCCGCGCCGGCGGGCGTCGTTGTCCGCCAACAAGTACGTCTCGATCGCATCGCGCAGCGCGTCGGGCGCCTTGTCGGATGTCGGATTTTTGTCCGCGAACGCCACGTACACGCCTTCGGCGGCGCGCTCGAAGTTGCCCGATCTGATGAGCGTGTCGGCGTACGATGACGCCGCCGCGGTGCGAACGGTGGCGATGGAGTCCGCGAGCCCTCGCTTGCCACCCTGACGCGCGGAGCTCTGCGCGAGCTCCCACTGAGCCTGCGCCGCATCGTATTTGCCTGACCGGTAGAGCGCGTCGCCGACGAGCTTCTGCGCGTTAGGCGTCAGCGAATCGTTCGGGTACCGCTGCGCGTACGTGCGGAAGGTCGTCTCCACGACATCCCAGCGCTGCGCTTCCAGTGCGCGGCGGCCCTTCTGCATGAGCGCGGTGCGCGACACGTTGCTCGCCGGAAAGCGCGCGGCGAATCGATCGACCGACGCGAAGAGCGAGTCCTGCGCGGCGATGTCGCGCGGGTTCTTGGCGAGCGCCGAGTCGAACGCCACGATCGCATTGCGTCCGGCACGCTCCGCAACCGCACCCGTCGAATCGCTGGGATAAGCGTACGCGGTCCGCGAGTACTCCGTGCCGGCGCGAGCGTACTCACCCGTGCTGAACAACGCCTCGGCGAAGTACGTGTTCACCGCCTGCGCGCTGTCCGACTTGGCGAACTCACGGAGATATCGTTCGTACAGCGACGCGGCGGCCGCGTACTTCTGCTTGTCGCGACCCCGCTGCGCCTCCGCGAGGCTGTACTGCGCGGCCTGACGAAGCGCGATCTCTCGAACGACGGCCGCGCTGTCGATCGCGGCCGCGTTGTTCGCGTTCGCCTGCGCCCATTGCGAGCCCGGACCGAACCGGTTCACGAGGTCCAGGCGCGCCTGTTGTGCGCGCTCCGGCTCCAGCATGCGATTCTCATACATGTCGATGATCTCGCGCTGAAGCCCGATCGCGTTGGAATCGTTCGGCGCCTGCGTGATCACAGCCTCGTACGCGTCGGCCGCTCGCCCAAAGTCGCCCTGCTCCTGCAGGTTGAACGCGACACGGCGCATCACGGGCAAGCGGTAGTCCGCTCCACCGTGCGCAGCGAAGTAGCGGTTGGCCGCTTCAGCGCCACCGACTTGCGTGAACGCGACGGCCATGTACTCGATGGTCTCACTCCGCAGACCGAGACGCGCCTGCTGCTGCGGGCTCAGCTTGTCATAGGCGTCGATGAGGCGACCAAACACATCCACGGCCTTGGAGTATTCGGCCTGGGAGGTTTGTGTCGCCTGGTTGTAATACGACCAGCCGAGCTTGTAGAGCGACAGGAAGTAGATGTCGCCATCCTTCGGCGCCACCGCAGCCGCCCGTTCGTACGCGGCGGCCGCGCGGGCAAAGCTGGTTCGTCGCGCTGCGCCGCGCTGGGTCGACGCGATCTCGAAATACGAATCGCCAAGCCGGAAGAGCGCCTCGCTCGTGAACGCCGTGCTATCCTTGGCTACCGTCGAGAAGGCCTTCACGGCATCGGAGTGTCGCTGCTCCTGCGAGTACAGCGTCCCGAGCGTGTACGCCGCGGCGTCGCGACGCTCGAACGTCGGGTAGGCGGTCAACAGCTCCTGGTACCGCGCGATCGCCTCCTGGTAGTCCGGGCGCGCGGTCGTGTCGCTCCCGGACCGCTGGCTTTCCGCAAACCGCTCGTCGGCACGCCGGACCAGCAGTTCCCCGAGCTGCATCAACGCACGTGGACGCAGCGCGCTTTTCGGATACTGCTCGAGAAACCGCTCGAGGCGGATGATCGCGGTGTCGCCCGCGGGACCGTTGTACGCGGACCGCGCGACGTCGCCAGCAGACGTGGCGGTTGTAGTCGCCGCCCGCCGGGCACGCGACGTGTCCTGCTGAGCAACGCCCGCCGACGTCACTGTCGGGACGCCAAGCGCCAGGAACGCACAAAGGGTCAATCGACGCATTGCCTAACGCCTCCGCTCCGGATCCCGGTTCCGCGACGACCCCGCGCTGCCCGCTCGGCCGACGGCGCGGGGCTCGTCGATGGCGCGGAAGAAGGTGGCGCTCGCGACGCCGAACTGCGCCGCCTCCGTGGTGCGCTGCAGGTCCGCAATCAGCCGTCCGGCGCGCGCGGAAAGCTCCGCGTTCACAGCCGCCACGGCCTCGCCTTCCGCGGCATTCCGCCGCGATTCCGCGTCGGCGAGCGCTTGCCGTGCACGCTGAACCTCCGGTGTATCGCCGCCGTGAAGCGTGCCGAGCGCGCCGCTGACGTCACGCCGCGAACCGGCGTACGCGGATTGCATGGCCGCGAGCACCCCCCTGGCGGTCGCGTCGCGCGTGCGGAGTGCGTCCCGCGCCACGAACACGGGATGGTGCGCGATCGCTCGATCGAGGCCCTGCGCCGCGAGCTCGGCGATCTTCGCATACGCCGCGGCTGTCGCAACCTCGTCGTCGAGCGCGGCACGGTCTTCGGCACTCCCGCGCGAGGCCAGGGCGCTGCGAAGGCTGTCGGCGGTTTTTGCGTTCTCCGCCGCGAGGGATCGCGTGCCCTCGATCTCACGACCGAGCATGTCACGAACACGCGTCTCGGCGGTAGACAGGAGCTGGTCGAGCCGCGCGATCGAATCCGCGAGCGCCTGATAGTTCACCGACATCGCACCGAGCTGCCCGCTGTCGGCCGCGAGCGAACCGCCTAGCTGCGAAAGCAGCGCGATCTCGCGCTGCTGCGCGTCGAGCTGCTGACTCAGACGGTAGCGGGCGACGCCTACCGCCGCATCCGCGGCGGTGAGGTTCTGCGAGCGGACCGCGACATCGCCGAGTTGTTTCGACGCCGATGCAGGCGTGAACAGCACGCGCTTGACGATCGTCGGAGCTCGCGCCGCGATCGAATCGAGACGCGCGGCGTCAGGCGCGGCCAGAACGGCTAGCGGACCGCCGCCGGCCGGGGGCGTCGACGAGGTCGCGCCGAACGAGCCAAGCACATCGCCGGCGGTCGATGAATCGCGCAGCGCCAGCGCCTTGGCGTTAGGATCGCCGAGGGCGAGCATCTCGGCGGAACGGCTGGTGACGAGCGCGCGCGACAAGTCCGCGATCGCGGCGTTCGTCTGCGCCTGGAGCAGTGCGATGCCGGCCGAGGATGAATCGGCCACGCGCTGAAAGACACGCTCCGCGTCGGCCGACCGGCCAAGCTCGAGCTGCGCCTGCGCCGCCATGAGTCGCGCCTCGTCGGACTCGGAGCGATTCGGGTAACGCGTGGTGAAGTCACTGAACGCCTGCGCGGCCTGGTCGACACGTTCGAGCTTGTAGAGTGCCCACGCCCGCGTGAGGAGCGCCGGGGCGGCCAACTGGCTGCTATCGCCAATGGCCCCGGCAATCCGGACTGCGTCCTCGTAACGCCGACCTTCGTACGCCACCTGCGCGGCGGTGAGATGCACCTGATCGGCGAACGCGCCTGTGGTTCCGGTCGCAACCGCCTCCAGAGACGCGATCGCATTCGCCGCGTGGGCGGTGTCGGACCGGATCTGCGTCAGCGCTTCCATGTACTTCGCGTACGGCGCAAACGACCCGTTCGACGCGCTGGCCCGCGCGAACGCCGCGCGCGCGCCCCCAAGATCGCCAGAACGATACGCTGCCAGGCCGGCGACAAGAGGGCTCAACCCGGTAGCATCGGTCGAGGTTTGAGTGCGCGACAGTGTAGCGACCCGCGCGTAGTCTCCGCTGCGATACGCCTCGACCAGCAGCTGAGGCCGAAGCACCGATGCATAACGAGTCGAGCCGCCGGCCAGTCCCTCCGCCTCCCGCCGGAACGCCGACAGCATGCCGAGCCGATAGTAGGTCTGCGAGAGCAGGAAGTGCAGCGCGGCCCGCTCCGGCTCACCGAGTCCGGCCGAGTCCCGCCTGACTATGGCCGAGACGCGCTCGAGCCGGCTCAGCGCCGGGTACGGTCGATCCATCGCGAGCTCGAACATCGCGACGCGCACCTCGGCATCGACGGTTCGCGTCAGCTCGCCCGATGCCGGGCTCCGGGTCTGCGACGCGGCCGCGGGCGGCGGGCCGAACGTCTTGCGAACGGAGTCGAGAATGATGGTTCGCGAGGTATCACGCTTCGTCGACTGCGCGGTCATAGCGCGCGGCACTGACGCGCCGGCGAGCGCCGCGACGGCAAGCGGCCCGATGATGGTTCGCGGCACGCGTCGCATCAGAACTGCCCGCTGCCCCGACCCGCCCACGATGTGGACGTCACCTGCCCATTCCTCACCGAGAACTGCACGTACGTGACCGCTTGCTGCGCGGCGGGCACGTTCGCCGTTCCCGTCAGGGTTCGGCCATCCACCGTCACCTGGATCGCGATCGCATGATCGCTCGGGATGACCGGCGAGCGATACACCTCGTCTACCGCGCCTCGCGCGAGCGCGCCACTCGCCAGTGCGGAGTACGTGCGCGGGTCGCTCGACACGTTGTCCACCGAGACGACGGCCGACTGCACCGTCTGCCCCTGCGACGAGTCGGCACGCAACAGGACCACGAGGATGGCGCCCGATCTTCCACCGACGGCGCTGCTGAGGCCAGCGAATCGGTCGCGCTGGGCAGTGAGGTTCGTCTGCGACGTCGCCAACAGCGCGTCGAGCTGTTGCAGCGCGGTCTCCTCGTTGGTCAGGAGCAGCGCCTGCGCGCGCTCCTGTATCGTCTGGGCGATGAGGTTCTCGAGGCGGGCCTCCACCTGCGCGCGCTGGCCTTTCACATCGGCGAGCGCCTTTTCGGTTTGGTCGAGCTCCTTCGAGAGCTGGTCGCGCTTGACCTTGTACTTGGGATCTGACTGCGCGAGCGCGCTTTGAGGGAGCGAGATCGAGAGTGCGAGGGTCACCGCGGCCGCGGTAACCAGTACGCGTGTGGTCATGAGACCCGTTCCGCCGTGTGGGAAGCGGTGAATCGGCATCGGCCTACGGTTTTGCGGGCGGCGGCACGCCGCGCTGTTGTTCCAGTCGCTTGAGCCGATCCTCGAGACGTCGCAGCGTTTCCTTCTCTTGTCGCAACTGCGTTTCCACCGCTGCGCGCCGCTGCTCGAGCTCGAGCAGATTCTGTGCTTCGTACCGATCGAGCTCCGACTGAAGTGACGCGACACGCCGCTGACGATCGCTGATGTCAGCCAGCAGTTGATCGCGCTCGTGCGTGAGCCGCTCTGCGCGTTTCTGCAGGAAGTCGCCGTGCACCAGGCCCAATACATTGCTCTGCCAGCCGAGTGTGAAGGCGATCTTGCGATAGTTGTAATAGCGCTCCGGCGTGAGTCCGGCGGAGGACGGCTCGCTCGATCCGGCGCCCAACTCCGTCACGTAGAAACCCGCGCGCAGTCCGCGATACACCGCCGACGCGCCAAGGTTGAAGTCCCACGCGTTGTTCTCGGCCATCACGTTGACGCGGAAGTCCGGCGTGACGGGAAAGTCCGCCATCACTCCGTAGAAAAATCCGCCGGTCGCGTTCTTCGCATACGCGGCGCCGAGCCCGCCGTCGTCGCTGAACAACCCGTTCCCGGCCCCGAGTGTGAGACTCAGGCCCATGCCGTGGAATTGGTTGATCACCAGGCTCTTCGTGGCAACGGCGTAGAGCGTGGGCGCGGTATCGAAACCCAGGTGGAGCGAATCGGGCTCATGTCGCGAGTCGGGGTTTGCGCCGTTCGGCGGAAGGATCTCGTAACCCACCCCGAAGCGATCGATGTGGCTGTACTTCCCGAGATTGCGCACGCCCACCGCCACGGCGGGCAACCACTTGAGGACACCGCCACGAAGGTTCAGATCCTCCTCCGTGACCAACACGCCACGGAGGAAGAACCCGTATTCCGGGTTGCTGGAGTAGAAGGCGACACCACCTTCCAGACGACCGAGCGCCGAGCCCGACAAGGTGAACTGCGAGTTCATCCGGTCGCTGTAGTTGACGTTCGTCATGCGCGGGTCGGCGCGGAAGCGCTTCGCCGAATAGTTGAGCGCGAAATCGCCGCTGAGCGGCGACGCCCAGGCGACGGGGATGTCGATGAGCCCGGAGCCCCAATAGAGCGTCTGCGGGAAATCCTGCTGGGCCGCCGCGCCGGTCCACGGTGCGATGCCTAACGCCAGCCCGGCAAGCACGACCCGAACCTGCATCGTCAGCGACCCTCCGGTGGCTTCTTGGTGGGCGGCTGCGGCGGCCGACCCTGCTCGATCTCCTTCAACCGATCGCTCGCCCGTTTGACGGCGTCGCGCTCGGCCTGCAACTCCTGCTCGAGCTGCTGGCGCCGCTGCTCCATCCGTGCCAGCTGGCTGCTTTGAGCCTCCGTGAGATCCTTCTGGAGCTGTTCGATGCGGCGTTCCCGTGAGGCGATCTCGTAGCGCAACTGCTGGCTCTCGCGCGTTAGGTCGGCCACCTGAGAGCGAAGCACCATCCCGTGCGCAATGTCCCGGACGTTCCCGAAGTATCCGATCGAGAAGTTGAACTTCGCGTAGTTGTACACGTTGAAGCCTTCGGCCTCGCTCCCTCGGCCGCCCTCCTCGAGCTCCGTGCCGTAGAAGCCGACCGTCACGCCTCGCCACTCCGCGACGGCACCGGCGTTCCAGTCCCACCCATCGTTTTCCGCAAGCAACGTCACACTGCCATTGGACCATGGGTGCATAACGAGTCGGCTGCCCAGGAACAGGCCCTTGGCGATCGTGCCACGGTTGTTGTACTGGTCGCCGAGGCCACCGTCGTCACGGAAAAGCCCATTTCCGTACCCGAGGCTGAACGACATCGACATCTGGCCGTTCTTCGAGTAGCCGGACAGAGGCACGTCCTTGGTCGCCACGGCGTACAGCGTCGGTGCCGTCTTGAAGTTGTCATAACGCGACACGACGATCTCGTCGGACTGCCCAGTGCTGTCGTATCGCACGTCGTGGCCAATGAGGAATCGATCTTCGTGCTTGAACTTCCCGATGTTGCGCGCGCCAATGGCGAAGGCAGGCATGTAGCTCCGGCCGAAGTCGCCGTCGCGAACGAGCAGCGCCTGCCCGAAAAAGCCCCACTCGGGATTCTGGCTATAGAGCGACACGCCAACCGATGCGCGTCCACCCCAGTGCGTGTCGATCGCGAAGTTGGAGTTGAGGCGCGAGGCGAGATTACTCCCGGAGGGATCGTCGAACGACGGGATGTCCTTTGCCGAAATCGTGAGCCACGAGTCGGCACTCCGCCGCGATACCCAGGCCGCAGGCGTGTTGATGTAGCCGGCGCCGAATTGCATCGTCTGCGTGTACGGTTGCGGCGGCGGCTGCACCACTTGCTGAGCGCGCGCGGAAGACATGGCGACGCCGGTCGCGCACGCGACCATCATCCACGCTCTCGTCCGCGGGCGTTGGCGCATCAGCCCTCCCGACTAATGAAGCGATTCGGCGTTAGCTCGCGAAGCGCAACGGAACGAACGACGGCACAACCACGGCACGACTGCACCGCGACCAACTGGCCTGTCGTCGTGGAGGTTGTCATCGCCGGGATCGCAGGCGCGACTCCGGCGAGCGGGGGTGCAAGACGTATGCCCCATAATAGTAGTGATCGAGCGAACAAACGTAGCCTCGCCTGTGACCCGTGCGGTATCTTTCCGCCACGCAACTGCGGCTCACGCGGCTCAGCCGTAAACTCGCGCGCCGACTCCATCACGGTACACCGTCCGATGAACATCGATCTCCGCATCGCCACCGTCAGCGTTCTGCTCGTCGTGAGCGCCGGATGCAAAGGCGCCGAGGATGCGCGCGCGAAAACGCCACCCGCCGCGAGTGCCACCCCGGCTCCTCAATCCGCGCCGGGTGACGTGGCCATGCCCGCAGCAGCAACCACCGCGCCTACGAGCGACCCACTCGTCGCGCACGCGGACAGCGCACGCATTCGTGGCAATCCGGCGTCGAAGGTCTGGATGATTATCGCGAGCGACTTTCAGTGCCCATACTGCAAGATGTGGCATGACTCGTCGGACCTCACCATCCGACGCGAGTACATCGACAACGGCAAAGTCCGGCTCGCCTTCGTCAATTTTCCGATCAATTCCCACGCGAACGCGGTCCCAGCGGCCGAGCACGCCATGTGCGCCGCCGCGCAAGACAAGTTCTGGCAAATGCACGACGCACTGTTCGCTTCCCAGGACAAATGGGCGCCCCTGCCAGATCCCCGCCCACCGCTCGAACAGATCGCCGCATCGGTGGGTGTCGACATGACCGCGCTTCGGTCGTGTGTCTCCTCGCACAAAATGCTGCCGCTCATCGAAGCCGACCGCGAAAAGGCTTCGCGCGCCAGAGTGAGAGCAACACCCTCGTTCTTCATTGGCGACGCGCTACTCGAAGGCGTCCAGCCCATCGAGAACCTGCGGAAGGCCCTCGACGCCGCGCTCGCGAACGCGGGCTCCAGGCAGTAGCCACTCCGCCAGATCGTCCGCACGCGCCGTGGACGCGGTCCTTCGCCTCGGCTACGACGCGGCGGGCAACCTCGCGCGGGCGCTCGCCGCGCTCGCCCCCGCCAGCGACACGAAGCTCCTGCGCGCGCTGCGCGCACGCCGTGGCATTCGCACTCGTTATGCAACATGGGCGCGCGCCCATCGCACGCCGGCACGCGCGCTGCTCTGGATGCACGCGCCATCCGTGGGCGAAGGTTTGCAGGCGCGCCCGGTCTTGCAGCTCGCTCGTCGCGAGCGACCGGATCTGCAGCTCGCCTACACGTTCTTTTCGCCGAGCGCCGCCGCCTTCGCGCGAGGCCTCGACGTGGACTTCGCGGACTATCTCCCATTCGATACGGCCGGTGACGGTGAGGCAGCGCTCGGCGCGCTCGCGCCGCGCGCCCTGGTGTTCAGCAAGCTCGATGTCTGGCCCAACCTCGCGCGTATCGCCGCCGAGCGCGGCGTGAGGCTCGGGCTCGTGAGCGCAACGCTCGCGGAAGGCTCGTCGCGCAGGCGGGGCATGGCCGCGCGGCTGCTGTCGGATGCGTACGCTCGCCTCGATGCCGTCGGCGCGATCGACGCGCGGGACGCCGAGCGCCTGGTCGGTCTCGGAGTTCGGCGCGAGCGAATCGAAGTCACGGGAGACACGCGCTATGATCAGGTGTGGGCACGCGTGTGTGGCGTGGACCGGGCGGCGGGGCTCCTCGCGTTGCTGACCGGTGCCCGACCCACACTCGTGGCAGGCTCCACCTGGCCGGCCGACGAGCGTCCCTTACTCGCCGCGTGGCTCCGGGTGCGCACCGCGGTTCCCGAAGTGCGTCTCGTCATCGCGCCGCACGAGCCGACGGAATCGCATCTGACGCCGATCGAGCGGTGGGCGGCCGAGGCCCGCGTTCGCAGCGCGCGGCTCGGCGGCGATGACGCGCCTAACGCGGACGTCGTGATCGTGGATCGGGTTGGCGTGCTCGGCGATCTGTACGCGCTCGCGACCGTCGCGTACGTGGGCGGCGGATTCCACGCGGCCGGGCTGCACTCGGTGCTCGAGCCGGCGGCGTTCGGTGTTCCGGTGCTGTTCGGGCCGCGCTACGCGAACAGCCGAGACGCGGAGCTGCTCATCGTCGCCGGCGGCGGCGCGTCGGAGGCGAGTGAGCCCGGGCTCGAGTCGCGACTTCGAACGTGGTTCACGGACGACTCGGCGCGGCAACATACCGGGCGCGCGGCGCGCGATCTCGTGGAGCGAGGACTCGGCGCCGCGGCGCGATCGTGGAAGCTTGTTGCGAATCTGCTCGGCGCATAGACACGCACTGACTGAAGGTCGGTCCTCTAGCCGTCCGCAAGCGTCTCAGGCAGCGTCGGAATCAACGCAACTAGGCGCCGCCCGCGACGCGAGCAACAGTGTCCGGCGCGCGAACCACCGCGTTCTCCCCGGTCGTCCGCGCCACCGCATTTTCGGACGGACGGTGCAGGAAGAACCCCTGCACCAGATGCACGCCCAGCCCCTTCACCGTCTCGTACTCTTCGGCGCGCTCGACACCTTCCGCGATCACCTTGGCACCCTGGTCGTTGGCGAAGCGCACCATCGTCTCGACCAGGTTCTGCTTGATGAAGTTCGTGTCGATGCAGTTGATGAGCGAGATGTCCAGCTTGATGAAATCGGGCTCGAGGTTCGCAATGGAGCCCAGCCCGGCGTACCCGCTCCCCGCATCGTCGACCGCGAAGCGATAGCCGCGCCCCCGAAGTGCCTTCAGGCGCTCGCGAAACTTCGGGTAATCCTTGATCGCCGTGCGCTCGGTGATCTCGATGACGACGCGCTGCGGATCCGGCACCTCGCGGTCGAGCTGGCTGAATTCCGGATCCACGAAGTCGTGCGGGTCCACATTGAGGAAGAGGAGCTCACCACGCGTTAGGCGCGTCTTCATCGCCTCGATCGCCTTGCTGCGACAGAGACGGCCCAGCTCCCACAACAGGTCCGCTTCGGCGGCGACCTCGAACATGATCTCGGGGCTCCGCAGCGTTCGAAGCGTGCCGCGTGCCAGCGCCTCGTACCCGTACACCTGTCGCGTGTCCGCGACGAGGATCGGATGGAGGTCGATGTACACCGCGCGCTCCCGCAGGCTGCGGCGCAGGTCCTCCACGCGGCGGCCGCGCTCGCGCTCCTCCACGCTCTTCGCCGCATTCGCCGCCTCGCGAATCCCGCGGTAGATGAGACGCTGTAGCCGGATCTTCGGGTTGTAATAAACGTGCGCCATGCCGGCGTAGATCTCGAACAGCGACGCGATCTCTTCGCCATGCGCCGCCTCGATCCGGCCGCCCACGTGATCCTGCAACTGCGACACGAGCTCCGTGATCTCCGCGTCCGTGACCGCCGCGACATCCGGTGGCGGCACATGGAAGAACACGAAGTCATCATCGTTCGTGAAGCTCACCATGACACGTGACGACCGGAGTGCGCTCGCGTCGAGGAACTCGCGGACCGCCTGCGCCGTCGTCTCCAGCACCGCGTCCAGCTTCTCCCACCCGTAGATCTCTTCGATCTTCGAGTAGCGAACGAAGTTGAAGTAGAGCACGATCAGCTCACCGCGCTCCTTGATCAGATGCCGTGACCGCTCGATCATGACCGGCAACGTGGGCAAGCCGGTGAGGTGATCGTAGAGCATCTGCTCGTACTCGACGCGCTCGATGCGATCCGCGAGCGCGGCCGCCGCGGGCGTCGCGCGCGCCAGCGCCGATCGGACCCGCGAGGCGATCTCCTCCGGCGACGCCGGCAGCAGGAACCACTCGTCGACTCGAAGCTCGATCGCGCGCCGACGCGCGACGTCGTTCGCGCAGCCCACGATCACCGGGACGACACGCGCACGGGCGCGCTCCACGACGTCGCGCAGTGCGTTCGGATTGTCCGTCGTCGTCACGATGACGCGGACGTCGGGAACATCCTCCACCGACGCCGCGAGCTCACGGTCGTGACGGACTACGACCGCCCACGACTCGAGAAGTGCGGCCGCATCACGAATGGACGCGTCGTTGCTATCGGTGAGGATGACCGGCTGGTTCACGCCGTCATGGCGATTGCGGGAAACGCATCAGGCGGCACCCTGCAGCGCAGCAGCGTTCCGTTCCACCGTGCGCACCAGTCGCGGAAGATCGATTGGCTTCGTCACGTAGTCGTCCGCGCCGGTCTGCAGCGCCTGTCGCTTGTCGTCCCATTGATCGAGCGCCGTAACCATGATTACCCGTACCCCACGGCCGTGAGAAGGGTGCTGCTTCATGAGGCGGCACACTTCCCAGCCGTCGCGGCCCGGCATCATCACATCCAGCAGCACGATCGACGGGCGACCGGACTCGAAGAGCGAAAGCGCCTCCTCCCCACTGTACGCCACCGACACGGGATACCCCTTCGCTTCGAGGTATTGCCGCACGATGTCGGCGTTGTCGTGGTTGTCGTCGACGACGAGAACGGTAGGGAGGGACGCCTCAGGCATTTGTGATCTGGTGTCGGAAGATAGGGAGAGGGGGCAAGTTGCAAGCCAGCCCCCTCCGTGCCCTCACCTACCGTCGGATCATCTTCGACAATCCCGGAGGCGTCCAGGCGAGCGAGAGCCCGAATCCGTCCGAATCGCCGAAGGTGTCGGAGCCGCCGAACAACACGCTCACGCGAAAGGAGAGCTGCTTCGTGACCTCGAAATTCGCCCCGATGTCGAAGTCGATGCCGAGGTCGGTTTCGTTGTCGTTGTTGCTTCCGCAGTCGCTGCACACGTCGATCGACACCCGTGGGTGCACGTACGGGGTGATCGCGAACCCCTGATCGAGCGCGAAGCGGTGGCCGATGGAAACCCCGAACGGGATGCGCACGATGTCGCCGCCGTCGCCGAACGCGAAACCGAGGCCGGCTGTTCCCAGAAAGACGAGCGGCATCTCAGCACTGCCCTGCGTGAACAGGTAGCCGTATTGGCCGGCCAGCACCAGCTTGCCGTTCCCCTTTCCGTCGGGATCGGCGAACCCGACATCGAGCGAAAGCTGGCTGCGTGTCGAGAGGCCTTCTCGCCACTGAAAGATGAGGCTTGTGCCGGCGTCTCCCGCATCGGCCACGCCGAAGTTGAACTCGCGATTCATGACGCGTGGCGGCTGGAACGACGGGTACGCCCAACCCTGCGCCCCGAGCGCGGCTGGCAAGACGAACCCGACGGCGAGCACCGCTCGACCTGCGACGCGGCGAGCTCTGGCTACCGGGTGCGAGCGCGCGACCGGCAGCGACCTACGTGCAGCCTTACTCATTACCATTTTTCTCCGAGAGGTCTGGTACGCCAGGAGGTGCTATCGACTACCGAAACGCGTACGAGGCAGCGGCCCCAAACACCCCGCTGCCGCCTCCGAGCGTGGAGGAGCTCTTGCCTCCGAACTCGTACCCAGCCGTCAGTCCGACATTCCGGGTGAGCACGAGATCGATGGCGACCGAGCCGCGCATCGCGTTGTCGCCCTGAGCTCGCGATCCCTTCTCGCTCAGCCGCGACCAGACGAAAAATGGCGAGCCATAGGCTGACACGCTACGCGTCGCGCCAAGCCCAAGGCGGTACCCGACCCCGACGCCGACAGGGATGCGGACAACCGAGGTCGTATCGCGACGGCCTCCACCCACCCCCGCGAACGCCGCAACGCCGAACCGATCCGCGTTCCCGGAGAACAACGGGACAGCAACGCGGGCCCCGTACCCAGTCCATGTGCCACCGGTATCGGGACGCACGCCACCCACCGCCCCGCTGATCTGGAATCGATTCGACGACGGCCCCCATCCGACCGCCAGCGCATACGCCGTGCTGGCCGATGCCGACCCGTAATTGACGGCGAGCGTCATCCCGCTCGAGGTGAACCCGTTCTGCAGCACCGGGATCGTCGGCATCTGCGCACGCGAGCCGAGCGCCGGAACGCACACGGCGATCGCAGCGAAACGGAAGGTTCGGCGGAATGGCTCGGTTCGGATCACGACTCGTCGGGGTGCAAGCCTCGTGCTTAACGCGAGCGCCGACGCGATGAAAAAGGACTCACTTACGTGAGTCCTTTCCCGTGGTTCGACACGACCGGGCGATTCTACGTCTGCGAGGCACGCTCCGTGACCACGCGAACCGCGTCGTCGACAACCTGGAGGAACCCACCCTCCACGCTGAACCGGCCGGCGCGTCCTTCCGCGCCGAGCCTGAGGGTGCCCTTTCCGAGCAGCGTCATCATCGGCGCGTGCCCAGGCAGAATTCCGACCTCGCCATCGTACGCGGGTGCGACGACCGAGTCGACGCTGCCCTCGAACAATGTTTTCTCCGGCGAGATGACCGAGACCTTGAGCGGCATGTGACGCTTCTCAGCTCTGCGCGAGGCGCTCGGCGTTCTTCACGATGTCGTCGGCGCCGCCGCACATGAAGAAGGCCTGCTCCGGATACTGATCGAACTCGCCCTGCGTGAGACGCTCGAACGACGTGACGGTCTCCTCGAGCTTCACATACTTCCCTTCCATGCCCGTGAACTGCGACGCCACGGCGAATGGCTGCGACATGAACCGCTGGATACGGCGCGCCCGGCCGACCACGCGCTTGTCGTCTTCCGACAGCTCGTCCATGCCGAGGATCGCGATGATGTCCTGGAGCTCCTTATAGCGCTGCAGAATGCGCTGCACCTCCATCGCCACCTTGTAGTGACGGTCGCCGATGAACTGCGCGTCGAGAATTCGCGACGACGACGAGAGCGGGTCGACGGCGGGATAGATCCCGAGCTCCGTGATGGCGCGCGAGAGTACGACCGTTGCGTCGAGGTGCGCGAATGCGGTCGCCGGCGCGGGGTCCGTGAGGTCGTCGGCGGGCACGTAGATCGCCTGCACCGAGGTGATCGACCCGTTGCGCGTCGACGTGATGCGCTCCTGCAGGTCACCCATCTCGGTGGCGAGCGTCGGCTGGTATCCGACGGCGCTCGGCATACGACCGAGGAGTGCCGACACCTCCGAGCCCGCCTGCGTGAAGCGGAAGATGTTGTCGATGAACACGAGCACGTCCGCGTTCTCGCGATCGCGGAAGTACTCCGCCACCGTGAGGCCGGAAAGGCCGACGCGGAGTCGCGCGCCGGGTGGCTCGTTCATCTGCCCGTAGATGAGCGCGACCTGCTCGAGAATTCCTGCTTCCTTGAACTCGAGATAGAGGTCGTTCCCTTCGCGCGTGCGCTCACCCACGCCGCAGAACACGGAGCGGCCACCGTGGCCCTTCGCCACGTTGTTGATGAGCTCCTGAATGACGACGGTCTTGCCGACGCCGGCACCGCCGAAGAGACCGATCTTGCCGCCCTTCACGAACGGGGCGATCAGGTCGACGACCTTAATGCCGGTCTCGAAGATCTCGGTCTTCGGCTCGAGGTCGACGAAGTCCGGACGCTTCCGATGAATCGGCCAGCGCTCGGCATTCGACGGAATCGGCGGGCCGTTGTCCACGGGCTCGCCGAGGACGTTGAGGATTCG
>Ga0307406_10000712_pt1 | contig 18735 bp, 20 predicted proteins | sample 322Cmetagenome_3_FD_203706 | JGI IMG/M metagenome (GOLD analysis project Ga0307406, IMG submission 203706) | Maize rhizosphere microbial communities from greenhouse at UC Davis, California, United States - 322HYB-C-2 | ecosystem: Host-associated > Plants > Roots > Rhizosphere > Soil | place...
CCAAGACCGACCTCGCCGACCCGAGCGGGTTCCTCCGTCACTTCGAGGCGCTCGATGACCTCGAGGTGTTCACGAGCGGTCACGGCGACATGCCGGTCGAGCGGATCGGCGAGCGTCTCGTCGGCCACTCGACCGTCTTCGTCGGCCATTCCGGTGTCGGCAAGTCGACCCTCGTGAACGCGCTCGTCCCCGACGCGGCCCGGGCGACCGGTCACGTCAACGAGGTCACGGGCCGGGGGCGCCACACCTCGAGCTCGACCGTCTCCCTGCGCTACCAGAGCGCCGCGGGGAACGGCTGGGTGATCGACACCCCGGGGGTGCGATCGTTCGGCCTGGGCCACGTCGATCCCGCGAACATCCTCCGCGCCTTCACCGATCTCGCCGCCGTGGCCGAGGAGTGCCCGCGCGGTTGCACGCATCTGCCCGACGCGCCCGACTGCGCGATCGTGGAGGCCGTCGCCGAGGGCCGCCTCGGGGACCGCGGGGCCGCGCGGCTGGACTCCCTGCAGCGGCTGCTCGCGACCTTCGCCCGGCCCTGACGCGCGTCGCCTGGGGCCGACCCGCGGACGGACCCCAGGGGCGCGGTGCCCTCACTATCCTGGGAGCATGACCCGCCTCGAACCCGGCTCCCCCGCCCCCGCCTTCACCCTGGTCGATCAGGACGAGCGAGAGGTCTCGCTCGAGCAGCTGCACGGACAGGGCGTCGTCCTGTTCTTCTACCCCGCCGCGATGACTCCCGGCTGCACCACCGAGGCCTGCGACTTCCGCGACAGCCTGGCGCCGCTTCAGGCGGCCGGCTACACCGTGCTCGGGGTCTCCCGCGACGACCCCGCCACCCTGCGGGAGTTCCGCACGCGCGACCGTCTCCCCTACGACCTGCTGAGCGATCCCGACCACCGGGTGCACGATGCGTACGGGGCGTGGGGCGAGAAGATGAACTACGGCAAGGTCGTCGAGGGCGTCATCCGCTCGACGTTCGTGATCGGCCCCGACGGGACGATCGAGCACGCGCTCTACAACGTGAAGGCCACCGGGCACGTCGCCCGGATCCGGTCACTGCTCGGCGTCTGACGCGTCCGCGTCGGCCGCACGCATCCGCCGGCCCGCCGCTCGGGCACTCGCGATCAGTGCGAGGAGCACGATCACGGCCGGAAGCGCCAGCGCCGCCGCGAATGCCGGCTGCGGGTCGCCGCCGGTGAGTGCGCCGAAGGCGACGGCGAGCGCCAGCAGCTGGGTGACGATCCCGCCGCTGCGACCCCACGAGCTCCCTCGCCACACCGCGACCCCGAAGGCGACGACCGCCACGGCGCCGACGACGGTCAGGACGATCAGCGCGATGGAGCTGGCCACCGAGTCGGTGTCCCCCGACACGAGGGCGACGATCTCCCAGCCGGCCAGGGCGAACAACCCCGCCCCTTCGACGCCCAGCGCGACGGCGGCGAATCGCTCGACAGGGCGGGTGCGCATGGGGCGGACGACTCCTCGGGTTGGTGCGCGGCGGGGGCGAGGGGCGCTGCGCGACCCCGTCCGCTTCCGAGCCGACGCACAGCAAACTGGTCTGGAAATGCCATGTTCACCCTTGATTCACCTGCCGCCGCATGGGACGATTGATGAAGCGTGTGCTCCCACAGCGCAGTGGGGCGAGCAACTGCTCGCACACTTCCAGGGTAGTCGACGTCCACCCGGCGTCCGTCCCACCCGAACTTCATCCCGCATCAAGGAGCACCACACCATGGATTGGCGCGACAAAGCCGCCTGCCTGACCGTCGACCCGGAACTCTTCTTCCCCGTCGGCAACACCGGACCCGCCGTCGACCAGATCGAGAAGGCGAAGGCCGTCTGCGCGCGGTGCACGGTCACGGAGATCTGCCTGCAGTACGCCCTCGAGTCCGGGCAGGATTCGGGCGTGTGGGGCGGTCTGTCGGAGGACGAGCGCCGCGCTCTCAAGCGCCGCGCCGCCCGCGCGCGCCGCGCCTCCTGACGACGAGCCGGACGGCGTGCCGTCCGGCGTCGCCCGCCCCAGCGTGCTCTCAGAGCCGCATGATCATCGACATCGGCAGGCGCCACATCCGCGCCACCGGCGCGATGTTGCCGACCGCTGCGGCGAGCGCCCCGACGCCGAGCCCGAGCACGGCGGCATCGACCGGATAGCTCGACGCCGCCGTGTCGGGAAGTGTCGCCATGGCCGACACCATGGCGGGATGCGCGAGGACCGAGACCGCGATGGCCGCCGCTGCCGCGGCGGCGGCGACGACCTGCGACTCGATCACCATCGCCAGCGCGAGCGCCGGACGCGGCATCCCGAGGGAACGGCGCAATGCCAGCTCCCAGGCGCGTTCGCGCGAGCGGGACAGTCCGATGTTGAGGATGCCGACGGTCAGTGACAGCACGCTGAACGTCCCCACGACGACGAAGGCGATCGTCGCAGCGGTCAATTCGGCGTTGAGCTCGTCGAGCCTGTCGGTGCGTTCCACGCGCTCGACGAGAGAGGACCCGGCGACGCTCTCGATACCGGTGAGCACGTCGCGCACCGCGACGGCGTCGACTCCGGGTCCCGAGACCGTCAGGGTCGAGGTGCGTTCGTCGCTGAGCACGATCGCGTCCGCATGCTGCTCCAGGCGGACGTAGACGCAAGGGTCGCGCAGCCCGTCCTCGACGATGCCCCGGATCACGACACCGGTCCCGTCGTCGATCCGCAGAAGGTCGCCGACACCGGCGCCGAGACCCGCCGCCGCGCGGTTGACCACTCCCGTCGGCACGAGCGACGCCGTCTCGTCGAGCCAGGCGCCGGCGAGGACCGGCCACCGTCGCACCGCGAGCAGCGCGGGCGTCGTCAGCACGACCTGCGTCTCGATGAGGTCCTGCGGAGCGGCGATCGCCAGGGTCTGCATCCGCACGACGGGCGCCACCGCCGCGCGTTCCGGCATCCGGCGTTGCAGCTGTGCCGTCAGGCGTTGCAGGTCTTCCGGCAGCGCTGTCGCGTACAGGTACGCGGTGACCGTGGCGCGATGTCCGCTCTCCAGCGCGGACTGGTGCTCGATGGTGCGCGCCATCGTCGTGGAGGCGCCGGCGACCGTGACGATCCCGACGAGACCGAGGAGGAGCGTGACCATCGTGAGGAGGTGACCGCGCGCATGGCCCCGGAGGAGCTGCCCTGCGAGACGGAGGGTCTTCACGGGCTCGCCTCGCCGGACGGCCCCGCCCGCTCTGCCCGCTCAGCCCCTGCAGCCCGCTCCGACACCTGGCCGGCGACCTCGCGCAGACGGCCGTCGACGAGTTCCCGGAGGGTGCCCATCTGGGCGGCCACCCCCGGGTCGTGCGTGACCACGAGCAGGGCGCAGCCGCGCTCGCGCGTGGCCTGCCGGAGGAGCCGGAGCACATCGGCCGCGGTCGTTTCGTCGAGCGAGCCCGTGGGTTCGTCGGCGAGGAGCAGGTCGGGCTCGCACGCGAGGGCCCGGGCGATGGCGACCCGCTGCTGCTCGCCACCGGAGAGCTCTCGTGGGCGGCGCCGTCGCAGATGCGCGAGGCCGAGTTCGCCGAGGAGATCGTCCGCCCGTCGGCGGCGCCGCGCCGGTTTCAGGTGGCCGGAGGCGTCCATCGGCACGGCGACATTGCCAGCGGCGGTGAGGTAGTCGATGAGCCGGAAGTTCTGGAAGACGAAGCCGAGCCGCCGCGCCCGGAGCGCGGCACGATCCCGTTCAGGGAGCGCCTCGACGCGCTGCCCCCACAGCCATCGCTCCCCCTCGGTGAGGTCGTCGAGGAGTCCGAGCACGGACAGCAGCGTGCTCTTCCCACTTCCGGATCGGCCGATCACGGCAAGCGATTCGCCCGCGGCGATCGTCAGGTTCGTCGCGTCGAGAACCGGCCGCCCGCCGACCACCTTCGTACCCTGCACCAGGCGGAGGACGTCGTCGGTCATTCGAGGAGGCTCGGGCTCGGGACGAGCACCTCGTCGCCTTCGCGGAGGCCCTCGATGATCTCCACGACGTACCCGTTCGACCCGCCGAGCGTGATCTCGCGCTCGACGATCTCGTCTCCTTCTCTCACGGAGACACGGGCATGGTCGACGGTGCCGGCGACCGCCTCCAACGGCAGCGAGAGGACGTCCTCGTGGGAGGCCAGCGTGACGACGAGCTGACCGGTCATTCCCGTGAGGACGCGGACGGACGCCGGGATGACGCAGGCGAGGAAGGAGTCGCCCTCCTGGACGAGGGCCGGGTCGGTGGAGCTCGGCACGGGGTCGACGAGGTCGCAGTCGAACGGCCCGGAGGAGCCGAGCACCTCGCCCTCCGCCCGTGCGAGCCGGTCGAGCCGGGCCGCCCCGTCCATCGACGCCGACAGCCGCAGCAGTTCCTCCGCCGTGACGGGCGCACGCAGGACGAACCCCTCGTGCACGGCCTCGGCGAGAGGGAGCCCGGCGACCACTTCGGCCCCGGGTTCGACGAGGAGTCGTTCGATCCGGGCGCGTTCTCCGACGATGACCTCTCGGCCGGAATCGAGCCGCACCGCCAGCGCGTCGTCGTGCTCGACGACGCTGCCGGAGGCAGGAGCGGTCACCTGGAACGTCAGCCCCGACACGACCGTGGCCGGAAGGGAGAGCACCGTGTCGAACGTGCGCCGCTCGACCATCTCGGTCGTCGTCACCTCGGGAGACAGGGGCTCGGACGCATCTGTATACGGAGGCGGGGACGCAGCGCACGCGGTGAGCAGGCAGCTCATGAGCATCGTGACTGCAGACGCGCCCACGATTCGGGAGCCCCTGCGGTCGCGCAGGAGCGAACGACGGCACTGGAGCGATCGGGTGACGGTCACGATTCAGTCCCCCTCACAGCCGACCGCGAAGTCCTTCAGCAGGCTCAGATCTCCCTGCCGAGCACTCCGGAGGACCTGGTTCTCCCAGACCCCGCTGGAGTCGTCGAAGTGTCTGGCACGCATCTCGGAGTCGAGCGCGGACTCCAACATGTCCAACCCCTGATCGGCCTTCTTGCCGACACCTTCCGCGGCCAGCACCTGCAGCATCCACATGCACTCCCAGTACAGGTACGCCTGGCCCGATCCCGATCCCACCTCGAAGAGCTCGGTGGTCTCCGGGTCAGTAACGATCTGACTTTCAAGCGACGGGTGCGTGTCCACACCCTCGGGGAACGGGAGGTCGGCCGGAAAGTCCTCAAGCGTCTGGTCGTACTCCTCGCGCATCTCGTCGTAGGACATGAAGCCCTCCTGCGTGACGGCGCCGTCATTGCATCCCGCGAGGCTCGTCGCCAAGACGCCGAGACCGAGGACAGCACCACGCGCGTTCGAGCGACCGACAGTTGGTTTGGCCATCACGAACCCACGTGGCAACCCACGGCGAAGTCCTTCATCGAGCTCAGGTCGCCCTTTCGTGCACCGCCGAGCACCTCGAGCTCCCACATCCGGCCGGGATCCTCGTAATAGCGACGTTGGAACTCGGAATTGAGCGCCGCGTCAGACTCCAGCACGTCCAGCGCGAGCTCTGCCTGTTCCCCTACACCATCCGCATCGAGCACCTGCATCATCCACGCGCACTCCCAGTACAGGTAGGCCTGGACGAGACCTGAGCCGACTTGAAAGAGATCGGTCGTCTCAGGGTCGGTCACGATCTGGCTCTCCAGTGGTGGATGGGTATTGACCCCCTCGGGGAACGGGAGGTCGTCCGGAAAGTTCTCGAGCGTGCGGTCGTACTCCTCGCGCATCTGGTCGTACGACATGAAGCCCTCCTGCACCGGAGCGTCCGGAGCACACGCAACGAGCAAGCCGAAGGCGATTGCCGGGCCCAGGGCGAGACCCGCGGTGCGGCCGGGACGTCGTCGAGCGGTCACCACGTGATGTCGCCCTGCCAGACGATTTTGCTCGCGTCGAACGGGCCCTGCAGCTCGCCCATCATCTGGCCCGACAGCTTGTAGCGGCCCTTCGAGATGTACCTCGACCCGCTCGTCGAGTACCAGTATGTGGTCTCGCCGGTCGTGTGGAAGAGTGCGCGGTTGGAGACGGTCACGTCACCCTCGCTCCGCATCCACAGCCGGAAGTTGAACGCCGTCACCTTATCGAGCCGCATGCGGGCGCGGATCGACGGGTCGTGCGCGCGCAGCGTGCTGTAGTTGACCACGTACCCGCGGCCGTTCAGTTCACCCCAGACGTTGCTGTAGTAGTACGCATGCGCGGGAACGGCTACCCCGAGGACGATCGCCGCGGTGAGGATGACGGCGGCCAACGGCTTCTTGATGGCTCTCATGCATGCATGAAAGCACATCTCATAAAAGCGATTTGCAGTTACCCACAGGTTGCCGGGGAAGGCGCCGCGCGGCCGCCCCGATCAGCTCCCGCGGCGGTCGATGTAGCGCAGCGGGATCTCGATCGTCACCTCGGTGCCCGAGCCGAGGATGGTGTGCCAGTCGATGGTGCCGCCGAGTTCGCCCTGGATGAGGGTTCGCACGATCTGGGTACCCAGTCCCCGGCCCACCTGCCCCTCGGGGAGACCGACTCCGGTGTCCCGGACGCGCACGCCGAGCTCCTCATCGGTGCGCTCCGCGATGATCTCCACCTCGCCCTCCTGATCGGCCAGGCCGTGCTCGACGGCGTTGGTGACCAGTTCGGTGAGTGCGAGCGCGAGCGGCGTGGCGTACTCGCTCGGCAGAGTGCCGAAGGTTCCGGTCTTCACCGTCCGCGCCCGTGTGTTCGGGGAGGCCGCGACCTCGGCGACGAGCTTAAGCACGCGGTCGAAGACGTCGTCGAAGTCGACGTTCTGCGCGAGGCCCTCGGACAGCGTGTCGTGGACGACGGCGATCGCCGAGACCCGGCGCATCGCCTGCGTCAGCGCATCGCGGGCATCGTCGGAGTGGGTGCGGCGGGACTGGATCCGCAGGAGTGAGGCGACCGTCTGCAGGTTGTTCTTGACGCGGTGGTGGATCTCGCGGATCGTCGCGTCCTTCGTGATGAGCTCCTGCTCCTGGTGCCGGATCTCCGTCACGTCGCGGCAGAGGACGATCGCCCCGATGCGGGTGCCGTGGTCCTTCAGCGGGATCGTCCGCAGCGACACCGTGACGCCGCGCGCCTCGATGTCGGCCCGCCAGGGCGCGCGGCCGGCCATGACGATCGGCAGGGACTCGTCGAACTGTCGCGAGGCGGGCAGGAGCGCGGTGGCGACCTCGATGAGCGGCTCGCCCTCGAGCTCGTCGTCGAATCCGAGCCGGTTGAACGCCGACAATGCGTTGGGACTCGCGAACGTCGTGACGCCGTCGACGTCGAGACGGATGAGCCCGTCCGACGCGCGCGGCGCGCCGCGCCGGGGCGAGGTCGGTGCGGCGAGATCCGGGAAGTCGGCGGCCGCCATCATGCCGAACAGGTCGTCGGCGCAGTCATTGAAGGTGATCTGTTGCCGCGAGGGCGTCCGCGCCTCACCGAGATTCGTGTGCCGGGTGAGGACGCCCACCACCGTCGCCGGGCTGTCGGCGGTGGCGCGGGCGCGGACGATCGGCACGGCGCGCACCCGCGTCGGCGTCTCCTCGAACCAGTCGGGCGAGGCGGAGTCCACGATCCGCAGCTGCGTGAAGGCGTCCCTCACCTGCGTGCGCCATTGCGGACGCACGCGGTCGCCGACGATGTCGCGATAGAAGAGGGTCGCCGCCCCCGACGGACGGGTGTGGGCGACCGCGATGAAGGAATCGTCGTCGGTCGGCACCCAGATGACGATGTCGGCGAAGGCCAGGTCGGCGAGCAGCTGCCCGTCGCCGGCCAGGCGGTGGAGCCACTCCACGTCCGCCTCGCTGGATCGGCCCTGGGCGTAGACGAGATCGCTGAGTGTCGACACGACTCCAGGCTACCGACCTCGTCAGACCCCCGGTGCGACCGACCGCCGTGAGCGCCGTCGCTGCGTCCGGCGGAGCGACGGCGGCGAGGGCGGCGGCTCGATCGCCTCGCCGACGAAGCGGCGGATGGCCGCGGTGAGCGCCGAGCGTCCGGCGGCGCGGAGCACCGGCTGCGCACTGAGGAGCGCGGCATCCACCGCCCGCGTGTCGGCCGGTGCGAACCACACCTCCCCCGCCCCGATGTACCGCTCCAGTGTGCGGCGGACCTGGGCGCGGGGATCGAGTCCGAGCACGCCGGGCCGTGTCTTGTTGACGAGGATCCGCACCGGTGTCGCTCCGACGACGGCGCGCAGCTCGGAGTGCGCGCGGACGAACCGGGAGACACCCACGGGATCGGCGGCCACGACCGCGACCACGAGGTCGGCCACTCGCAGGGCGCCGAGCGTGGCTGCGTTCCGCCGCGGGCCGTCCAGATCGCTCACGATCTCCTCGTCGAGTTCGAGGGATGCCGCGACATCGACCACGACATCGTCGGCCCAGTCCCGGCAGACGGCGAGCGCGGCCTGCACGCGGTCCACCGCCAGCTCCGGCCATCGACCCGGTCGGTTGATCCCGGTGAGGACGCTGAGCTCACCCAGCGGCAGGGCGATCCGCTCGAGCTCGTCGACAGAGAGGGCCCCGCGCGCGGCCTGTCGACACGCGGCCGCGAATCCGGGCCCCTCGTCGGCCAACCCGGTCGCCAGGGCCAACGACGGCGCGTGCGAGTCGGCATCGACGAGCGCGACACGGCGGCCATCGCGTGCCAGCTCGGCGGCCAGTCCGATGGCGACGGTCGTGCGTCCCGGCGCTCCGGCGGCCCCCCACACCACGATGACGCGGCCGCGCCCGGCGGGTCGCGCCGACGCGTGCGCTGCGGGATCGATCACCTCGCCCGCCCCCGCCGCGGCGTCGACGACCCTCACCCCGAAGCGCTCCGCCAGCCGCCGGTCTGCGGCCCGCGCGCAGCGCGCGACGATGCGCACCCCGAAGCGGTCGCATGCCGCCACCAGCTCGGCTGTCAGCGCATCGCGATCGGCGTCGATGACCAGCACGTCGGCGGACGAGAGCGCCGCGACGAGCTCGGCGGCAGCGACGTCGGCGGTCGCATCGACGACGACGGCGGCCGGTGCGGTGGCCGCGACGACGACGAGCACCTCGACGCCTTCCATCCGGAGGTCCTCGGCGAGTGCCCGCGCGCGGGAGCCGCCGGCGACGACGACCCTCACGGCAGCGGCCCGGACAGCGGCACCACGGAGAGCCGTGAGCCATCGGCGAGCGCCGCCAGCGCGGCTGAGACGTCGGTGCGGGCGATCACGAGCTCGAGCGAGGTCTCGCCGCCCCCCATCACCGACTCACCTCGCGTCACCGACAGGACGGTCGCCGACGACACGAGCACACTCGGCGTGCCGAACGTGCCCCGCTCGAGTTGCGGCGCCGCCCACACCTCCACGACGGTGCCGGTCGAGACTGCGGCCGGCACATCGCCGCTGGTCGGCAGGACGACGGTGGTCACCCGCGTCCGCTCGATGCCGCCCACCGCGCTGCGGGCCACGAGCTCGCCGCGCTCGATGGTGCGGGTCGCGACCGCCCCGGGCTCCAGGGCATCCGGGGTCAGGTAGGTGTCGCGCGCGGAGCCCAGCGCCACATCGACCAACTGCAGGTCATCGGAGGAGATCGTCTCGCCGGGCACGAGCGTGCGCGCGGCGGCCAGCGCGGGGGCGGTCTGGCGCGCGGTCACCACGACGGCCCAGACGCCCGCGACGGAGCCGACGATGAGCACGATCCCGAGCAGGAAGCGGACGTCCGCCCAGAAGGCACGGGGGCGGGGGCGGGTATCGGCGGAGCTCATCGCCCCATGGTGCCGGGATCCGCCCGGCGCCGTCCCGGACTGTCCACAGACCGGGCGCGAGCACCGGCCGAGGCCGGTCCGGCGGGCGGTTTCTCCACAGTCGCCGTCCCCCATGGCGCAGCCGACGCCACGAGCGGATAATGGCCTCATGCCCGAAGCACTTCCTCCCGACGTGCGCATGCTCGGCGCCGCTCAGGTCGCGGAGATGCTGGGCATCGACACCGACGAGGTCGTCGCCCTGGTCCTCGACGGGCGGCTCCGGGGCGTGAAGCTCGGGTCTCCGCCGCGCTGGCGCATCGCGACCGAGAGTGTCGATGAGTACGTCGAGGCGCAGACCGAAGAGGCGCGCCGCATGGCCCTGTGGCGCGAGTCCAACGCGGCGAGCTTCCCGGAGTTGTGGGGGCGCGGCGGCCCGCACGGCGACTGATCCGGGACTCAAGGACTCAAGGACTCAAGGACTCAAGGACTCAAGGACTCAAGGAAGCGTGGCCGACGCCTCGGGACGCACGCTGGCGACCGTGGCGAGGCTCACGAGCCGGTAGCCGGCGATCTCGCCACGCCGCCGCGGCGCGTCCGCATCGTGCAGGGCGAGGTCGAAATGGTCGGCCCCGGCGCGGTCGATCGTTCCGGTGAGCGATCTGCCGGTGGTGATCTGCACCCTCACCGGCACGCGCTTGCGGGCGAGGTCGCGGAGCACGAAACCGAAGCTCATGCGCCGCCGCAGCGCGGAACCCGCCGAGGCCGCGCGCGCGCTCCCCACGAGGTCGACCTGCGTGAGGCCCACCGCGACGACGGCGCTGAGCGGCACGAGCACGCCGACGCCGCGCGGCTCGGGGGCGACAGCGACCCAGTCCGCGCCGACAGCGCTCACCCGACCCACCAGCACCGTCTCGTCGCACAGGTCGAAGGACACCGACCCCTCCCCCTCGCCGGCCAGCGCGACGAGCCGCTCGCGGAGCGGGATCCGGGACAGTCGCAGCCGCTCCGCCTCGGAGTCCAGCGCGGCCCGCTCGGCCTCCCACTCGGAGTCGAGTTGATCTTCCAGGTCTTCGAAGAAGCGGTCCCAGCGCACCCCCAGAGCGTAGGGGATGGCGCGCGGCGACATCGCACCGTTCCACAGGCCCGGTTCGCCTCGCCGCGCCTCCACAGGTTGGAGCATTCTCATCCTGCGCGCGTGGTGCGTGTGCTCTACTCATCCGGACTCCCCCCGTCGTGAGGAGGCCCGCCGTGTCCACAGCTGCTGGCGGAGCCCGATCCCGACCTCGCGTCGGCCGGGCTCTCGACGTCGCGGAGTACTTCGCGCCGCAACGCACCCCCAGTGTCGCGTTGCCGGCGCCGGAGCCACTCGTGCGCAACCTGACCATCGGTGTTCTGGAGGTGCTGGCCGGCGTGCGCGAGGTCGAGCAGCTCGCGCGCTGGCTCGGCGAGGACGCGTTCCGCGCCCTGGTCACGCGGGCGAACCTGTCGGCACGCGCTCGCAGCGCGCGGGGTGTGCCGGCCGCCCGCCCCGTGCACCGCATCCTGAGCATCCGTCACTCGGAGCCAGCGGACGGGATCGTCGAGGCCGTGGCGATCGTGGCCGGACCGGTGCGCACCCGCGCTGTCGCCCTGCGACTGGAGGGGTGGGACGGCCGGTGGCGCGCGACGTCGCTGGCGCTGCTGTGAGCGGATCCGACGCCGGCGAGCCGGGCTACTGCCGGTAAGACGAGAGGAAGTTTCCGAGTCGTTCGACGGCTTCGGACAGGACTCGCGCCTCCGGAAGCGTCACGATGCGCACGTGGTCGGGAGTCGGCCAGTTGAAGCCGGTCCCCTGCACGAGGAGTACGTGCTCGGCGACGAGGAAGTCGTAGACGAACTTCGCGTCGTCGCGGATCTCGTGGACCTCGGGATCGAGCCGGGGGAAGGCGTAGAGCGCCCCCTGAGGCTTCAGGCAGGTGACTCCCGGGATCGTCGTGAGACCCTCCCACGCGGCATCGCGCTGCTCATGGAGGCGTCCGGACGGCGCGATGAGCATGTCGATCGACTGCACGCCCGACAGCGCCGCCTGGACGGCGTGCTGAGCCGGCACGTTCGGGCACAGCCGCGTCGAGGCGAGGAGCTGGATCCCCTCCAGGAAGCCGGCGGCGTGCTTCTTCGGGCCGGTGATCACCATCCAGCCCGAGCGGTACCCCGCCACGCGGTACGTCTTGGAGAGCCCGTTGAACGTGAGGCAGAGGAGGTCGGGGGCGAGCGTCGCCAGCGGGATGTGGACGGCATCGTCGAAGAGGATGCGGTCGTAGATCTCGTCGCTCAGCAGCAGGAGGTCGTGCTCGCGCGCGATCTCGACGATCCCGGTCAGCACCTCACGGGTGTAGACCGCCCCGGTCGGGTTGTTCGGGTTGATCACGACGATGGCCTTGGTGCGCGGCGTGATCCTCTCCCGGATGTCGTCCAGGTCGGGCTGCCAGCCGTTCTCGTTGTCGCAGCGGTAGTGCACCGGCGTGCCGCCCGCGAGGCTGGTCATCGCCGTCCAGAGCGGATAGTCCGGCGCGGGGATGAGGACCTCGTCGCCTTCGTCGAGCAGCGCCTGCATGGTCATCGTGATGAGTTCGGACACGCCGTTGCCCAGATACACGTGGTCGGGGTCGAACGGAGGGAAGTCCTCGACCTGCTCGTAGCGCGAGACGATCGCCCGCCGCGCGGACATGATGCCCCGGCTGTCGCTGTAGCCGTGGGCATGCGGGATCGCCTCGATCATGTCCCGCACGATCTGGTACGGCGCCTCGAAACCGAAGACGGCGGGGTTGCCGGTGTTGAGCTTGAGGATCGTGTGGCCGTCCGCCTCGAGCCGATCGGCCTCGACGAGGGCGGCCCCGCGGATCTCGTAGAGGACGTCCTTGAGCTTCGATGACTGATCCAGGATGCGGGGACTCATCGGATCAGGATATCGCCGGGCCCGCGGTGCCAATCGACGGCGGGTGGACCCCGCCCGGACCGAGTCGTCCGCGGCAGTCTCGACCGCGGGGAGGGCGCGAGCCCTCCCCCGGCCTACTTCTTCTTGCCGGCCGCGCGGCGGTCTGCGCGGTTGAGGGGAGCACCCTGCGGCGGCTCGGCGGCCTCGGTGCGCTGACCGAACGCCCCTCGCGGCGCCTCCGCCGCGGGCGCCTGCGTCGCGGCGGCCTGACGGAGCTTGCTGGTCGCCGCCTGCTGCACCTGACCGCGGTCGTTGCGGACCTCGACCTCGCCGGCGTCGTTGGCCGCCGTGTACTGGAGCTTCTGCGCCTCGACAGCGGGCGCCGCCAGGCCCTTGGCCTCGACGGACTCGCCTGCCTGGCGCACCTCCACGTCCAGGTTGTAGAGGAAGCCGACCGACTCCTCCTTGATCTGGGCCATCATCGACTGGAACATCTGGTAGCCCTCGCGCTGGTACTCGATCAGCGGGTCGCGCTGGGCCATGGCGCGCAGACCGATGCCGTCCTTCAGGTAGTCCATCTCGTACAGGTGGTCGCGCCAGCGGCGGTCGAGCACCTGCAGCACCACGCGACGCTCGAGCTCGCGCGTCGCGGCGCTGCCGAGGGTCTCCTCGCGCTTCTGGTACGCGATCTTCGCGTCCGAGAGGATCTCCCGCTTGAGCACCTCGGGGGTCACGCGCCCCTTGCTCCCGCTCTCGGCGACGACCTCCTCGATCGTCACCCCGACCGGGTACAGCGTCTTCAGCTCGGTCCACAGGGCGTCGAAGTCCCAGCTCTCGTTGTGACCGCTGCCGGTGTGGTCGTCGATGACGGCCCCGATCGCGTCCTCGATGAAGTGGTGAACGCGGTCGGAGAGGTCATCGCCTTCGAGCATGTGGCGACGGTCGGCGTAGATGGCCTCGCGCTGGCGGTTCAGCACGTCGTCGTACTTCAGGACGTTCTTGCGGATCTCGGCGTTGCGGGCCTCGACCTGCGACTGCGCGCTCTTGATGGCGCGGGACACCATCGTCGACTCGATCGCCACGTCGTCGGGGAAGTTGGTGCGCGCGAGGATCGCCTCGGCTGCTCCCGACTGGAACAGGCGCATGAGGTCGTCGGTCAGCGACAGGTAGAACCGGCTCTCGCCGGGGTCGCCCTGTCGTCCCGAGCGGCCGCGGAGCTGGTTGTCGATGCGGCGGGACTCGTGGCGCTCGGTGCCGAGGACGTACAGTCCGCCGGCGGCGACGACCTTGGCGGCCTCCTCGGCCACGGTGTCGCGCATCGCCGTGTAGACCTCATCCCACGCCGCCTCGTACTCCTCGGGGTTCTCCTCGGGATCGAGGCCGCGGGACTTGACCTCCTGCACGGCGAGGAACTCGGCGTTGCCGCCGAGCATGATGTCGGTGCCACGGCCGGCCATGTTGGTCGCGACGGTCACGGCGCCCAGGCGCCCCGCACGGGCGACGATCTCAGCCTCACGGGCGTGGTTCTTGGCGTTGAGCACCTCGTGCTTGACGCCCTTCTTGGCGAGCAGGCGCGAGAGGTACTCGCTCTTCTCGACGCTGACGGTTCCCACGAGCACCGGCTGGCCGGTGGCGTGGCGCTGGGCGATGTCCTCGACCACCTGAGCGAACTTCGCCTGCTCGTTCTTGTAGACGAGGTCGGACTGGTCCTTGCGGATCATCGGCTTGTTGGTCGGGATCGGGACGACACCGAGCTTGTAGGTCGACATGAACTCGGCCGCCTCGGTCTCGGCGGTACCGGTCATGCCGGCCAGCTTCTCGTAGAGGCGGAAGTAGTTCTGGAGGGTGACCGTCGCCAGGGTCTGGTTCTCGGCCTTGACCGGGACGCCTTCCTTGGCCTCGATGGCCTGGTGGATGCCCTCGTTGTAGCGGCGTCCGACGAGGATGCGACCGGTGTGCTCGTCGACGATCATGACCTCGTCGTTCATGACGACGTAGTCGGTGTCGCGCTTGAAGAGCGCGAGCGCCTTGATCGAGTTGTTGAGGAACGAGATCAGCGGCGTGTTGGCCGACTCGTAGAGGTTGTCGATGCCGAGGTAGTCCTCGACCTTCTCGATGCCGGGCTCCAGGACGCCGATCGTGCGCTTCTTCTCGTCGACCTCGTAATCGACCCCCGCCTCGAGGGTCTTCGCGATCTTGGCGAACTCGACGAACCAGCGGTTGGCCTCGCCCGAGGAGGGTCCGGAGATGATGAGCGGGGTGCGCGCCTCGTCGATGAGGATCGAGTCCACCTCGTCGACGATCGCGAAGAAGTGGCCGCGCTGGACCAGGTCGTCCTTGCGCCAGGCCATGTTGTCGCGCAGGTAGTCGAAGCCGAACTCGTTGTTCGTGCCGTAGGTGATGTCCGCCGCGTACTGCTCACGGCGCACCTCGGGGGTCTGCCCCGCGATGATCGTGCCGGTGGTCATGCCGAGCGCGCGGTACACGCGCCCCATGAGCTCGGACTGGTACGACGCGAGGAAGTCGTTGACCGTGATGACGTGGACGCCCTTGCCCGCGATGGCGTTCAGGTACACGGCGAACGTGGCCGTCAGGGTCTTGCCCTCACCGGTCTTCATCTCGGCGATGTTGCCCAGGTGCAGTGCCGCGCCGCCCATGATCTGCACGTCGTACGGACGCTGCCCCAGCGTGCGCTTGGCGGCCTCGCGGACGGCGGCGAAGGCCTCGGGCATGAGCTTGTCGAGCGACTCGCCCGCCTCGTGACGGGCGCGCAGCTCCGCCGTCTCGCCGCGCAGCTCCTCGTCGGTCAGCTGCGCGTAGTCCTCTTCGAGGGCGCCGACGGCCTTCACGACCTGCTGGAGCCGCCGGAGGATGCGTCCTTCACCAGCGCGGAGCAGTTTCTCGAGAGGGTTGGCCACGGAGGATCTCCATCTTTCGGGTGCGGGTGGCGCGGGATGCCACCGGTGACGCGCGCCGATGCGCACAGCACAACTCCCCATGTTATGCGGTTGTGACCTTGAAGCGTGCTGTATACGGAGCACGGCAAGCGCTCAGTCTCACCCGCTCCAGGAGTTCTAGGATCGAGCCATGGCCGGATTCTGGGGCAACCGCAAGAAGGAACGCGAAGCGCAGGCGGCGGAGGACGCCGAACTCACCCGCCGCGCGGGGTCCGCTCTGGTCGCGGCCGACGAGCGCATCCGCACGACCAGCGACGAACTCGTGTACGCGGAGGCCGAGCTCGGTCCCGATGCGACACGTCCGCTGCGCGAAGCCCTCGACGCGGTGCGCCGGCACCTGGCCGAGGCGTTCCATCTGCACCAGCTCAACCACGACGAGATCCCCGACACCTCCGAGGAGCTGCAGTCCCGCGGCGCGCGGATCCTGCAGCTGTGCGAGTGGGCCCAGGAGCTGATCGACGACCGCACCGAAGCCCTCGCCGGGCCGATCGAGCGGGCGCGTCGCGCGCCGGAGATCATCGAGGGCATCCGCCGCGACGTCGAGCGCCTGAGCGCACGGCTGCCGCAGGTGAAGGTCACCATCGACCGGCTCACGGCGCGGTACTCCGCCGATGCCCTCCGCAAGGTCGCGGGCAATCACGCCGAGGCCTCGCAGCTGCTCGATTTCGCCAGCCACGGCGCCGACATCTCGGAGCGTCGGCGCGAGTCGGGCCAGCGCGAGCAGGCGAACCTCGCGCTGGAGACGGCGATCGAGGCCGTCCGACGCGCGACCACCCTCATCGACGCCGTGGACGGCTACGAGGTGGAGGCCCTGCGCGCCGAGTCCACGCTCGACGCGATCGTGCTCGACTCGCGAGAGGACCTCGCCGCCGCCCGCGACATCGCCGGCATCCCGGCCGTGGCCGGGGCGATGACCGTGCTGGAGAAGGAGCTGGGCTCGCTCGCCCCGGCGGGGACCCCGACCGATCCCTTCGCGGAGCTCACGCGCCTGCGCGAGGCCAACGCCGCGCTGGACACCGCCGTGGCCAAGGCGCGGGAGCGCGCCGCCCGACCGGTCGTGCCGCAGGCGCACGTGTGGCACGCGATCGACGACGCCGACCGGCAGCTCGGCGTCGCCCGCAGCGTGATCTCCGGCCATCGCGGATGGATCGGCGCCGACGCGCGCACCCGGCTCGCGGAGGCGGAGCGCATCCGGCTCGACTTCGCCTGGAGCAGCGGGACGCCGGTGCCCGAAGACGACCGCGACCAGGCGATGGCCGATGCCCGCCGGTGCGGCCAGCTCGCCTCGGAAGCGCTCCAGCTCGCCCAGCGCGACATCGACTCCTCACGGCCCCAGGGACCCGGCGGTGGAAACTGGGGAGGCGGCGGATGGGGCGGCGGCAACCGCGGCGGCGGGGGCGACGTGATGGGCGGGATCCTCGGCGGTCTCGTCATCGGCAGCATCCTCGACGGCATCTTCGACTGATACCCGCCCGGACCGCAGACGGAAAGAGGGGGACGCCGCGCGGCGTCCCCCTCTTCGCATCCCGGTGTCAGGAGGCGAGCTCCTGGACGGGCGGTGCCGACGCCGTCAGGGAGATCACGCCGTAGTCCCAGCCCTTGCGGCGGTAGACGACGCTCGGGTGATCGGTGCGCGCATCGATGAAGAGGAAGAAGTCGTGGCCGACCAGCTCCATGCGATCGACGGCCTCCTCGACCGTCATCCACTCCGCGTCGAAGCTCTTGGTGCGGATGACGACGGGGGTGTAGTCCGCCTCGTCGTCCTCCGCGCTCACGATGGGCATCTCACCGGTGGCGACGGCGCGCAGGACCTCCACGGAGGCCGGCTGCACGTCGATGCCCTCGATGGCGCCGCTGCCCTTCTCGAACTTCGCGCCGCGCGGGTGGTTGCGGGCGTCGACGCGCTTGTCCTTGGCGCGCCGCAACTGCTCTGCGAGCTTGTCCACGGCGAGGTCGAGGGCGACGAACTTGTCGCCGTCGGTCGCCTCCGCCCGGACCACGGGGCCCTTGCCGGTGACGGTGAGCTCCACCGTCTCCTCCTCGCGACCGCCGTTGTGATACGCACGGTGCGTGACCTTGACGTCCATGCGCTGAGCGCGTGGAGCGAGGTTCTCGATGCGGGTGGACTTCTCTTCGGTGACGGTACGGAAGCGATCGCTGATACCCACCCCGACGCCGACGATGCTGGTTTCCATCCCTGACCTCCTTGTTCCGGGTCCGCCCGGTCAAGGGCGGACCCTGAGTTCGCCTTGTCCCCTCCACGCTATCCGCGGTTCACCCGGATGTCACGTATGGATTGCCCCTGTTCGCGCCGAGCGAGTTCGCCCGCCTCCTCGCCGCGCACGCCACCGCGCGGGCGCCGGGGCGTCGCCGCCAGCGCGACCGCGCCCACGACCTGCACGCCCGCCGCGCGGAGCACCCGCACCGCCTCGCCCAGGGTCGCCCCGGTGGTCACGACATCGTCGACCACCACGACCGCAGACCCCGTCGACGCACGCGCGCGCATCGTCCCCACGACATTGCGCGCCCGCTCCCCGCGTCCGAGGCGGCGCTGGTCTCCCGCCGCCCGGTCAGGGGCCAGCAGGCGCACCGGCTGCGCACCCGCCCCGCGCAGCAGCACCTCGACGACCGCGTAGCCCCGGCGCCGACGCGCCGCGCGCGAAGCGGGAACCGGCACCAGGACGACCGCGCCCGGCTCCGCTCGTGCGCGCATCGCACCCTCGGTCGCCTGGAGGATCGCGGCACGGAGGGCAGACCCGAGCGGGCGGGCGAGGCCCGTGCGACCGTCCTCCTTGAGAGCGCGGATGACACGCGCCGGCACCCCGTCGAAGTCCAGCGCGGTCGAGACCGGCGTGCCGTCGGGGAGGACCCCCGCCCGCGCGCGGGGAGTCAGCAGCACACCGCAGGCGTCGCAGAGATCGACACCCGGGAGCTCGCAGCCCGCGCACCACGTCGGCAGGAGGAATGACAGCGCACCGGCGAACGCGCGACGCAGCGGGTCGCGGGCGGGCGGGACGCCGCCGCGGGCGGGGCGATCGGAGCGGGAGTCGCGGAAGACGGTCGACTGGGGCACCCGGTGAGCCTCCCCCGCCGGCCGGTACGGGCGGGCAGGATCGGGGCCTTCCGGGGAATCGGGCCGCGCGGCCGCCCCTGGGGAGGACCCGGGACCCA